>Ga0182743_1002153_pt1 | contig 17787 bp, 17 predicted proteins | sample eDN3rd30CKraftOP_FD_128522 | JGI IMG/M metagenome (GOLD analysis project Ga0182743, IMG submission 128522) | Enriched Organic Plus compost microbial communities from Emeryville, California, USA - eDNA 3rd pass 30_C Kraft OP (version 2) (version 2) ... | reverse complement strand
GCCCAGCAGTGGGGCCGCATCATCAATCTATCCTCCGTCTATGGCAGCGGCGCGGCACCGAATCGCGTGGGCTACATCACCACCAAGACCGCGCTACTGGGCATGACCCGCGCCCTGGCCATCGAGACAGCCGGCAGCGGCATCACCTGCAACGCCGTCGCGCCCGGCACTGCCCCTACGCCAGCTATTGTCAGCAAGATCGCCGCCATCGCCAAACAGTCGGGCCAAAGCATCGAAGACGCCGAGCGCGAGTATCTCGCGGCACGACAGCCCACCGGCCGTTTTGTGGCCCTGGAGAACGTGGCTGCCCTGATTTGTTTTCTCTGCGCTGATACCGGCAGCGACATCACCGGCGCAACGCTACCCATCGATGGCGGCTGGACCGCCGCTTGAACCCTTCTCCCTTTTGTACGAGTGACAGACATCATGACGACGGAAAAACATCTCGGCTTTGTCGGCATCGGCCGCATGGGCACCCCGATGGCAGAACGGCTGCTCAATGCCGGCTACACCCTGACCATCTACGACACCCAGCCCGAGGCCTTGCAGGCCCTGAAAGACCAAGGCGCGATCATCGCGGAATCTCCTAAAGCCGTAGCCGATAGCGCCACCACCGTATTGGTATCGCTGCCCACCCCCGATATCGTCATTGCCGTGGCGCTCGGCGAACAAGGTCTGGCGCGCGGCAAAGCCGTACGTACCGTGATCGACCTATCCACCAGCGGCTCGGCGGCCGCGCGTACCTTGGCCGATGGCCTGGCCGCAGCTAATATCCAGAGCATCGACTGCCCCGTCAGCGGCGGCGTCACAGGCGCTACACGCGGCACTTTGGCGCTCATGATTTCCGGTCCGCGCGATCGTTTCGAGCAGTTGCAGGACATCTTCAACGTGCTGGGCAAACCCGTTTACGTTGGTGAAAAACCCGGCATGGCCCAGACCATGAAGGTCATCAACAATCTGATCTCCGTCACCGCGCTGAGCATCACGTCCGAGCTGATGGTGATGGGTGTCAAGGCTGGGTTGGATCCCGACGTCATGGTGCAAATCATCAACTCCGGTTCGGGCCGCACCAACGCTTCTGAGGACAAAATCCCGCGCTTCGTGCTGACGCGCAGCTTTGACTTCGGTTTTGCCATAGGCCTGTCCAGCAAAGACGTGCGCCTCTGCCTCGAAGAAAGCGAGCAGCTCGGCGTACCGTTGCGAGTCGGCGACGCAGCGCGCAAACTGCTCAACGATGCCCGCGACAAACTGGGCAGCGACGCGGACCTGACCGAAATCATTCGCTACGTCGAAGACAGCGCAGGCGTACAAGTCCGCGGCAAAGCGGCGGCGGGTCAGGCATGAGCACGGCGACCGGCGTTGCCGTTATCACCGGAGGCGCCAGCGGCATCGGCGCCGCATGCGCACGACGCTTTGCCGCCCAGGGGCACGCGGTAGCCATCCTGGACGTCACGCAAGACACTGGCGAAGCACTCGCAGCCGACCTGCGCAGCCAGGGCGCCCGCGCCCGCTTTTATGCCTGCGACGTTGCCGACGCCGGTGTGGTGCAGTCTTGCGCCGACACCATCAGCGCGGACCTGGGTGAACCGACAGTACTGGTCACCTCTGCCGCGTTGATCCCCAACACCGAATCCGTGCTGGACATGGATCTGTCGGCACACGACCGCATGTGGCGCGTGAACTACCACGGCACCGTACACGCATGCCGCAGTTTCGGCGTACGCATGCGTGCTCAGGGACATGGCAACATCGTGACCATCGGCTCCATCAACAGCCTGCACCCATTGCCCCTGCCCGCCTACAACCCCGGCAAGGCGGCGATCGCCCGTCTGACGCAAATCCTCGCCCAAGAGCTCGGGCCGCATGGCGTACGTGTCAATAGTGTTGCCCCCACCTACGTCATGACCCCTGCCCTGCAGGCCAGAATAGACGGCGGCCAGCGCGACCTGGCGCAGATGATGTCCGTGCATGCATTAGCGGCATTGCCCGTGCCAGACGACGTCGCCAACGCCGTGGCGTTTCTATGCTCGGACCAGGCCAGCCTGATCACCGGCGTGCTATTGCCCGTGGATGCCGGCTGGAACAGCGGTGTCAGCTACCGCACCTATGCAGGCGGCATTCCCACTACCAGCATCCCATAAGCCATCACATTACAAAAACAACACAGGAGACGTTCTCATGCGCAGCATTCTCAAGGCATTCGCGCCAACGCTGGCCATCTGTTTCGCTGCACTCGGCGCTAGCCACGCCAAGGCCGCCTACCCCGACCGCCCGGTCCGGGTCATCGTCCCCTTCGCCGCCGGCGGTGGCGCGGACATCGTCGCACGCCTCGTATTCAAAGGCGTCAGCGAACAACTGGGCCAGCCCTTCATCATCGACAACCGTGGCGGTGCTGGCGGCATCATCGGCACCGACGCCGTAGCCAAAGCCTCCCCCGACGGCTACACCCTGCTGCTGGGACAAAGCGGCCCCAATGCAATCAACCCCTCGGTCTACAGCAAACTGCCCTACGACGCACGCCACGATTTTGCGACCATCACGCAATTGACCAGCTATCCCTACGTCGTGGCGGTGAAAAAACAACTGCCCGTCAACACCCTGGCAGAACTGATCGACCTCGCGAAACGCCAGCCTCGTACGCTGACCCTGTCCACCGCAGGCCAAGGCAGCTCTGCGCACCTGGCGGTCGAGCTGTTTATGCGTCAAGCCGACATTTCACTGATTCCCGTGCCTTACAAGGGCGCAGGTCCTGCTCTGCTGGATGTCGTGGGTGGTGTCGTGGACATGACATTCGGCGACGCTGCATCGGCCTCGAAACAGGCGCAGGCGGGCAACGTAAAGGCCGTGGCAGTCACCGGCGCGCGCCGCTCGCCCCTGCTGCCAGATGTGCCTACCGTGGCCGAAGCAGGCGTTCCCGGCTACGAGGCCTCTGCCTGGCATGGCGTACTGGCGCCACGCGGCACGCCCGAGCCTGTCATCCAGACGCTGCACGCCTCCATCGTCAAGGTCCTGGCCGATCCGGCATTAAAGGAGCGTCTCGCGCAGGACGGCATTGAAACCGTGGGTAGTACACCGGAGGAATTCAATCGCTCGTTGCAGGCGGAGATTGAGAAGTGGCTGAAAGTCGTGAAGGATGCGGGGATCAAGCTGGAATAGCAGGTGCTGAGGTCGCCATCAAGGCGTCCTCAGTCCTGGCGTATCAATTTGTGGACAGGCGCGCTGCAATACAGTTGCTCCAGACCGTACTTGGCGCGTGGGCCGGCGCAATCAGAGCTGCTGGAGGCTAAAGCCAGTGCGGTCAGCACCAGCGCGATGGCGAACAGGATTGCGCCGAGCGTTGAGATTGCGGAAACAATATGGTGACCCAGGGCATCGCGGCGCAAACGCCGAGGTGGCTCGCCCTGCGCAAAAGCATCCTGCAGCCGACGCGCGCGCTGCTGAAACAGCGATTGGCGCATTTGCAGATTGGCGACGCCGCATAAAACCGGCAGCAGAAAGCCCACAATCAACACACAGAGGCCTGTGGCGCTGAGGATCTTCAACTCGCCCAGTGCGACGATGCCAGCGATACTGGCCAATGACAGCGTCGAAATCAGCTTTGCCAATTCCCGTTCCGCCGCTAATGCATTTTCCTGGGTCTGCCACCACAACTCGAACTGGCGTTGCCCCCAACCTAGCGCAGGGTCGTCGGGCAATGCCGAATCGCGCTCATTGTCCTGTTGGACGTAAACGCTGAGCTTGCCCATACCGTAGGCGATGATACCTACGAGGATTGCCGTTATTCCTATCGCGAGCGTCATGCTGGCTGTCCTGGAAATCGTCTGCGAATCCGGTGAGGGACATGTGCCAGATGAAAACCACCCGGCAATACGCCGACCTTTCTTTAATTGTCTAACAAAAGCACGCGGCTTGCAGGGAGGGCAATGTCTGATGTAATGATTGCGCGTCCCAATAAAGGTCACCGTCACACTCCCAACGTTAGGCACGCCGCGGCATACCTGCGGTTCCGATCGCTCCATCCATTAGGCAAGCCCCTTGCATTCCTGCCATTGACTCGTATGGACAGACGCAAAAAATCGCCACTATCGGCGATCTCGTTGCAGCCATTGTTCAGCCACCACCAGCCACTGCCTCTGGCCGCGTCCACGGCGCGCTCGAGCCATTCTGGATGGGTAATGTAGTCAACGCCTAATCCGTCCGACACCGCTCGGTAGTTGGCGCGCCCGGTGATCTGGATCAGGCCGCGCCCCCGGTATCGGAATCCGTCGCCGGGCTGAGTATTGCCCAGGCTAGTTCGGCCCTCGTAGCGCCGTTGCGCCGCTGTGGGGCCCCATATTTCCCTGGTGTAGGTGAATCCGCATGATTCGTGACCGAGCGTGGCGATGTACATCGCGGCGCGGAGGGGTGAGATGATTCCGAACTCCATCATGGATTGTTCGACGGGGTGATACCAGCGGGCGGCTCGATGCGGGGGTAATAAGGCCGCCTTTGCGAAATCGGATTTGCGCATGGGGGTGGCGCACGGGTGGCGCGGTGGATTGGCTTGCGGGTGTAGTGACGTAATTTGGGATTACGTTCCCCCCGCCCCACCCAACAGCGCTACACTTTCACAAAGACAACCGCAAGCCGTGGCACAATCAATTCTTACAAAGCCTCATTGAGGCATCGAGCCGTAGATATCCTCCTCGAACACGCCGTAGACTCCTAATAAGGACACGACGATGGACCAGAACGATGACAAAGCACGGGATTCCGATCAATTTGGCTTGAGTGCCGATGAGCTTTTAGCGTTCGCAGAGGCTGCCGGCATTGAGGACATGGAACCGACCGCCTTGATGGCGTTTGCCCTGTCCATAGCAGAGGAATGCGCCGAAATCGGAGATCGTTACTCGTTGAATGGGCGCAACTGCGGCGACGAAATCCGCGCTCGATTTGGGTTGGGCTAGTTTGTTGGAGTGCCTCGGAAAAAACGAACATCATCACAATAGGTATGATGTTGTTTATCGAGGGAAACGTCGCACGCAAAAACGGCGCAGGTATAAAAAGGCCTACAAAGACGAGGCGATTCGGCTTGCTATGCAATCAGGAATTAGCCAAGCGCAAGTTGCCAAGGATCTGGATATTAGTGCTGGACTGCTGAATCGCTGCGTGATCGAAGCTCAGAGAGCCAACGGCGGCTCGCCGGGCCCCGGTTGATTGCTCTGCTGATGAGAAACTCCAGCGCATGCATGACGCCCTGTACTTCGGCAGACGATTCCGTACCCAGAATATGACCGACGAGGCCAACCGTGAACGCCTGACGATCGAAATTGGCACTTCTATCTCTTCTGCGCGGCTGATCCGCGTATTGAGCTGCCCGGTTGGTTTACTACGGCGTCCCAGAGGCGCCACGAATGGACAACGGCCCGGCGATGGTCTCTCAGGCATTTACCGAATGGGTTGCGCGAAAGGTATCGCGGTCGATATATCCAATCTGGTAAACCGAACCAAAATGCATTCATCGAACGGTTCAACAGGACGTATCGCACCGAAGTGCTCGATGATCACCTGTTTGCCAACCTGGGACAGGTGCGGGCGATTACTGAGCAGTAGCTGATTAATTACAACGAATACCGCCCGCATACCTGACTGGGCGGCATCCCACCGGTGCGGTTTATTGCCCCAGCGAACCTTGGTCCGAACGTCTATCAGCGCCTGACGATGCTCTATGCACGATCACTGAGTAACACTTCGGACATCCAACTATGCACCGTTATCCGTCGATTGCTTATCCTGTGACTGCTTATTCAAGCGTCCCAGAATATCTGTGTAGAGCCTCACAGCGTAGGCCCCGTCGAGGCGAGATCGTTCCACTGTAATCTTGTTAGCATCCTTAATGTTGTTCAGAATCAACTCATCGGGAATACTAGTGCGAACACTGCCGAGCAATGTTGCCTTTACTAATTCCAATGCTAATTGCTCGTTGGAACGCGCCGCAGTAGCAGCCTTAGGTGCACGAGTTGCCATTGTTTCCCTCTCTGAATTTAATTGGAAAAGAGAGGGTACACGAGATTGCATCACCGCGTCATCAAGCAGTTCTAGCTTTCCAACTGGTGATGAGATCAGATCATTGCACGCCAGTCTATCAGCCCACAACCGGTTCATAGCGACGTCTGAGGGACCGTCGTCCGTCAGCCCCAATAGTTCGCCATATAGTTCGCCCAGTCTGCGGCTAATTATTTGAGGATGGTGCAACAACGCTCGCTCGATATAGTCCCTTGCAATTTGTCTGCGCACCTCTAGAGGCATCTCGATAAGCTCTACTGCCGCACGGCGCAGATCTCTTGACGATCGCGGATTAAATAGCAAATGATGCGCTGACTCCGGAAACAGTTCCCTCATCGCAGAAGTATTAGGCGCCACCGTTGGAACGCCTAATGTAAGTCCGAGTACCGCTACTCCCGAGGTAACTACTTTGTGGTACGGAAGAATTAACCCAGCGTGCGACCTCAACGTCTCGGCCACCTCAGTATTAGGTACAGAATGAAGGCTAAATCGTATTTCGGGACGCTCCTGATTGTCAGCAAGTAACTTATCCAGAAAACTATCCGCCCTTAAGGGTTTTCCACAAATATGCAACTCTAGTCCGTGTTGCTTCATAAACTGCTGAGGTAGCTTTCGTACTAGATCAGGAATACCTTTATATTCACGGACAAGGCCAAAATGAAGCAGCGTACGGGCTCTCGCTGGTGGTCCTCCTGCCAGGTCCACAGTTTGAGCTGAAGCCTCGTAGATATCAAAATAGGAAGGGTGAGGAAGAACCTTAACTTTAGATAGGTCTACCATCCCCGTTTGGCTTTGCAAAATGGATAACGAAGTCTGATTGTGAACCAGAATCAGGTGAGCTAGGGTAGCAAGATCTCTGCGCAGGGAAAAAAGAGTCTGAACGAATGTGCATTCGTGAGGCTTGACATTATGCAGAGTCCATACAATCTTTCCGCCAATATCGACATAGTGCTGTAACGACTTTACATATTCGCTACGCACGCGAATTGCTTGAGAGACGCTCGTGCATCGAGAAAACAGCGATTCCTCCCAGTGGATGTGATATAGCGAGCGTTTAGTTAATAATTGTTGTGTAATTGCTTTCCCAAGGGTGCCTGGGACCATTCGGTATCTCGACCCAAGAGCTGTATAAAGTAGCTTTTGATATGGATTTCCGTAGACTTGTGAGTTAATAACAGCGATCTTCATAACGATTCGGCTTTACCTTCTAATTTGTCCAGCGCTACGAACGTCATTCCTAAGCCAAGTCGGAAAATTAGCAGAGCGTCGCCTCAAATGCCTCGAATCAACTCTCTGACATAGGCACCTGTAAGGTTTCGGGCATCCAAGGGGTTACTCCACTCCCTCTAAGTGAACGAAAGATGGGGACATTCCGCTCCAGCGCCTGCTGCAAACGAGGCGGAGGGTTTACGAATGCGCCGGGTTCATTCACCAAATCATTCATCACGCGACGTACGATTTCACGACACGCAGACAAGCGCCCCTCTGGATGATAAAACGACCCATGTACTTGGACCGTGGCGGCCAAGCCACTGATTAGTGCATTACGTAAGACCTTGTCGACCTTCTGCGGCTTACGCCAAAATAAGTCTAAGGAGCCCTGATGCGTCAGGCCCGGGATGTCGTACACCGCCATACCCAACACCTTTACGGGAGTCCCGGCCCGTAAGCTATGCAAACCAACCGTTGAATTGATTGTAATAACCCCGCGGCTACGACGTATCGACCGCTTCAAATCGCAATCGCTGACGGCTAAAACGCGTTCACCAACTCCATGCTTCTTGGCTAAACGTTTAACTACGCTTTCCCACCGCTCAATACCATTGTCCAACGGGTGCAGCTTCACGATTAGATGACCGTCCGAATGCGCATGCCTCGCAAAAGACTCGATTACCTCAGCGATCATATGGGCCTGATGGCTATAAGATGAATTGGTACGCAGCTGATAATCCGCCTGAATCTGTAGCGCAAGCATCCAATAACGCTTGCGCTCAACACGCAACTGCAACGCCGCCGCGGAACGCCTGCGCTCGGTTAGCAACTTACGGAGTGCGCTGGGCAGCCAACTTAAATAATCCACTATCGGATGGTAATACTTGTCCGCACGGTAAAACGGGTAGCCATACGGTACCAGCGCCGTCAGCAGGTTATAGATCACTTCATTTGTGGCTTCTTGCGCAAAACGGTGCGTAAAGTGCTCTCGCGGTTGCACGAAACTGGGAACCTGCCGTGCGAGTTGCCGAATGGCGTCCGGATCGTTTGGAAAGTGAGATAACGCTCCCATTGCGCCGCGCTCGAGGGTCAGCCAATCAGGCCGCAAATAGCCAAATTCCAACGCATAAGTACGTATCCCCAGAGAAGCTCCGACCTCTCTCGCCACCGCGTGATACGGCAAACGGTCCGCATAGTACAGAATGTCTGTAATTTGGTGCTCGACTAAGTACTTCTTGAGAAACTCCCCCCAACGACTGAACCGCCCTCGATAATTATCCGCCCCGGCTTTACGCCAATAAACCCAGTCTCCCATGGACAAATTGATGCGGCGCGTCATTGCGCCCGCCGCCTCGAAATGATCGCAAAGTTGACGCCAAAATGTGGATGGAGGTCCCTGCAAAAACAGGATTCTACGCTGCGTATCAGCTATCATTCGCGACTGCTAACCCGGACAGAAACGCCGACATAAAAAGCTTAGTATTGTACTAGGCACGTTGCGTGATCACCATAAAGAAATATCTGACTCAATCGAGGCAACACGAGTCATGTTACTAATTGCGTGGCCGCGAACTCGACTGCCGCTTTCCACCGCCAACAATATGTATGTACCATAATCGTGAGAACGTGCAATCTTGAACTGCTGCATATCACAAAACCACACAAAATTGTTACATTACCTTCATAGAAAGAGCGTACTGTCTTAGCCTATTGGCCTCACAACTCCGCTGACACAAAGACGTCAGCCTGTCTGATCTGGTTTACGTTCTACACCTCGACTGCAGCAAATACCGATGAAAGACTCCGCACCTATTTTGACTCCAGTTCCTGCTGCCGATTGTCCGGCTCTGCCAACAATGCCTGAATGGCAAGCTTTTCAACAGGCGGCTGAGCAAGCAGACCGAAAGGGAGATGCGTTGCGCATAATTGAAGCGGCGGGGCTCAGCATCGATCTGAGCGCTCAGCCTGCATCGGAGGCATTCACCGAGGCTTCGCACGCGCTGCTACGGGCTCGCAATTTCAAACAAATGCGCCGCCAATTACTCGAAGGTGGCATCGTCAATCACACAGAGGACCGTGCAGCATGGCACTCCATGCTGCGAGAACCCTCACCCACCCCGGAGGTCGCTCACGAACGCAACCGCCTGCTCCAATTCGTACAGCGAGCGGACAACGAACGCCGCTGGCGGCATGTCTTGCATATCGGAATTGGAGGTAGCGACTGGGGCCTGCGCCTGACGGTTGCTGCGTTTGGCTATACCGGCACATGGCGCGATATTCGCTTTGTCGCAAATATAGATGGCCATGCGATTGAGGGCGGACTATCCGGACTGAATCCACACGAGACCGTCGTGGTGATCGCATCTAAGTCCTTCACCACCGCAGAAACGCTAGAAAATGCTCAGCGTGCGATTGAATGGCTGCGCGCTGCCGGGGTAAAACATCCAGAGCGCCAACTGGTAGCAGTGACTGCGCGTCCGACGATAGCCCGGAAATTCGGCGTCCCCAAAGATCAGATATTTCCGTTTTGGGATTGGGTTGGTGGCCGGTTCTCATTCTGGTCATCCGTGTGCGTTTCTGCGGCACTTACTGTCGGCACCGATGTCATGGCCGGTATGTTGGCTGGCGCACATGCTATGGACGAGCATTTCCGCACAGCGCCTATCAATCGCAACGCTCCGGTGCAATTGGCCCTCGCTGGCGTCGCCAATCGTAGTGTATTGGGATTCAGCTCGCTCAATATTTCCGTCTATGATTCGCGGCTTTTCCATTTAGTGCCATACCTACAACAATTAGAAATGGAATCACTAGGAAAGTCTGTAACGTTGGCCGGCGAACCTGTCGGCGTACCCACCGGACCAGCAGTTTGGGGAATGCCTGGCACTGACGCTCAACATACATTCTTCCAATGGCTGCACCAAGGGGACGGCGCAGCAGTCGATTTCATCGTATGCCAACAAGCAGACCATCGCTGGCCTGATCACCACCAACAGCTAATCGCCAATTGCTTGGCACAACGTGAAGCCTTGTTACGGGGCAAGTCATACGAAGATGTCTTGGCTGAAATGGATAAAAGCAACGACACTGAATACACCCAATGGTTAGCCAAACACAAGGTCTACCCAGGCGGGCGCCCCTCTAGCCTAATTGTCCTCCCACGCCTTAGCCCATATACGCTAGGCGCCTTGATTGCACTATACGAGCATAAAGTTTTCGTGCAAGCCCTTATCTGGGGCATCAACCCGTTCGACCAATGGGGTGTAGAACTGGGTAAAACTCTGACTGCCCGCATACGCAAAGATTGGCAGAATATGGCGGACGGTAAAGCTGTTGCCCACATGCCGCACGACGCTTCAACTCAGTATTGGTTACAACGCTTTGCACCACGCACCTCGCAAGAGCATAAATGACCGGGCTATAATGCCGACTATCGTATCAATAACGAAGCTAAAGAGTGCCCATTAAATTGTGTGTGGCAGCCATCGTCAAAAACGAGGCTGACTCCCTAGTGGAGTGGATTGCGTACCATCGCGTTATCGGTGTTCATAAGTTTTATATTGCCGACAATGACAGTACGGACGGCACCAGTGAAATACTGAAGGCTCTCGGTGAACACGGTCTCGTACATCGTCTACGGTTCGCTACACCACCGAACGGAAATGCGCAGATGCCTGCGTATTCTGCCCTGTTAGCACGTGCGCAGACCGACTGCGACGTCCTAGCCTTCATTGACGCAGATGAGTATTTACTGCCCATGGACGGAGAAACCTCTCTCCTTCCTCTGCTCGAACAACGATTTGCTAGCCCAGATGTTAGCGCTTTAGGGTTGAACTGGGCGAATTTCGGCTCAGGCGGAGCTCTGTTTGCAGATGAAGGATTGGTAATTGATCGCTTCACAAAACGAGCCAAGCCTAGCTTTGGCGTGCATTTTCACATCAAAACTTTAGCGCGACCCGAAAGAATAATGGGTTTTGCGAACCCTCATTTTGTCAACCTGTCCAGCGGACGGTATGTAGATGCTACCGGAGAGGACATTCTGCCGCATCCAAAACATGGTAAAGGCTTGAGTAGCAAGATCGTCTGGAGCGGCGCACGTATCAATCACTACGCCACAAAATCACTTGAAGAATTCCTTGTCGGCAAAAGTCGTCGTGGCAGCGCCACAAAAAAAGCAAGAATTAAACATAAAAAATATTTCACCAGCCACGACCGCAACGAAGAAGAATGCTTATTAGCAAAGCGATTAAGTCCACTAGTACACATAGAATATGCACGACTGGAAGAACTAATCCACAATATAGTCACTCAACCACAAGAAAAGGTCGCGCCCCCGTCCCGCTGGAAAGCGCTGGCTCAAGGTATCTTGGCGAAAAACGACAATTGAGATAGTTTCGATGCGTTTTGCTGATTTAAGCAGGCCATCTAAAAATACTCTCTGGAATGAGGCATATATCCATACAGCGGAATGTGCTTGTGATAGGTTGTCCCAAAGGGATTTTTCGTCCTAATTTGACCACGCGGCCTGTCATTGTAATTTTCGCGCTTATTTATATAACGTGAGTTCAACGCGTAGTCGACACGACGTAACGGGCCTTCACTCAGAGCGCGACTCATATACAACTCAACAGACCTACCCTTATGACAAATCTTGACTTTGCTGATGACCACTTCGTCACCGGCACCGTCATAGACATTAAACCCCCAACTCCCTGGATCTTTGATTTTATGGTCGCGCCAGACCGGGATCGACGGCGTCAAACGAATGACGCTCAACTTTTCATCGTATTCAATAGAGCTCCATTGTAGAACCGCAGGATTCCGTTTTTGATATAACGCTCGCGCCACGCATAGTCCATTAAACTCACCTTTCCTGGCGTGACTGCCTTCACTGCGATGAACTAAATCCGCTTGATATGTGCAATGGTAATTGGGACCCGTTTGGATAAACTCATCCGGCCTCGCTTTGCAAAGAGCGTACTGACTCCTGACCATGGCATCACAGCCCGCGAAAAATGAGGATGGTTGACAAAGCAGCCACGGAATCTCACTGCTCTGGCCGGTGCGCTTCCTTACCTCCGCATTAAAGTGATCACGGAGGGCCACCACAGCTTCGCCCCACCCTTCAAAGCGGGTATCGCCTTCGCCTTGATCGAAGTCAACATATTCGACATACGGCGCAAATCCCCGCGACTCCAACAACGTACAGACGCGATCTATTGCGCGCAGCGCGTCCTCGTAAATTTCACCTCCAGGCGATAGTGCCATAATGCCCCGCCCGCCCCAGCCGAGATTCAGTACACATGCATGGGGAACAGATTTCGCCACACGCGCCCAGTAGGCGCAAAGCTGAAACGACGCGCCCTCTGCGATGGTAGTGCTGTGAATACCCATTGACCGGCGCTGAGAGACCAACGGAACAAAACCCGTGGTTCTCGCCGCGCTTAATCGGGCCGTTGGCCCGCGTCGGTGGAGCCCCATTCGAATTCCGGTATCAGGCATCCAGAGTAACTCCGGCCAAGGGTTGTTCTTGTAGACCGGCGACGGCCTAGATCCCGGAATAGAGCCAAGAGCGTTTGACTGCCCATAAACGACACGAATTGCGATCGGCCGTAACTTCGCCTTTTTCCCTAGAATCCTACGAGCCCTAGACCAAATTGCAGACCCGATTTTCGAAACAAGAACAATCATCCCAGTTACTTCGTTACTTATCGTAAGTTAATTGTACTCTCTAAAAGTAACAATTAGAGCCAATATCCGGAGTGTTCGCTAGTGAAGCCAAGGCATGTCCTAACAACGGCTGGCGCGGGGATGACCTGCTCCCCGTGAATAGTACGAAAACGACGTAGAGTCCGTTCCAAGAGGAACGGCAATGAAAAAGCGATTTACGAAAGAACAGATCATCGGTGTGCTCAAGGAGGCTGAGGCAGGCGCCAAGCCTGCCGAGCTGTGCCGCAGGCACGGGATCTCCGAGGCGACGTACTACAACTGGAAGGCGAAGTACGGCGGCATGACGGTGTCCGAGGCCCAGCGGCTGAAGGAACTGGAGCAGGAGAACAACCGACTCAAGAAGCTGCTGGCCGAATCGGTGCTGGATAACGCTGCGCTAAAGGACCTGCTGGGCCGAAAGTGGTGAGCCCACAGGCTCGGCGCGAGGCAGTCAGGATTCTGATGGACGAGCGCAAACTGGGCCTGACCAGGGCCTGTGGGCTGGCAGACAAACCATAAGCGGGTCTGGCGGCTGTACCGCTAGGCGGGGTCGAACGTGCGCAAACGAAAGCGTAAACGCATCACCGCCGTCGACCGCGTGGTTCGTCCCCAGCCGACAGGGCCGAATCAGAGCTGGTCGATGGATTTTGTGTCCGACGGTCTGGCCTACGGCCACCGGCTCCGTTGTTTGAACGTGGTCGATGATTACACGCGGGAATGCCTGGCCCTCGAGGTCGATACGTCATTGCCCGGGTTGCGCATGGCCCACGTTCTGAAAAGGATCGCCGTGATGCGTGGGCTGCCCAGATCCATCACCGTGGACAACGGACCGGAGTTCGCGGGTAGGGCATTGGATGCCTGGGCCTACCAGGCGGGTGTGACGCTGTTCATCCGACCGGGCAAGCCCGTGGAGAATGCGTACATCGAAAGTTTCAACGGCAAGTTCAGAGACGAATGCCTGAGCGAGCACTGGTTCCTGTCATTGCGGCAGGCCAAATCGTTGATTGAAGCCTGGCGCATCGAGTACAACACCGAGCGGCCCCACAGTTCTTTAGGCTATCTGGCGCCAGCGCCGTTCGCCAAGGGCTCTCGGCAAGAAGAGATTTTTAACCCGGACTCTAAATCAACGCCGTACTAAATCCGGGGGCACGTCAGCGATGGCTCAACTCTCCAGTACTGATTTTCCGCTGACAATATCGTAGACTCCTTGGTCTAGAATGCACGCGTACTGAAGATTACGCGACGGGTCAGGACGTTCTATTCAGACGCTCCAACCATTTAGAACACAAACGTGGAACAAAAGATGCATCTGCTACTAATTGGTGCCAGCAATTTGGTCATAAAACAAGGATTGGTTTCTTATCTGGAGTCGTATTTATCCAAAGTCGCAGGGATTGATTCGGTGACGATGGATAATTTGTCCATTCCGAGCGCGATGAACATGTGTGGGCTCTCATATTTATCTAGACTCGATTCAACAACAAATTATGATCATATATTCGTCGAATTTGCCGTCACAGACTACCCGATTTTTGCGCATAATCCTCAACTTTGCCAAATAAGTTTTGAACTACTATTATTAGAGTTGCAAAAACTATATCCAAACTGTCCCAAAACCGTGCTCCTATTGGGTCGCCGCGAAAAAAAACATCACAAACTACAGATCGGCATTCACAAGCACATGCGGGAATCCGCCGCTAAGCACGGTTTTTATACACTAGATATAAACGCATTAATAAAATCCTTTATAACGCCTGCGGACGCCGACGGAGAGTTATTTCGAAGTCTTTATCTGGATGGAGTCCACTATCGGCCTCCCGTTGTGACAAATTACATCGCATCGGTTTGTGCCTTACATATCATATCTAAGCAAAAAACCCCACTACAATCTGTATGCAAAGAGGTTCCCAACTATCGACTGCAAACGTTTAACTTCGTTAAGGACGTAGAGGGAATCGGGCTTATCAAGCCCTTTGAGAGCAGCTACCCACAATACAACTCTATTGCGCGGCAATTAACGTTATCCCAGGAATTGGAGTTTGACGTGCCCGGACTTCCTTGCGGAATATCTTTTATAGCGACCACAGATGTTGCCTCGTTAATGCTCGAAATCAATGGAGAACGATCGATCCTGCACACGCTACACCGGGACAACCCTCCGAAGGGCCGAATCAAATTCTTGGTGCGTCACAACCCTTTTTTCTGGATGGACTATTCAAATCTAAATGCATCTATTCCACAAAAAAGTCACATCCGCCTCCGCCCCGTACAGAGCAGCGACCCAGAGTGGGATGAAGCTATTATCCGCAAGAGTTTTGGAATGGTTCAGACGAAACCTCAAAACAATAGTGCACATGTTTGCCTCCTCGGATTAGACTATTTTGTCACCGACCATTAAATCAATCGAAAAATAAATAATTCGTGGAATGCTGCAAAGACATTTTAAAAAATGAACAAACCGTTGACTATTTCAATACTCGGAACCTCAAATTCTGTTATGAAAGGAGGCTATACATATGCACTTGCAGACCATCCAGATATTGTCGTTCGCCAGAATCTTTCAATAGGCTCAAGCCACCCTCCTCTTGTACCTTATCGGCTGGCAAATAGTTCACTGGCTGGGTCGGACATTCTCTTGATTGACTTGGTAGTCAACGAACAACGCATCCTGGTACAACACGGTTATAGCGAAAAAGCATTTCAAACCTCTAGCGACGTACTAGATTATGTCATTGCGAAATGTGCGGAAACAAATACTATCCCGATCGTATTGCTCATGCCGGAACGGATTGGCCACAAAGACCCAGTACATCGACAGCGGATTCGCAAACATTATATTGAGCAGTGCCGAATTCGGTCCATACCTTATTACGATGGCTACGTCTTCACTGAAGGTCTTGCCAAACGCCTAGGCACGTCATACTCCTCCTTATTTAAGGACGGTTCGCACATACAAACGCACCACGCCTATACTCTTGGACTGGATTTAGCGGAATCGATACTACGATGGTACCCACATGCTGACAGCGTGCGCGAGATCGGCACATACGCTCCGTTAAGCTGTCTTATTCCTCCCCACGACTGCGGACGATCGGTCACTCACTCAACGTCTATTGCACGAGCGGAGTTTATTGGCCTGAAGCCTGGGGATAGTATAGAACTGCTGGCCCCCGCAAATAGCGAAGTTGTCGGTTTATCGTTCAATATGGCACGATCGAACTGCTCGCTGGCTATCGCAGGCGCCTCTACAACAACAAAATCACTCGCGACAAGCTATTATTCGAAAGATCGTGCTTTGTGGATGGTTGTATGGTCACTGATGACGCCAGTTTTGACGAGCAAAGATGGAAAACTGAGGCTGACCGCGGTTGAACGCGGCTCTGACGCGAATATTGAATTACATGATCATGGCGCCTTGCCTGAACATTATCAGAGTGATACCCAGCGAATTGAGATAGCAGGATTGGTTATGCGACATTTGACTACCAAATGCCTGATGCTGCGAGTCACCAACGACATATTCGTCGGGCCTAGGACACCATCAGAGCCGGAAACTCCGTAAGCCTCCGGTGAACCCACCTGTTTCCTACAACTGGCTTGTATTAGTGTCCACCTATTTTGGTGGACACCTGAGGTTCCCCCGAAAAAGCGGGGGAACCTCATGTTTACCGGGTGCTTACACCAACGTCGCTCCTGCTCACTCTCATCGGCGCAATAAATTAGACCATACTCGGATCATGATCGCCGTCCGCGATACGCCAGACTGCAACTCTGCCCCATCGTCACAAACAATCAACTGGGACTGATCGTGCGAAAGTGGCGCAGAGCTTGCTCGAATTTTGGATGCCATTCACTCGGTAAGCCGACCTCTGAGGCGCGAGAGAGGGCCAATTGTGCAAGATCCTCGTCCCCTTTTTTTGCTCTAATGACCGCACTGCATGCGGCACCGTATGGCAAGCCGAGCTCACCCATTTTATGCACATGGGAAAAATATGGCTCGAAATACTTCCTTTTTTTACTCTTCAAATCGGTCAATAAGAGAGAACGAATTAGGGGGATATCCCACAAATCGCGATCATAGCTCTCTGAATTAAAGGCTTTCTGAATTAATGCTTCTGCCAGCACATAATCACGTTGCTGTACGGCGCGTTTAACGCGAGTGATACGATAAAGCCCGTTTTCCGGGTCGTACAGCTCGGCTTGGTCTAGGGCAAAGTCCAACACTGCCGCGTCTAAGTCTTTTTCCCCCCAAAAAAAGGCCGACCAATAAGCAAACGCTGTCTGCAACGGCGGATAGACGTTAGCGTTACGACTGAGATCATCCAAAATGACTTCAGCTTGGGCTAGATCTGAAAAGAAGTCTTCCGGACCGTTCCTCTTCTGACCGGCCATCCAGCATGCCAAAATAGCAAAATTGCTATCGCCGGCAACGATTTTTTCACACCGCGACATAGTCGTCATTTCGAAGATAGCTTCCTGGTGGGATTCATGCTGACCTGGAAGCATTATCTCGTTGCCTAATGTTAATACATATGTATGCTTTAAATATTGTAATACTTCATGATCTTGCCCATACACAATAACGGAATATCCATCCGCCTGTAAGGTCTCAATTATCCGCTTTGCCGTAGGAAGTGAAATCACTTTATCAGTAAACACCCCTTTTTCTCGATGAGCGCCATATACGATATCCCCGGCTCGTAAATGTATTGCTGCAGGTTTGGGCGGCAATGGTACTGACCGTGCTTGATCGATATATGAGACCACTGACGGATGGAAATCAACCATCGAAAATGCCCGAGCACGAGAGGCAATACCATCGTT
>Ga0182743_1002148_pt1 | contig 17799 bp, 15 predicted proteins | sample eDN3rd30CKraftOP_FD_128522 | JGI IMG/M metagenome (GOLD analysis project Ga0182743, IMG submission 128522) | Enriched Organic Plus compost microbial communities from Emeryville, California, USA - eDNA 3rd pass 30_C Kraft OP (version 2) (version 2) ... | reverse complement strand
GGAGCCCAGTGCCGGCTCCCCGTCCAGGTCGCCGATCTTGTTGCCGTTGACGTAGAAGCGGGCCGCCCCGGGGATATCGATCATCGAGATGACGTCGCTGCCGTCCAGCTTGGCGGCATTGGGCACGGAGGCTACTTCCCGGTACTTGCCGTTCGCCACGCAGAAGAGGCGTGCCGTCGCGCTGGCGACGATCTCCATCAGGCACAGGTCTTCCCCGTTTTGCACCAATATGCCGACGGAAGCGGTGTCCTTCTTGGCGTTGAGCGAGATGTTGACCGACGTGAGCCGCCCATCCTCAGGCGCTGTGCCGGCCTTGACCGTCAGGGTCTGCTCCGATTCAGCCTCTGACTCGTTGCGAAGGACGAACCAGCCGTCCCGCACCCCCGCCTGCCATCCCTTCAACAACTGCTGAGAGACGCCGTCCCCCAGTGGGCCGAGCAGGTCGTCGTATTTGCCCTGCGCCTGTACCGGCGACGTCGCGGTGATTCCGGTGAAAAGAACAAAGGGAAGAAGAACGGAAATAATGCGATTGAACATTTTTACTCGTACCAGCTGTCAGTCCAGAGCCAACGCCCCGAGCTCGCGATCAAATGGACGGCGCCGAACGACCGCCTGAAGTGCACGCGAAAAGTGATCGTCTGTGAGTGCGTGTCAGTCAAGAGACTCCCCATTCGTTCCTGGGGGGAGCGACAGGATCGCCAGTTCCCCAAACCCTCGTTGCTGCTAGTGTGGCAGCAGCCAGTCGAACGCCGAGGTCCCGATGAGCCGTCTGACCCATAACGAAGTCCATATGGTGCACCGGATCGGCTGGTTGCGCGCAGCAGTACTCGGCGCCAATGACGGCTTGGTGTCTACTGCCAGCCTCGTAGTGGGCGTCGCCTCTGCAGGCTCGGATCGGTCGGCGATACTTATCGCCGGTCTCGCTGGCCTCGTTGCCGGTGCAATGTCGATGGCGGCCGGGGAATACGTCTCGGTGAGCTCTCAGGCCGATGCCGAGAAGGCAGACCTCGAGCGCGAGCGGAGGGAGCTGGCTGACAATCCGGCAGGTGAGCTCGACGAACTCACCGATATCTATGTTGCCCGCGGCTTGAGCGAGCCGCTCGCGCGGCAGGTGGCCGAACAGTTGATGGCTGGCGATGCGCTGGCGGCACATGCCCGCGATGAGCTCGGCATATCCGAAACCGTCGAAACCCGACCGATCCAGGCCGCTATCGTCTCGGCCCTGACCTTCTCGGCCGGCGCGATCGTGCCGATCCTCGTGGCCATCGCCTCCCCGACGGCAGCCACAGGCTGGACCGTCGCCGCCACTACCATAGTAGGTCTCGCCATCCTGGGAGGCCTCGGTGCATCGGCCGGCGGCGCAGGCATCGCTAAAGGCGCAATTCGCGTCACCTTCTGGGGCGCCCTGGCCATGGCCGCAACCGCCGTCATCGGCACGGTCTTCGGGGTGGCGGCCTAGTTGGGGTAGTGGCGGCGGGATAGCTGCCCGAGTACTGCTTGCGGCCTCAGAACGGACAGTCAGGCCCCACCCATGTCGCAAGCCGTCCTAGTTTGCAGTCTTCGTAAGAAAAGCGAGGTTTTCCCAGCCGACAGTGCGGGTGCCCGCTTCGATTTCGGCTACGCATTGGGCGATGCGGTCCAGGGTCGGTGTGGGGTGGTTGCCGCGGCGACGGGTGATGGCGCCGACGTGTTCGCTGCATTCGGTCTTGCGGTGGTGTACCGCGAGATCGCGCCAAACGCCTGTTCGGCCCACGCCTCCGGTATGACCGCCCCAATAGACGCGCTGCGCGTCCCAGGAGGCTGCGATGCGGGCGGGGTCGTCGTCGGCGAAGGCGTCGGGGCTGAAGCCGTCGACATCTACGAGCCGGACGCCATTCAGGCGCGCGATTTCTGCGCCCTCACGTGCGGCGCTTGACAGGAGGCGGATGGCGTCGGGATCGGCATAGATATCGAGCACGTCGCGGTCGAGTACGGCCGTGCCGTAGTAGACGGCCCCAACCACCATCTTGGCCCAGAGGAAGCCGAAAATGTTGTCGGTCACCTCACAGGCCTGCAGGCTTCGTAGGTGGGCGGCGAGTTCTTCAACGCGCGGGCTGATCGTGCCGTCGACTTCGCCGACACGGAAGCTTCCCTCACCGGCATAGCGAATCTTGCCCGGCGCTTCGATGAAGCCGCCGAAGGTAAGATAGGCGCCAATGACGCGGTGGGCGCCGAAGGCCTCTGCCAAGGCGTATTCATTGAGGCCGTTCTGCAGGGAGACGATGAAGCCGTCTTCCGCGAGCTTTCCCTTGAGGAGATCAATTGCTGCGTTGGTATGCGGCGCCTTGACGGCAAGCAGCACGCGCTCCTGACCGGGCAGCAGGTCATCAGGCGCAATGACCTTGAGACGGGTCGTGCTCTCACGGAAGCCGGAAATCTGGAGGCCATCACGGGCAATCGCCGCACGATGGTCGGGGTTCGCCTCGACCAGCGTGACGGAATGGCCCGCTTCGTGGAGCGCCACGCCCACAACACCGCCGATGGCACCGGCGCCGATGATCGTATAGTTCATTTGAGGTCTCGGGTAAGCGGAACATGCGGGCGGCCGCAATGGGAGCCACCGGTAATTTCGAGCACGGCTCCCGTGGTCCAGCGCGAGCGCTCGGAGGCGAGGAAGGCTACGGCCTCGGCGATGTCCGAAGGAGCGCCCGTCCGGCGCATCGGGGTCGCGCGGATCATGTCGTTGACATAGCCGTGCAGACCCGTGGATTCCTCGGAAATGACGTCATCGAGAATGAGACCGGGCGCGACGGCGTTGACGCGAATGCCATGCGGTCCGAGTTCAATGGCCAGCACCTCGGTCACCATGTTCATCGCGGCCTTTGAGCTGGCATAATGGCTGCTGCCAGCGCGGGCGGAGCGGCCAGCGCCCGAGGTGATATTGACTATGCCGCCTTTTACGCCTTCGGCGATCCAGCGACGGGCAAGCCAGCGCGACAGAAACATGGGGCCGCGGACGTTGATGGCGAAGGTTCGATCCCATTCTTCCGCCGTCATGTCGACGAGCGGCAGGTTGGGATAGATGCCGTGCGCAGTGACCAGGAGGTCGGGCAGGCCGAGCGTTTTCTCGGCCGCCTCGAACATCGTATCGACGCCAGCCTCATCCATGACGTTGCCGGCAACAGCAACAGAATTGGCATCCGAACCGGCTGCGAACACACGGCCTGCTTCGGCGGCCGCAAGCGTCATGTCGGCGAAGACAACCTTGGCCCCCTCGCGAAGCAGCGTCGCACCGATCACCTTGCCGATCCGTCCGCCACCGCCGGTAACGAAGGCAGTCCGACCCGACAGCAATTGCGTCCCGCTCATTGCGACTTTCCCTTCTTCAACTCGGCAAGGCCCTCTTCGAGCGCCGCGCATGCTGCGGCGAGAGCCACGGCGACGCGGTTGCGCGCTCGCACCAGGCGCGTGGTCATGAACTTTTCTTCGTCGGAGCCTGTCGGCAGCGTAGGCAGATCGCGCACACTCTGAAGAGAGGGATAGGCGCGCATCGGCAGGGCCGGATCGTGATCAAAGGCGTCGCAATCGGTGTAGTCGACCGGCACAAGGGCACGGGAAACCTTGAAGAGGATGCCGTTGACCAGCACCGGGTCGGCGTCGGGAGGCAGGGCGGAAGCCAGCGCCACCAGCTTTTCAGCGCGCCGCTGCAATTCGGAAAGATCGAAGCGGGCGCCCACGGCCGTCTGCAACGAGGCCAGCTCCTCCAACAGGTAGCGACCATGCTCAGCATAGTCCAACGGCAGGGCTGCATCGGTCAGAAGCCGCCATACGGTATGCATGTAGATCTGGGTGTCGCGGACGAGGATATCACTATCCATCTGCTCGATGAGATCGTCCGGCGTGTGCCACCACCAGCCGGTGCCGAAGCCGCCGGACTTGCCGGGCCGGAACATGGCGACAGGGCCGTTGGCGGCAGGTGCAGCGTCGACAGGATGAGTGCTCATATTGCCGAAGATCGCCGGCACGCCCATGCCCCAGAAAGACTGGTCGCCGGCTCGCGCCATGCGGGCATTGCCGAAAGTCTGACCGGACACTTCGCGGATGGCCTCGCTGGCCAGGCCGCGCAATTCGGCCGCTGCGGCGGTGTCGGCAACGACGGTGTTGTTCTTGCCGCCGGTGCTGTCGACATTGACATGCACGAGGGCGCGCCTCTGCAGCTCTTCCCAATTGTGGTCGGCATACCAGGAGGAGGAAGAATAGCGGCCCTGGCTGTGGCCGGACCAGAATACGACGCGCAGTGCGCGCTTCCACTGGTCGCGATGCAGCGCGGCGATACGGGCCACCTCGATCATGGTGGCGTTGGCGCCACCATTGTCCATCACGCCATAATACCAGGTGTCATGATGGCCGGTGTAGAAGACGAAGGGCTCCTCGTCGCCTCCTGCGCTGGAGGACATATCCGCGACCAGGATAGGCGTGGGGCGCCAACCCGTATCGACGTCGGCAACCAACACGCCGTCGTCTGCGCCGTTCTTTGCCAGTTCCTCGCGCAGCTTCGCCCCGTCACTTTCGCGCACGGTGCAGACCACGCTCGTGGGCAGGTTCTTCGCCTTGCGATCGTCGGGACTGCCCCAAACCGGCGAGATACACATTTCATGGCGCTGCTCGCTCGGGCTGACGTGGATCTGTCCGATAGCGCCCATTCGGCAGGCGATCATGGTCACCACCGGATTGGCGATGCCATCCATCAGCACGATCTTGCCGCGTACATCCTTGCCCTTGTAGTCGTCGGGCATGCCTTTGCCGACATCGACGACCTTGCCTTTAAGGCCACCGGCCGGAGCGGAGCGCGAGAAGGAATGGGTGATAGCGCCGACTTCGACGCCTCCCACCTTCACCGAGGCACCCGGCTTGGGCAGGCTGATATAGGCCTCGTGCGACAACAGCTCGGTGCGATAGCCGTAGGACCGCATAACGTCTTCGCAATAGCGCAGGCTCTCGAGCTCGCCCGGTGTACCGGCTTCCTTTTGGTATTTGGCGAATTCCTCGAGGTGGCGCCACATGATGTCGCCATCGACGGCGCCGCGGACGCTCGAAATATCGGTCATTTGCTGGTTTCCTTTCCTTGCATCACCAGCCCGTCCGGCGTGCGATTGCGGCCCGCGATGCTCATGACGATGACGATCGCGACCGCGAGCAGGATCAAAAGACTAGAAAGGGCAGCAATCGTCGGGTCCTGCCATTTCTGGAGATAGAGGAACATCTCGATCGGCAGCGTGTTGTCGCCGGGCCGAACGAGGAAAAGCGTGGTCTCCACCTGATCGAACGACGTGATCCAGGCGAACAGGCCCGCCGTCAGCACACCAGCGCGAATCTGAGGCAGTACGACGCGGAAAAACGTCCGTATCGGGCCGGCTCCCAGGTCCATGGCAGCCTCCTCCGTCGACCAGTCGAAGTTGGAAAAGCCCGCTGCCGTGATGGCGATAACGAAAGGCGTAACCACCAGCACGTGGGTCAGGAGCAGGCCGGGATACGAATAGGCAATGCCGACGCGAACGAAGAAGATGAAGAGCGCGACGCCCAGCACGATGCTCGGCAGAACAACCGGCGCCATCAGGAATGCCTTGACGATATCGCGTCCGCGCAGCCGGTACTTGACCAGCGCATAGGCGGAGAGCGTTCCGATCACCAGGGCGATTGCAGTTGCCAGGGTCGCGAGGATGACCGAGCGCACGGCCGCTCCCAGGAACGCGCCTTGTTGCGCGAGGTTCTCGTACCAGCGGAGCGAATAACCTTCCGGCGGAAAGACGTTGTAGGCCGTGGACGAGAAGGAGTTCAGCACGACGATCGCCAGCGGGGCGACGATGTAGATCGCGCCAGCCGCGCAGAAAAGCGCGAGCGCGATATGACGAATATGGGGCCAATTGCGGGTCATCGCTCAGCTCTCGCTATAGGCCAGCAGCCGGTTGCACAGGGCGACCGTGATCAGCGCCATGACCAGAAGAACGAGGCCGCCGACCGAGGCTACCGGCCAGTTGATGTCGGACGTGGCCCGATAGACCTGCAGGGGCAGGACGAGCACGCGACCACCGCCGAGCACGGCCGGCGTCACCAGCGCGCCGAGCGCCAGCGTGAAACTGATCTGGAGAGCCGACACCACGCCCGGCAGGCTTTGCGGGAAGATGACGCGGCGGAAGGTGGTCCACCAACCGGCACCCAGATCCATGGCGGCCTCGCGAAGGGCCGGATCGATGCGCACTAGACTCGAAAAGATCGGGAACACGACGAGCGGCAGGAATACGTGGCAAAGGCTGATGACCACGCCCGTCAGATTGTAGACCAGCTCAAGCGGCTCCCGGATCGCGCCAAGCTTCATCAGCGTCCAGTTCACCGCGCCCTGGTCCGAGAGCAGCACGCTCCAGCCATAGGAGCGGACCACGACGCTGACCAGGATCGGCGAGAAGATAATGAGCCCGTACCAGCGTTGCAGCGCCGGCCAGCGGCAGCGCCACAGACCATAGGCCAGCGGATAGCCGATGATGAGCGACACGAACGAGGTAATCGCTGCCATCTTGAGCGTGTCAAAGATGATGGCGTGGTAGTAGGGATCGGTCAGGAAGAGCAGGTAGGTCTTGAAGGTGAAATCCTCGACCAGCCGGCCACGCTCATAGCTGTAGACGCTGTATTCCAGGAAAGCGCCGATAGGCAGCACGAAAAGGAAAGTCATCAACGCGAACGCCGGCAACAGGAGCAGCCAGGGCCGCAGCTTTTGCCAAAACCGCGAGCGCGGAGCGATGACATCCGTGGGGAGGGTCTGGACGCTCATTTTTGCGGAAACAACCTCGCGGCGCGTGCCTGCCAGCCGATATCGACCAGCGCCCCGCGCTCGTGAGGCTTCTCGTCGGCGATGTGCGGTTGCTGGGCGGTGAGTTCGATGCCCTGCTCGGTTTCGAGCACATAGTCGATGGCGGAACCGGAGAACACGACCTCGCGGATACGCGCCTTGGTGCGCACATCCATCGCCGCGGCAGCGGCGCCAATACGGATGGCTTCATAGCGCAGTACGATATCGCCTTTGCCGTTTGTCGGAGCTGCGCCGACCGAAGCCGCAAAGCGCAGGCCTTTCAGAGAGACGGCAGCGGTGTCGCCGGCGACGCTCTCAACATCCACAGGCAGAGCGTTGGCATTTCCGAGGAAGGTTGCCACGAACCGCGTTTTGGGAGCGTCATAGACTTCATGCGGCGACCCGATCTGGTGGATGCTGCCCTCGCTCATGATGGCGATGTTGTCCGACATGGTCAGCGCTTCGCTCTGGTCATGCGTGACATAGACGAATGTGGCGCCGACGCTTTCCTGCAGACGCTTGAGCTCGATCTGCATCTGCATACGCAGCTTCAGGTCCAGCGCGCCCAGCGGCTCATCGAGTAGCAGCACTTTGGGCTTGTTGACGAGCGCACGGGCAAGCGCCACGCGCTGCATCTGACCGCCCGAAAGCTGGCGCGGCTTACGCGCGCCGTAGGCACCAAGCCCAACCAGTTCCAGTGCCTCGGCTACCTGCCGGTTCAGCTCTCCGCCTCTCGCACCGCGAACGCTTGGCCCAAAGGCAACGTTCTCGTGCACGGTCATATGCGGAAAGAGCGCCCAACGCTGGAACACCATATTGGTGGGCCGCCGGTAGGCGGGAACACCGTCGGCGCGCTGGTCCCCAATCCAGATTTCCCCCTGATCGGGATCCTCGAAGCCGGCCAGCATCCGCAACGTCGTCGACTTGCCGCAGCCCGAAGGACCGAGCAGCGAGAAGAACGAACCTTCCGGGATGTGAAAGTTGATGCCGTTCACTGCGACGTGGCCGCCAAAGACCTTCGACACACTGACAAATTCGACGCCTTGGCGCACGACGCGCTCCTAACTTGCTTTCAATGATCGGCGGGCCATTCTATCGGCCCGCCGGTCTGTTTCAGGCGACCGGTCGGGTCAGCGCATCTTGAACTTGACCTCGCGGTCCCATCTCTCACGCCAGTCGGACGACATCTCGGCGATGTAGTCGTAATCGAGAAGGATCGCCTTTTCGGCGGCCTCCAGGCTTAGCAGCGGATTGGCCTTCTGCTCGTCGGAGAGCGCGGCATTAGTGGTCACGGGAACCGAATAGGTGAGTTCGCCGTACCGGGCCGCGTTCTCGGGCTCCAGCAGGGTATTGATGAGATCGCCACAGACCTTCTTCTCCTCGGGCGTGACGCCATTGGCGATCGCCAGGTACACAGGAAAAGCAATCATCCCCTCTTCGGGTGCGGCGAAACCGAGCGGCGCGCCTTCCTTCATCCAGACCGAGGCCAGCGAAGCGAACCATGGCGAATAATAGGCGTCGCCTGAGACGATGAGGTTCTTCACCGCATCGTTGGAATCCACCAGTGCGCGGATATTTCCGGCGTGATTGGCCCAGACCTCGAAGCCCGGATCGATATTGCGCTCATCCCCGCCGTTCAGTCGGGCGGCGATGGCCAGCATGCGCGTGTCGTAGTCGAAGAACGTGACCTGCTTGTCATTGCCATCAGCCCACAGCACGCTCCAGCTCTTGGGCGGCTCCTTCACCTTGTCGGTGTTGTACATGATGCCGATGGTGGAGGTCTGGTAACCGATCCCCTTGCCCTCGGGCCGCACGAAGCGCTCGAGCACGTTGGCCATGTTCGGGACATCCGCGGTCGAAACCGGCGCCCACATGTCATCGACCTTGCCCTTGGTGATGGCGTCGACATTGAAGAAGCCGCAATGCACCAGCGGATCATCCGGGGTGGTGCGGCGAGCAGCTACCATCTTCGGATAGGTGATGGTGTTGTTCGATTCCAGGATATCGATCGTCACGTTTGGATGCGCGGCGCGATAATCCTCGATCACCTTGGTCGGAATGACCCCCTGGTTGGACCCAGCCCAGATGAAGAAGGTGATGTTTACCTTGCCGTCCTGCGCCAAGGCCGGAACCGCCGGCGAAGAAGCTGCAAGAGCCAAGGCTGCGCAACCCATGCGCAGGAAGCGAGAAAGCGATGATGAAACAGGGCGGGACACCGAAGACCTCCAATCCCCTCGAGATTACGGATATATGAAGGTTTGCACAAAGAAATGCTCATATCAAGACGACTTACGTAGCAGATATGGACTTTTGTCACGCAATGCGTAGTTTCGGATGTCAAACGTTCGCTTCGAGCGAGCTGCTGAGAGAAAGCCCATGAGCGCTGATTTCGACCAGACTGACCTTGATATCGTTGTGGAACTTTCCAAAGACGGCCGCTGTCCGTTCCGTGAAATCGCCCGCAAGCTCGGCATTTCCGAAGGCACCGTGCGCATGCGCGTGGCCCGGCTTCAGGAGAAGGGCTACATCCGTATAGCCGCCGTCGGACGCCCCAGCGCGCTCGGCATCGCCTGCAACGCCATGGTGCTACTCAAGGTCCCACCGCAATCGGTGCGGCATGCGGCCGCGCTGCTCGCCGAACGCCACCATGTCCGCTTTGTCGGGGTGACCATGGGCTCATCGGACATCGTCATCCAGACGCTGCACAATTCCTTCCAGGAACTGTTCGACTTCGTGTCCCGCCAACTCCTCGAAATCGTGCCCGACCTCATCAGCTCGGAAACGCTGCAGTTCGGCGAAGTCCTCAAAAGCGAATGGAACTGGGCCGAATGGTTCCGCAACGGGCTGGCGGCAACGCCGGGAGCGGAGCCGTCCGGTCGAAAAGTAACAGAAACTGGAAATGACGCCTCCGGCGCAGGCGATGCCGACGGCAACCAGAAGGAAGCGCCTTAGCCATGGACTTTACGACTCGGCCCGATATTCGCGGCACTTTCGGCGTCGTCAGCACGACCCACTGGATTGCCTCATCGGCGGGCATGGCAATGCTGGAAAGAGGCGGAAATGCCTTCGATGCCGCAGCTGCCGCAGGTTTTGTGCTGCAGATTGTGGAGCCGCATCTGAACGGGCCGGGGGGCGACCTGCCGGCAATTTTCGTGCGGCCCGACGAGCAGCCGCAGGTGTTGTGCGCACAAGGATCAGCGCCTGCCGCGGCAACGATCGAAGCCTATCGGGCCGCAGGTCTCACCGAAGTGCCGGGCTCCGGTCTTCTGGCCTCGGTCGTGCCGGGCGCATTCGACGGCTGGATGCTGATGCTGCGCGACTTCGGCAACCTGCCGCTCGACGTGGTGCTGGAGCCGGCGATCTTTTATGCCGAGCAAGGCCATCCCGCCCTGCCGCGGCTCTCTAACACTGTCGCGGAGCTTGCCAACTTCTTTCGCAAGGAATGGCCAAGCTCCGCCGAAGTATGGATGCCGGGCGGCAAGGTCCCCGCCCCTCATGCCATTTTCCGGAACGAGGCGCTGGCGCGAACTTGGCGCCGCCTGCTGCGCGAAACGGAAGGCGCTCGGAGCCGCGAGGCGCGGATCGAGGCGGCACGCAGCGTCTTCTATCGGGGTTTCATCGCGGAAAGCGTCGACACGCTCATGCGCGGCGAACTCATGGATTCGAGCGGCCAGCGCAACAAAGGCCTGCTGACCGCAGCGGACATGGCTGGCTGGCAGGCACACTATGAGCCGACGGTGAGCGGCAGCTATAACGGCTGGACCATCCATAAGACCGGCCCGTGGGGGCAAGGCCCGGTTCTCCTGCAGGCGCTCAACATCCTTCGTCACACGCGCATAGAAGAAGCGCCGATCAACAGTGCCGAATTCGTGCACCTCGCTGCAGAAGCCCTCAAGCTCGCCTTCGCCGATCGCGATACGTTCTATGGCGACCCGGACTTTTCGCACATTCCGCTCGATGTGCTCCTTTCGGACGACTACGCACGCCGCCGCGCAACACTGATCGGCGAAACGGCCTCTCTGGAGCAGCGTCCCGGCGACCTGGCCGGCCTCGGTCACCTTGCGGAACGTGCAGCCGAGCGCGCAACGGCCGGAAGTCTGTCTGTCGGCGGCATAGGCACGGGTGAGCCGACCATGGCGCACCTCACCCTCAAGGAGGGCGACACCGTCCATATCGACGTTGCCGACAGATGGGGCAACGTCGTTTCGGCCACCCCGTCCGGGGGGTGGCTGCAGTCGTCGCCAGTAGTGCCGGGCCTCGGTTTCCCGATGAACTCTCGAGCCCAGATGTTCTGGCTGGACGAAGGCCTGCCATCATCCTTGCGCCCTCGAAGCCGTCCGCGCACCACGCTCTCTCCCTCGCTTGCCATCCATGAGGACGGCCGCATCCTCTCGGTCGGAACCCCCGGCGGCGACCAGCAGGACCAGTGGCAACTCGTCTTCTTCCTCCAGCTCCTGCGCGGCGAACAGAGCCTCCAGAAGATACTCGATACGCCCGTGTTCCACTCAACCCACGTTCAGGCTTCTTTCGCGCCGCGCAGCTTCTCGCCAGGCGGCCTGTCGGTCGAAGAAACGCTCGGCGCCGAGGTAATCGCCGAACTGAAACGCCGCGGACACGACGTTTCTGTCACACCCGCCTGGTCCGGCGGCCGACTAACCTGCGCCGAGCGCCGCCCCGACGGCCAATTACTGGCTGCCGCCACTCCGCGCATGATGCAGGCTTATGCCGTGGGGAGGTGAGAGGACTGTCGCGGTTTTGTCTCCACCCAGAGAGATAATGTTTCTGGCGCCCGATTCCGGGCGCCAATAGCGAAAAACGTCTGAAGCAGCTCGCGACGTGTTCTTCGCCTTAGAACGCATGATAGTCCCTGAGCCTCATCGCTAATCCTCGCCCGAAGACGTCGGCAGAAATATTGCCCGTGCACTTGGCGCGCGATGAGATTAGTTATCTGCAGTGTATGATCGGATGCCTGATAAAGTCGCAGCGGCGAGCGGATCGGGCGGATGGGAATTTCGCGAAGAGGGAAAGCTGTGATTTCTAGAAGTAAACGTAAGAATTTGCTCAGACGCGCTCGTTAACAAGCACTGTCAGCTCCGATCTGAGATCGCCCCCGTGTTTGTCGACCAGACCTCCTTGCTTCTTGCGCTCGGTTTTGCCGCATTCGCGCTTTCGGCCACGCTGTTCGTCACGTGGCTGGCTGCGCGCACCGAGCGGTTCATCCTGATCTGGGCTGTTGGCGCGGGCACTCTCATGGCAGCCTTCGCCGGTTTTTCAATAAACGCGGTCAGCAACAATTATGTGCTGCTCTGGGGCTCCAACATGCTGCTTACAGGCGGATTCGTCGTCCTGTTCAGCGCTGCGTGCCTCTTCACCGAGCGAAAGCTGCCGCGCGCACGCATCGTCGCTGTAGCGACCGCATCGGCAGCGCTTGTCACGATCCCATTCCTGCTGGGCTTCGATGCGCTGGGGGCCATCATGGGCAACCTGGTCAATGCCGCGCTGTTGATTGGCACGGCCTGGGAGTTCTGGCGGGGTCGGTCGGAAGCGCCGCTCTGGGTTAACGGCATAGCGGCCCTCTATGGCGTTACCGCGCTCTCATTCATTCCCTGCGCCATCATGATCTACCTCAAGGGCCCGCTGGTGTTGCAGGCGCCGCCCAGCGGCTGGGCGGAGGATCTCAATTCGATCATGGGGCTGGTCGGGGTGACCGGCATAGGCGCGCTATCGCTTGCCCTCAACCAGGCGCGCATCGCCCGGCAGCATCGCGACGAGGCGAATACCGACCCGTTGACGGGATTGCTGAACCGCCGCGCCGTTTTCGAGCGCTTCGGCGCCACGTCCCTGGGAAAAGATACCGCCGTCCTGATCTTCGACCTCGATCACTTCAAATCGATCAACGACAAGCACGGCCACGCTGCCGGGGACGAGGCGCTACGCCGCTTTGCCTCCGTCCTCAGCCAACGCGTTCCGCCGAGATCAGCCGCGGCCCGGATCGGCGGCGAGGAATTTCTGCTGGTTGTTACGGATACCGACCGGGACTTGGCTCTCGCCATCGCCGAGGCCGTGCGGTCGGATTTCGCGTGCGAGATTCTACAGGGGCCGCAGGGAGGATTTCGAGGCACGGTGAGCGCAGGCCTCTCCACCGGCGAACACCACCTCGATACGTTCGACAACATTCTGCGTCGCGCCGACGATGCGCTCTACAAGGCGAAGAACAGCGGGCGGAACCGCGTGTCCTCCGCAGCAGCGGGCGGCAGGTGAGCGCAATCGCGCGACCGCCCTCGATGCCCAACCGGCACTACCGAGCCCCCTAGAACAGCGACGTCGCGTCGGCCGCCTCGATGAGTTTTCGCGTGTAGTCGGTGCGCGGATTGGCCAGCACGTCGGCCGTGGCGCCCGTCTCGACGATCTTGCCCGATTTCATCACGATCATCGTCTCGCAGATGCGCCCGACGACGGCGAGGTCATGGGTCACCAGCACCAGCGTCAGCCCCAGGTCCTTGCGCAGGTCCATGAGCAGGTTGAGCACCTTCGCCTGCACCGAAACGTCGAGCGCGCTGGTCGGCTCGTCCGCATAGAGCAGTTTTGGGCCGAGCGAGAGCGCCCGCGCCACCGCCAGGCGCTGCAATTGCCCGCCCGAAAGCTGGTGCGGGTAGCGGTCCAGCACTTCGGGACCCAGCCCGACGCGCTCCAGCCAGCCAGTCACCTCCTGCCGCGAGGGCACGCGGCGCTCGATGGCGCGGGCGGGCTCCTGCAGGGAGCGGAAAATGCTCATGCGCGGGTCGAACGAGCTGGCCGGGCTCTGGAACACCATCTGGTTGCGCCGCCGGAATTCGCGCGCATCGCGCTCCAGCCATTCGCCGGTGCCGCGCCCGCCGAAGCGGATTTCGCCCTTGCCCGGCGCCAACAGCCCGCAGAGCAGGCGCACGAGCGTCGACTTGCCCGAGCCGGATTCTCCCACCACGCCCAGCGTCGTGCCCGCTTCCACGGCCAGCGATACCCCGTCGATGATCCATGACGGCTCCGCTGCCTGCTTCTGCCAGGGCAGGGATTGCGCATAGGTGAAATGCAGGCTCTCGGCTTCAACCAGCAGCGACATCGGCGCCTCCCTCGATGGCCGGGTTGAGGCAGCGGAAGATGTGCCCCGAGGCCAGGCGCGTCTGCGGAATGTCCCCGGCGCAGCCGGGCAGGCTGAAGGCGCAGCGGTTGCGGAACCGGCACCCCGAAGGGAAGCGTCCAGCCGCCGGCACCGCGCCTTCGATCGTGGTCAGATGCTGGCCCTGCTGGCTGGGCAGGTCGGCGACGCGGCTGCGGCCGGGATTGGCCCCCACCAGCGCCTCGGTATAGCGATGGCCCGGATGGCGCAGCACTTCGTCCACCGGCCCGATTTCCATTAGGTGCCCGCCATAAAGCACCGCCACCTTCTCGCTCACAGCGCGGATCACGCCCAGATTGTGCGACACGAACAGCAGCGCCATGCCGCGCTCGCGGCTGAGGCGCAGCAGCAGTTCGAGAATGTCCTTCTGTACCGTCACGTCGAGCGCCGTCGTCGGCTCGTCGGCAATGAGCAGCTTTGGCGAGCAGGCAATGGCCATGGCGATGAGCACGCGCTGCCGCTGCCCGCCCGAAAGCTGGTGCGGGTAACGCCGGGCCAGTCCCTGCGGATCGGGCAGGCGCACTTCCTCGAGCAGCGCCACCGCCCGCTCCATGGCGGCGGATTTGGAAAGCCCCGCATGGAGCCGCAACGGCTCTGCCACCTGGCTGCCCACGCGCATCAGCGGGTTGAGCGAACGTAGCGGATCCTGGAACACCACACCCACCTCAGCGCCGCGCAATTGTGCCAATTGCCCGTCCGAAAGCCCGATGAGTTCGCGCCCGCCGAGCTTGACCGATCCCGTCACCCGCGCGCCCTGCGGCTGCAGGCCCACCGCGCTCATGGCCGACATGGTCTTGCCCGAACCGGATTCCCCGACCAGGCCCAGCCGCTCGCCGGCGTCCAGGTCGAGCGCGTCGATCATTACGATTTCGCGGCCGCCGATCTCGACCTTGAGGTTGCGAATCTCAAGCAATGCGGGCGCTCCCTGATTGCTGCTGCGGGTCGAGCATCGTCCGCAGGCCGTCGCCCAGCAGGTTGAAGCCGAGCACGGAAATCATGATGGCGGCGCCGGGGAAGATCATCAGCGAGGGCGCCTTGTCGATCAGCGGCAGCGCTTCGTTGAGCAGCCGTCCCCATGATGGCGTCGGCCGCTGTGCACCCACGCCCAGATAGGAGAGCGAGGCTTCGATGAGGATGGCGGAAGCGAACATCACCGAGCCCTGCACGATGATGAGCGGCCCGATATTGGGCAGCACGTGCCGGAACAGCACGAACCAGCGCCCGCGGCCATAGGAATAGCTGGCCTCCACGAACTCGCGCGCCAGAATCTGCCGAGCCGGCCCGATGGTGACGCGCGCCACCAGCGGCACGAACCAGACGACGATGGCGATGATCGAGGCGAGGTTGCCCGCGCCGATGGCCGTCGCCACCACCAGCGCCACCAGCACGCCCGGCAGCGCCACGCCTACGTCCGCCACGCGGCTGAGCAATATCTGCGGCAGGCCGCGCGCCGAAGCCGCTGCAAGGCCAAGCAGGACGCCAGGCACCAGCGCGATGAGCGTCGAGATCACGCTCACGAACAGCGAGTTGCGCGCGCCGGCCATCACCTGCGAAAGCACGTCGCGCCCCATGCGGTCGGTGCCGAACATGTAGCCATCGGTCAGCGGCGCCTTGAGGCGGTTGGCGACGCTCAGCGCGCCCTCGGGGTAGGGCGTCCAGAACAGCGAGACGAACCCCACCACCACGAACAGCGCCACCAGGAATGCCCCGACGAGAAAGCTCAGCGGCAGCCTGGAAAGCCGCTGGCGCAGGCTTGGGCTCCTGATGTCCCCGGCCATCGACGCGCCGGCTGTTTCGCTAGCCATGGGCGCCTCCCGCGCTCGAATGCCGGATGCGCGGATCGAGCAGTCCGTAGCTGATGTCCATGATGAAGTTGAGCACGAGGATCATGAGCATGACCACGAAGACCAGCGATTGCACCACCACCGCCTCGCGATTGCCGACCGCTTCGATCAGCATCTTGCCCAGCCCCGGCAGCGCGAAAATGTTCTCGATCACCACCGTGCCTGCAATGAGCGTGCCGAATTGCAGTGTCGCCACCGTCAGGAGCTGGATCGAGGCATTGCGCGTGCCATGCACCACCACGGCGCGCGGCCGCGTATAGCCCTTGGCCATGGCGGTGCGGATATAGTCCTCGTTGGTGACCTCCAGCATGCTTGAGCGCACATAGCGCGCCAGCAGCGAGATCATCGGAATGGAAAGCGCCAGGATCGGCAGGACGAGGCTGCGGATGGCGCCCACCGGGTCTTCCGACCATGGCACGTAGCCGCCCGCCGGCAGCCAGCCCAGGCGCACCGAAACCAGCCCGATCAGCAGCAGGGCCGCCCAGAAGGTCGGGATGGCGAGGCCGAGCTGGGCGATCACGTCGATCAGCCCGCCGCGCCAGTCGCGCACGTGCAGCGCCGAATAGATGCCGGCCGCCAGCGCCACGATGGCCGAGAACAGGAGCGTCCCCACCGAAAGGCTGAAGGTCAGGCCGAGCCGTGACCAGATTTCATGGAAAATGTCGTATTGTGCCGCATAGGACTTGCCGAGGTCGCCGCGCACGAGGCCGAACAGCCAGTCGAAATATTGCTGCGGCCAGGACCGGTTGAGCCCGAGTTCATCGCGCAGCGCCGCCAGGGCCTCGGGCGTTGCGCCCTTGCCCAGGATGATGGTGGCGACGTCGCCGCTCAGAAGACGCAGCAGCAGGAACACCACGAGCGACCCGATAAGGGCCGACCCGATAAGCGTCACTACCGATCGCAGGAAAAGTCGGAACAAGGGTCTCTCCGGCAAAGCCGGGCCGCGCGGTTGGCGCGCGGCCCGATGTCGGTTGTTATTCGGCCCAGTGCAGGCCGCGCAGGTCGGCTTCCGCCTGCGAGCGATAGGGCTTCCAGCCGGCCAGCTTGGCGTTGGCGTAGGTCACGTCCATCCAGGCCACGGTCGGGATCACCCAGGCTGCGTCGGCGAAGGCGTTGACCGCCTGCTTGCGCAGGGCCGTTGCCTCGTCGGCCGTGACGGCGGCGTCGGCCTTGTTCCAGGCTTCGTCGAATTCCGGCACGCAGGCGCTGGCGAACCAGCCGGGGCAGAGGAAGCTGTCGACTGTCTGCGGGCCGGTCAGCGTCGTCATCTCGAAATTGGGCGTCGAGCCGAGCACCTCATCGAGATAGGCCGCCAGTTCACGGCTCGCGCCCTTGACGTTGATGCCCACCGCGCCAAGCTCGTCGGTCAGCAGCTCCGACATCGCCGGGCCGTCGGAGATATTGTAGTACTTGAGTTCGACGTCGAGATTGCCGACCCCCGCCTCAGTCAGCAGCGCCTGCGCCTTTTCCGGGTCATAGGCATACGGGCAGTAGTCGCTGTTCCACGGCAGGTTAGCCGGGTTCACGAACAGGCACGCCGGCTCGGCAAAGCCCGAATAGGCGCCGATGGCTATGTCTTCCCGGTTGATGGCATGGGCGATAGCCTGCCGCACGCGGATATCGGCGAATTTCGGGTTCTTGGCATCGAGCGCGATATAGTTGACCTGATTGGACGGCGTAGTCAGCACCGCCAGTTTCGGATCGGCCTTGACTGCATCCGCGCGCTCCTTGCCGTCGCCGACCAGCACGTTGATGAGGTCGATATCGCCGGCCATCAGCGCGTTCACGGCGGCGATCTCGTCGCCGATGAAGCGGATGCGGACATTCTCGAAATAGGGCTTGTCGCCGTGATAGTCCTCGAAACGCTTCACATCGACTTCGATACCCGGCTTCCATTCGCCGAAGCTGAAGGGACCGGTTCCGACAGGCGCCTTGGCGAGGTTATCGAGCCCGCCTTCGGGCAGCATCATGCCGGC
>Ga0182743_1002147_pt1 | contig 17802 bp, 18 predicted proteins | sample eDN3rd30CKraftOP_FD_128522 | JGI IMG/M metagenome (GOLD analysis project Ga0182743, IMG submission 128522) | Enriched Organic Plus compost microbial communities from Emeryville, California, USA - eDNA 3rd pass 30_C Kraft OP (version 2) (version 2) ... | reverse complement strand
CCTACGAGGAAATCATGCGGATGCCGATCTAATCCTTCTTTTTTTTGATCGAGCGGGGGCGGGGCGGCCAACATGACGGGACCGGAGGTGCTCGATGTCGCCCGCGAGGCGATCACGACGCTGTTGCTCGTCGCGGCGCCGCTGATGCTCGTCGGATTGACGGTCGGCGTCATCATCTCGCTGTTCCAGGCGCTGACGCAGATCCAGGAGATGACGCTCGCCTTCGTGCCGAAGATCCTGGCGATCTTCCTCGCGATGCTGATCGCGCTGCCGTTCATGGCCGACGTGATGCAGGCGCAGATGGCGCGCATCGTCGCGCGGATCATCAGCGGATGAGCGCGCGCCCGATCACGACGGGTCTTGCAAGCCGCGCCCTCGCAAGCCGCGCCGGATAGCGCCGATGCAGATCGACCTGTCGTTCCTTCCCGCCACCGCCACCGTCTTCATGCTGGCCTTCGCGCGCATCGGCACCATGCTGATGCTGCTGCCCGGCCTTGGCGAGATGACCGTGCCCATGCGGGTTCGGCTCGGCCTCGCCCTGGTGCTCACCGCCATCATCATGCCGCTGCACCGGGCGGCCTATCCGGTCGATACCAGCGAATTGCCGGCGATCCTGACGACGCTCGGCCAGGAAATCCTGATCGGCATGATCCTGGGCTTCACGGCGCGGCTGACCATCGCGGCGATGCAGATCGCGGGCGCCGTGATCGCCCAGCAGCTCGGCCTCGGATTCGTGACCGCGGTCGATCCGACGCAGGGCCAGCAAGGCGTTCTGCTGGGCAATTTCCTGACCGTGCTCGGCATCACGATGATCTTCGCGACCGACATGCATCACCTGGTGATCGCGGCGCTCAACGACAGCTATGCGCTGTTCGCGCCGGGCGAGATTCCGCTGATGGGCGATGTCGCCAAGCTGTTCACGCAGACCGTGGCGGCGGCGTTCCGCATCGGCATCCAGCTCTCGGCACCGTTCCTCGTCTTCGGCATGCTGTTCAATCTCGGTCTCGGCGTGCTGTCGCGGCTGATGCCGCAGATGCAAGTCTACTTCATCGGCCTGCCGGCCTCGATCCTGATCGGCTTCTTAATCTTGCTGCTCGTCATCGGCGCCATGATGACGATGTTCCTCGGTCATGTCGAAGGCGTGCTGCAACAGCTCGCCCCCTATTCGTGAAGGAGGGCGGTGAATGGCTGAGCAGAACCAGGACGAAAGAACAGAAGACCCGACCCAGAAGAAGCTCGACGACGCCCACAAGCGCGGCGACGTCGCCAAGAGCCAGGAGGTCAACGCCTGGTTCGTGCTGGGCGCGGCGACGCTCGTGCTCGCGGGGTTTTCCGGAGGCATGGCGGACAGCCTGACGACCAGCTTTCGCGGATTGATTTCGAACGCCCACCAGATTCCGGTCGATGGCGACGGGCTTCTGGCGCTGTCGCAACGGCTCGGCATGGAGGTGTTCGCGGCGGTGGCGATGCCGTTCCTGGTGTTCGTCCTGGCGGCGCTCGCGGGCAATCTCGTGCAGCATCGGCTGGTCTGGTCGGCGGAACAGCTCAAGCCGAAGTTCAGCAAGGTCTCGCCGCTCGCCGGCGTGAAGCGGCTGTTCTCGAAGCAATCGCTGATGATGTTCGTGAAGGGCCTCATCAAGCTCGCGCTCATCGGCACGGTGATGACGCTGATCCTGTGGCCCTACCGCAACCGCCTCGAAACGTTGATCTTCACGGACCTGCTCGGCGCATTGGCGCTGACCCACTCGCTCGCGCTCTATCTGATGGCTACGGTGGTCGCGATCATGGGCGTGGTCGCCATCGCCGACTTCATCTTCATGTACCGGCAATGGCACGAGCGACAGAAGATGTCGAAGCAGGAGGTGAAGGAGGAATACAAGCAGTCCGAGGGCGATCCGGCCATCAAGGCGCGCATCCGCCAGCTTCGCGTCAGCCGTTCGCGCCAGCGCATGATGGCGGCGGTGCCGGATGCCACGGTGGTGATCGCGAACCCGACCCATTACGCGGTCGCGCTCAAATACAACCGCGACATGAATGCGCCCAGATGCGTGGCCAAGGGCGTGGATGTGCTCGCGCTCAAGATCCGCGAGGTCGCGGAGGCCCATTCGGTTCCCGTCGTCGAGAATGTGCCGCTGGCGCGCGCGCTGCACGCGGCGGTCGAGATCGACCAGGACATTCCGCCGGAGCACTACAAGGCGGTGGCCGAGGTGATCGGCTATGTCATGGGACTGAGAGGCGGCAGAGCATGATCCCGAAAAGTGCGAAGCGGTTTTCGGACCAGATCATGCTCAGGACTAAAAGCCATATCCCGAAGCGCATGATCCTCGAAAGTGTGGAGCGGTTTCGAGATCAGGTCATGCGCCAAGCGAAAGGCGCGCAGCGGTTTTCGGGTCAGATTATGCTCAGATGAGAAACATGATCCCGAAAAGTGCGCACGGCTTTCAGGTCAGGCCATGTCCGGACCACAGGATGGCGCTAGAAGGTCCGCCGAGGCGGGGGACAGCGGACCGCAAGCCCTTGCGCGGCCCTGTCCGCTGGGGCACCAAGGATGGCAAGCTCCGGCAAGTGGGCGCGCTGATCCGAAAAACTCAAGGCGAACAGAGGGGTTAGGCGGGATTGCGATTCGCGCATATCGAGGGCGACGATCCCGTTTGAGGCGATATGGCCACGCAGGAGCTTCGTGAGAATTCCCGGCCGGCGTTGGACCGCAGCCAAGCGGCGACGCGGGGCGGCAGCGTGGCCTTCGTTCTCCTCGTCGCGGGCGCGCTGGTGGCGGCCACGGTCGGCCTGCTTCTGATCGGCCGCAATCAGGCGGGACCCTATATCCTCGGGCTTCTGGCCGTCCTCGCGATGGTGGGCGTGTTCTCGCTGTTCGCGCTCGCCACCGGCATCCTGCGCCTGTCCGGCCGCGAGGCCGGCAATCCGGTTCTGAAGGCCATCACGGACGAGGCTGTCGACGGTCTCCTGGTGACCGACACGAGCGGCCGCGTGATCTATGCCAATGCCGCCTATATGGCTTTGACCGATGCGGCCAACGCCGATGACGTGCGGCCCGTCGAGCGCGCCTCCGTCGGCGATCCGGATGTCTCGGAGGCGATCTACCGTCTCGTGAAGGCGGCGCGCGAGGATCGCCCCGCTCAAGAAGAGATCCGCGTGCCGGAGGTGCGGGTTGCCGCGCCGGGCGACGCCGCGGCGCGCTGGCTGCGGTTGCGGGTGCGCCCGCTCGGAGAGGGCAGTGGGCGGACGCTGTGGACCGTCTCCGACATGACGCGCGACCACGAGCGCCAGGAAAACATCTTCCAGGAGTTCCAGCACGCGATCGACTATCTCGATCACGCGCCGGCCGGCTTCTTCTCCGCCGACGCGGCGGGCGATCTCGTCTATCTGAATGCCACGCTCGCCGCCTGGCTCGACCATGACCTGGCCCGCGTCGGCTCCGGCGGGCTCAAGCTGTCCGACATCGTGTCCGGCAATGGCGCGTCCCTTCTCACCACGCTGTCGTCGGCGCCGGGCGAGGTCAAGACCGAGGTGCTCGATCTCGATTTCAAGACCCGGAGCGGCCGTTCGTTGCCGGTGCGCCTGTTCCATCAGGTGGCATTCGGCTCCGATGGCGCGCCCGGCCCCTCGCGCACGCTGGTGCTCAACCGTTCGCGCGGCGAGGCCTCCGATCCCGAGCGCGCGGCGGAGGTGCGCTTCATGCGCTTCTTCCAGTCCACGCCCATGGGCATCGCCACCGTGGACCGGGCCGGGCGGATCGGCCGCAGCAACGCGCTGTTCGCGCGCCTGTTCCAGGGTGCGTTGAAGGAGAATGCCGACAGCCGTTCGATCCTGTCGGCGTTGGCCGAGCGCGACCGCGAGGCCCTGCGGACCGCGATCGCCCAGGCGGCGGAGGGGCAGAGCGACATTCCTCCGGTCGATGCCGGATTGAGCGGCGGCGGCGAGCGCTTCGGCCGCTTCTACGTGACGGCGGTCGAGGAGCAGCGCGACGACGACGCCGAGGCGGCCATCGTCTATTGCCTCGACATCACCGGCCAGCGCACGCTGGAGAACCAGGTCAGCCAGCGCGCGCGCATGGAATCGGTCGGGCAACTGGCCGGCGGCATCGCCCACGATTTCAACAACGTCCTGTCCGCCATCATGATGGCGACCGACTTCCTGCTGAACGCGCACAAGCCGACCGACCCGTCGTTCCAGGACATCATGCAGATCCGCCAGAACGCCAACCGGGCGGCGAGCCTGGTGCGGCAACTCCTGGCGTTCTCGCGCCGGCAGACGCTGCGGCCGCAGGTGCTGGACCTCGGCGAGGTGCTGGCCGAACTGAACATGCTGCTGCGGCGGCTGATCGGCGAGAAGGTCGAGCTCAGCGTCGTGCACGGCCGCGACCTGTGGCCGGTCAAGGCCGACATTTCCCAGCTCGAACAGGTGATCGTCAATCTCGCGGTCAATGCGCGCGACGCCATGCCCGACGGCGGCAAGCTGACGCTGCGCACGTCGAATGTCACGGCGGCCGAGATCGATGCGATGGTCTTGGACGGCATGCCGGCGATGGACTCCGTGCTGATCGAGGTGACGGACACCGGCACCGGCATCCCGCCGGAGATCATGGACAAGATCTTCGAGCCGTTCTTCTCGACCAAGGAGGTCGGCAAGGGCACAGGCCTTGGCCTCTCCACGGTCTACGGCATCGTCAAGCAGACCGGCGGCTTCATTTATCCGCAGTCGGAGATGGGCCGGGGCACGGTCTTCCGCATCTTCCTGCCGCGCCATGTGCCCGGCGCGACCGAGGCCGTCGAAGCGGCGCCGTCCCAGCAGCCATCCGGCCTCGGCGAGGCGCCGCCCGCGAGCGACCCGGCGCTGATGGCGCCGACCGCCGACCTGACAGGGCAGGAGACCGTCCTGATGGTCGAGGACGAAGAGGGGCTGCGCGCGCTCAACGCCCGGGGTCTCGCCTCGCGCGGCTACACGGTGCTGGAGGCCAGCAACGGCATCGAGGCGATCGCCGTGTTCGAGATGCACGGCGGCAAGGTCGATCTGGTCGTATCCGACGTGGTGATGCCGGAGATGGACGGGCCGACGCTGCTGACCGAATTGCGTGGCCGCAACCCGGACCTGAAGATCATCTTCGTGTCGGGCTATGCCGAGGATGCCTTCGAGAAGAGCCTTCCGCAGGGACAACAATTCTCGTTTCTGCCGAAGCCGTTCACGCTCAAGCAGCTTGTCGAGGCCGTGAAGGAGACGTTGAAGGGCTGAAAACGGTCCTTCGATGGAACCCGGTTCCATCACGTGCGTTAAGCCGTCGGTTCGCACAGGAGGCGAAGATGGCGAAAGCCAAGCGCAAGACCAGCAAAGCGACAAGCAGAACGACAAGCAGCGGAGCCAAACGCAAGACCAAGAGGGCGGCGTCGAGCACCAAGACAGCAGCGCGATCCGCCGGGCGCAAAGCCAAGAGCAAGGCCAAGAGCGCGGCCAAGAATCCAGCCAGATCCGGCGCGCGAAAAGCGAGCACCAAGGCACGAGCGGCAAGCCCGGCCGCCAAGCGCTCGACGAAGGCCGCAGCGAAGAAGACCAACGCCGCCGCCAAGCGCAAGACGGCATCGGCCCGAACGATCCCCAAGCGCAAGGCCGCCCGCAAGCCCACCCGCAGGACCAAGACCCGAAAGGGGCCGCTCAGCCGTCTGTTCTCGGTGCTGCCTTTGGTGTCGTCCTAGGGTCTTTCCGCCGGATGCGATCACCATTCGTCATGGACGGGCTCGATCCGCACGTCGATCGAAACGGCTGCATGGCCGGGGAAGGTCCGGCCACGGCGATCCGAAGCGGGACGACCAGAACGGGTTCGACCCGATGAAGGGCGATGAATTGTTCGAGGGGGGCAGGCGCGGTCAGATTTGCCGTTCAGGCGTGCTGACGACGAGGCCGTCGATGGCCGGCGTGACTTCGATCTGGCACGACAGCCGCGAGTTCGGTTCGAGGCCATGGGCGGTATCGAGCATATCCAGCTCGTCGAGCGCGGGCGGCGCGAGCCGGTCGAGCCAGCCGTCCTCCACATAGACGTGACACGTGGCGCAGGAGCACGATCCGCCGCAGGTCGCGAGGATTCCGGGCACGTCGTTGCGCAAGGCTGTTTCCATCACCGTCGCGCCGATCTCGGCCTCGACGGTGCGATGCGCGCCCGCCGTATCGATGAATGTGATTGTCGGCATCGCCGATCCCCCCTCCCGAGGATGGCGATCCTACCGGGCGGCGCCTGGGGGCCGTCAAGCGACGACCACGATCCAGCATTCAGCGGCGGCTTTGGGATGGCGCCGGACAGGCCGCGAATGCTGCTTTTCGGTGGGCAGCGGCCGGTTTGATGCGAAAAAGTGAGCGTCCCGGTCAGAGAATTTTTCGATCGGGCCTGCTAATATCCGGGCCGGGTGCTGGGTGTGCTGTCGATCGGGCTGCGCCGTCGTGCCCCTGGGGCATGGACCGTGACGCCAGGGTTGATCAATCTCGTGCTGTTGGTCGTTGACGCGCTGGTTTATTTCGCCGCGCTCGCGCTTCTGTTTGGGCTTCGCGGCAAGCTCGGCATCGGCGCCTTCTTCTGCGCGCTCGGCGTGATGCACTTCATCGAGACCTATCTCGCCAGCATCTTCTATATCGCTTTGCCATTCGGGATCGTGACGTCGCCTGGCTCGACGGTCATGTTCACCGGCAAGCTGATGCTTCTGCTGCTGGTGTATATCCGCGAGGACGCCGCGGTGGTGCGTCAGCCGATCTATGGCCTTCTGATCGGCAACCTTCTCGTCGTGACCTTCGCGATGCTGATGCGCGGCCATGAACTGATGGCGCTGGCGCCCGGACGGCTGGCCGATTTCGTTTTCCTCGACGAGATGGGCGCGCTGATGGTCTTGGGAACAGCGCTGCTGTTCATCGACAGCATCCTGCTGATCCTCCTCTATGAGCGCACCCGCTCATGGTTCGAGAACCGCCTTCTCGCCCGGCTTCTGGTCAGCGGCGCGGTGATCATGACATTCGACCAGATCTTCTTTTTTCTCGGCCTGCATGTGCTCACCGGGGCGCCGGCTTCCGTTCTGATCGGCGGCTGGGCGGCGAAGATGGCGGCCGTCTTGCTCTACAGCGTGCTGGTCTACGCTTACCTGCGCTGGTGGGAGCCGTCGGTGTCCGATGCGCGGCCGATCCTGCCGATCTCGGATGTGTTCGATACGGTGACCTATCGGGAGCGCTACGAGGACCTTCTGGTCCGCTCGGGCCGGGACGCGCTCACCGGCGTGTTCAATCGCGGCCAATTGGAAGGCTATGGCCGGCGCATGGTGGAGAACGCGGCTCTGGCGCGCCGGCCGACCAGCCTGCTGCTGATCGACATCGATCATTTCAAGGATTTCAACGATCGCTACGGTCATTCCGCCGGTGACGAGGTGTTGCGCCGGATCGCCCGCAACATCATGGGCACGGTGCGCGCCACCGATCCGGTGTTTCGTTACGGCGGCGAGGAGTTCGTCGTCATCAGCGATGGGCTGACGGACGAGGCGGCCTTTTTGCTTGGAGAGCGTTGGCGGCAAGCGATCGCGACCGGAAGCCGTGGCGCGCCCAGGGAGGTCACCGCCAGCATCGGGATCGCCAGCAGTCCCGCCGATGCCCTGGACTATGACGCGCTGTTCCAGCTCGCCGACCGCCGCCTCTACGCGGCCAAGGCCGCGGGCCGTGATCGGGTTGTCGGCAGGGGTGGGGCATTGGGGGGCGCGGTCGCGAAACAAGATCGGGCGGGGCTGCGGTCCTAACCCCAGTCCCCTGAACCTACTCATATTTTTGGCAAGTCCAGCCGCCAGCCCGCCGAAAATCCCGGCCGCCATCATCCAGTCATGCCCCGGAGACGGCCGCGAGGCGCTTTCCTGGCAGCCTGGCCTGTGATAGCCAATCGGGAACGCCATGTGCATCAGACATTGATCGAGACAATGCCCGAAGACGGCGACAGTAGGGGCGAAAGTCCTTACCCAAGTAGGCTGGCTCCGCATCCGCGAAGCCAGCCGAATTCCTGCCATTCCCACAGCCGCCAGGCATGTCTGCGCCTCGGGCCCCAGGTCCGGGGCTTTCGGTCGTGGCTCCCTTCACTTTGACAGGCTTCACAATGGAATTTCTTGCGGATCCGCATATTTGGGCCGGCCTCGCCACGCTCATTTTGCTGGAGATCGTCCTCGGCATCGACAACCTGGTCTTCATCGCGATCCTGGCCGACAAGCTGCCGCCCCATCAGCGCGACAAGGCGCGGCTGATCGGCCTGTCGCTGGCCCTCGTCATGCGCATCCTGCTGCTGTTCTCGATCTCCTGGATCGTGACGCTCAGGGAGCCGCTGTTCACGATCCTGGAGTTCTCGTTCTCCGGCCGCGACATGATCCTGATCTTCGGCGGCATTTTCCTGCTGGCGAAGGGAACGATGGAACTCCACGAGCGCCTGGAGGGTGCGCACAGGCCGAAGGGCGGCCGCATCGTCCACGCCGTCTTCTGGCAGGTCATTGTCCAGATCGTCGTGCTTGATGCGGTGTTCTCGCTCGACAGCGTCATCACGGCCGTCGGCATGGTCGACGAATTGTGGGTGATGATCGTCGCGGTCTGCGTCGCCATCGGCGTGATGATGGTGGCGTCCGGGCCGCTGATGAATTTCGTGTCGAAGCATCCGACGGTCGTCATCCTGTGCCTCGGCTTCCTGCTGATGATCGGCTTCAGCCTTGTGGTCGAGGGCTTCGGCTTCCACGTGCCGAAGGGCTACCTCTACGCGGCGATCGGCTTCTCGATCCTGATCGAGGCAGCCAATCAGTTCGGTCGCTACAATCGCGAGAAGCACATCACCACGGGTGACCTGAAGGATCGCACGGCCGAAGCTGTCCTGCGCATGCTGGGCGGCCGTGTCGGCGAGGAGCCGCTCGGCGAAACGGTGGACATCATCGCCGAGCAGGCGGCGCAGGGCGCGCTGTTCAAGCCCGAGGAGCAGGAGATGATCCGCGGCGTCCTCGATCTGAGCGATCGCCCGGTTCATTCGATCATGTCGCCCCGCAACGAGGTGGAATGGCTCGACCTCGAGGATGACGAGGCGACGTTGCGGGCTGAGATCCGGACGCTGACCCATGGACGGGTCGTATTGGCGCGTGACCGGGTGGACGAGTTCATCGGCGTCGCCGTCACCAAGGACCTCTTGAACGCGCTGGTGGACGGCAAACCCATCGACTGGGCGAAGGTCGTCCGTCAGCCGGTCGTCGTGCATGAGACGACCGACGTCCTGAAGGTCATGGAGCAATTGCGTCGCTCGCCGGTGCAGATGGCCATGGTCGTGGACGAGCACGGGTCGCTGGAGGGGATCGCGACGCCGACCGATATCCTGGAGGCGATCGCTGGCGAGTTCCCCGACCTCGACGAGGAGGCTGCGACCATCGCGCGGCAGGACGACGGGTCGTGGCTGGTGGACGGATTCGTGGACATCCGGCAGTTCAGCGGCGCGATCGGCCGCGACCTGGTGGACGATGCGAACCGCTATTCCACGCTTGCCGGCTACATCCTGACGCATCTCGGCCATCTGCCGTCGGCCGGCGAGGCGCTCAAGGTCGGGGATATGGAGTTCAAGATTTTGTCGCTCGACAAGCGCAGCATCGGCAAGGTTCAGGTCAAGATCGTCAGCAACGCCGAGACCTAGGAATTGCCGGTTGAGACCTAGAGCCCCGGTTCTGATGGAATCAGAACCGGGCGGGCTCTAGCGCTTGGTGGCGCGGGATTTGGACTTGCTCGCGGCTGTTCTTGTGGAGCCGCTCTTGGTCCGCGTTTTTGCTTTGGCGGCGCCCGCCTTGGTTTTCGACGTTGTCTTCAAAGCCTTTGCTTTGGAAACTTTGGCCTTCGAAGCTTTGGCCTTTGCGGCCTTGGATTTGCTCGCTGTTTTCGTCGTTGTCGCCTTGGCGCGGGTCTTTTTCACCTTCTTGGCCTGAGACGATTTGGACAGAGCGGTCTTTTTATCGCTCAAGACTGACGCGACGATCGAGGATGATTGAACCGCCTTCGCGGCATCGCCCGAGGCCGCCACTCCGTTTGCCGCCAGTTTCGCGGCCTTGCGCGCTTCGAGAGCCTTGCGGCGCTTGGTCTCCGCAATCTTGGCCGAACGCTCCTTGCGGCGCTTCTCGATGCACTTGTCGCACTTGCAGCCGATCGGCCGCAGATAGATATCGAAATAATTCTTGCCGTAATGGTAGGTGATTTCTTCGCCGGGCTTGATGTTCTTGATGGTCCGGATCAGGACCTTGTGGCCACGGACATCGGTTTCGGCGTTCGGCCGGCAGGAGTGATTTCCATAGCGCGCGATATTGTAGCGCGGCGATCCGTCGATCACCCAGCGGCTGTTGATCTCATAGAGATAGCGATTGCCGCGCGCCTCGCGCTTCTCAGACTCCGCAGCCGTGATCTTCGGACCGCGATAGTAGGCCAGGAACTGGCCTTTTTTGATCGGTTCTGTGGCGAACAGGCCGAGTCCGGTTTTGGAGCGGCCCACACGAAAGGGTCTGCGTGACATAGCGCTTGATTAGCGCTGATTCGTGCGCAAATCCAACGTTCAGTTGGATTCTATCCAATGCTTGATCAAATCAAACCCATTTGATCCGAGATAGGCCGAGACATGCAATGCCGTGCCGCCGGCCATGCACAGCCTATCCCATGAGGCCGTTCCGTTGAGCGATGATCGGGGTTACGCTTTCCACCGATGCGATGATCGTGATCCGGGTCGCGATCCTTAGGCGTTCTGCCTGACGATCCTTGAACGATGAGGACAAGGCCCATGCGCGCGCTGTTCGGAGCCTTTATCGCACTGCTCGTCATGCTTTCGCCGGCGCCCGCCGATACCCTTGAGGGTCAATACCGGATCCGGGGCGTCGAGCCCGACGGCCGGCCCTACGAAGGCGCGCTGGCCGTCAAGAAGATGGGCGAAACCTATGTGGTGATCTGGAGCGTGGGCGGCCGGCGCTTCGTCGGAACGGCTCTCGGAGCGCCCTCGGGATTCGCGGTGTCGTTCCGTCACGGAGAGGCATCGGGCATCGCGATCTTCCGGCCAACGGAAGAGGGCTATGAGGGGGCATTCGCATACCATCTCAATGCCCGTGCGGGTCAAGAGCGCTGGATCCGCCGCGAGTGAGGTCGGCGCCTTCGGGTGCGATTGTCTACGCTCCGCCATTGAGCGCAGCTTCCTGGTTCGTCCCGGGCATCGATCCACCTTTTGCATGCGGCCACTTGCGCCGTGACGCGCAAGTTGTTTCGATGGACGGCTTTTCCGTCATCGAACCGTGCGAGCGCACAATGCAGACGTCCGTGACTTTTCCCTCCGATGGCTTGTCGCTGTCGGGTGTTCTTCATATTCCCGACAGCCATAAGTCCGGCCAGCGATTGCCCGCCTTTCTGGTGCTGCACGGCTTCATCGGCTCCAAGGATGAATCCCATGCCGAGTTGCAAGCCAATCTCCTGGAATCATGGGGCTATGCGGCGCTGCGCTTCGACATGCGCGGTTGCGGCGATTCCGAGGGCGAGCGCGGCATGGTGCGCTGCCTCGATCAGGTCGCGGATACGCGCAACGCGCTGACCTGGCTCGCGCAGCGGCCCGAGATCGATCCCAAGCGCATCGCCGTCATCGGCCATTCGTTCGGCGCGGCGGTTGCGGTCTACACCGGCGGCGTGGACGAGCGCGTGGCCGCCGTCATCTCGTCCTGCGGCTGGGGCGACGGCGAGCGCAAGTTCAAGGGCCAGCATCCCGGCCCGGAGAACTGGAAGAAATTCACCGACATGCTGGCGCGCGGCCGCGAGCACAAGGAGAAGACCGGCGAGACCATGTGGGTGTCGCGCTGGGACGTGGTGCCGATCCCCGAACCCCTGCGCCGCAACCTGTCGTCCAAGGCGCAGATGACGGTGCCGGTCGAGACCGCGCAGAGCATGTTCGACTTCCGCGCCGACGACGTGGTGGGCAAGATCGCGCCGCGTCCCTTGATGCTGCTGCACACGGCCGACGATCAGGTGACGCCGACCGAGCAATCGCTGCGTCTGTTCGAACGCGCCGGCATGCCGACCGAGATGTATCTCATCACCGGCGAGTCGCATTTTCCGCTCGCCGGCGACGGCCAGCCCGCCAAGGACCTGATGTACGGCTGGCTCAAGCGGTTCTTCCCGGCCACGCCGGGTTGAACCGGCGGGCCGCCTGCGGCGTTTGATCCGGCAAAGGAGGCCCGCGATGCGCTACGAACTTTACTACTGGCCGGAGATCCAGGGGCGTGGCGAATTCGTTCGCCTCGCCCTGGAGGAGGCGGGCGCGGATTACGCCGACGTGGCGCGCGAGGCCGGCGGCATGGCGCGGCTGACCCGCCTCATGGACGATGCCAAGACGCCGCCGTTCGCCCCGCCGTTTCTGAAGGCGGGGCGGCTCGTCATCGGCCAGACCGCCAACATCCTGCTCTATCTCGGTGAGCACGAGGGTCTCGCGCCGAAGAGCGAGGCCGGCCGGCTGTGGGTCCATGGGCTGCAACTGACCATCGCCGATTTCGTGGTCGAGATTCATGACACCCATCATCCGATCGGCTCGGGCCTCTATTACGAGGATCAGAAAAAAGAGGCCAAGCGCCGCACTGCCGACTTTTTGCAAAACCGCGTGCCGAAGTTTCTGGGCTATTTCGAGCAGGTGCTGGCCGGCAGCGGCGGCGATTATCTGACCGGGCGCCGTGTCACCTGTGCGGACCTGTCGCTGTTCCAGATCGTCGCGGGCCTGCGCTATGCGTTTCCGAAGGCGATGCGGCGCATGGAGCGTCGGCATCCCCGTGTCGTTGCCTTGCACGACAAGGTGGCGGCCCGCCCGCGCATCAAGGCCTATCTGGCGTCCGGCCGGCGTATACCCTTCAACGAGATGGGTATTTTCCGGCATTATCCGGAGCTGGATGGGTGACGAGATCTCATTGACGATATATCTTTTTTGCTATATATTATGTGATGCGCTGGACCGTTCAGACTCTCAACTCGAATGTTGATGCGGAGGTCGCGGCGTTACCCGCGGATATGCAGGCTCGCTTTCTGCGGCTTGCTGAATTGATTGAGCAGGTTGGTCTCCAAGCCCTGCCGCGTGGCAGCGTCAAACATCTTGAGGGCTCCCTTTGGGAGCTTCGCATCACCGGTCGCGATGGCATATCGCGGGCCATCTACCTGACGGCGGCCGTTCAGCGGGTGGTGATTTTGCGGGTGTTCATCAAGAAGACGCGGAAGACGCCGCCCAATGAACTCAGGATCGCGCGCGAGCGAGCAAGAGATGTGAAATGACAAAACTGTCTGACCTCAAAAAGCGCCTGTTGCAAAACCCTGAAGTCCGCGAAGAATATGAAGGGTTGCAGGATGAATTCGCGCTGATGGAGGCGGTCAGCAAGGCGCGCGCGCGTTCCGGACTCAGCCAGGCGGAGTTGGCGAAGCGCATGAACACGACGCAAAGCACGATCGCCCGCCTGGAAAGCGGCCGGGCTCAGCCATCCACGCGCACGCTTGCCCGCCTCGCCAGCGCCACCGGACATCGGCTCAGGATCAGCTTCGAACCGGTCACGGGATCACACCAGCGGCCCCGTGCGCGTGGGCGAACCCGCTCCGCTCAATAGAACAGTTCAAAACTCTCCCGAAAAGTGCTTAAAGCCGGGCATCCCCTTGGTTGGGAGCGGTTCGTCCGTCGCGCTGACATGGACGAACCGCTCCCACCGATCGCTGTCTCGCAACTCCAGGAAAACCGCTGCGCCCTTTTCCCGGAATTGCTTTTGCAAGGTGCCCCAATGAACGCTCCTTTCCCGACGCCCGACGTCCCGCCCTACCGCCATACCCCCCTGTTCCCGATGGGGAAGGATTCCACGCCCTATAGAAAAATCACCTCCGAGGGCGTGCGGGTCGAGACCGTGATGGGGCGGCAGGTTCTGGTGATCGAGCGCGAGGCGATCCGGGCGCTGGCCGAGGCCGCCTTCATGGACATCAACCATCTTCTGCGGCCGGGGCATCTCAAGCAGCTTCGCGCGATCCTCGATGACAGCGAGGCGAGCGACAACGACCGTTTCGTCGCCTTCGACTTTCTGAAGAACGCCAATATCGCCGCCGGCGGCGTCCTGCCCATGTGCCAGGACACGGGCACCGCGATCATCATGGGCAAGCGCGGGCGGCTGGTCTTCACCGACGGCGAGGACGAGGCGGCGCTCGCGGAGGGCGCGCGCGATGCATATCTGAAGCGCAACCTTCGCTATTCCCAGCTCGCGCCGCTGTCCATGTTCGAGGAGAAGAACACCAAGAACAACATGCCGGCGCAGGTCGAGATCTATTCGGACGGCGAGGACGCGTACAAGTTCCTGTTCATGGCCAAGGGCGGCGGCTCGGCCAACAAGTCGTTCCTGTTCCAGGCGACGCCCTCGATCCTCAGCCACGACCGGATGATCGCGTTCCTGAAAGAGAAGATCCTCACGCTCGGCACGGCGGCGTGTCCGCCCTATCACCTCGCCATCGTGATCGGTGGCACATCGGCCGAATTGACAATGAAGACGGTCAAGCTCGCCTCCGCGCGCTATTACGACGACTTGCCGACGCAAGGATCGGAGGACGGCCACGCCTTCCGCGATCTCGAAATGGAGGCGGAGGTCCACAAGCTCACGCAATCCATGGGCGTCGGCGCGCAGTTCGGCGGCAAGTATTTCTGCCACGACGTGCGCGTGATCCGCCTGCCGCGCCATGGCGCGTCGCTGCCGATCGGCCTCGGCGTGTCGTGCTCGGCGGATCGCCAGGCGCTCGGCAAGATCACGCGCGACGGCGTCTTCCTCGAAGAGCTGGAGCACAATCCCGCGCAATATCTGCCGGAGGTGAAGTCCGACGCGCTCGGCGGCGAGGTGGTGAAGATCGACCTCAATCAGCCGATGCCGGACATCCTCGCGCAATTGGCCAAGTGTCCGGTCAAGACGCGGCTGTCGCTGACCGGGCCGATGATCGTCGCGCGCGATCTGGCCCATGCCAAGCTGCGCGAGCGGCTGGAGAGGGGCGAGGGCCTGCCGGATTATTTCAAGAACCATCCGGTCTATTACGCGGGCCCCGCCAAGACGCCGGAGGGCTATGCCTCGGGCGCCTTCGGGCCGACCACGGCGGGCCGCATGGATTCCTTCGTGGCGGATTTCCAGAAGGCCGGCGGCTCGATGGTGATGGTCGCGAAGGGCAATCGCGCGCCGGTGGTGCGCGAGGCCTGCAAGGCGAATGGCGGCTTCTATTTGGCGTCCATCGGCGGCACGGCGGCGAACCTCGCCGAGCACTGCATCAAGAAGGTCGAGGTGCTGGAATACGCCGAGCTGGGCATGGAGGCGATCTGGCGCATCGAGGTCGAGGACTTCCCGGCCTTCGTGGTGATCGACGACAAGGGCAACGACTTTTTCAAGGAGCTGAATCTGGGATAATCAGGTGCCAGCCGCCTGACTCAAACTCCCGGATCATTCATGTCCCACCTGTTCTCGCCGTTCCGTCTCGCCGGCCTTGAATTGCCCAACCGCATCGTCGTCTCGCCGATGTGCCAATATTCGGCCAACGACGGCTGCGCCAGCGACTGGCACATGACCCACATGGGCATGCTGGCCAATTCCGGCGCCGGCCTGTTCGTGATCGAGGCGACCCATGTGGAGCGGCACGGGCGCATCACGCACCGTTGCCTCGGGCTCTACTCCGACGACAACGAGGCGGCGCTGGCGCGCGTCATCGACCATTGCAGGCGGATCGGCACCGCCAAGCTCGGCGTGCAACTGGCGCACGCCGGCCGCAAGGCGTCGTCGCAACCGCCGTTCGGGGGCGGCAAGGCGCTGCCCGCAGGCGAAGACCCGTGGCAGACGGTGGCGCCATCCGCTTTGCCTTATGGCCCGGACTGGCATGTGCCGCGCGAGGCGACGCCGGCCGATATCGCGCGCATCCGCGACGCCTTCGTCGCCTCCGCGAAGCGTGCGGTGCGGATCGGCTTCGACCTGATCGAGCTGCACTACGCGCACGGCTATCTCGGACACACGTTCCTGTCGCCGCTGTCGAACACGCGCACGGACGCCTATGGCGGCTCGTTCGAGAACCGCATGCGCTTCCTGCGCGAGACGGCGCAGGCGGTGCGCGCAATCGTGCCGAAGGAGATCGCGCTCGGCGCGCGCATCACCGGCAGCGATTGGCTGGACGGCGGTATCACGCCGGACGAGGCGGTGGCCTGCGCGAAGCTGTTGAAAGAGGACGGGCTCGATTTCGTCGACGTGTCCGCCGGCGGCGTCAACTCGGTGGCGCGCAACCCCGTGACGCCCGCCTACAACGCGCCGCTCGCCGCGCGCGTGAAGGAAGAGGCCGGCATCGCCACGCGCACGGTCGGTCTGATCGTCACGCCGCGGCAGGCCGAGGACGTGATCGCGAACGGCCAGGCCGACATGGTGGCGCTCGGCCGCGCCATGCTCGACAATCCGCATTGGGGTTGGCACGCGGCGCACGAACTCGGCGCCGATGTCGCCCGGCCGCCGCAATACGCACGCTCGGGGCCGAAGCTTTGGCCGGCGGCGGTGCCGAAGCGCTGAGCTCTTGAGTCTGATTCAACTGCGTTGAACCAGACTCAAGACCTATTTTTTTGAGCATGATCTTGCCCGAAAACCGGTGTCCACTGTTCGGGATCATGCTCTAGTCCACAGCGGGTCCCGTGATCCGCTCCCATCCGATCCGCCCCAGGCCCGGCAGTTTCAACGCCGGGCGCCGCACATCGAGGCCGGCGACGAAGCCGCCCATGTTCAACTCGATGCCCTCGATCCAGCCGACCTTGAGACCCGCGAGGCCGTAGAGATTGGCCTCCAGCCCCGTGCCGCTGTCGGTCATCCCGGCGTAAGCGTGCGGGCGGTAGTCGCGGCCGATGGCGTCCGGGGGCAGCGTCGCCTGCGCCTCGGGAATGGCGCGCAGCACGGCGGCGATGAACGTGTTGCTGTTGGGGCCGGGCCAGATCCGATAGTCGCCGGCGTTGTCCCAGCGGTAATCCTTGATCGCCGCCTCGACGCGCGGGATCAGCGCCTGCGCGCGCTCGCCGCGCAGGTCCAGCACCACATGGCCGTATTCGCCGAACCACAGATCGGGCGGCCACCAGTTCAGCCGAACCGGGCTCTGGCCCCATCCCGACACGTCGTAGCGATGCCAGCGGAATTCGTTCTCGCGCTTGAAGGCGACCCAGGAATGGGTCGCGACCGCGCCCTTCCAGCCGCGCGTGCGGCCGGTCATCACCATGATGCGGGCGGCCGGCTCCTTCGCGGCGGAGAGCAGCCGGCTTTCGATGGTGCGGTCGTAGTCGCGCCAATGGACGGGACCGCCGCGCGTGGCCAGCGCGCCGGCCGCGGCGGCGATGGGGACGATGAACAGAACAACAAAGACATAGAGCAGCCGCCGGAGGGGAGAGCGTCGGCGGCGATGGGCAATGGCGTCGGTCATGGCGGCCATATAGTGGCGTCCATCGGCTGCTTCATGGCAAGTCCTCCGTTCGGAGGATGACGTGTTCGTGTTCAGTCGCTTTTCAGCGCGTCCTTGAACGCCTGGCGCACGGCCCGGCCGTGGATGCGCCCGTAGTCGCGCTCCTGCTCTCCGCTCGACGTGACCTTGAGGACGGTGAAGACAGGACCGGTCTCGGTCAGGATCGCGGCCGCCTGCTGCTCGAAATTCGGCAGATCGGAGAATTCATGCACGGCGCGGTGGCCGGCCGCGCGCGCGAGCCCCGTGAAGCTGACGTGGCCGCGCCCGGGGATCGGG
>Ga0182743_1002144_pt1 | contig 17808 bp, 19 predicted proteins | sample eDN3rd30CKraftOP_FD_128522 | JGI IMG/M metagenome (GOLD analysis project Ga0182743, IMG submission 128522) | Enriched Organic Plus compost microbial communities from Emeryville, California, USA - eDNA 3rd pass 30_C Kraft OP (version 2) (version 2) ... | reverse complement strand
CGGCGCTGGGGCAAAGTCACCACCGGCTGCAGGCTGAGATCGACCGCACCGCGCTCCAGCGCATGACGTACCCGCCGCACGAGATCGGGCGAGGGCTCGGGGACCGGCGCGGCAGCGGGCCGCTGCGGCGACGCCGATTCGGCAGGCGGCTCCGGCGCGGCAGTGATGCGGGGCTCGGGCAGGACCGGCGGGATCTCGGGAGCCGCAAGCTCCTCCCTCGGGTCGACGGCGGTCTCCACCGCGACGGCCGAGGCGGTCATTACCGTCGCCTCCGCTTCGCTGAGCAGGGCTTCGTGCGCGGCGACCTGCTCGGCAATCTGGCGCACCAGCTCGCTGACCTCGCCGATCTCGTTGGTGACCTGGGCCAGGTTGCGCCGCATCGCCTCGCCGGACGAAGCCTCTCCCTTGCTGAAGCGCGCATCCAGCGTCTCCTGGCGCGCGAAGATCGCCCGGACCTGCCGCTCCAGCAGCACCAGGCGCTCCTCGCGGGCGCGGCGGGCGGCAAAGAAATTCTGCACCATCTGAAGCAGGAGGAGGACAGCGAAGGTGCCTCCGCCCAGCAGCACAGCGTGGGCGAAATCCAGGCCAAGGCCGACAATGCCGATAAAGGCGAACGCACCCGCGATCACCACCATGCAGCCGGCAATGAAGATCTTTGCGAGTTTCGACATGGATGCCGTCTGCGTCACCATTCTGCGCGGCCCGAGTATTTCTGATTCTGTCCTGCACCGCCACCGCCCCGGACGAACTGTTTACAAGACATTAACCCTGTGCGCGCAGCATGAAGGTTCGGCACTGCGGGGGCGCATTCCGGGTTCGAGGTCTTCGCAAATGGCACAGGCGGCGCGCCACTTCCGGCCCGCACATCATCGCGTTCTCGTTGTTGAAAACGACTTCGCCTTCGCACGCCGCGCCGCCGCGGCGCTGGCCGCCCGCCTCATCAACGCCGAAGTCGAGATCGCCACCGACCTGGAAAGCGCCGAACGCCGCCTCTCCCGCGAAAACTTCACCGCCGTGCTCGCCTCCCAGCAGGTCGCAAGCGACGCGACCCACCTCGTCGAGGAGCTGCGCGCGCGCTTCGCGGGCCCCTTGCTCATCCTCACCGAACGCCCGGGAAACGGCCTCCTTTCGGGCGCCGACGCCATCATTTCCAAGCCCTGCACGCCCGACACCCTGGTCGAGGCGCTGTCAGACCATCTCGGCGGGGCGCTGGCCGCGGTCGAGAGCAGCGGGGATTCTTGCGGACTGGTCGGCGCCTCGCCAGCCATGCGCGCGATCTTCAAGGCGCTGCCGCGCATCGCCTGTTCCGAGGCGCCGGTTTTCATCCAGGGCGCGCCCGGCACCGGGAAGTCGGCGCTTGCGCGGCTGATCCACGACCGCTCTCCCCGCGCGGCGCGGCCCTTCGTCACCGTGGATTGCGGCATGCTGGACGAAGCGGCGGTTGCGACCGCCTTCTTCGGACAAGCCCACGGTCCGCGCCGCGGCCATGGCGGCTTTCTTGAGCGCGCCAGTGGCGGCACGCTCTTCCTCGACAATGTGGAGGCGCTGCCCCTGGCCTTCCGGCCACGCCTGCTGGCGGCGCTGCGCAGCGAGACTACCCAGCGGCCGGGCGAGGCCCGCAGCCGCCGGATCGACCTGCGCGTGCTGGCCGCCGGCACGGCCATGCACGACGATGGGCTCGGCCTCTGGCTTTCCGTGCTGCCGCTGGAGCTGCCCGCCCTGCGCGAGCGCCGCGAGGATTCGGTGCTGCTGGCGCGGCATTTCCTGCGCGAATGCGCCGACCGCGAAGGGCGCAGCTTCATCGGCTTCGACCTGTTCGCCGAACGCCTGATCGCGGGCCATGACTGGCCGGGAAATGCGTGGGGCCTCAAGGCGATGGTCCAGCGTCTCGTCGTGCTGAACGAGGGCACCCTGATCACCGCCGACATGCTGCCCGCGGCCGTGATGCGGCAGCTGCGGCCGCTTCCGGGGCCGGGAAACACTCCGATCCGCCCGCTGCGGGAGCAGCAGGACCATCTGATCGAGCAGGCCCTTGCGGCCTTCGGCGGCAACATCGCCAAGGCCGCGGCCGCCCTGCAGATCAACCCCTCGACGATCTACCGCCGCCGTTCCCACCTCATCGCCGCGGAATGAAAAAAGCCGGCCCAGGGGCCGGCCTTCTCTAAATGCACGAGGGGCTTATTCCGGATCGCTGCCGCCCAGCTTGCCGATGTGGTGCTGCGAATAGAGCTCCACGCCGAGCTTGGCGACGAGGTCGAGCTGTTCCTCGAGGAAGTCGATATGGCCTTCCTCGTCGGTCAGCAGGTCCTCGAACAGGTTCTTGCTGACGCGGTCGTTGACGCTCTCGCAGTACTTGGCGGCCTCGCGGTAGAGCGCGGCGGCGTCGTGCTCGGCGGCAAGATCGCTCTCCAGGATCTCCTTGACCGACTGGCCGATACGCAGCGGGTCGAGCACCTGCAGATTGGGGAAGCCTTCGAGGAAGATGATGCGGTTCACGAAGCGATCCGCGTGGCGCATCTCCTCGATGGACTCCTCGCGCCACTTGCTGGCGAGGTCCTTGAAACCCCAATTGTCGAACAGGCGGTAATGCAGCCAGTACTGGTTGATGGCCGTCAGCTCCGAGCGGAGACCGCGGTTGAGATATTCGATGACCTTGGCGTCGCCCTTCACGGCACTCTCCTTCGGCAATTCACTTGCTTAGAATAGTTCTAAGAATTTTATAGCGCAAGGGAAGCGCGCGCGGAAATTGCGCAGGGCCTCGCGGTATTGTGGGATTATTCCGCCGCCTCGGGCAGCGCGGCAAGGTCGCTGATATGGGGCAGGTTGGCGTTGGCCGGCGCCGGCTCGTGCAGAGCGTGATCGTGCGCCGGGCAGATGGCGCAGGCGGCCGGACAGGCGGCCACGGCCTGGTCGAGAATGGTGCGGATGGTGCGGGCGCAACGGCCGCACTGCGGGCTGCAGCCCAGGCAGCGATAGACCTGCCCGGGCGTGCGCACGGCATCTTCCGAGCACGCCTGGCGCACGGCGTCGTCAGTCAACACGTTGCAGGAGCAAACAATCATCGCGACCGGACAGAGCTAGTTTAGAACTTATCTAAACTATTGATAACGCTGCTAAATTCACCGTTCCTACAGCATTTGTCAACGCTGTCGCGACATTTCAAGGACAACATCGGGATCGCGCCGCGAAACCGGGGCGAAAGCCAGCTCGACCAAGGTGCCGACCCCCACCGTCCCCTTCATCGAGAAATGGGCCTTGTTGGCCTCCGCCAATGCCTTGGCCAGGGGCAGGCCGATGCCGCCGCCATGCGCCACTGCGTTGTCGGAGAGGTCGCGGAACGGTTCGAGGGCGGCGGCGATCTCGGCTTCCGTCATGCCCGAGCCGCTGTCGCGGAAGCGCAGCACGGCCTGGCCGAAATCGTCCAGCGCGGTGGACACGATCACCTGCCCGCCGGCCGGCGTGGCGCGCACGGCGTTGACCAGCACCGTCTCCATGACCTGCCGCAGCACGCGCTGGTCGGCGCTGACCAGCGGCAGGCGCTGCGCCAGGCTGGTGCGGACGATGACGCGGTTGCGGTTGGCCTCGGGCTGGTGCTGCGCCACGACCTTCTGCACCAGTTCGTTGAGCGCCAGATCCTCGGGTTCGAGGTCGAGCCGGCCCGCCTCGATCTTGGACAGGTCGAGCAGGTCGTTGACGAGGCCGATGATGTGGCTGCCGGAGGCATGGATGTCGCGCAGATAATCGCGGTAGCGCTCGCTGCCGACGGGGCCGAAGCGCTCCTCCATCATCAGCTCGGCAAAGCCGAGGATGGCGTTGAGCGGGGTGCGCACCTCATGGCTGACGCGCGCCAGGAAATCGGCCTTCTGGGCGTTGGCGTTCTGCGCCTGCGCCCGCGCGGTGCGCAGCTCGGCCTCGGTGCGCTTCTGGGCGCTGAGATCGTGCAGCACCGCCGAGAAGCGGCCGTTCTCCTCCAGAGCCGCGAGCCGCAGCGACAGCGGCACACGCATGCCACGGCGCGTGATGCCGGTGGCCTCGACGATCGCGGGCTCCGGCGCGGGCGCGTCCAGGCGCTCCAGCGCCGCCAGAACCGGCTCGTCGGCGGCAAGGACCAGCGTCAGGCTGCGGCCGCGCAGTTCCGCCGCCTCGTAGCCGAACAGGCGCTCCGCCGGGCCGTCGGCGGCAAGGATGCGGCCGCTGCGGTCGAGCATCAGCGTGCCATCGGCCGCGCTCTCCAGAACGCGGCGCAGATCGCCCGGCGCGAAATCCGCGTCGCGATCCTCGGCAAGTGCGGCGGGTCGGGCCGGCTCCGGGGCGCTTCCGGCACTGCGCTGGAGCAGCAGCAGCGTGGCGAACTCGCCGTCCCAGGGAATAGTGCGCAGGTTCACGTCGACCGGGTCGGCCGTCGCATTGTGCAGGTGCAGCCGCCCCCCGGAATCGGCCACGAACAGGGTGTCGACGCCGCGCTGCGCCACATCGGCCAGATCGCGCGCCCCGATCAGGGTGAGGAAGGCGCGGTTGGCGAAGAGCGGCGCGCCGAAGCGGTGCACCAGAAGCGGGGTCGGCAGCGCCTCGAGCACGCTCATCGCCGAGCCGGCATCCACCGCAAACAGCGGCGCGCCGGTCGGCGCATCCTGCACCACGTCATTGTCGGGCGCGGGCGGACGCAGCAGGTCTTCCTCGGGCGCCGCAAAGGTCAACCGGACCGGTGCGTCCGCACCATCTCCGGCGCTCTCCAGCGTGCGGGCGATCTCGGCGAAGGCCTGGCTTTCCTCCGCATCGAGCTCCGGACGCTCCGCGGCCACGGCCGCGTCGGACGCCTGATCGAGCGGCGCGGCCTCCTCGATGGGCAGCTCGAGCGCCGGCTGCGGCGCTTCCCGCAGCACACCGAAACCACGGAAGCCGAGGAAGGCGCGCTCGCGATCGAACACCGGCAGGGCCGCCAGTTCGACCTTCTGCACGCGTCGGCCGGGCAAGGGCCAGGACACGGCAATGCCGCTCCAGGTGTCGCGGCGGCCGAGCGCGCGGCCCAGTTCGCCGCTGGGGTCGAGTCCGAGATCGGCGGCCAGCGCGCTCCAGCCGCGCCCCTCCAGTTCTTCCGGCCGCACGCCCAGCGCGGTCCCCGCCTCCGCCGAGAGCGAGGCGATGCGCCCCTGGGCATCGGACGCCCAGGTGAAGCGCAACGGGCGCGCCTCATCGACCGCCGGCGCTTCGGCACAGGACACGGTGGCGGACTGGGCAGGGTCGGCAGCGATCAACAGGACATTTCCGGACCGGGGAACGACGAGCCGCGACAGGCGGTATGTCTCCCCTTCCCACGGAGCGCCCGGCAGGTCCAACCCGATGGATTCGTCTGTGGACAGGCGGTGCGATGCGTCTTGTATGGCTGCTCGGAGAGGGTCCGCGAGCGTGTCTCCGCCGAGGCGTCCGCGCGCCTTTTCGTTGGCCCACGAAAGGGAAAGGGAAGGCTCTGAGACGGCAAATGCCGCCGCGCCTTCCGGCGTGACGCCATGGTCACGCAAGGCGCTTTCCAGCGGATCGCCGCCGTTTTGCCGCTCGCTCATCCCGTTCGCTCGCGTGAACTGTCCACCACCGGTCGGCCGCAGCCTTAACGGTCTCTTAAAGATAAAGCACGGCTTCGAGGAAAACCAAAGGCGATCAGCGCTGTGCGGGCGGTCGATTTTCGGCACGGTTAATTCCGCGCAGGCTTGCCGAACGGCCGAAATTCTCCTAGGTAAGCCCGCATCACGTGCAGCTATAGCTCAGTTGGTTAGAGCGCCTGATTGTGGATCAGGAGGTCCCCCGTTCGAGCCGGGGTAGCTGTACCACCCACCTCCCCGATAAAATCCCGCTTTCGAGGCAGCGCCCGCCGTTTCCGCGCGCCCGTTCGAGCGCGCAAAACAAAACCCGCCGCGCAGTCGCGCGAGTACCACTTCCAGGAACCTATCTGTGGTCCGCGAGCCACAGGGCCCCCCTGAAAAATAGGCTCTATAGCCTAGGCAGTGATTTTGCTCCTCAACGAAGTGGATGGCTTCCTTTCCAGCGGCGTGGAATGGTCTTGGCAGGCTGTCTGCGACACCGCCCGCGCCGGCTGGATTTCCCCGCCTGTTGCCGCAAGGCATCGGGTCACGAGCGTCACGTCGCGTTACCGCCGCCCCTCGGGCCGCTCGCGCGGCTTGCGCAGCACCTCGGCACCGGTGATGCCGCTGCCGGGCTGGCTCGTGGACGGCGGATCGCTGGCGGGGAAGGTCTCTTCGACCGCCTCGTCGTGATGACGGGCCTCTTCCCGGCGCTCCTTCTCCACCCTTTGCTTGGAAGGCCGTGCGGGAGGATGGTTTTTCGTGTTCATGGGGCTCGCCTCTGCTCTCCTGTTCGCTTTATCAACGTGACCGGTGGCCGGAGGGTTGCCGACCGACCCGCAGGAGTTTTCGCCGATGCCGCGCCCCTTCGACCTTTCTTTGTACCTCATCACCGACGTGGCGCTGATCGGCGAGCGCGACCTGCTGGCGGTCGTCGGGGCTGCGGTCGAGGGCGGCGCCAGCATCGTGCAATTGCGGGCACCCAAGGCGCCGGTACGCCGGCAGATCGAGGAGGCACGGGCGTTGAAGGCCCTGCTCACGCCGCGCGGGATCGCCCTCGTCGTCAACGACCGCGTGGACGTGGCGCTGGCCGCCGATGCCGACGGCGTTCATCTCGGCCAGGACGACATGGCCGCGCGCGACGCCCGCGCCGTGCTCGGGCCGGAGCGCATCATCGGGCTCTCGGTCGGCTCCCCCGCGGAGTTTGCCGCTTCGCGGGAGGAGGTCGCGATGGTCGATTACGTCGGCATCGGTCCGGTGCGCGCCACCGGCACCAAGAGCGATGCCGGCGGTGCGATTGGTGTCGAGGGCTTCGAGGCTGTGCGGCGGCTGATCGACAAGCCGGCGGTCGCCATCGGCGGCCTGACCGTGGATATCGTGCCCGCGCTCTCCACGGCGGGCGCCGATGGCGTCGCGGTCATTTCAGCGATCCTTGGCGCCTCCGACGTCAAGGCCGCTGCACGCGGGTTCAGGGAGGCGCTGGGCCACTAGCCGACCTTCTTGCGGACCGCGCGTTCGGCCGCCTTGTCGGCATTTGCCTGCGCCTTCTCTCCGGCCTTCAGGGCCTTGGCCGATCTCCGGGATTTCGCCTCGGCCGGGTCATCACCCTCGTCCTCCGCCTTGGCGCGCGCCTCGCATTTCTCGCGGATGTCTTCGAGTTCCTCCTCGGTGAGGTTCTCGATACCGACAAAGGCGTTCTGCGCTTTGCTGGTGCGGATCAGCTCATCCAGCTTCGTCTGGACGGCGGCGCCGTCGCGATTCTGCGTGTTCTGGATCAGGAAGACCATGAGGAAGGTGACGATGGTCGTGCCGGTATTGATGATCAGCTGCCAGGTGTCGGAATAGCCGAAGATCGGCCCGCAAATCCCCCAGACAACAATGGCCAGCACGCACAGCATGAAGGCGGTCGGCCGGCCGGCGGCGTGCGCCACCGCGCTGGCGGCCTTGGTGAACGTCTCGGAAAGCGTCATCGGGATTGCCCTCAACGGGAATGTCGATCCCTAAACGCCGCCGTGTGCGGTTTGATCCGGCGGCGCCCCAAAAACAGAACGGCGCGTCGTGGGCTAACGCGCCGTTCTCAGGCAGAGCCGGGGAGGACATGCCGGACCGCCAGTTTTCCTTGGGAACCGTTACAGCACCACGACGGTGGCTCCGATATCGACGCGGTTGTAGAGGTCCTTGACGTCCTGGTTGGTCATGCGGATGCAGCCGGAGGAGACCGCATGGCCGATGGTCCAGGGCTCGTTGGAGCCGTGGATGCGGTAGAGCGTCGAGCCGATATAGAGCGCGCGGGCGCCGAGCGGATTGCTGGGGCCGCCGGGCAGGAATTTCGGCAGTTCCGGACGGCGCGCCAGCATTTCCTTGGGCGGACGCCAATCGGGCCATTCGCGCTTGGCGGTGATCTTGTGCGTGCCCTTCCAGCCAAAGCCCTCGCGGCCGACACCGACGCCATAGCGCAGCGCCTTGCCGTCCGGCTCGACGAGATAGAGGAAGCGCTGCCCCGTATTCACGACAATTGTGCCGGGGGCGTAGGGCCCGTCATAGGCCACTTCGGTCTTGTGGTATTTCGGGTCGACGGTGCGCGCGACCTTGGGGGCGTCAGGCACGACCACCACGGGACCGCGGGGCGGCGCGGTCACATAGCGGCGGGGCCTGCGATCCTGCGGCGGGACGACGATGACGCGGCTGCCGCGGCGGCCGTAATCGGCCCCGGGCGGAGCATAGGCCGGGGCCTCGTAGCGCCCCGGCGGCGGGCCGTAATAGCCATAGCCCTCGTAATAGCCCGGCTCGGGAGGCGTGGTGTAGAAGCCGCGCGGATAGATCACCGCCGGCGGGCGGCCATAGGTGTATTGCACCTGCGAAAGCCGCTCGGGGGATGCACCCGCATAGAGCGCTTCGGCGAGGCCGGCCGGTCCGGCCTCCTGTGCCAGCGCCGGCCCATGCAGGGCGATCACGAGGGGCAGAGACACGAGAAGCGAAAGCGAACAACGCATGACACAAGCCGTTCCAGCACGACGGTCGAAGGAGTGGAGCGTTACGCAGAAGCCCCGAATTTATGATGAACAAAAATGGTTTACGTCGGTTCCCTGACCCGGCGCGGAAGCTTGTTGAAGTTATGGTTTATCAAACCTTTCGCCCGCTCCGCATGGTGACCGTGCGTTAAGGCTTCTCGGCGATCATCCGCGGGCCTGATGAAGACGGACCCAGCCATGACGCCCGCGCGCAAGCCTTTCCGTATCGAAGCCCTTCTCAATGGCCAGACCTCTGGCAACGAAACCGATCCCGCCGCCCGCCGCCATACCGAGTTGATGAACGAGATCGCATCGCTGCGCTCCGTCATCCGGCCCGCGGCCGAGATCTCGAAGGAAATCTCGAGCGAGACGCTGGACGCGCTGCGCCGGGAAATGGCCGAGGCCGGCAAGCTGAAGGCGGAGCTGGACGCCATTCACGAGGCCATCGAGCGCACCAAGCGCGAGATTGCCACGCTGCATGAAAACGGCTTCGAGACGCCTCAGGTCAGCGTCACCGGCGAACTCGACGCCATCGTCAGCGGCACCGAGAATGCCACCAATTCCATCCTCGCCGCGGCCGAGCACATCGACGAGCATGCCGGCGCGCTCGGCGCCAGCGTGCGCAATTCGCAGCAGCGCGGCCATGTCTCGGACATCCAGGACAGCGTCGTGTCGATCTTCGAGGCCTGCAACTTCCAGGACCTCACCGGTCAGCGCATCACCAAGGTGGTGGGCACGCTGAAATTCGTCGAAGAACGCATCAACCGCATGATCCAGATCTGGGGCGGCATGGAGAAGTTCGAGGGCATCATGCCCGAGGCGCGCGATGTCCACGGCGACCGCGCGCTGCTCAATGGCCCCGGGCTGGACAACGATCCCGCACGCGCCAGCCAGGCCGACATCGACGCCCTGTTCGACTGAACACTCCGCTCAGGCAGCCATCCTGCGGCATTCCTCGGCGCAGCGGCGACACGCCTCGACACAGGCCTCCATGCCGTCCAGCCGGGCGCAGTCCTCCGCGCATTCCTCGCAGATCTCGGCGCATTCCCGGCACACATGCGGGTGGTGCGGCGAGCCCATCAGCATGAAGTCGGCCGCCGTCTGGCAGATCGTGGCGCAGGACATCATCAGCGTGAAATGCACAGGCTCGGTGTGCTCGCCGCCGATGTGCAGGCAGTGCGTCATGGCCATGCCAAGGCAGGTGGCGTGGCAGGCTTGGCAGCTGTCGATGCAGGCCTGCATTTCGGGGGTTGGGGTCGGCACGGCATTCCTCCGTCGGGTCGCGCTGTGACGAATGGAAAGCCAACGTCCGCCGAAAAGCGGAGGTTCCGGCACAGGGCAGCTTGACGGGAGCGTCCGCGCACACGCATGTCCCTCGTCAATGACCACAGAAACCGACAAAACCGACGAGACGGGGCCGGACCCCTTCCTTGAGACCGGCCGCAAGCTGTTCGCCGCTCCCTCCAGCTTCGTGAAGGGCGCGGTGAAGCTCGACCAGCTGCCGCCGATGCAGAGGGTGGAGATTGCCTTCGCCGGACGTTCGAATGTCGGCAAGTCAAGCCTGGTGAACGCGCTCACCGGGCGCAAGACTTTGGCCAAGGTGTCGAACACGCCCGGCCGCACCCAGGAGCTGAACTTCTTCCACATCGGCGAGGACGTGATGCTCGTCGACATGCCGGGATACGGCTTCGCCGCCGCTCCGGAAGCCAAGGTGAAGGCCTGGACGCGGCTGATCCTCGATTTCCTGCGCGGCCGCGCCAACCTGGCGCGCGTCTATGTGCTGATCGACTCCCGCCACGGCATCAAGAACACGGACACACCCGTGCTCGACCTGCTCGACAAGGCGGCGGTGTCCTACCAGATCGTGCTGACCAAGGCCGACCAGCTGAAGGCGGAGGAGATGGAAAAGCGGATCGCCGAGACGCGAGCCGCTCTGGCGCGGCGCCCGGCCGCCTTTCCGGAGATCATCGCGACCTCCTCGCGCAAGGGCGACGGGCTAACCGAGCTGCGCGCCGCCATCGCGCGGCTGGCGGCGGAGCGGGCCTGAACGCCCCGATGGGCTAAAGCCTCAGGCCTGCTGCTTGCGGACCTGGAAACCCTTCTCTTCCAGAAGGGTCTGCAGCTCGCCCGCCTGGAACATCTCGCGGACGATGTCGCAGCCGCCGAGGAACTCGCCCTTCACGTAGAGCTGCGGAATTGTCGGCCAGTTGGAGAATTCCTTGATGCCCTGGCGGATCTCGTCGGAATCGAGAACGTTCACGTCGTGATAGGGCACGCCGAGATAATCGAGGATCTGCACGACCTGGCCGGAGAACCCGCACATCGGGAACTGCTTGGTGCCTTTCAGGAAAAGCACGACGTCGTTGGATTCGACTTCGCTGCGGATTGTGTCCTGGATGCTCATGACTTCCTAAATCCCATTCTGCAGGCGCGGCGTCTGCCGTCCTTGCGGGCCAATGTAGGGAACACGGCGGCTCTCCGCCATGCTGCAGCGCAAACTCAGGCGGCCGGCGTCGAGGTCGTCAGCATCAGGGCATGCAGCACGCCGCCCATCTGCCCGCCGAGCGCGGCATAGACCATCTGGTGCTGCTGCAGCCGCGTCTTGCCGCGGAAGCTCTCCGAAACCACCGTGGCGGCGTAATGGTCGCCATCGCCGGCCAGATCCTTGATCGTCACCTGCGCATCGGGCAGCGCTTCCTTGATCATGCGCTCGATGTCGCTCGCCTGCATCGCCATGCGTCTTACTCCGCCGCTTCCGCCATATAGGACGGCAGCCATTCCTCATGTGCGCTGCGCAGCGCCGAGAGCGCCACCCGATCCCGCGCACCAAACACAACCTCGTCGCCGCCCGTCGTTCCGATCCGCAGCGCCGGGATGCCGAGCGCCGCCGCCTCGTCGATGAGGCGCGAGGCGTCCGCCGTGTGCAGCGCCACGAGGTAGCGCGCCTGGTCCTCGCCGAACAGTGCGGCATGGGCCGGGATGTCGCGCGGCAGCGCCTCGACGGTGACGCCGACATTGCCGGCAAGCGCCATCTCGGCCAAAGCCACGGCAAGGCCGCCATCGGAGAGATCGTGCACCGCGGTGACGCGGCCGCCGGCGATCAGCTTGCGGACGAAATCGCCGTTGCGGCGCTCGACAGCGAGGTCCACCGGCGGCGGAGCGCCCTCCTCGCGGCCCTCGATAGCCCAGAGATAGATGGAGCGGCCGAGCCAGCCTTCGCTGTCGCCGATCAGCACCACGGCCTCGCCCTCGCCCTTGAAGGCGATGCTGGCATTCTTGGTGAAATCGGCCAGCACGCCGACGCCGCCAATCGTCGGGGTCGGCAGGATGCCGCGGCCCTGCGTCTCGTTGTAGAGCGAGACATTGCCCGAAACGACGGGGAAGTCGAGCGCGGTGCAGGCTTCCGAAATGCCCTTCAGGCAGCCGACGAACTGGCCCATGATCTCCGGCTTTTCGGGATTGCCGAAGTTGAGATTGTCGGTGATCGCCAGCGGCGTGGCGCCAACCGCGGTCAGGTTGCGCCAGGCTTCCGCCACCGCCTGGCGGCCGCCCTCGACCGGATCGGCCTCGCAATAGCGCGGGGTGACGTCGCTGGTCATGGCCAGGCCCTTCGGCCCGTCCTCGACGCGCACGACGGCGGCATCGCCGCCGGGGCGCTGCACGGTGTTGCCGAGGATCAGGTGGTCGTACTGCTCCCAGACCCAGCGCTTGGAGGCAAGATCGGGGAAGGCCATCATCGCTTTCAGCGCCTCCGACAGCGAAGCCGGCGCCGGCACATCCCTGGCGCGGACGACTTCGGCCTTCGGGGTCGGCACCCACGGACGCTGGTAGACCGGGGCCTCGTCGCCGAGTTCGCGGATCGGCAGGTCGGCCATCAGCTCGCCGCCGTGGAAGACGCGGAAGCGCAGATCATCGGTGGTGCGCCCGACAATGGCGAAATCCAGCCCCCATTTGCGGAAGATGGCTTCGGATTCCTCTTCGCGCTCCGGATCGAGCACCATGAGCATGCGCTCCTGGCTCTCCGACAGCATCATCTCGTAGGCGCTCATGCCCGCCTCGCGGGTCGGCACCTTGTCGAGGTCGAGCTCGACGCCGAGCCCGCCCTTGGCGCCCATCTCGACCGCCGAACAGGTCAGGCCGGCCGCACCCATGTCCTGGATGGCGATGACCGCGCCCGAGGCCATCAGTTCGAGGCAGGCTTCCAGCAACAGCTTCTCGGCGAAGGGGTCGCCGACCTGAACGGTCGGGCGCTTCTCCTCGGAGGCATCGTCGAACTCGGCGGAGGCCATGGTGGCGCCGTGGATGCCGTCGCGGCCGGTCTTGGAGCCGAGATAGACGATCGGGTTCCCGACACCGGTGGCCGCCGAATAGAAGATGGAATCGGCCCGGCACAGCCCCACCGCCATGGCGTTGACGAGGATGTTGCCGTCATAGCGCGAGTGGAAGCCGACCTGGCCGCCGACGGTCGGCACGCCGAACGCGTTGCCGTAATGGCCGATGCCCGAGACGACGCCCGAGATCAGATGCCGCGTGCGCGGATGCTCCGGGCTGCCGAAACGCAGCGCGTTCAGCGCCGCGATCGGGCGCGCGCCCATGGTGAAGATGTCGCGCAGGATGCCGCCGACACCCGTTCCCGCGCCCTGATAGGGCTCGATGAACGAGGGGTGGTTGTGGCTCTCCATCTTGAAGGCCACGGCCAGCCCGTCGCCGATGTCGATGACGCCGGCGTTTTCGCCCGGCCCCTGGATGACCCACGGCGCCGAGGTCGGCAGGCCGCGCAGGTGCACGCGCGAGGACTTGTAGGAACAGTGCTCGTTCCACATCGCCGAGAAGATGCCGAGCTCGGTCAGCGTCGGTTCGCGGCCGATCAGGTCGAGGATGCGCTGATATTCGTCAGGCTTGAGGCCATGCTGGGCAACGAGTTCAGGCGTGATGGCGGAAACGGCCACGTTCATCTCACTCACTCGGAAACGCCGGACCTGTCCGGCCGCAGAAGCAGCCGGAAAGTCCGGCAGAGGTCACGCCGCCAGCGCGCGGCCGACGCTGGCGAAGAGGCCCGCGCCGTCAGTGCCGCCGACCAGCGGATCGACCAGGTTTTCAGGATGCGGCATCATGCCGAGCACGTTGCGCTTCTGCGAGAAGATGCCGGCAATTGCGTTGACCGAGCCATTCGGCCCGGGGCCGGAGACATCGCCCGACGCGTCGCAATAGCGGAAGCCGACCAGACCCTCGCCCTCCAGGCGCGCGACGGTTTCGCGGTCGGCGACGTAATTGCCGTCGCCATGCGCGATGCAGACCTCGATCACCTGGCCCTTGGAATACTGATTGGTGAAGGGGCTTTCCGTCGTCTCGACGCGCAGATGCTGGGCGCGGCAGACGAATTTCAGGTTCTCATTGCGCAGCAGCGCCCCCGGCAGGAGCCCGGCCTCGATCAGGATCTGGAAGCCGTTGCAGATGCCGAGCACCAGCCCGCCGCGCTCGGCATGGGCGCGCACCGCGCCCATGATCGGCGAGCGCGCCGCGATGGCGCCGCAGCGCAGGTAATCGCCATAGGAGAAGCCGCCCGGCAGGACGACGAGATCGGTGCCGGCGGGAAGCTCGCTGTCGCCGTGCCAGACAATGGCCGGCTCCTGGCCCGAGGCCAGCCGCAGCGCCCGAGCCGCATCGCGCTCGCGGTTCGACCCGGGAAAGAGAACGACGGCCGCCTTCATTCCGCGATGTCCACCCGGTAGCTCTCGATGACGGTGTTGGCGAGGAGCTTTTCGCACATGCCCTTCAACGCCGTCTCGGCGGCGGCGCGGTCGCTGCCGGCGAGCTCGATGTCGAACACCTTGCCCTGGCGCACGCTGCCGACTCCGTCAAAGCCCAGCGACTTCAATGCGCCTTCGATGGCCTTGCCCTGCGGATCGAGGACGCTGTTCTTGAGCGTGACGGTAACGCGGGCCTTCATGGGGTGCGAACTCGCTTCTTTGACTGAAAAGAGAACGGGGACCTTTCAGCCCCCGCGCGTAGCATTGCCGGCGCGCCGCGCCAAGCCTCGCCTGCGGCTTCAGCCCTTGACCAGGGTCGGGCCGCTCTTGGCGGAGGGATTGTCGCTCTCGGAGAGGATGCCGAGACGCTTGGCCACTTCGCTGTAGGCCTCGACGAGGCCACCGAGGTCGCGGCGGAAGCGGTCCTTGTCCATCTTCTCGTTGGTCTTCATGTCCCACAGGCGGCACGAATCGGGGCTGATCTCGTCGGCGACGACGATCCGCACCATGTCGTTCTCCCACAGGCGGCCGCACTCCATCTTGAAGTCGACAAGGCGGATGCCGGCGCCGAGGAAGAGGCCCGAGAGGAAGTCGTTGACGCGGATGGCGAGCGACATGATGTCGTCGATCTCCTGCGGGCTCGCCCAGCCGAAGGCCGTGACATGCTCCTCGGAGACCATCGGGTCTCCGAGCGCGTCGTTCTTGTAGTAGAACTCGATGATCGAGCGCGGCAATTGCGTGCCTTCCTCGATGCCGAGACGCGTCGACAGCGAACCCGCCGCCACATTGCGCACCACGACCTCGAGCGGGATGATCTCGACCTCGCGGATCAACTGCTCACGCATGTTCAGGCGACGCACGAAATGCGTCGGCACGCCGATGTCGTTGAGGTTCTGGAAGATGTATTCCGAGATGCGGTTGTTCAGCACCCCTTTGCCGTCGATGACCTCGTGCTTCTTCGCATTGAAGGCAGTTGCGTCATCCTTGAAGTGCTGGATCAGGGTTCCGGGCTCGGGTCCTTCATAGAGGATCTTCGCCTTGCCCTCATAGATCCGACGGCGTCGGTTCATCGGCGTATACCGTGTCTTGAGGAAATCCATTCCCGCCGGGGGCTCCAAACGTGGCGACCGCCGCATTAAGTCCGCAAGCAGGAAATCAGGATTGCACGCACAATCCGCGCGCGGGGCGCACCCTATCCGATCGCCTGCCAGCTTACAACGCGGCAAACCGTGCATTGCACAAGAACTCTCCGGGCCTGATGTGGTAGTATTCCCACTGGACGCAAGTGGCTCACGCAAGCGGCCACACGTCCGGGAGGAACGTGACAATGACGACTTTCGACGAACGTGAGCGTGCATTCGAGTCCAAGTTCGCCATCGAGGAAGAGGTGCGCTTCCGCGCCCTCGCCCGCCGCAACCGGGCGCTCGGCCACTGGGTCGCGCAGCGGCTCGGCCGGCCCAGCCACGAGGCCGATTCCTACGCCTCCTCGCTGGTGAGTTCCGACCTCGCCCAGCCCGGCGACGAAACCATTTTCCGCAGTGTCCGTGCCGAGTTCGATGCGGCCGGAATGTCCATCAGCGACGGCGCGATACGCGCCCAGATGGCGACCTTGCGGGACCGCGCCATGGCCGAGATCCAGGCGGGGTTGTAAAGTTTTTTCAGGAACCACCGCAGGATCAGCTCCGTTTCAACGTGCAAGTATGGCAGCGCAACCCTTGCGCTGTCCGCAACGCGGCGCGTCTGCCGCCGGCAAGGAGATTCGAGCGATGAGCTGGAAGCAAACCCTGGGGGGTACCGCCGCCGTCCTGCTGTTATCGGCAGGAGCCGCTGCTGCCTACCCGGCGACGGTGACGGGCAACCTGAACATGCGCAGCGGGCCCGGCACCGGCTATCCCGTGCTCGACACGCTGCCTCCGGGAACCGTGGTCGATGTCCGCGGCTGCACGGGCAGCTGGTGCGATATCGGCAGCGGCTGGGTCAGCGCCAGCTATCTGGCGCGCGGCGGCTACGCCCCCGCCCCTGTCGTGGCCGCTCCGCCGGTCGTCTCGTTCTATGTCGGCAGCGACCCCTATTACTGGGACGACGATGGCTATTACTGGTATCGCCGCAACGGACATCGCTACCGCGTGGACAACGACTGGGTGCGCCGCCACCACAGCGGCATCCGCTGGCACAGCAGCCGCGACCGCGACCGTTACGAGCGCTGGCGCGGCGGCGGCCGGCACGACAGCGATCGCCATTCCAGCCGTGACCGGGATCGCGACCGCGATCGTGACCGCACCCATTCCAGCAGCCAGAACAGAGGCGGCAGCTTCGTCGGTGCCAAGAGCGGGGCCAAGCAGAAGCGCCTCGAAAGGTAACGGCACCCGCCAAAACGAAACCGCCGGCCAGATGGCCGGCGGTTTTTTTCATGCGGCCCGGGAAAACTCAGGCGCGGCCGAAGACGCGGCGGAAGACCGTGTCGACGTGCTTGAAATGGTAGCCGAGATCGAACAGCTCCTCGAGCTCGGCTCCTGAGAGCATTTTCGAGACCTCGGGATCGGCTTTCAGCAGGGTCAGGAAATCGCCCTCCCCGCGCCAGACCGGCATCGCGTTGCGCTGCACCAGACGGTAGGCGTCCTCACGGCTGGTGCCCTTCTGCGTCAGCGCCAGAAGCACGCGCTGCGAATGCACCAGCCCGCCGAGCAGGTCGAGATTGCGCTGCATCCGCTCGGGATAGATCAGCAGGTTCTCGACCACACCCGCCAAGCGGTTCAGAGCGAAATCGAGCGTCACCGTCGAATCCGGGCCGATCATGCGCTCGACCGAGGAGTGCGAGATGTCGCGCTCGTGCCAGAGGGCCACGTTCTCCATGGCCGGGATCGAATAGGCGCGCACCATGCGGGCGAGGCCGGTGAGGTTCTCGGTCAGCACCGGATTGCGCTTGTGGGGCATGGCGGACGAGCCCTTCTGCCCCTCGGAGAAGAACTCCTCCGCCTCAAGCACCTCGGTGCGCTGCATGTGGCGGATCTCGATGGAGAGCCGCTCGACCGAAGACGCCACCACGGCCAGGCCCGCGAAGAAGGCGGCGTGGCGGTCACGCGGGATGACCTGGGTGGAGACCGGCTCGACCTCCAGCCCCATGGCGGCGGCGACATGCTCCTCCACGCGCGGGTCGATATTGGCGAAGGTGCCGACGGCGCCCGAGATGGCGCAGGTCGCGATCTCGGCTCGGGCCTGGACGAGGCGGGCGCGGGCGCGACGGAACTCGGCGTAATAGCCCGCCAGCTTCAGGCCGAAGGTGACCGGCTCGGCATGGATGCCGTGGCTGCGGCCGATGGCCGGCGTCATCTTGTGCTCGAAGGCGCGCTTTTCCAGCGCGGCGAGCACGCGGTCGGTGTCGGCGATCAGGAGATCGGCGGCGCGCACGAGCTGGACGTTGAAGCAGGTGTCGAGCACGTCGGACGAGGTCATGCCCTGGTGCACGAAGCG
>Ga0182743_1002142_pt1 | contig 17815 bp, 20 predicted proteins | sample eDN3rd30CKraftOP_FD_128522 | JGI IMG/M metagenome (GOLD analysis project Ga0182743, IMG submission 128522) | Enriched Organic Plus compost microbial communities from Emeryville, California, USA - eDNA 3rd pass 30_C Kraft OP (version 2) (version 2) ... | reverse complement strand
GGGGATCTCAGGGTGTACCCCTGATGTGGGTGGGCCGGGACGAATCCAGGATGGTCGCCATGAACCCGACCAAGACCAACAGAATCCTGCCGGCCGCGCTGACGGCGCTCCTCGCCGGCTTCGTCCTGCTCTTCCTTGCCGTTCCGGCGGGGGCCGCGACCATCACGGTCACCACCGTCAATGACGAGAACGCCGCCGCGGCCGACAACGGCCTCTGCTCCCTGCGCGAGGCGGTCTCGGCGGCGAACGGCAACGTGGCGGTGGACTCCTGTGCGGCCGGCTCGGCCCACCCCGACCCCGACGTGATCCAGCTCATCCCGGGTACGACCTACACGTTGGGCGGCGCCGGTGGCGAGGACGCCAACGCCGGGGGCGACCTCGACGTCCAGTCCAGCGGTGGGCCGCTGGAGATCGACGCTGGCGTCGGCTCGCATGCCGCGATCAACGGCAACGCGATCGACCGCGTGATCTCGAACGGTGGCGCCAGCGGCTACCTCACGCTGCGCAACATCAAGGTGTACGGCGGAGAGACCCACGTGACCGACCCGGCGGGGCGCGGCGGCGACATCTTCACCTCGCGGGCCCTGATCCTGATCGACTGCCTCGTCTCGGGCAACGCGGCCCCGACCGCCCACGGGGGCGGGATCGGCGGCTACAGTTCCGGCGGGAAGGTCAAGCTCGTCGGCACGACCGTGTCCGGCAACTCGACCGGCGGCCAGGGCGGCGGGATCTTCATTTCGTCCTCGGACGGCCGCCTGACGGTGAAGCGGAGCGTGGTCTCCGACGACTCCGCCAGCTCCACCTTCGTCAACGGCCAGGCCGTCGGCGGCGGTATCGACATCTACAGCAGCGAGGCCGTTATCACCGCGTCGAATCTCTCCGGCAACTCGACCAGTGCCTTCTCCGTGGACCGCGGCGGGGCGATCATGGTCGGACCGAACAACGGGTCGCTCGCGGTCACGAACTCCACGTTCGCGGGCAACGAGTCGGACGACGGCGGAGCGATCGCCGTCCGGAACTCCACCACCTCGGTCGCCTTCTCCACCTTCGTCGGGAACTCCGCGCAACAGGGTGTCGTTTTCGAGGAGAGCATGAACGGCCACATCGAGTTGCGGGGCAACCTCATCGACTCCGCCGCGAACGCCTGCTCCGCGGCTGACCTGGTCTCTCTGGGAGGCAACCTCGAGACGGGTTCCTCGTGCCCTCTGACCGCCGCCGGCGACGAGAGCGGGGTCGCCGACCCCGGTCTCGGATCTCTCTCGGAGGGTGGCCAGGCCGGGCCGGCGAGCCATCCGGTCGACCTCGGCCTGTACCCCCTCGAGGAGTCGAGTCCCGCCCGGGACAGGGTCGACGGGGCGTCCTGCCTGGATGCGACCGGTGCCTCCCTCGCCATCGACGGTCGCGGCGATTCCCGCCCGGTCCTCGGCAAGTGCGACTCGGGCGCCTGGCAGCACGCCGGGCCCGCGGGCCCGACCGGATCCACGGGAACGACCGGGTCCACCGGAGCGACCGGGTCGACGGGGTCCACCGGTGGCACCGGCGGAACCGGAGCCACCGGACCGACCGGACCGATCGGACCGACCGGGACCGTCCCCGTGCTCCGGCTCGGCAAGCCGAAGCTGAAGCCGAAGAGGGGCACCGCCTCGGTGCCGGTGACCGTCAACATGGGCGGAACCCTGCGGCTCAAGGGCAACCGGGCCGTGAGGCCTCAGCTCCGGAAGCCGGGCGGGGCGAGGACGATACGCGTCCCGGTCAGGTTGAAAGCGAAGGCGCACGGCAAGCTGCTCGCGCGCGGGAAGCTGGAGGTGGCGCTGCGTTTCCGCTTCAAGGTCGCCGGTCGGCCCGCGGTGGTGAAGGTCCGCAAGGTGACCGTCCGCAAGAAGCAGGCGGTTCGGGTCGCCGGGTCACTCCGACCCGGCGACCTGCGCCTGCAGTTCCTCGACCACGCCGGGATCCCGCAGGGTGCTCACGTCTCCGAGCTCCTTGCCGTCCGCGATGTCCCGCAGCAGGCGGCGCATGATCTTCCCCGACCGGGTCTTGGGCAGGTCGTCCGAGAAGTAGATCGACTTCGGACGGGCGAGCTTGCCGATCCGGTCGGCCACGTGTTCGCGCAGGTCGCCGTCGAACCCGTCGCCCGCGTCCGCGTCGTCGGTGGGGATCACGAAGGCCACGATCGCCTGGCCCGTGGTCTCGTCCGGTACTCCGATCACGGCCGCTTCCGCAACGCTCTCGTGGGAGACGAGCGCCGACTCGATCTCCATCGTCGAGAGCCGGTGTCCCGAGACGTTGATGACGTCGTCGATCCGGCCCACGATCCAGAAGTAGCCGTCTTCGTCGCGCCGGGCCGCATCCCCGACCAGGTAGGTGTCGCGCCCGTAACGGTCCCAGTAGGTCGAGACGTAGCGGTCGGGTTCCTTGAACAGGGTCCGGGCCATCGAGGGCCAGGGACGGGTCAGGACCAGCGTGCCACCGCCCTCCTCGATCTCCCCGCCCTCCGAGTCGAAGATCGCCGCCCGGATGCCCGGGATTGGGACGGTGGCCGAGCCGGGCTTGGTGGTGGTCAGGGCGGGGAGCGGGGCGATCATGATGGCGCCGGTCTCGGTCTGCCACCAGGTGTCGACGATCGGGCAACTCCCGGCCCCGATGTGCCGGTGGTACCAGAGCCACGCCTTCGGGTTGATCGGCTCGCCGACCGAGCCGAGCAGCCGGAGGGAGGAGAGGTCATGGGCGGCCGGCAGGTCGTCCCCCCACTTCATGAATGACCGGATCACCGTCGGAGCGGTGTAGAGGATCGTCGCCCGGTACCGCTCGACGATCTCCCACCAGCGGTCGCGGGCGGGGAAGTCCGGAGCACCCTCGTACATGATCGAGGTGGCCCCGTTCGCGAGCGGGCCGTACACGATGTACGAGTGGCCGGTGACCCAACCGATGTCGGCCGCGCACCAGTACACATCGCCTTCCTTCAGGTCGAAGACCATGCGGTGGGTGGCCGCCGTCTGGGTCAGGTAACCGCCGGTCGTGTGGACGATGCCCTTGGGCTTGGCGGTCGAGCCCGACGTATAGAGGAGGAAAAGCGGATCCTCGGAGTCCATCGGTTCGGGTGGGCATTCGGGCTTCGCGGCGCCCAGGGCCTCTTTCCAGTCGACGTCCCGGCCCTCCATCATCGGGGGCCCGGTCCCGCACCGGTCGAAGACGATCACCAGCTCCATCGCCGGGAGATCGTCCAGCGCCGCGTCGATCGCGGCCTTCATCGGCATCGGTTTGCCGCGGCGCAGCGTGGCGTCGGCGGTGATGAGGGCCTTCGCGTCCGAGAACTCCATGCGTTCCTTCAGCGACTCGGGAGAGAAGCCGCCGAAGACGACGTTGTGGATCGCACCGATCCGGGTGCAGGCCAGCATCGCCACCGCCGCCTCGGGCACCATCGGCATGAAGATGCCGACCACGTCGCCCTTGCCCACGCCCCGGTCCTTCAGCGCGTTCGCCAGACGCTGGGTCTGGTCCAGCAGCCACTCGTAGGTGACCGAGATCCTCCCGCCCGCCGCACTGCCGACGCCGGTGACCGGCTCGTCGGCGGGGCGGGCGTCCTCCGCTTCCCAGTGGTAGGCGATCCTCGCCCCGTGGCCGGCGGCCACGTGCCGGTCCAGGCAATTGGCGCTCACGTTGAGCTTGCCTCCCGCGAACCATGTCGCATGGGGCGGATCGGACCAGTCGAGCACCGTGTCCCACGGCTCGATCCATTCCAGTCCGGCCGCCCACCCGGCCCACCAGGCTTCGGGATCCGCGTCCGCCCTCGCGTATACCTCGGGATCCCTGAACTCGCTGCGGGCGACGAAGTCCGGCGGCGGAGGAAACGTCTCCTCGGTTCCTAGCAGGACATCGAGCTCGGACTGGTCGGCCATGTCTTTTCTCCTCCGGTGGGTTCCGGCTTGCGCCCGTGACCCCATGCTAGCCCGAGGAGAAGGCCGGTCAGCGATTGCCGAAGTGCATCACCCAGACACGGGCGCCGCGGTACCCCTCGAACGTGCCCTGGCTCACTCCGACGCCGACGTCGCGGTACACGCGGTCGAGGATCGCGGAACGGTGGCCCGGGGACTTCATCCAGGCCACGAAGATCGAGCGCACGTTGCCGAGCGAGCCGCTGCCCCACGCGATGTTCTCACCCACGGCCCAACCGCTACGCCCGATGTAACCGGAGCGCTTGATCCAGAAGTCGAACTGGCGCCCGCACGCCGTGTGGGAGAACCGGCAGCGGAGGATGTCCCTCGCCTTCTTCTTCGCCGACCAGCCGAGGCTGCTCGTCACGCGGTACTTCCTCAGGCCCGAGCGGCGCCGGGCGTGGTTCACGAGGCAGAGCATCGAGCGCTTGGCCTGCGCGACCTTCCGTCCGCCGCCACGGGCGGAGTGGTCGGGACACTTCGTCTTTGGCGCGATCAGGCCCGCGGCCTCGGCGCGATCCGCCCCGGCCGGGCTGGCCGGAGCGAGGGGGCCGAGCAGCAGGGCAACGGCCAGCGCCCCGGCGAAAACCATGACCAGGCGACGGGTGCGGTTTGCGCGGGTGGGTACGCTAGGCGTAACCGAACACAACGCAAACGGGTGCGCAAGTGACTGAAAAAGCGACAAAGGTTGAGAGAACTGAGACTGAATGGAGGGAGAAGCTCTCTCCTGAAGCTTACGCAGTGACGCGTGAAGGCGGAACCGAACGTCCGTTCACCAGTGTGCACTTGCACAATCACGACGACGGGAGTTACACCTGCGTCGGGTGCGGAACCGAGTTGTTCTCCTCCGATGCGAAGTTCGATTCGGGCACCGGATGGCCCAGCTTCACGGAGCCCGCGAACCTCGAGAAGATCGAGCTCCGGGAGGACACGAGCCACGGCATGGTCCGCACCGAGGTGGTCTGCAAGACGTGCGGTGCCCACCTGGGCCACGTGTTCCCGGACGGACCCGCGCCGACCGGGCAGCGTTACTGCATCAACGGCTGTGCCCTGGAGTTCAAGGGCGAAGAAGAAAAGGACGGGTAAGCGGGGTCAGCCGGTCTTTTCCGGCTCGAGGAAGGCGTAGCGGGTCGCGATCGCGACCGCCTGCGTCCTCGTGTCGACCTCGAGCTTGGACACCACGTTCCTGACGTGGGTGTAAACGGTGGCGGGCCGGATGTCGAGCGCCTCCGCCACCCCCTGGGCCCTCATGCCGGAGGCGAGCAGCCACAAAATCTCCCGCTCCCGCCGGGAGAGGGACAGAAGGCGCTGAAGTTCGTCCTCGTCCTCGAGCCTGCCCAGGCCACCGGGGAACCAGGTCTCGCCGGCCAGGAGGGCCTCGCATGCCTCCCGGATCTCTTCCTGGCTGGCGGACTTGGCCAGGAAACCCGATGCCCCCTCCCTTACGGCCAGCCGCACGAGGTTCCTCTCCTCGTGGGCGGTGAAGACCAGTACGCGGGTCTCGGGCCAACGGTCCAGGACCTGGGCCATGGCCTGGATCCCGTTCGTCCCGGGCATCTCCACGTCGATCATCAGGAGGTCGGGCCGGTGCTCCCTGACCGCGTCGATCACATTCCGGCCGTCGCCGACCTCGCCCACCACCTCGAACCCCGGGATCTCCTCCACTCTGGACCGGATCGCCTCGCGGACGATCCAGTGGTCGTCGCAGATCAGGACCCGGGCGTCGCTCATGGGGGTCCGATCCGGGAGGGCGCGCCGTACGGGTGGAGGACCGCGGGTATGGCCACCGATCCGTCGGCCTGCTGGTGGTTTTCGAGGAGGGCGATGATGGTCCGGCCGACCGCGACGGCGGTGCCGTTCAGTGTGTTCGCGAACTCGGGCGAGGCTCCGGGTTCGGGGCGGTAGCGGCAACCGATCCGGCGCGCCTGGAAATCCGTGGTGTTGGAGCACGAGGTGAGCTCCCGGTACCGGTTCTGGCTCGGGATCCAGGCCTCGCAGTCGTACTTCTTCGCCGCCGAGCCGCCGAGGTCCCCGGCCGCGACGTTCACCACCCGGTAGGGCAGGCCGAGGTCGGTCAGGATCTCCTCCTCGATCGCGAGGATCCGGTCGTGCTCGTCGGAGGCGTCCTTCGGCTCGACGAACGAGAACATCTCGACCTTGTCGAACTGGTGGACCCGGAAGATCCCGTGGGTGTCCCGGCCGGCGGCGCCGGCCTCGCGCCGGAAGCAGCTCGAGAACCCGGCGTACCGGATCGGCAGCTGGCCGGCCTCGAGGATCTGGTTCGCGTGAAGTCCGGCGAGCGGGACCTCGGAGGTGCCGGCCAGGAACAGCTCGTCCTTTTCCAGCTCGTAGATCTGGTCCCGGTCACCGGGGAGGAACCCGGTGCCGAAGAGCGCCTCCTCCCGGACCAGGATCGGCGGCACGACGGGTTCGTGCCCGTTCTCCCTCAGTCTCTCGAGCGCCCACCGGACGAGAGCGAACTCGAGCATCACGAGATCGCCCTTCAGGTAGGCGAACCGCGCCCCGGAGACGCGAGCGGCCGACTCGAGGTCGATGGATTCCCCGGCCAGCTGGACGTGGTCCTTCACCTCGAACGCGAACTGGGGAAGTTCGCCGACCTCGCGGATCAGTTCGGCGTCCTCGTCGGTGAAGCCGTCCGGGCTGGAGGGGTCGGGAAGGTTGGGCAGACTCGCGGCGACCTCGTTCAGGTCCGACTCGACCTTCTCGAGTTCTCCCTCCATCTCCTCGAGACGGGCCTTCAGCTGGCGGACGGCCTCCATCTGGGCCGCGGCGTCCTCGCCCGCCTTCTTCAGCGCGCCGATCTTCTCGGACTCGCGCTTGCGATCGGCGCGGGCCCCTTCGATCTCCGGCAGGAGCTGCCGGCGCCGCTCGTCGAGCTCCAGCAGCCGGTCGATCTCTTCCCCGGCACCCCTTCGGGCCAGCGCAGCCTTGACCCGCTCGGGCTCGGAGCGGATCAGTTTGAGGTCTAGCACGGCCCCCGCCGCCGGCTAGTTGCCGTCGTTCGTGGTCGGTTCGTCCTCGGGGACCGAGGCGTCCATCTCTTCCGTGTAGTCCTCGGCGCTCACCTCGCCGGCTTCGGAGCCGGCGTACTTGGCGACGAACCGGGCAACTTCTTCGGCTTCGTCACCGACGACGATGTTCTGCGGCATGATCGCGCCGGAGAAGCCACCGTTCTGGATGGCGTGGAGGGCGGACTCGTACGTCTCGGTCCGCTGGTCGAGGTTGGGGCCCTGGACCCTGGTGCCCCGATTGCCGGTGCCGAGGGCTCCGGCGGCGGTCAGGGTGTGACAACCGGCGCAGTTGGCAGCGAAGAGCTGGGCACCCTCGTACTCGGGGGCGTCCTTCGGAACGGTGATTCCCTCTTCGCCGAATCCACATGCGGACAGGCTGAAGGCGACGGCAATGGCAAGTGATGTGATGGCTACGGCACGCACAGCGAGCGCATCATATTGTCTGAGACGAAGTGATGGCTCCCCCCGATCCAAACGAGTTCCGCCAGACCGTTGGATTGCTGCCCACCGGGGTGACCGTCGTGTCCGCTTTCGAGGAGGCCGGACCGGCCGGTGCAACGGCTTCCGCAGTGTGTTCCCTGTCCCTCGAACCGATGATGATGCTGGTCTGCCTGGACCGCTCGTCACGGTCCCTGACCGCCGTCGAGGCGGCGGGACGGTTCGGCATTTCGGTGCTGGGCGAAAACCAGCGCGAGGCCGCCGAGATCTTCGCCACCAAGTCTCCGCAGGCCGAGAAGTGGGGCTCGGTCGAGTGGGCCGAGCGTCTCGGCGTGCCGATCATCGCCGGCAGCCTGGCCCGGGTGGTCTGCACGGTCGCCGAGGTCATCCCCGGTGGCGACCACGTGATCGTCACGGGAGAGGTGCTGGAGGTCGAGGCCGACGACGATCCCGTCGAGCCCCTGATCTACCACGGCGGCCTGTTCCGCCGGTTGGATGCGCAGGCTTAAGGGATGGCTACACACAGGTTCATGTGGATGGATGTGTTCGCCGAGGAGCCGTTCGCGGGCAACGGCCTCGCCGTCGTGCTCGGCGCAGACGGGGTGGCGGACGAGACGATGCTCGCCTACGCCCGCGAGACGGGACTCTCGGAGACGACCTTCGTGCAGACGGCCTCGCCGAAGGCGGCAGAGGGCGGTGCCGATTACCGGAACCGGATCTGGACCATCAGCGGCGAGATCCCCTTCGCCGGACATCCCTCGCTCGGCACCGCGGTAGCGGTCGCGATCGAACGGGGCGAGAACGAGGTCACCTACACGCAGGAGACCGGGGTGGGGCTGCAGCAGGTGGACGTGAGCCGCGACGGTGATGCCTGGCAGGCCTCGGTCCACCAGGAGCCGGCCGAGTTCGGCGACGTCTTCACGGTGGCGCAGGTGTCGAGGCTCCTCGGGATCCCCGAGGACCTGGTCGACGCCCGCTACTCGAGCCAGCTGGTTTCGACCGGCTTACCCGCCCTCCTGATTCCGGTCAAGGACCTCGACGCGCTCGCGGCCTGCGACCCGAGCGCGGAGGGGCTGGCCGCCCTCGGACTCGATCTGGTGATCAACGTCTACCCGTTCGTGTTCGACGTGCCGTCGCGGTCGGTCCGTTCCCGTTGCTTCGCGCTGGACCTCGGGTTCGAGGATCCGGCCACGGGGTCGGCCGCGGGACCGCTCGTCGCCTACCTCCAGGACATCCTCGACGTCGACCGGGTGACGATCGAGCAGGGGGTCGAAATGGGTCGGCGGAGCGTGATCGACGCCCGCATGGACGCCGGCCGGCCGCGCGTCTCCGGCCCGGTCGTGGTCGTCATGGACGGCGAGCTGGCGCTGCCGGGTTGACGCTCTCGCCGGGACCGGGCGGGGAGGCTCGCCGGCGGGGCTAGACTCGGCCCATGGTCGTCTCGATAGTCGGTGGACATGGTCAGATCGCCCTCGCCCTCACGGAGCTGCTCGCCGCGAAGGGGGTCGAAGTCAGATCGCTGATCCGCAACCCGGATCACTCGGCCGACGTGCGCGAGGCCGGCGGCGATCCGGCCGTGGTCGACTTCGAAACCGCTACCGACGCGGAGATCGACGTCGCCGTGGCCGGATCGGACGTGGTGGTCTTCGCGGCAGGCGCCGGTCCGGGCAGTGGGCCGGAAAGGAAGGAGACCGTCGACTACGGCGCCGCGGTCCGTCTGATCGAGGCCGCCCGCCGCAACGGCTCGCCTCGCTACGTGATGATCTCCGCGGTCCGCGCCGACCCCGACTACCCGGGTGAGGAGGTGTTCGCCGTCTACCAGCGCGCCAAGGGCCGCGCCGACGCCGAGCTCGGCAGGAGCGGCCTCGACCACCTGATCGTCCGGCCGGTCCGCCTCACCGACGAGCCCCCGACCGGGAGGGTCGCCCTCGTCCGCGACACGGAAGCCCTCGAGTCGGAGTACGTCCCGAGGAGGGACGTGGCGGCGGTCCTGGCGGAAGTGATCACGAACCACCCGGAAGCAGGCGGAATCCTCAACCTGAGCGCCGGCAAGACGGAGATCCCCCAGGCCTTCGGGTAACCCTCACCACCAGCCAAAGCCAAACCCAACCAACACCCAACCCAACTGAAACTCGAAAGCCAGCGAAAGGCGAACTGAAACTCCCCGGCCAGAGTTTCTCTGGCTCCCGTGTTTCAGAAACGTGGCCACTCACGTTTCGGAGTTTCAGTTAGGACGTGCGGTCTGGACTTCGTCCGGCGGGCTTTCGCGTTTCGTTACTTGTGTGGCACCACGATTGAGCGCGAGATCGGCACGCTGGCGGTGTGTCTGCGAAATGGACCGGCAACGAGCGGGACCTCAACGAAGAACTGCGCCGGATCGCTCTCGAGTGCGACGGCGTGATCGAGGACAGCCGTCTGGTCGACCTCGGACTTTCGCGATCGATGATCGAGACCCGAGTGGCCAATGGGCGGCTCGTCCGGCTCTTCCGCCTCGTCTACGTGTTGCCGGGAACGCGGTTGAGCGCGAGGGGCCGATGGCGGGCGAGCGTGAGCTCCGTCGGCGGGGACGCCTGCCTTTCCCACGGGAGTGCGCTGGCGCTCCACGGACTGGTCCGAGACGGCGGGCCCATCCACGTCGTTAGCCGTAGCGGTGCCTGCCGGGTGGATGGAACCCGGTTCCGCCCGGCCGACCCGTCATACGACTTCGTCGTCGAGATTCACCAGACGAGAAGACTGCCCGACTCACATGTCTGTCATCCGGGAGGCATTCGTTCGACGACCGTCGACCGGGCGCTGCTCGATTTCGCCGCGGGCGCGACCAACCTCGAGTTGGTCAAGGCCCTGAGCCAGGGCGAAAAGGAGCGAAAGATCCGCTGGGGGGCTTTGCGTGGGCTCACGGAGAAGGCACGGGGACACAAGGGCGTCGGCAAACTCAGATTCGAGATCGAACGATGGGATCCCGCGTTCTCCGACGCGCAGTCGGACCCGGAGATCGATTTCCTGTTCACGTTGAGGCGCGAGGGCCTGCCCATGCCCATGGTGAACGCGTCGATCGGCCGTTTTGTCGCCGACTTCTTCTGGGCCGACCTGAACCTCGTCGCCGAGATGGATCCCTGGGGCACACACAAGGGCCGAGAGACCTTTCGACGAGACCACCGCAAGAGCATCGAGCTCGAAGCGAAGGGCTTCAGGGTGATCCGCTTCACGTGGGAGGACCTCTACCAGCACGAGGACCGGATGGTTCACGAGCTCCGCGCGATCATGGAGCAGCAGAGGTCACTCGCCACACGACCCGCACAACGTGGGTTCTGAAACTCGGAAACCGGCCGTGACTCGATTCTGAAACTTGGGAGAGGGAGATTCGCGGGACGCCGAGTTTCAGTTCGTGTGGGGCCGGTTTTCGAGTTTCACCAGTGGGGCGTTGAGTTCGCTGGGGTTGAGGTCTGGTTTGGGAAGGTTGAGTTCGCTTTGGGGTTTAGATCTGGTTCGGGTGGGTTGCGGTTCGCTCTGGTGGTGGTCAGAACATTCCCGTCGTCGTGTCTATCGCCCTCCAGACCAGGAAGGACGTGACCAGGGCGGCCAGGGTCATGATCAGGGTTTCCCGGCGGACGATCGCCAGGCCGATCTCCTCCTGGAGGCCGGCGTCGAGCTCGGCGAACATCGCGCCCAGCTCCCGGGAGGTCTTCGGATCCTCCGGACTCAATCGGTCGCCGAGCTCCTGGCTGGCGGCGGCACCCCGCATCAGCTCCGACATCAGGGAGACGGCGACGGGGAGGAAGACATACAGGTAGTGGAGCTCGTCGTCCGCCTTGTGGCCGAGGGCGTAGACGACGCAGGCGTAGAGGACGAACACGCCGGTCGTGACCTGCGCGGCCCGAAGCAGGTACCAGAACGTGACCGAGGGTCGGTTCCGCTGCCACGAGACCAGGCCGACGGCTCCCGCAGACAGGTTCGCGGCCATCACCGCAAGTCCCAGCGCCGTGTACGCAGTGGACATCTCTAATCCCGCCTGAAGCGGTCGGATTTCGGCTTTTTTATGCGAAAAATCACTATGTGACGACTTGATACAAAGTGGAGGCCCCGAGGTGTATAACCCTTGGTTGAGGGGCACCCTACGCCCCACAAAGGATTTCCCACTTGCTCCATCAGTACCTCCCAGTTCTAGTCTTCGGCGCGCTCGGCATTCTCGTCGGCGGCGCCTTCGCGACCCTGAACGTCGTCCTGGGACCCAAGCGGCTTCGCGGCAACGAGTCGAGCGCGGCCATCCGGCAGATGGACCCCTACGAGTGCGGCCTCCCCTCGGAGATCTCCAAGACCTTCCGCTTCGGCGTCAGCTTCTACCTGATCGCCATGCTCTTCATCCTGTTCGACATCGAGGTCGTGTTCCTCTACCCGGTCGGCGCAATCCTCAAGTCGACCGACTCGGTCTTCGTCCTGGCCGAGGTCATCCTCTTCGTGGTGCTGCTCTTCGTGGCCCTCGTCTATGTCTGGCGGAAGGGAGCGTTGGATTGGAGATAGAACGCCAGAAGCTCCGCGTCCACTCCCCCCTCGAGCAGCCCAAGTCGCCCGAGGAGCTGCGCGCGCGCCAGCTCAAGGCGCGGGACATGCTCCGCGGTGACCTGACCGGCGAGGACCTCGAGAAGTACGTCGAGGAGCGCGTCCTCACGACGACTCTCGACAAGGTGCTGAACGTCGCCCGTGCCAACTCGGTCTTCCCCGCGACCTTCGGCCTCGCCTGCTGCGCCATCGAGATGATGTCCACCGTCTCGCCGCGCTACGACATCGCCCGGTTCGGCGCCGAGGCCTTCCGCGCCTCGCCCCGCCAGGCCGACCTGATCATCCTCTCCGGCCGGGTCTCGATCAAGATGGCCCCGATCGTCCGCCGCATCTACGACCAGATGCTGGAGCCCAAGTGGGCGATCTCGATGGGCGCCTGCTCGTCCTCCGGCGGGATGTTCCAGAACTACGCCGTGGTCCAGGGTGCCGACAAGTTCATGCCGGTCGACGTCCACGTTCCCGGCTGCCCGCCCCGTCCCGAGGCTCTCCTCTACGGCTTCACCAAGCTCCAGGAGAAGATCAAGGGCAATCCCGATCCGGGGTGGCGGACCCGCTACAACGCCCACGGGACCGAGGAGTGGGCCCGCGGCGGGCCCGGATCCAAGCCGTCCGAGGAGGCCATGGAGGCCTACGCCAGGGCCCGGGAGGTTCTCGGTGCCTGACGCGCCCGGACTGGAGCTGATTCTCGCCGAGATCAACCGTGAACATCCCGGCGCCGTACTCGATACGAGCTATGACCGGGAGCAGGCGGCGCTGATCGTCGACCCCGCCCGGGTGGTCGAGGTCCTGACCTGGCTCAAGGAGACCGAGGGGCAGGAGTACACGTTCCTGAGTTCCCTCCACGGAGCCGACTACTTCCCCAAGGCGCCCCGCTTCGCCGTCCACTACGAGCTCCTGAACCGTGAGCGCTACGAGCGGCTTCGGGTCAAGGCCGTCATCCACGACCCGGAGGCCGACGGGCCGGCAGTGGAAGCACCCATGGTCGCGATCGGCCCCCAGGCCATCGGCGGGGTCGAGAACGAGGCGGACGCCGAGAAGAAGCCCGAGAACGCCCCCGGGGTGGAGGCCGACGCGCCGGCATACCGTGTGATCGACGGCAGGAAGGTCCCGGTGATCCCCTCGGTCGTGGAGCTCTTCCCGACCGCCGACTTCCAGGAGCGCGAGGTCTTCGACTTCTTCGGGATCGTCTTCGAGGGTCACCCGGACCTGCGCCGGATCCTGATGCCCGAGGACTACCTCGGCTGGCCGCAGCGCCGCGACTTCCCGGTCGGTGGCGAACCGGTGATCTTCACCCGTGACGAGGTCAACAACCCGGGGTGGTGGCAGTAATGGCGCGCGTCGAGGACACACTCCAGGACCGGGAGATCCGGCAGGCGGGCACCCTCCGCGACGAGGAGGTCACGGTGGCGGACTTCACCACCGAGCTCTCCGACCGCATCCCCGGCGTCGAGTTCGAGCTCGAGCCCGAGCAGGAGATGCTCACCGTCAACATGGGCCCGCACCACCCCGCGACGCACGGCGTGCTGCGACTCGTGGTCGAGCTCGAGGGTGAAGTCGTGAAGAGCCTGAAGCCGGTGATCGGCTACGTCCATACCGGGATCGAGAAGTCCTGCGAGACCATGCAGTACTGGAAGGTCATCCCGTTCATCGAGCGGATGGACTACCTCTCCTACTTCTTCAACATGCAGGCGTACGTCGGCGCGGTCGAGAAGCTGATCGGGCTCGAGATCCCGCGCCGGGCCCAGTACCTGCGGGTCCTCCACATGGAGCTCAACCGGATCCATTCGCACCTCGTCTGGCTGGGCACCTCGGCCCTCGACCTGGGCGCGATGGGCGTCTACTTCTACTGCTTCCGTGACCGCGACCGGGTGCTCGACACGTTCGAGATGTCCACGGGCCAGCGGATGCACACCCGTTACTTCCAGATCGGCGGAGTCGCCGAGGACATTCCCGCCGGCTTCGAGGCCAAGGTCCGCAAGACGATCGAGCAGCTCCGTACCGGCATCGCCCAGTACGAGGCATTGCTCGACAGGAACGAGATCTTCCTCATCCGCACCAAGGACGTCGGTGTGGTTCCGCGCGAGCGGCTGCTCGAACTGGGCGTGACCGGCCCCCTGCTCCGCGCCTCCGGTGAGCCGTGGGACCTCCGCAAGGAGGGTGGTTACCTGGCGTACCCGGAACTCGAATTCGACGTGCCCGTCGGCACCGTCGGCGACGGATATGACCGGTACCGGGTCCGCCTCGCCGAGATGAAGGAGTCCCTGAAGATCGTGGAGCAGTGCCTCGACGGCCTGCCCGAGGGGCCGTGGCTCGCCGACGATCGCAAGTACGTCCTGCCCCCGCGGGCCGAGCTCTCCACCTCGATGGAGTCGCTGATCCACCACTTCAAGCTGGTCACCGAGGGGTTCCGGGTCGAACCCGGCGAGGTCTACAACCCGATCGAGTCGCCCCGCGGCGAACTCGGCTGCTTCGTCGTCGCCGACGGCTCCTCGAAGCCGGCCCGCGTCCACATGCGCGACCCTTCCTTCGTGAACCTCCAGTCGCTCGCGGACATGACCGTGGGCGAGTACGTCGCCGACCTGATCCAGACCCTCGCCATGCTCGATCCCATCCTGGGAGGAATCGACCGATGAGCCCCGTACAGCCCTCGGATTTCGACCCCTCCAACGCCGAACCGGACGACTTCGTCTCGCCGGGACTGCCCGTCGACGCGGCCAACACGACCGGCCGCCGGCCCGACGGCGACCCGGAACAGATCCCGGATCCCGCCGACGTCGACGTGCCCGAGGACCTGCGCGAGCAGATCCAGGCGATCGTCGACAAGTACCCGGACCGCGACACCAAGGGCAGCCCGAAGTCGGCCGCGATCCCGGTCCTCTGGCTGATCCAGCGGCGCTACGGCTGGTGTACCCCGGAGGGCATCCTCCAGGCCGCCACGGTGATGCAGGTCACCCCGGCCTACCTCCAGTCCGTCGCCTCCTTCTACGACCTCCTCAGGACCAGCCCCCAGGGTGAGCACCAGGTCCTCGTCTGCACCAACATCGCCTGCTGGATGCGCGGCGGCGACGAACTCCTCGACTCCTTCTGCAAGAAGACCGGCGCCGACCGCGAGGCGGCGGGCCACGGCGGCGCCCTCTCGGCGGACGGCAAGGTGCTCGTCTCCGGCTTCGAGTGCCTCGGCGCCTGCGACCTCGCCCCCATGGCTTCCGTGAACGAGCGCTACTACGGCCCGCTGGAGAACGCGGACGCCGAGACGATCGTCGACCAGCTCGAGGCGGGCGAGGAAGTGCTGCCCGAGAAGGCCCTCGCCAAGCGCGGGCTCGCCGGCGGCGTCGCCGAGTCGACCGATCCCCGGGTGGTTGACGGAAAGGGACCGAACCAGTGAGCGAAGCGATCGAGACACGCGTCCTGCTGCGGCACGCCGAGGACCCGAAGATGGCGACCATCGAGGGCTACAAGTCCTACGGCGGCTACAGGACGCTCGAGAAGGCACTCAAGGAGATCGATCCGGAGTGGATCGTGAACGAGCTCGAGGAATCCGGGCTCCGCGGACGCGGCGGCGCCGGTTTCTCGATGGGCAAGAAGGTCTCCTTCCTTCCGCACACCGACGACGCCAAGTACCTGTGCTGCAACGCGGACGAGTCCGAGCCGGGCGCCTTCAAGGACCGCGAGCTGATGCAGCGCAACCCTCACCAGCTGATCGAGGGCATGATCATCGCCAGCTACGCGGCCGGCATCGTCCACGCGTTCATCTTCATCCGCGGCGAGTACGACGTCCAGGCGGACATCCTCGACCGTGCCGTCGAGGAGGCGTACGAGGCGGGCTACCTTGGCCAGAACATCCTCGGTTCCGGCTACAGCCTCGACCTGGTCGTCCACCGCGGCGCCGGCGCCTACATCTGCGGTGAGGAGACGGCGCTGCTCGACGCCCTCGAGGGCAAGCGCGGCAACCCGCGCCTCAAGCCCCCGTTCCCCGCCGTCCAGGGCCTCTACGGCGGACCGACCCTGATCAACAACGTCGAGACGCTGAGCAACGTCAGCCACATCGTCGCCAACGGGGCCGACTGGTTCAAGAGCTTCGGCACCGAGCAGTCGCCCGGCACCAAGATCGTTTCGATCTCGGGCTGCGTGAAGCGCCCCGGCAACTACGAGGTCGAGCTCGGGATGCCGCTCCGCGACCTGATCTACGGACTGGCCGGCGGCCCGCTCGACGGCCGGGAGATCACCGCCTTCTATCCCGGCGGTTCCTCGTCGCCCGTGCTCACCCCGGCGGAGATGGACCTGCCGTACTCGTTCGAGGCGATGGCCGAGGCCGGTTCGATGCTGGGCTCCGGCTCGATCATCGTCGCCGACGACTCGGTCTCGATCCCGCACATGGCGCTGCGGACCGCGAAGTTCTACCGCCACGAGTCCTGCGGCAAGTGCACCCCCTGCCGCGAGGGCACCAACTGGACCGAAAAGATGCTCCAGCGCGTCTGTGCCGGCGAGGCGACCCCGATGGACCTCGACATCATCTCGTCGGTCCAGGACAACATCATGGGCCACTGCCTCTGCGTGCTCGGTGACGCGATGGCCATGCCGGTCAGCTCGATGGTCACCAAGTTCCGCGACGAGTTCGAGGAGGTGATCGCCCGCGAGGCCGCCAAGGCCTGGACCGCTTCCTTCGAGAACGAGGCCTCGCCGGGCCGTGACGCCGGCGCCGGCGAACACGAGCCGGGACCGGGTGGCGAGAGCCCCGAGCAGATCCGGCGCGAGCGCCTGGCCGGACGCCCGATCCCGACGGGAGGCGAACGCTGATGCCCGCGCCGAAGAAGAACATCATCACGATCACCATCGACGGCCGCGAGATCGAGGCGGTCGAGGGCACCATGCTGGTCGACGCGGCCAAGCAGGGTGACATCGAGATCCCCGTCTTCTGTTACGAGCCGAAGCTCGGCGCGCCGGTCGGCGCCTGCCGCATGTGCCTCGTCGAGATCGAGGGCATCCCGAAGCTCCAGACCGCCTGCTCGACCCCCGTCCGCGACGGCATGGTCGTCCACACCCGGACCGAGCAGGTCAAGGAGGCCCAGAACGCGGTGGTCGAGTTCCTGCTCGTCAACCACCCTCTGGACTGCCCGGTCTGCGACAAGGGCGGCGAGTGCCCGCTCCAGGACATCTCGATGGGTTGGGGCCCGGACCGCAGCCGCGTGGTCGACACCAAGCGCCACTTCGAGAAGCCGGTCCCGCTGTCGCCGCTGATCGCGATCGACCGCGAGCGCTGCATCCTCTGCTATCGCTGCGCCCGCTTCAGCCAGGAGGTCTCCGAGGACGGCCAGCTGCAGCTGATCCAGCGCGGCGCCGACTCCTACATCGGCACCTTCGACGACCGGCCCTACATCGCCCCGTTCCAGGGCAACATCACGGAGCTCTGCCCGGTCGGAGCCCTCACCTCCTACACCTACCGCTTCCAGGCGCGTCCCTGGGACATCGAGCAGGGCGGTTCGGTCTGCACCCTGTGCCCGAGCCAGTGCAACGTGAGCTTCACCATCCGCGACGAGCAGGTCAAGCGGGTCCTCGCCCGTGACAACGAGGCGATCGACGACGGCTGGCTCTGCGACCGGGGCCGCTACGGCTTTCAGGCGATGTATTCGCAGGACCGGGTCATGAACCCGCTCCGCTACGAGGACGGCCGCCCCGTGCCCGCCTCCTGGGGCGAGGCCCTGGAGCTGGCCGCCGAGGGCCTGGCCGCCACCGGCAGCAGCGTCGCCGCCCTGGTCGGCGACGCCTCCAACGAGGAGGGCTTCCTCCTCCAGGAGATGCTCCGCAACGGCATCGGTTCGAACGACATCGATTCGCGCCAGACCCGCACCATCG
>Ga0182743_1002141_pt1 | contig 17818 bp, 15 predicted proteins | sample eDN3rd30CKraftOP_FD_128522 | JGI IMG/M metagenome (GOLD analysis project Ga0182743, IMG submission 128522) | Enriched Organic Plus compost microbial communities from Emeryville, California, USA - eDNA 3rd pass 30_C Kraft OP (version 2) (version 2) ... | reverse complement strand
GATGTCGCTGATCCTCCTGGCCCCGAGCTGGGGCGGCATGATCAACGGCATGATGACCCTCTCCGGCGCCTGGCATAAGCTGCGCACCGACCCCATCCTGCGCTTCCTGGTGGTGTCCCTGGCGTTCTATGGGATGTCCACCTTCGAAGGCCCGATGATGGCCATCAAGACGGTGAACTCGCTGTCCCACTACACCGACTGGACCATCGGCCACGTGCACGCCGGCGCCCTCGGCTGGGTGGCGATGATCTCCATCGGCGCGCTGTACCACATGATCCCCAAGCTCTACGGCCGCGAGCGGATGTACAGCGTCGGGCTGATCAATGCGCACTTCTGGCTGGCCACCATCGGCACCGTGCTCTACATCGCCTCGATGTGGGTCAACGGCATCACCCAGGGCCTGATGTGGCGTGCGGTCAACGCCGACGGCACCCTCACCTACTCCTTCGTCGAAGCCCTGCAGGCCAGCCACCCCGGCTACATGGTGCGGCTGTTCGGCGGCGCCCTGTTCGCCAGCGGCATGTTCCTGATGGCCGGCAACACCTGGCTGACCGTGCGCGCCGGCCAGCGCATCGACCGCATGCCCATCGCCAGCGCCGCCTGAGGAACCCCGCCATGCAACTGCTGCTCGCCCTGGCCACGCTGCTGGTCGTGGCCGTCGCCCCCTGCCTGCACCTGCGCCGCGCCAGCCGCCACGACCTGCAGCAGGCGGCGCTGCTGCCCTTCGCCGACGACCCCGAGGCCGCCGCGCGGATGAGCGCCGCCACCGGCCAGCACTGCGAGCGCCTGTTCGACCCGCGCCGCGAGTGCCGCCTGCGGGCCTGATTTACCCGATCCAGGGACGGATCCCTCCCTTGTGCCTATCTGGCACTTTTCGGGGCCCACCTCGTTGTTCCGTGAGGTGGGCCCTTTTTTTCGTGGCGCATGATGCGTTGGCGTTTTCCGGCGATGCGGGGTGGCGTTTCCAGCTCACCTCCGAGGGGGATTCGGCCATGGTCAAACGGCGGATAACCGCGAACGGTTATTCGCCCTACGCGTCCTGAAGGGGGCCAGTCCGTACCGGGAGAGGATTCGATGCCAGTCGGCAACGCTGGAGCCGCCGGCTGACGCCGTAATGCCCGTTCCTGCCCAACGGTCCCCTCTCCCGCTTGCGGGAGAGGGTTAGGGTGAGGGGCTCTTGAAATGGCCCCCTACGCCCCGCCCTCACCTCCCCCTAGGGGCCCGTAGGGGTTTCCCCGATTTTCGCGCCACCGCGCCGGCCCTATCGTTCGCAGCCATATCCCCCACTGCGTGAGCGCCGCCGTGTTCGCCTATTCGATCTTCTGGACAGGAATCGCCCTGGGCCTCGCCGGCCTGGGTTTCGCCCAGCCATGGCTGGCCGCGGCCGGGCTGGCCATGGCCGGCGCCGCAGGCATCGTCCTGCGCCCCCGCGCACAACTGCCGGCCGAGCTTCCCGCGCCGGCCGCCGAGGCCCCTGCCGCCGTCGATTGCCAGCCCCTGCTGCACGCCGTGCTGCCGGCCTGGCAGCAGAACCTGGAGCAGGTGCGCAAGCTGCTGGCCGGCAACGTCGGCGAGCTGTTCGCGCGCTTCGCCGCCCTGGCCGAGCGCCTGCAGCAGACACTGGCCCGCTCCGAGAGCGTCACCGGCGGCGAAGGCCTGAGCCACGACCTGCGCCAGGCCCAGCAGCGCCTGCACGAAGTCACCGAGGCCTTCCACGCCGCCAGCGTGCGCAAGAACGAGCTGCTGGCCACCATCGGCAACCTCAGCGGCTACGCCAGCGAGCTGCAGGGCATGTCCAAGCACGTGCAGGACATTGCCAGCCAGACCAACCTGCTGGCCCTCAACGCCGCCATCGAGGCCGCCCGCGCCGGGGAATATGGCCGCGGCTTCTCGGTGGTGGCCGACGAGGTGCGCAAGCTGTCCAGGCTCTCGGCCGAGACCGGCCAGCGCATGGTCGAGAAGGTCGGCGAGATCAACCAGGCCATCCACGCCACCGTCACCGCGGCGCAGGAGCTGTCCAGCCGCGAGGAAGACAACCTCGACTACCTGGACGGCGTCGCCGCCGACATCCTGCGGAACCTCTCGCGCAACCTCGAAGCGCTCAGCGCCAGCGCCGGCGAGTTGCAGCACGACACCCGCGTCACCCAGGCGGACATCCAGGAAATCATCGTCGGCCTGCAGTTCCAGGACCGCAGCGACCAGATCCTCGACCACCTGCAGGGCGACATCGGCCGCCTGCACCAGGCCGTCGCCAGCCGCGATGCCGCCCTCGCCCAGCCGCAACGCTGGCTCGGCGAGATGCGCCGCCAGTTCACCACCGACGAGGAACGCAGCGCCCGCCCGGCGAGCCGCGGCGCCGCCTCGGACGTCACCTTCTTCTGATCGCCCCGGAGCCCAACATGGCCAAGACCATTCTCATCGTCGACGACTCCACGTCCATGCGCCAACTGGTCAAGATGACCCTCGCCGGCGCCGGCCACCAGGTCATCGAGGCCGTCGACGGCCGCGACGCCCTGGCCAAGCTCGGCGGCCAGAAGGTGCACCTGGTCATCAGCGACCTGAACATGCCCAACCTCGACGGCATCGGCCTGGTCAAGGCGCTGAAGGCGCGCCCCGAGTACCGCTTCACGCCCATCGTCATGCTCACCACCGAAAGCGAACAGGGCAAGAAGGTCGAAGGCCAGGCCGCCGGCGCCCGCGCCTGGATCGTCAAGCCGTTCCAGCCGGCCCAGTTGCTGGCCGCCGTGGACCGGCTGGTGGGCTGAGATGCTGCACCTTTGCGACGAGCCCGGCCGGCCCCTGGCGCTGGCCGGCAGCCTGACCATCTACGAGGTGGGCCAGGCCTGCGCCGCCCTGCGCGAGGCGGTCGCCGGCGCCCGCCTGGAAGTGGCCGGGCAATGGCCGCTGGACCTGTCCCGCCTCGACGAGATCGACACCGCCGGCGTGCAACTGCTGCTGGCGCTGCGCACGCAACTGCAGCGCCACGGCGCCGTACTGGCGCTGCACGCGCCCAGCGAGGCGGTGCGCGAACTGGTCGACCTGCTGCGGCTGCACGCCGCCCTGCCCTACGCCGCCGCGGCGGCCCAGCCCGAGGCCTGATGCCATGCTCGACGGCGAACAATGGAGCGAACTGCTGCGCGGCTTCATCGAAGAGGCCCGCGACCTGGCGCGGCAGGCCGAGGAATGCCTGCTGGAGCTGGAGCGCAACCCGGCCGACGGCGAGGCCATCACCCGCCTGTTCCGCGCCATGCACACCCTCAAGGGCTCGGCCGGGCTGTTCTCGCTGCTGCCGCTGGTGAACTTCACCCACCACCTGGAAAACCTGCTGATGGCCGTGCGCGACGGTGAGCGCGCGCTGACCGCCGAGCTGGTCTCGCTGATGCTGCGCTGCCTGGACGAGATCACCTCGATGGTCGCGCTGATCGACCCGGCCAGCGGCGAGCTGCCGGTAGACGCGGCGCACCAGCGCGAACTGCTAGACGCCCTGGCCGCGCTGACCGGCAACGAGCCGGAACTGATCCCCACGCAAGCCATCGACTGCCCGGCCCGCGGCCGCCTGGACGCCTGCGCCAGCTGCGAGGCGCAAGGCGCCTGGCACATCTCGCTGCGCTTCGACGGCGAGCTGCTGCGCAACGGCTTCGACCCGGCCACTTTCGTGCGCTACCTCGGCCGCCTGGGCGAGGTGCTCTGCCTGCACCTGATCGACGACGCCGTGCCGGCGCTGGAAGAGCTCGACGCCGAGCGCTGCTACCTGGGCCTGGAGATCGCCCTGTGCACCTCGGCGGAACGCGCCGCCATCGAGGAAGCCTTCGAATTCATCCGCGATTTCTGCAGCCTGCGCCTCCTGCCGCCGGGCAGCCAGGTGGACGACTACCTGGCGCTGATGCGCGAGCTGCCGGAAAGCGACGAGCGCATCGGCGCCATCCTGGTCGCCAGCGGCCTGCTCGACGAACAGGACCTGGCCCGCGGCCTGGCGTTGCAGGCGCAGCACAGCGACGCGCTCAAGCCCGCCCTGGGCAGCGTGCTGGTGGACCAGGGGCTGGTGCCGGCGCAGGCGGTGAACGCCGCCCTGGCGCAACAGCAGAAGGCCCGCGAGCGCGCCCCGGAAAGCAGCCTGATCCGCGTCGCCGCGCACAAGCTCGACGAGCTGATCAACCTGGTGGGCGAACTGGTGATCAGCGCGGCCGCCGCCCAGCTGCACGCCCGCGCCAGCGGCGACAGCGCCAGCAGCGAAAGCGCGCAGACGGTCAACCGCCACGTGGAGCTGATCCGCGAGGCAGCGCTGAAGCTGCGCATGGTCGAGATCGGCGAGACCTTCTCGCGCTTCCACCGCGTGGTGCGCGACGTCAGCCAGCAACTGGACAAGCGCATCCGCCTGGAGATCCACGGCGCCGACACCGAGCTGGACAAGTCGGTGATCGACAAGCTGGCCGACCCGCTCACCCACCTGGTGCGCAACGCCATGGACCACGGCATCGAGCCGGCCGGGCAGCGCATCGAGGCGGGCAAGGCGCCCGAGGGCCTGCTGCGCCTGAACGCCTTCCACGAGTCGGGCACGGTGGTCATCGAAGTCAGCGACGACGGGCGCGGCCTGGACACCCGGCGCATCCGCGCCAAGGCCGTCGAGCGGGGCCTGATCGAGGCCGGCGCCACCCTCGGCGAGCAGGAGCTGCAGCGGCTGATCTTCGCCGCCGGCTTCTCCACCGCCGACAGCGTCTCGGACCTGTCCGGCCGCGGCGTGGGCATGGACGTGGTGCGCAGCGCCATCGAAGCGCTGCGCGGCAGCATCGAGATCGACTCGCGCGCAGGCCAGGGCAGCACCTTCCGCATCCGCCTGCCGCTGACCCTGGCGATCATCGACGGCTTCCAGGTGAGCCTGGGCGACGAACAGTTCGTGGTGCCGCTGGGCCTGGTGACCGAATGCATGGAGCTGCCGCCCCACGCCGGCGACGGCGCCTGCGGCTACATCGACCTGCGCGGCCGGCCGCTGCCGTGCATCGACCTGGCCGCGCACTTCGGCCTGCCGGGCAGCCGCGGCGGGCGCCGCAACATAGTGGTGGTCAGCCACGGCCGGCAGCAGGCCGGGCTCGTGGTCGACCACCTGCACGGCGAGCTGCAGACGGTGATCAAGCCGCTTGGCCCGCTGTTCCAGCACCTGCAGGGCATCGCCGGCTCGACCATCCTCGGCTCCGGCCAGGTCGCCCTGATCCTCGATATCGCCACGCTTTTCGCCAGCCTCGACGAACAGCCGACGCACCACCCCGTGGACAGCGATCCACAGCAGAGCCACAGGCACCCGCAAGCCGCCGGTGCGCAGGAGACACCCCATGAAATTCATCCGTAACCTCCGGATCGGCATCCGCCTGATCGCCGGCTTCTCCCTGGTGGTGGCCCTGACCACCGCGGTGGGCGCGCTGGGCATCTTCAATCTGGGCAAGGTCAACGACCTCTCCGACCAGATGTACAACCGCGAGATGCTCGCCCTCGACGCCATGCAGGTGGCCAACCTCAACCTGGTGTACATCGGCCGCCACCTGCGCAGCTCGCTGCTGGCCGCCAGCGTCGAGGAACGCGACGCGACCATGGCCCAGGTGCCCCAGGCCATCAAGACCCTGCACGACAACCTGGAGGCGGCCCGCGCCAGCTTCGTCAGCGACGAAGCCAAGGCGCGCCTGGCGCAGCTGGACCAGCAACTGGCGGAGTACGAGAAGACCGCCCTGCACATCCTCGACCTGAACAAGGCCAGCGGCCGCCTCGACGAAGGCAGCGAGGCCAGCGCCCTGCTGCCGAAGCTGCGCCAACTGAGCAACGCCGCCGACGACAACATGAGCGCGCTGGTGGAGCAGAAGAAACTCCGCGCCCGCCAGGCCAACGACAGCATCACCGACATCTACCTCGCCTCGCGCCTGCAGATGATCGTGCTGGTGCTGGTCGCCGCCGGCCTGGGCTTCGCCATCGGCATCCTGGTCACGCGCAGCATCGTGCGCCCGCTCAACCGCGCCATGGGCGTGGCCAACAGCCTCGCCGAGGGCGACCTGGGCGTGCGCGTGGAGGTCGACAGCGCGGACGAGACCGGCCGCCTGCTGGGCTCCATGGGCCACCTGGCCGAGCGCCTACGCAACGTCATGGGCGACGTGCGCGGCGCCGCCGACGCCCTCTCCTCGGCCTCCGAGGAAGTCAGCGCCACCTCCCAATCCCTCAGCCAGGCGGCCACCGAGCAGGCCGCCAGCGTCGAGGAAACCACCGCCTCGGTGGAACAGATGTCCGCCTCCATCGCGCAGAACACCGAGAGCGCCCAAGTCACCGACGGCATCGCCGGCAAGGCCGCCAGCGACGCGGTGGACGGCGGCCGCGCGGTGCGCGAGATGGTCCAGGCCATGAAGCAGATCGCCGACAAGATCGGCATCATCGACGACATCGCCTACCAGACCAACCTGCTGGCCCTCAACGCCGCCATCGAGGCGGCCCGCGCCGGCGACCACGGCAAGGGCTTCGCGGTGGTGGCCGCCGAGGTGCGCAAGCTGGCCGAGCGCAGCCAGGTGGCCGCGCAGGAGATCGGCGGCGTGGCCGGCAGCAGCGTGCAACTGGCCGAACAGGCCGGCCACCTGCTCGACGAGATAGTGCCGAACATCCAGAAGACCTCCGACCTGGTCCAGGAAATCACCGCCGCATCCCAGGAACAGAGCGCCGCCGCCGGGCAGATCAACATCGCCATGGGCCAGATGAACCAGATCACCCAGCAGAACGCCTCGGCCTCCGAGGAGCTGGCCGCCACCGCCGAGGAAATGAACGCCCAGGCCAGCCAGTTGCTGGAACTGATCGGCTACTTCCGCTTCGACGAGCAGGCCCGCGCCCACGCGCCCTACCGCGGCAGCGTCGCCGGCACCCCGCGCGAACCCCATCGACCGATGCGCAAGGCGGCCGCCGCGCGGGTGGACGAAGGCCAGTTCGTCAGCTTCGACTGAGGAAAGCGAGCATGGACAACCTGCAGAGCACGGCACCCGGCGCGGTACAGCACCTGTCGTTCCGCGTGCGCCAGGCGCGCTACGCGCTGCCCATCGAACTGGTGCGCGAGATCATCGAATACGGCCAGATCACCGCAGTGCCGATGATGCCCGGCTTCATCCACGGCGTGATCAACCTGCGCGGCAACGTGGTGCCGGTGCTGGACCTGGCCGCCCGCTTCGGCATGCCGCTGAGCGTGCCGGACAAGCGCACCTGCATCGTCATCATCGAACTCGACCTGGGCGACAGCCAGCAGCGCACCGGGCTGGTGGTGGACGCCGTGGACGCGGTGCTGGACATCGAGGCCGCCAGCATCGAGCCGGCGCCGCCCTTCGGCGCCGGCATCCGCACCGAGTTCATCGCCGGCATGGCCCGCGACGAGGCGGGCTTCACCATCGTCCTCGACGTGCGCCGCGCGCTGTCGCTGGACGACATCCGCCAGCTCGGCCTGGCCGCGCAGGCCGGCTGATGCCCACGCGCAACCTGCCGCGCCTGGGCGACGAAGACTTCCGCCGCCTGCAGCGCCTGATGCAGCAGGCCTCGGGCATCCGCATGGGCGAACAGAAACGTACCCTGATGGCCGGCCGCCTGATGTGCCGCCTGCGGGCGCGCGGGCAGCCCGACTACGGCGCCTACCTGCGCCTGCTGGCGCAGCCGGCCGAGGCCGCCGAGCGGCGCCTGGTGGTGGACCTGCTCACCACCAACGAGACCTTCTTCTTCCGCGAGCCGCAGCACTTCGAGGTGCTCGGCGACTGGGCCGCGCGCCGGCGCCGGCCGCTGCGGCTGTGGAGCGCCGCCGCCTCCTCGGGGCAGGAAGCCTTCAGCATGGCCATGACCCTGGCCGAGCGCGGCGCGGCGGACTGGTCCATCCTGGCCACCGACCTCAGCCTGCGGGTGCTGGACAAGGCCCGGCGCGCCATCTACCCGATGGAACAGGCGGCCCACCTGCCGCGGGGCTGGCTGGAACGCCACTGCCAGCGCGGCATCGGCGAAAGCGCCGGCAACTTCCGCATCGGCGCGCACCTGCGCGAGCGGGTGGCCTTCGCCGAACTGAACCTGGCCCGCGAACTGCCGGCGGACGTCGGCCCCTTCGAGGTCATCTTCCTGCGCAACGTGCTGATCTACTTCGGCGCCGAGGAAAAGCGCGGCATGCTCGCCCGGCTGCTGCAGCGCCTGGTGACGGGCGGGCTGCTGTTCATCGGCCACGCCGAGAGCCTGCACGGCCTGGGCCTGCCGGTGCGCACGCTGTGCCCGTCGGTCTTCGAACGCACGCGATGAGAGGAGCACGGGCGTGATCAAGGTCTTCATCGTCGACGACTCGGCGCTGGTGCGCCAGGTGCTCACCGCCTGCCTGGGCGGGCACCCGGGCATCCAGGTCATCGGCCAGGCGGCCGACCCGCTGTTCGCCCTGGAGAAGATGCGCCAGCAATGGCCGGACGTGCTGGTGCTGGACGTGGAGATGCCGCGCATGGACGGCATCACCTTCCTGCGCCGGATCATGGCCGAGCGGCCGACGCCGGCGATCATCTGCTCCACCCTCACCCAGGCCGGCGCGGCCATCACCCTGGAGGCCCTGGCGGCCGGCGCCGTGGGCGTCTTCGCCAAGGCCAGCGTGGGCCTGCGCGAAAGCCTGCAGCAACTGGCCGGCGAACTCATCCGGCAGATCGAGGCGGCCGCCCGCAGCCACCCAAGGGCCACGCCGCCGCGCACGCCGGCCACGGCCGTACCGCCAGCCACCCGCAGCGGCCGATTCGCCGGCGAGCGCATCGTCGCCCTGGGCACCTCCACCGGCGGCACCCAGGCGCTGGAGCAGGTGCTGCGCCAGTTGCCGGAGGACTGCCCGGGCATCGTCATCGTCCAGCACATGCCGGAGAAGTTCACCGCCGCCTTCGCCCAGCGCCTGGACGGCCTGTGCCGCATCGAAGTACGCGAGGCGCGCCACCTGGACCGCCTGCGTCCGGGCCTGGCCCTGGTGGCGCCGGGTGGCTTGCACATGCAGCTCAGGCGCAGCGGCACGCACTACCTGGTCGAAGTGCTCGACGGCCCGCCGGTCAACCGCCACAAGCCCTCGGTGGACGTGCTGTTCCGTTCGGTGGCGCGGCACGCCGGGCCCGACGCCCTGGGGGTGATCATGACCGGCATGGGCGACGACGGCGCCCGCGGCCTGCTGAGCATGCGCGAGGCCGGCGCGCGCACCCTGGCCCAGGACGAGGCCAGCTGCGTGGTGTTCGGCATGCCGCGCGAAGCGCTGCGGCTGGGCGCCGCCCAGGCCAGCGAGCGGCTGGCCAACCTGCCACGGGCTATCCTTCAGTTCGCGGGTGGTGACGAATAAGCGCGCCGCCCGCGCGCAAGAGCCGAACCTTGGCCGGAAAAAAGGCTCTGTCCTGAAGCGAAGGCCGTCACGCGCGGCCATGGAACATGGATACAGGAGCTTGTCGCAATGAACCCACAACGGTCGACTGCCCGGGGCCCGGCGAACGCCCGGGGGCAGGTCGTACGGCCATGAGCTGCCGCCTGCTGCTGGCCGACGACCATGCGCTGATCCGCTTCGGCGTGCGCGCCATGGTGGCCAGCCTGGAGGGCTACGAGATCATCGGCGAAGCGGAGAACGGCCGCCAGACGGTGGAACTGGCCCGTGCCCTGCGCCCGGACATCATCCTGCTGGACGTCACCATGGAAGGCTCCAGCGGCCTGGACGCCCTGTGCGAACTGGGCAGCGTGGCGCCGGCCTCGCGGGTGCTGATGCTGTCGATGCACACCGACGCCGAGGTGGTGCTCGCGGCCCTGGAGCGCGGCGCCCAGGGCTACCTGCTCAAGGACGCCGCCCTCAACGAACTGCACATGGCCCTGCGCGCCGTGGGCCGCGGCCAGCGCTACCTGAGTTCGGCCATCGCCGCCCCGGTCATCGCCCAGGCCCTGGCCCGGCAGAAGCCGGCGGCCAACGACCCCGAGCTGACCCAGCGGCAGATCGAGATCCTCCGCCTGATCAGCCGCGGCGCCTCCACCCGCGCCATCGCCACCGGCCTGGGCCTGAGCGTGAAGACGGTGGAAGCCCACCGCGCCCAGATCATGCGCCGCCTGCGCATCCACGACGTGCCCAACCTGGTGCTCTACGCGGTGCGCCAGGGGCTGATCGACCCCAATGACTGACCGGGGCCGCCAGCCCAGCCTATGAAAAGCGTCTAGGCGCAGTCCCGTAGGATGGGTCGAGCAAAGCGATACCCATCACCGCGACCGCATGGGTATCGCAAGCTCAACCCATCCTACGAAAACTGTTCGGCATCGACCTGTAAGCGGACCATGCCCGCGAATCGCGCGCAGGGCGCGCTCCTACAAAGGGGTGCTATGCGTTGCAGGCCGCGCCGGAATGCTCTTCGTAGTCCCGTAGGATGGGTCGAGCGAAGCGATACCCATCACCGCGACCGCATGGGTATCGCAAGCTCAACCCATCCTACGAAAACTGTTCGGCATCGACCTGTAAGCGGGCCCTGCCCGTGAATCGCGCGCAGGGCGCGCTCCTACAAGGGGGTACGGTGCATTGCCGGCCGCACCGGAATGCTCGCCTGCCACGTAGGCGGACTCCGCCGCACATGCAAAAACGCACGCGGCCCACCTCCCTGGCGGGCCGCGTGCGTTACCAACGCTTGTTCCTATCGAATCGTCAGACCTGTTCCTGCACACCTCCTTCCGCGAAGACTTTCACGGGCTTGCTGCTCGGGGAAAGCACGCCGGTCACCACCTGCCAGGCCATCGACAGGGCCCCGACGATGAACACCAGGTCACCGAAGGTGCGTACCCAGCGCAGGGTCTGCAGCAGCGGTTGCTGCATGAACTCCTCGCTGCGGGCGTACCAGAGGCCGACGCTGGCGCTGGCGTGGAACTGGATGATGCCGATGGGCAGCAGGCTGGTGGCGAGCATCAGCACCAGGCCGCCGTTGAGGCACCAGAAGGCGGTCTTCATCAGCCTTTCGTTGAAGTGCAGATGCGGGCGGATGTAGCGCAGCACCAGCAGGGTGAAGCCCAGGGCGAGGAAGCCGTAGACGCCGAACAGCGCGGCATGGGCGTGGGTCGGGGTGGTGTTCAGGCCCTGGATGTAGTAGAGCGCCACCGGCGGGTTGATCATGAAGCCGAACACCCCGGCGCCGAGCATGTTCCAGAAGGCCACGGCGACGAAACAGGCCAGCGGCCATTTCACCCGCTGCATCCAGGCGGCACGGTTCTTCAGGCGCCAGTTCTCCCAGGCCTCGTAGCCCAGCACCACCAGCGGCACCACTTCCAGGGCGCTGAAGGTGGCGCCCACCGCCATCACCGGCGTGGTGGTGCCGGCGAAGTACAGGTGGTGGAAGGTGCCGGGCACGCCGCCGAGCATGAACAGCGAGGCCGAGGCCAGGCTGGCGGTGGTGGCGGCGCGGCCGGAGACCAGGCCCATGTTGGAGAAGATGAAGGCCAGCGCGGTGGTGGCGAAGACTTCGAAGAAGCCCTCTACCCACAGGTGCACCACCCACCAGCGCCAGTACTCCATCACCGACAGGTTGGTGCGCTCGCCGTAGGCCAGGCCGGCGCCGTAGAACAGGCCGATGGCGATCACCGAGGCCGACAGCAGCGCCAGCAGGTTCTTGTCGCCCGGCTTGCCGAAGGCCGGCAGGATGCCGCGCAGCATCAGCAGCAGCCAGAAGGCGATGCCGAGGAACTTGCCGATCTGCCACAGGCGCCCTAGGTCGACGTATTCGTAGCCCTGGTGGCCCAGCCAGAAGTTCCACTGCGGCGGCATCAGCTGGGCGATGGCCAGGTAGTTGCCGATGAACGAGCCGACCACCACCACGACCAGTGCCCAGAACAGCACGTCGACGCCGAGCTTCTGGTGTTTCGGGTCCTTGCCGCCGTTGATGACGGGCGCCAGGAACAGCCCCGCGGCGAGAAAGCCCGTGGCGATCCAGAACAGCGCGCTCTGGATGTGCCAGGTGCGCAGCAGCGAATAGGGGAACCACTGCGACAACGGGATGCCGTAGAAGTCCTGCCCTTCCACCGTGTAGTGCGCGGTGGCGCCGCCCAGCAGCACCTGGAAGCCGAACAGCCCGACCACCAGCAGCAGGTACTTGCCCAGCGCCCGCTGCGACGGGGTGAGCGCCACCAGGCTGAGCGGGTCCTGCAGCGGCGGCTCCGGTTCCGCCTCCTCATGCCCGCGCAGGAAGGCCCAGGCCCACACCAGGAAGCCCACCCCGGCGATCAGCAGCACCACGCTGACGATGGACCACATGACGTTCTCGGCGGTCGGCTGGTTGCCGATCAGCGGCTCGTGGGGCCAGTTGTTGGTGTAGGTGGCGGCCGACCCCGGGCGCTCGGTGGCGGCGGCCCAGGCGGTCCAGAAGAAGAAGTGCGTCAGCTCCTGGCGCCGCGCCAGGTCAGGCAGGGTGCCCTCCTTCATGGCGAAGCTCTTGCGGCTGTGCTGCAGCGCCGGGTCGTCGCCGAACAGCGCGACGTAATAGTCGGCGGTGTGGCGGATGGCCTCGACGCGGCGAGCGCTCAAGGTCAGCACGCCATCCTCGGCGCGGTTGCCACGGTACTCGCGCTTCAGGCGGGCGAGCAGCACGGCCTGCTGGTCGCCGTCCAGTTCGCCGAAGGCCTTGCCGTACTGCTCGTGGGCGCCGATGTCGAGCCAGGCGCTCAGCTCGCGGTGCAGCCAGTCCGCGGTCCAGTCCGGGGCCTGGTAGGCGCCGTGGCCCCAGATGGAGCCGAGCTGCATCCCGCCCACGCTCTGCCAGGCTGTCTGGCCGTCGAGGATGTCGGTGCCGGTGAACAGGGTTTCGCCGGTCTCGCTGCGCACCTGCGCGGGGATCGGCGGCGCCTGGCGGTAGACCTCGCGGCCGAACCAGCCGAGTATGCAGAAGGTCACGCCGAGCACGGCGATCAGCGCCCACCACAACTTGCGGTATTCACCCATGATGGCGCTCCTCCCCGGCGACCGGGCGAATGGGGCTGGCGGATTTGACGTAGGCGCGGCGGCCTGGGATGTTGCTGAGCGGGACGTGCATGGGATGGCTCCTTGGTCAGGCACTGCTTGCGCTATCGCAAGCTGTGTGCCATCCCATAAACCTCCCAGGATCAATAACTTGCGAAACTCACGAGTCGAAATGACCGCACCCGGAACGGGTTCAAATGACCTCGCAAAGGTAAAAAATACCTCATTGTTGGACAGGCTCCTGGCGGACCTGGCCGACGACCTGCCCACCGCCGAGCGCCTGCAGCGGCTGGTGGTGGCTTTGCGCGACGAGTTCGCCTGCAGCGCCGTGGTGCTGCTGCAGCTCGATGGCGACAGCCTCCAGCCCCAGGCCGCCGTGGGCCTGGACCGCGAAGTGCTCGGCCGGCGTTTCGCCGTGGCCAGCCACCCGCGCCTGGCGCACATCCTTGCGCAGCGCGAGCCGCTGCAGTTCAGCGCCGACAGCGAGCTGCCCGATCCCTACGACGGCCTGCTCCAGGACAGCCCCGACAAGCCCCTGCCGGTACACGACTGCATGGGCATGAGCCTCTACCTGGAAGGCCGCGCCTGGGGCGCGCTGACCCTGGACGCCCTGCGCCCCGGCAGCTTCTCGCCGGCGCTGGTCCGGCGCCTGGAGCACTACGCGCCGCTGATCGAGGCCGCCGTGCGCGTCGGCCGCCTGGAAAGCGAGGTGCGCCGCCTGCGCCTGACCCGCAGCGTTCTGGCCGAGCCGGCCCTGGAACCCGGCGCCGACATCCTCGGCGAAAGCCCGGTGCTGCACCAGTTGCTGGACGAGCTGAAGATAGTCGCCGACTCCGAGTTGCCGGTGCTGCTGCAGGGCGAGACCGGCGTCGGCAAGGAGCTGTTCGCCCGCGCCCTGCACGCCAGCTCGCCACGTTCGCGCAAGCCGCTGGTCTACGTGAACTGCGCGGCGCTGCCGGAAACCCTCGCCGAAAGCGAGCTGTTCGGCCACGTGCGCGGCGCCTTCTCCGGCGCCGCCCAGGACCGCCAGGGGCGCTTCGAGGCGGCCAACGGCGGCACGCTGTTCCTCGACGAGATCGGCGAGCTGCCGCTGTCGATCCAGGCCAAGCTGCTGCGCGCCCTGCAGGGCGGCGAGATCCAGCGCCTGGGGGCCGACCGGCCCAAGCACGTCGACGTGCGCATCATCGCCGCCACCAACCGCCACCTGGCCGACGAGGTGCGCGGCGGGCGCTTCCGCGCCGACCTCTATCACCGGCTGTCGGTGTACCCGGTGCACATCCCGCCGTTGCGCGAGCGCGGCCAGGACGTGCTGGTCCTGGCCGGGCACTTCCTCGAACTCAACCGCACCCGCCTGGGCCTGCGCTGCCTGCGCCTGACGCCGGATGCCGAGCAGGCCCTGCTGGACTACGCCTGGCCGGGGAACGTGCGCGAGCTGGAACATCTCATCAGCCGCGCGGCGCTCAAGACCCTGAGCCAGGCGGCCTCGCGGCGCGAACTGCTGAGCATCGACGCGGCAGGGCTCGGCCTGGAGCTGCCGGCGGCCGAGGATGCCGTCGAAATACCCGCCCCCTCGACCGAGGAGGCCCGTTCCCTGCAGGAGGTGGTCGACGACTACCAGCGCCGCCTGCTGCAACGCGCGCTGCAGCGCCACGGCGGCAAGTGGGCGGCGGCGGCCCGTGCGCTGAAGATGGACCCGAGCAACCTGCGCAAGCTGGCGCGCCGCCTGGACCTGCGCTGAGCGCGGCGAAGCGCCCCGCGGGCTGCTCGCGCCGGAGGCTTCAGCGCACCATGTGCAGGTAGTGCAGGTGGCGCTCGTACTGGTCGAGGATGTCGCCGATCACGTCCTCGCGGCTCCAGCCCATGATGTCGTAGTCCTGGCCGCCTTCGCGCAGGTGCACCTCGGCGCGGAAATACTTGCGGGCGTCGTTGCCCTCGTCGCTGTCCTGCACCACGAAGCTGGGCGAGGCGAAGGCCCGCGGGCGCACCTCGTAGAGGAAGCGGCCTTCGCCGGCATGGTCCAGCGCCAGGCTCACGCGGCCGTCGTCGCGCTCCTCCACCGCCACCTCGTAGCCCTGCTTGCGCAGTTCGTCGGCCACCTGCTCGCAGGCCGGGCGCACCAGCGCTGGTTCGACATGACGCCCCCGGAGCACCGGCGCCTGCACGGCGACGCCAACATCGTGTCGATGGCCGCCGCCGACTGGCCGCGTGTCGTCGGCCCGGCGCAGCGAACTCTCGAAACCCTCGACCGCGCCACACTTCGCCAGCGAAGCGGCCACAGCCATCGGCTATACCTGGGGTGTCGCCCATCCGGTTCCGGGCGGGCGGCTCTCGTGTTCCGATGCAATGACCTACTGGCCCGCCACGTTGCGGGCGAGCGCTCCCCGCCGGGCCCGGCCAGGCTCCTGGGCCAGGCCCTGGCGGGGGCCTGTCGTTCAGGAAGGACGAGGGCATTCTTATGCCCGCTCGCCAGCCCAACCGTAGGGCGCATAACGCCCCAGGCGTTACCTATGTGTCCCGGCAGAACATTTGCAAACCCCATCGCCTACCTTGCCGGCACAATCGCGGACAAAGTCCGCTCCTGCGCGGCAGGCGAGCACGGCTTTTCGTAGGAGCGAGCACCCCGGCGCAGTGGGCAAGGCAGTTGTTCCTACGGGATAACATCGCGTCTCCGTCCACGACTCGCATGCAGGGCAAGCGCCTACACGGGAGAACGTGGAGACACCTGAACGCGAAGTGCAAGGCGATGGCAAGACGGCCATAATCCGCCCTTGCCCCGCGATCCAGGCCCCGTCGATGTCCGAACAGCCCAGTCCTGCCAACGCAGAACCCGCCCCCACCGCCCGCCTCCGGCGCTTCCGACGGCCACGCTGGCTGGAATGGCGACAGCGCCTGGCGTTCTGGGTCGGTGCGCTGCTGGTGGGTCTGGTGGCGCTGGCCTTCGCCTGGCTGGCGGACCAGTCCTTCGCGCTGTTCAAGCGCATGCTCGGCATCGCGCCCTGGCTGCCGCTGCTGCTCACCCCGGCGGGTTTCGCCCTGCTGACCTGGATCACCCAGCGCTGGTTCGGCGAGGCCAAGGGCAGCGGCATTCCCCAGGTGATCGCCGCGCTGGAGTCGCCCTCGCGGCGCTTCCGCGCCCGGGTACTGGCGCTGCCGGTGGCCGCCGTGCGCATGCTCTTCACCCTGGGCGCGCTGCTGGTGGGTGGCTCGGTGGGCCGCGAAGGGCCCACCGTGCACGTCGGCGCCGCGGTCATCTACGCCTTCGGCCGGCGCCTGGGCCTGCATGGCCGGCGCACCGTCGCCGGGCTGATCCTCGCCGGCGGCGCGGCCGGCATCGCCGCGGCCTTCAACACCCCGCTGGCGGGCATCGTGTTCGCCATCGAGGAACTCAGCCGCACCTTCGAGCAGCGCTTCAGCGGCCTGGTGCTGACCGCGGTGCTGATCGGCGGCGCCGTCACCCTCGGCCTGATGGGCCATTACTCCTATTTCGGCGAAATCGGCGGCAGCCTGCCGGCCGGCTGGGGCTGGAGCGAAGTGCCGGCCTGCGCCCTGCTCGGCGGCCTGCTGGGCGGGCTCTACGTCAAGCTGGTGCTGCCCACCCAGGCCGGCTGGCTGGGCCGCATGTGCCGCCTGCGCGAGCGCTGGCCGGTACGCTTCGCCGCCGCCTGCGGCCTGCTGCTGGCGCTGCTGGGGCTGGCCTCGGGCAACCACGTGTTCGGCACCGGCTACGAGGAAACCCGCGCCCTGCTCGAAGGCCACCCGATGACCGACCAGGGCTTCGTGCTATGGAAGTTCCTGGCCAACGTGGTGTCCTACCTCTCCGGCATCCCCGGCGGCCTGTTCTCGCCCTCGCTGAGCATAGGCGCTGCCTTCGCCCCGCTGCTGGCGCTGCTGCCGGACGTCAACCCGCAGACCTGCGCGCTGCTGGGCATGGGCGCCTACCTCGCCGGCGTGACCCGCTCGCCGCTGACCGCCTCGGTGATCGTCCTGGAACTCTCCCACAGCCCCGACCTGGTCATCCCCATGCTGGCCGCCACGGTTATGGCCGCCAGCATTTCCGGCTGGATCGCCCCGGTCTCGCTGTACCACGCCCTGGCCCGGCAGGTGCTGGACAAGCTGGCGCCGGCGCAGGGGCCTCGCTGACGAGGCCGCGCCAAGACGCTTTTCGTAGGATGGCGTTGAGCGAAGCGATACCCATCAGCGCAACCGCATGGGTTTCGCAAGCTCAACCCATCCTACGAAGAGCACCTCGGCACAAGACAGTTGCTCCTACGGCTCCAGGAAGCACGGCTTTTCGTAGGATGGCGTTGAGCGAAGCGATACCCATCGCCACGACCGCATGGGTTTCGCAAGCTCAACCCATCCTACGAAGAGCACCTCGGCACAAGACAGTTGCTCCTACGATTCCAGGAAGCACGGCTTTTCGTAGGATGGCGTTGAGCGAAGCGATACCCATCACCGCAACCGCATGGGTTTCGCAAGCTCAACCCATCCTACGAAGAGCACCTCGGCACAGGACAGTTGCTCCTACGGTTCCAGGAAGCACGGCTTTTCGTAGGATGGCGTTGAGCGAAGCGATACCCATCACCGCAACCGCATGGGTTTCGCAAGCTCAACCCATCCTACGAGGGCCGTGCAGTTGCATAGTTCGGTGCAACGGATCGGACCGATCGCGGACGGAGTCCGCTACGGTTCCAGGAAGCAGGGTCGTAGGAGCGGACTCCGTCCGCGATTATCCGCCCTACGCCTAGTCCAGGCCCGCGTCGTTGGCCTGCTGCTGCAGGCTGGCCTGGCTGATCTGGCTGCCCGGCGGCACGCTGCGCGTCAGCCAGACGTTGCCGCCGATGGTGGAGCCCT
>Ga0182743_1002138_pt1 | contig 17840 bp, 13 predicted proteins | sample eDN3rd30CKraftOP_FD_128522 | JGI IMG/M metagenome (GOLD analysis project Ga0182743, IMG submission 128522) | Enriched Organic Plus compost microbial communities from Emeryville, California, USA - eDNA 3rd pass 30_C Kraft OP (version 2) (version 2) ... | reverse complement strand
TTGCCGCTCTGATGCCAGTCTGCTATCATCGCAAACATCTGCACTCTTTTTTCCTCTTTGCTCATACTACAAAGTTCTGAATTATACAGACCTCAGGAAAGATGCAATTGGTCGGGTGGATACATTTCGCCTGCACGACAAGTCCCTACCAGGACGGCCGGACATCGTCATCAAGAAATACAAACTCGCCATATTTGTCGATGGCGAGTTTTGGCACGGTTTCGACTGGAAAAGCCGTCGGGAGCAGATCAAATCTAACCGCCTATTCTGGATACCCAAGATTGAGCGCAATATGCAGAAGGACGAACGTGCTAACCGTGCCCTACGAAATATGGGATACACGGTATTCCGATTCTGGTCACAGGACATCCTCAAGAACCTGCCGCAGGTAGTCAATCAGATCGAGCTGTATCTGGAAACGAGGAAGCAGTACAAATAATGGTGTAACAATGGATTTGAATTTCTATATTGATCTAGTACTGTTATAAAGTATGGGAAAAGTAGCTTACAAATCGGGGATCGGTTTAATCGTTACCAGTTTTTTGGTTAGCGTATATAATTTTTATTTTCTGATCTTTACGACTGCTATATTCTTTGGAACAATAGGAGTCTGGATATTCGTCCAAAACATATAACTGTCCTACTTTGCATTTTCAGAAAGTTAATAGTTACCTTTGTAAGGTAAGCCCTATCCATCATTTTAATGGAACAAAGCCCTATAACGGAAAGTCCATGAAAAAAACAATAGACCTGAAAGATATGCGTATTTTGATCTTTACGCTCATGACAGTGAGTATGTATGTAGCTTCCAAAGTGAATGCGCAGACCAGAGATACCCTGTATTATAACGCCAAGTGGGAAAAGACTGACCGTGAAAATCGGCATTTTTACCGTGTTGTATATCGTGAGGACAACACAGGACCGATACGTGTACAGGACTACTATCCGAATGGGATGATGCAAATGGACGGTTGGTACAGTTCCCTCGATCCGGAGGTAAGAGATGGGGAGTTCACGTGGTGGCATGAGGATGGAAAAAAGCATCGCTGGATGATGTTTGATAAGGGAGAGCCAACCAAGATCACCGAATGGGACAGTAACGGCAAGATAACACGTCAACAGGAGAAGGTAAACACCATCAGCCATGAGAACGGAGAAAAAATACGTAAGAAAAAAGCATTGGAAAAGGCTCCTGTTTTCGATCGCGGAAGGTCTTCATTTCGGGATTATGTCGTCCAACATCTGAAATACCCTACCGATTCGGAAGGTACAAAGGGACAGGTTATCGTCCGATTTGTCGTGGACAGAAACGGAAAAACAAAGGATGCCGAGGTGGTTCAAAGTTTGAGCGAAGCTTTCGACAAGGCTGCACTTGACCTCATAAAATCCCTACCCATGTGGACACCCGGAGTATCGGATGGTAGGAATGTCGATATTAAAATGGAGCTGCCCCTAAATTTTTGACATTAAATCTTTTCGTGATCTGAAAAGCTTTTCTTCATCACTTTTGAGGCGCTCTTATTGTTCAGATATTTGACCTGAATACGCATCAAGAATTTTCTGATGAAAGACTATAACGTAAAGTTGAGGGAATAATAATCCCTATATTAGCACTTAAATAAAAACTATTTTACGAAACCCAACCATGACCGACACTGCATTCTCCGAACCGACAGAACCGCAGGACATACTACGTCCCAATGCCCAAAGGGCCAAGAATGCGATCACACTGCTATGGATTGTCCTTATATTGGATGTCATTTCATTTTTTTCGGATTATCTTCAATATGCCCTGCTGTCTGCTCCTGAACTATCCGAAGAGGCGGCCGAAGCAAACGATACCCGACAACAGATCATAGGAATAGTATACCTGATCTGCTACATCGTATCGGTAGTCACATTCATCAAGTGGTTCAGACGTGCCTACTACAACCTCAGCCTAAAGGATGACTACCTCTCCTATTCCAACAAAGATGTCGCTATAAGCTGGTTCCTGCCTATCATATGCTTATACAAACCCTATCAGATCATGAAAGAACTGTATAGAAAGACAGGTCATCTATTGGAAGACCACGGCCTGATGCCCAAAGAAAAGCTCTCCCTAGCGTTGGTAAATATCTGGTGGATACTGTGGGTCATCAGCAGCATCCTTGGCCATATCTCTTTTCGCCTGTCAATGAAAAGCGATACAATAAATGACATGCTCACAAATACTGCACTGACTATGATCATCAGTCTGGTAGGCATACCTCTCGCACTTCTAGCGATCCAAGTGATACGGCGGTATGCGCAGGCAGAAGCTTTGCTGAATCAGATACCATACGAGAGCAAACAATCTGACCATGATGTGCTGCCGGAAGGATAGAAATAGTGCTATAACGACTCTATATCTTCAACAAGGTCGGATATTGCATATAGCCGTATGCTAGGGTGAAAGCGGAAGTAATCGAGATTATCAAGACGGATAAGCCATGAAGTATGTAGTAGTCACTTCATTGACGTAGCTCCAAAAAATAGCATATAGACAAAATGGGGATTCTGTCGAATATGTACTTTGTAGTACGGATACGCTGTGACGAAGTAAACAGGGTTGCAAACGATTCGCGTACTGAGGATATTGCACGCAAATAAAGAGTACTTACTTTGGCAAATTTGCAAGAAGGTTTTTTGCAGGGACTTCTTTGACCTCTCCTTCTATCTTGACCACCAGACTTTCACCTTTTAGCGCACTTTCTTCGGCGAGCTTACGCAAAGCTTTTTGCACACCTAATCTGACACGCTCGGCAAAGGGAAGTGTAGAAATATTGTCTTTATCCGTTACCATAATAATCTGCATTTATTCTTGACCAAATTTCGTCATTTACAATGACTTCTCCAAACTCATCTTTTTGAGCGATGATTTCCGGTGTTAGATCCATATTATCGAGTACCAACCATCTGTCACACAGCGGTAGATAAATATTCGCTATCTCCGCTAAGATAAGTAATAGTATTTATAAAAAACACAAATGAAATAAATGCCTATCCCAAAATCCGCTTTCGAGCAATCGTGTAAGGAGTAGATTAAGTTAGCAGACATAGTCTGATGTATAAAGAGGAAGAAAGGACAGCTACCATCAATACCATCCCACCAAACAAGCGTACATTGATGTTCAATAGAAACGAGACGAATGGAAAATATAGATTGTGGGGACACGACATAGCCGGCATGGACCTCTCCGGTTTTCGGTCTATAAGACTGCAAAGGGAGAGATCGTTCTCGTTGCGCTCATAGAAGCCTAGGCTTAGGAAACAACTTATAAAGTCATTATGAGTACATTATCATGCCAAATCATATCCATAGCATTGTCGAGATCGTAGGGGCGAATAATTATTCGCCCACGGATGAAAAAGATATTTTGGGTTTATGGGCAAATGATAATTTGCCTCTACATAGAACATCTAAGACAATCGGTTCGATGGTCAGAGGTTTTAAAATAGGTGCTACCAAATATATCCGTGACTGAAGTTATTTCCCATTATATTTTTCAATTAATTTGAAAAGCAGGAAATAATTGTCCATCCCGCCCTTACGGACCTGGCCGTGGATATCATATTCGATCCGGTCTTCGCCTATCTGACGGACACGCCCACGGATATCATAGTCTATTCGCTTGTCCCCGATCTGGCGCACACGGTCGTGTATATCGTAGTCAACGCGATCATCTCCTATCTGGCTGATCCGGCCATGGATATTATAGCTTATCTTTTTGTCTCCGATCTGGCGGACCCGGTCGTGGATGTCATAATCCACGCGATCATCCCCTATCTCGCTGACCCGTCCATGGATATTATAGCCTATCTTCGTATCCCCAACCTGACTCACCCGGTCGTGTATATCATAATAAACCCGTAGACCTCCGATCTCACGGATCCGCCCATGAATGTCATAATCAATTGATCTTGTGTTCGCATCCTTCACAAAAGGAAAACCCTTGTCTTGAATATTGCCTTTGGCATCTATCAACATGCTCAAACCATCCTTCTGGATGATCAATAATTGATCTTTGTCCTGGCTACCAGACCCAAGTTTAATGGTTTGTCCAGATATATCACCTGCATAAACCAGTAGTGCACATACAAAGAGGAGTGATCTCATACCGAATAAATGAATAGAATAAAACGTCAATGACTAACGGTATGATCAATAAAGCGACAAATAGTTTAACAAGAATTTGTACAGTAGCTAAACAGTCGCCTGTCTTTTTTCAGCTTATAAATCCAACAGCCTAATAAATGGTATTGTATTTGATGAAATTCGGACATTATTCTATAAATACATAAAAATGAAAAAAACCGTATTACTATCCGCAGGGTTATTTGCCTTAATAGCGTGCAATAACCCTAACAACACTTCATCAAATAATACTGAAGAACGGGTTAAAGCAGAAGAAACTCCTGAAGCGATCGTAGGAGGAGACAGAGACGAGCACGGATGTGTGGGCAGTGCCGGACAAACCTGGAGCGAGCTAAGACAGGATTGTATTCAGGTATTTAACGTCGGGCAAAGATTGAACCCGATTGAAACCCAGGAAGGCGAAGCTGTAATAAGTGCTTTTGTCGTGTTCAACGACGACAGATCAAAAGTAGAGCTGTTTGTATCAGAAAATGAAAAACCAAACACCATCTTAGACAGGTCCGAAGGAGAAATCTATCAAAATCCTCCTTACAAATTTGATGCAAAGGAGTCGATACTGTATATCAATGGCGAAAAAAAGTACATAGCTGAAAAATAGCTTTATTTGGCTCAAAATAGATCGGAAGAACCTGCGACAGGGTTAGTTCTATTTCTTTAGGTTTCTCTCACTCTCTCCAAATCAGCGGCAAAGCCTGGAATATATGGGATGAGGCCGGATGTGCTATAGGCTTTTAAAGAAACCTATGAAGGGTTAGCTAAGAAAACCACAAACAAAGTAAAAATTGATTCGGGAATCATACCAACATTTTGGCTCTGTTGTCGTAGTTTTCCCATGGCACAGTTGTGCGCAAAAGAATGGGTGCACGACAAAAATCCGATTTTCGTCATTTCGACGACGCTAGGAGGAGAAATCTATGGACATGTTTCCTGCCTAACCATAGATATCTCCTCGTTCCTCGTCGATATGACGACATAGTTTTCGACCAGATTTCGACATAGCGGAAATCTGTCGTGCACCCCAAAAGAATTCCCTCAATCGCGGAAAAACCTGTATCTTTATCCAGATTATTTAACTGACTCCTATATATGAATATCAAAATCCTTTTGACAATCTTCGGTCTATGCTTGGCGAGCGTACTGTATGCACAAAGAAAACAGGATTACGTCATCACGATGAAAGGGGATACCATCGTTGGGAAGATCACCTCTGTCAAACCCAAAAAATTGGCAATTAAGACTGCGACCTCCAAAATGAGCTTCAAGGTGGAGGAGATCTATATAGCAAGCGACAACAGAAAACAGAAACAATATGCGCCATCCCGTCTTGGGGCGGCGCATGCACTGGAAAGGATACCCGACATAGAGCCTGAGGTATACCGCATATCGGCCAAAACGAAAACCAAACGTCCCTTATTTGCTGAGGTCATCATCGATGGCGAAATCGCTATATACTCTTTTGAAAGGTCCTATGGATATGCTGGCAATTTCGGTGCAGGAGGGATTGGTGGTGTTGGTGGTGTTGGTGGTGTTGGTTTTTCAGCGGCACCAACAGGTGGGTTCACCCATACATTTTACTTTGCCATAAAAAAATCAACAGGAGAAATCATCAAGATCAAAAAATCAGGCATCGTGATCGATACAGGGAAGCTAAAGAAAAAAACCACCCGTGATATGGCAAAACTGCTAGAGGACGAACCGGAATGGCTACAACGATTTGAAAAGGAGGAAAAGCTAAGTTTTGACCGTCTCGTCGACTATATCATCGGCTATAACGAACTGCGGGCAGCAAGGGGATATGACGTAGGGCGCTATAACTTTCAGGTTTTCTAGATACCGACATATCGTAATGCGCCCGAATTTACACTCCCGGCACTATACATCTCATAAGAAGAACAATAGTATGACAAAAGCTTTTTTAACACTATTAGTAATCGGAACATTGAGCCAGCTCGCGCTTGCCCAAAGCTTTGACAAAGCAAAACTCGACAGCTACTTTGACGCGCTCGAAAAAAACAACAAATTCATGGGAAGCGTGGCCGTGTCAAAAAACGGAGAAACCATATATTCAAAGTCTGTCGGTTTTTCTGACATAGAGAACAACATCAAAGCAACCGAAAACTCGAAGTACAGAATAGGCTCGATTTCAAAATCGTTCACGGCAGTCTTGATCCTGAAAGCTGTCGAAGAGAAGAAAATAGACCTCAACCAAACTATTGACAAATGGTTTCCAACAATCAATAATGCTAAGAAAATAACAGTCGAACATTTATTGAACCATAGAAGCGGTATACATAACTTCACAGATGACAAGGACTATCTAAGCTGGCACACCAATCCGAAAACGGAAGAAGAAATGATCGAAATCATCACGAAAGCAGGAAGTGATTTTGATCCGGACAGTAAAGCAGCCTATAGCAACTCAAACTATGTTCTCCTGAGTTATATTCTTGAAAGGACTTTTGGCAAATCGTATGCCGACTTATTGCAACAATACATCGTGAAACCAATCGGTTTGACAAACACGTATGTATTCAGCAAGATAAATACCGAGAAAAACGAGTGTAAATCATACGCCTACACAGGCAGTTGGGAAATAAAATCCGAGACAGACGCTTCGGTCCCGCTAGGTGCAGGTGCTATTATTTCTACACCGAACGACTTAACAAAATTTGCTGACGCTTTGTTTGACGGAAAGCTGTTGAAAACCGAGAGTCTTGAAAAAATGAAAACCATAAAAGAGGGATATGGACTTGGGTTGTTTCGGATTCCTTTCTACCAAAGTATAGGATATGGCCACACAGGCGGGATTGATGGGTTTAGTTCTGTATACTCACATTTCGCAGGGGACAAAATTTCGTATGCTTTGACTTCAAACGCGACAAACTATAATAACAACGATATTTCCATTGCTGTCTTGAGTGCAGTATATGGCAAGCCATACGACATTCCTGTATTTTCGGCTTATGAAGCCACGCCAGAAGACTTAGATAAATATGTGGGCGTGTATGCCTCAGCTCATATCCCTTTGAAGATCACGATCACGAAAGACGGGAATGCGTTGATTGCGCAAGCTACGGGGCAACCTGCATTTCCTCTTGAGGCCACCGAAAAAGACAAATTTAAGTTTGACCGAGCAGGAGCAAGATTTGAATTCAACCCGACAGAAAAAACAATGATATTATTCCAGGGTGGCGGACAAATAAAATTCACCAAAGAATAAATACACCACCTTTAAGTATAGGTCTGATGGACAAACTAATCTGACAATCTTTACCCCTATGCTACACGTAGCCTGTGCCATCATCGAACACGACAACAGAATCTTGATCTGTCAGCGATCCGCGCGGATGAAACTACCGCTGAAATGGGAGTTCCCAGGTGGAAAGATCGAAACGGGCGAAAGCAGGAAAGACTGCCTCAAGAGAGAAATCAAGGAAGAACTCGGACTCGAAATCGAGGTGATATCGGCACTCACAGCAGTGGAGCACCATTATCCGCAGTTTTCGCTCTGCCTCTACCCCTTTATTTGCAAGTGGACGGGCGGTGACCTGGCTATCGCCGAACATGCACAAGCTATCTGGGTAGATACAAGCGAACTGAGGAACTACGACTGGGCAGATGCGGATGTGCCTGTAGTAGATGAATATCTAGCGTACAGGTGTAAAAGATCAAGCATAAGAATTGAGGGCTGAGGAAAACGATGCCAAAACTTTCTGAGGCCAAGTATGTTTTTACAGTATCAAACTATAATAAAAAGCATATGACACTGAAATATTGGATACAGGAGTTTGAGCATGAGGTGAACAACACCCGTAAGCTCCTCCAGTCCGTACCGCAAAAAGACATCCGGTATCGTCCGGCGGATATATCCTGGACGATGGGTGAACTGGCACAGCACATCGCGACCATATACTACTGGTACGTAGGTACGCTCACACAGGATGTCTATGATCTCGCTGACGACCATCTGGAAAGAGGTGACCCACATGATATCGAAGCCACCCTGGCACTATTCGAAAAGAACGTAGAAAAAGCGCGGGCGGCATTGACCTCCCTAAAGGATGAGCAGCTCTCGGTCGAATGGACCATGAAAGTGCAAGACAGGACCGTCATCGGTCCTCTCCCACGTGGTATCGTAGCGCGAAGTTTCCTATTCAATCATATCTACCATCATCGGGGAGAAATGATCGTATACCTACGTGCTACCGGCAACAAGGTACCGGGACTCTATGGCCCGACATATGAGGAGAGTACGGCTGGGAAGCAGTAAAAAGAAGTATTTCTGCTGACACATGTGTGCATCTAACGCAGGAATGTATATTCAAAATCCATGAAAGGATCCAATACGCATATACTTACCGTTGTAGGGTGTGGCGACGCTTTTTCAAGTGGCGGCAATGCCCAGACATGTTTTCACGTGGAGTCACCCAAAGGCACCTTTCTGATCGACTGTGGAGCAGGCTCGCTCACGGGGCTCAAGAAACATAACCTGGATGTGGCTGACATCGATACGATCATTGTTTCGCATTTTCATGGTGACCACTACGGTGGCCTTCCCTATCTGCTGTTGGACGCGGTGAAAGAAAAACGTGAGGAACAGCTCACCATCGTCACACCACCCGGTGGTGAGGAAAAGATCCGTCGATTGCTAGCATTGCTCTATCCAGGGACCGAAGTGCTGGGCAAGCTAAACCTGCTCTTCGCATCCTACCAACAGGAAGTAGAAATCAAGCTTCCCTACCTCACTATACTGCCCGTAGCAGTCGCACACAAACCTGAAAGCCAGCCCTATGCTGTCCGCATACGCACCGCAGAGAAAACAATCGGATATTCCGGAGATACCAGCTGGACCGATGAACTGCTGAAAGTGGCGGCGGGATCTGACCTGTTTATCTGCGAATGCTGTTTTTATTCAACAGTGGTGGAGGGTCATCTGAATTACCTGCAACTGTCCGAACACATCCCTCGCTTTGATACAAAAAAAGTCCTGCTGACCCACTTCGACGAAGAAATGCTGGCACATCTGGACAAAGTCGAACCAGCCCATGCTTATGATGGCTTACGCTTGATGCTGTAATCCTAAAGCGCCTATCATAAGGATCCCATTGACCCATCATCTTTTGATCCCTGGTTCGAGCCGAGACGTGCACACAAAATAAAAACGGTTTTCCCCGTTTCATAGGCCCTTTAGAAACATTCGAGATCAGGTCAAATCAATTTTCGGCGACCTCCTCTCGCATCGACCGCACCTCACTCCTGTTCCTTACGTTCAACTTACCATAAAGACGACCGACGTGAAATTTGGTTGTATTGATCGATATACAAAGCTTATTGGCAATTTCTTGGTTCGAATTCCCGTTCCATATACAACGGAGGACTTCCTTCTCCCGTTCGGTAAGTTGATACTGCATACTAATGTCATGAATGACTTCTTCTTGGTGGCCCGTAGAAATCGCAGGCAAGTCCAGGGGTATTGGTGCATGATTAACGCTCACCGTCTGTTTCTCATGGCGACTTGACTTCAACTGCTCCAACTGACACCGCAATTCCTCTCGTTGGCGTTCATTTTCTTCACGCAGGAAGCGGACTTTGAAGATAAGGGCAAAACTGACAGCCACAATCTCGATGACACTCGCCAAACGCAGACCATTCACATCAAAGAAAGAGAGCAAAGAATTGTCGTAAAACTCGTTCAATGTATACAGCCCCCCCATCAGGACAAGAAAGCCAAAGGCCAGCAGCAGAAGCCGCGCATAGATAAGGTCCTTGAACAAAACGGCCGCTTGATAGAAACAAAGCCCGGCCAACGAAAAACAAGATACATTGACGATAATGCGGACAAGCACACTGCCCGTCCAGACATAGACGCCACAACCGACCAATAGGACAGCAACAACAGGAAAAGCCACTTTTCTAAACCACGTGCTGTTTTGCTTCAGATCGAGCAAGTAGTAGGTAAACATCACGGCGAGGACGGCACTGATAGAAGAAACCCAAGTCAGGAGATAGTGAAAATAATGTGCTATATGTGGATAGAAGTAGTGTAGCATACCATCTTCCAAAAAGAATGTGCACAACAGACTCGCCTGCAACAGTACGTACGTAGCAAAATGCTTATCCAAAAAAATCAAGAAAAACACCACATTAAAAATCATGGCCATGATAATCAGTCCGTAGTACAGATAGATACGCATGAGGTCTGTCGATTCCTGATAAAAGTATTGCGTCGACTCCTGTATGGATACCTTGAGCTTGCTGACCGGGTTTTGCTTGAAATTCAAGTAATAGACAGGATTTTCTGTCGAAAAGGTATATAGTGGATAGCGTGTGCTGATCTTCTGCCCATGTTCGTTGTTGTCTTGCACAGGCCGGAGGAGCCGGTCCCCGTGGTAGACGTACAGGTCATAGTCGACAACGTGGCCGCTCGGTATATGCAGGACAAGCTGTCGGGACAATAATTCGGGAGAAATTTCCCCTTTGACCCAGATGTCTCCCCGCCCATCCGTGGCCAGTGCCAATCCGGTCTGCGGATGGGGATCGCCAAAGTCCAAGTGTGCCAACCGATCCGCCACAGGTGTACACATCGCGGATAGGGGCAAAGAAAAAATAACAAAAATCAATATAAGGTCAATACAATACGTAGACTTCATCCTGTTTTTCAGAGGTAGTTCTTTTTTTGGATATCCAAAAGTAACTTTTATTTTTATAAAACAGGCAAGAAAATGTTCAAGATACGGGTGCCGAGGTGCGAGTCACCGACAAGGGAGCCCCGCCTCCCAAATTCAAACACACGCGGCACGCGTGCGCCCAACGGTATTAAGTTAAGCGTTTTTTGTCATCCCGACGATAGGAGGGATCTGTAAATTAGCCGGCTAACAGATTCTTCGGCAAGCCTCAGAATGACAATATAAAACAGGTTATATCCTTAACTTAATGATTGGGCGTGCGCCCGGTGTTAAGATGTAGAACATTTTGGCATAAAACCTATTTCCTACAAAAACACGTTATTTTTTTAAAAACTACCCAAAAAGTATAGGTTATTTCTCCTTGACCAACCTTATTTTTGTAGCTGTACATCTACAAGCAAACCATTACTATATTATAACGAGCTGAACATCATATTGGACAAGTCTGCACTCAATATTACGACTAGATATAATGAACAAACAACCAAACCTCACCAAAAAAATTGCGGCCATTTTTTCAGTATTCTTACTATTATGCTTCACAAGCATAAAGGCGCAGACGCTCCAACCGGGCGATATGGCAGTCATTGGATGGAATGCGCTTGCCGACAAAGTGCACATCGTCACCTTGGTGAATATCCAGGCTGGGACAGTGATCAAGGTCACGGATAGGGGATGGGATCAGAGTACCAATGCATTTACAACATCGACCACTGGTGACGGTATTGTTACATGGACACCGTCAAGTGCAGTGCCAGCCGGAACAGTGTTGGAACTGTTTTTAGGTGGAGCTGATGATGGCACGGCATTAATCAATTTGACGGCATCTACGGTGTTAACGACCGATATAGCCGTTCAGGGGTATACGGTAAATGATGCCATGCTTATTAGCGGAGACCAGATCTTTATTTATCAAGGCAACGATAGCAATCCCCGTTTCATTTTTGGGATGAATAATTCTAGTGGAACAGTGGATGCAACTAATTGGAATACCTCTATTGCACAGACCTTACGAGACGCTATGATTCCCAACGGCACGGGTAGCCAGAACGCCCTGACCAACGGAACCAACGCCATTGGACTACCCGGAGGGGCCGCTCAACGAGACAATGTCCAATACGTGGGGCCAACGACGACTGCTGATCGCAATACGTGGCTGGCACGTATGGCAAATCTGAGCAATTGGAGTGGAAGTGATCTCAACGATATTACAAATCCGGTCACCTCTGCTCCTACGCCGATCGTGAACATCGCTTCGTCAAACAATCCTCCGACCGATATTGCCCTTAGCAACGCGTCCGTAAACCAAAGCGCGGGCATTAACGCAGAGGTGGGTACACTTACCACTACCGATCCCGATGCGGGCAATACATTTACCTATACATTGGTATCAAACGCAGGTGGTGGTGAAGACAATATGAGTTTTAATATTAGTGGCAACTCGTTGCGTACCAATAATGCTACCGCACTCGTGGCTGGCACCTACAATGTACGGATTCAAACCGATGATAACAACGGAGGCACGTATCAAAAAAACTTTACCATTACGGTAGTGGATGATATTGCTCCTACAGTCAACACCGTAGCCGTACCGGCAAACGGTACCTATCCTACCGGGCAAAATCTCGATTTTACAGTATACGTGTCGGAAGCCGTGGCAGTCACCGGCACACCCCGGATAGCATTGACCATCGGAAGCACGTCGGTCAATGCTTTCTACCATGCAGGGGGATCCACCGCAACGGCGTTACTATTTCGTCACACGGTCCAACCGGGTGAAACCGACGCCGATGGCATCACCGTCGGTGCTTCCATCGGCTTGAACGGCGGAACGATCACTGATGGCGCAGGTTTGCCACTCGCGCTTACACTAAACAGTGTGGGGAATACTACAGGCGTGGTGGTAGACGGCGTAGCTCCCTCGGTGACCGGGGTAAATGTACCCGGAGACGACACGTATGCCCTTGGCGAAACCCTTAGCTTTACGGTTAATTTTAATGAAAATGTGGTGGTAAATACTACCGGAGGCAATCCCCGTATCCCGTTGACCATTGGCACCAACACGCGTTATGCGACCTATATAAGTAACCCAGTGTCCAACGAATTGCTGTTTACCTATACGGTAGTAGCTGGCGACAATGATACCGATGGTATCTCCGTAGGAACGCACATCGAACTCAATGGGAGCGCTATCCAGGATATAGCCGGCAATGCCGCTGCGCTGACGTTGAATGCAATCGGTGCCACAGACGGTGTACGCATAGACGGTGTGGCACCAACCGTGTCGACATTTAGCCCGGCAAATGGGTCCGCTGATATGGAGCCCGATGCCGATCTGCTGGTCACTTTCAGCGAAAGCATTACCTTTGGTACAGGCAATATCATTATATACAATGATGCAGGTACACCTATAGCTACCATTAACGTGGAAAGTCACAGTGGGCAGCTTAGCATTGCGGATGATGTGCTGACCATCAATCCGACTGCTGACCTACTGGAACTGACCGATTATTATGTGCATATCGGGAATGACGCGATCCATGACCTGGTTGGCAATGCCTATCTGGGCATTAACAACAATACCACGTGGGCGTTTACCGTGGCTGACGTAACAGCCCCATCGGGTTATGCGGTGTCCATTGATCAAGCAGAAATCACACTGGCCAACCAGACAGCCCTAAGTTTTACTTTTAGCGGGGCGGAAGTGGGAACTACTTTTGGTTATACAATTACCAGCAGCGGCGGTGGTACACCGGTGACGGGCAGCGGATCGGTTAGCACCGCCAGCCAACAGATTTCCGGCATCGATGTATCCGGATTGTCCAACGGTACACTCACGCTGAATGCTACCCTCACAGACAATATAGGCAATGAGGGAATCCCTGCAATGGACAATGTGACCAAGGCAACCAATTATCCGCCGGTCATCACCACCAGTGGTGGCGTAACCACCTTTACAGAGTCGGTCAGTGGCAGTCCGGTACCGATTGACTATAACCTGACGACAAGCGACCCAGACAACATCACATTGGCATCAGCCACGGTAAGTATCACAGGCAGCTTCCAAGCCGCTCAAGATGTACTTGCTTTCGCGAATGATGGCACTACCATGGGCGACATCACTGCCAGTTACAATCCCAGCACCGGCGTGCTGACGCTGACCTCGACAGGAGCCAACGCCAGCCTCGCCCAGTGGCAGGCGGCCCTGCGTTCGGTGACGTACAGCAATAGCAGCGACGCCCCCAACACCGCCAACCGTACGGTCAGCTTCGTTGTCAACGACGGCGAGGACGATAGTACGCCCGCTACCAAGACAGTGAGCGTGACGGCCGTCAATGACGCTCCGATGGTCGCGGCTCCCGCGACCATCGGGGTCACCGAAGACATGCCCAGCGCCATCACCGGTATCAGCTTCAGCGATGCCGATGCCGGCAGCAGTCCGGTTACCGTCATCCTGTCCGTCGCCTCCGGCAGCCTGGCCGCCACCAGCGGCGGCGGTGTCACCGTTGGCGGCACCAGCAGTGCCATGACCCTGAGCGGTAGTATCAGCAACATCAATGCCTTTGTCGCCGGCAGCAATGTCAGTTTCACCACGGCAGCCAATGCCACTGCCGGCGTCACCTTGACAGTCAGTATCAACGATGGTGGCAATACCGGCAGCGGTGGCGCCCTAAGTGCCAGCGAGACCGTCACGCTGCAGGTTGCAGCGGTCAACGATGCACCAACGATCACTGCACCTGGTTCCATTGCCATCATCGAAGATATTCCCGGCGCCTTGACCGGCATCTCGTTCGCCGATGTCGATGCCGGCAGCGGTAATGTGACGGTGACCTTGTCGGTGCCCAGCGGAACGCTCAATGCCATCAGCGGCAGTGGCGTAACCGTTGGCGGTACGGCCAGCGCCCTGACCCTGACCGGTAGCATTGCCGATATCAATGCCTTCATTGCAGCATCCGGTGTCAGCTTTACCACCGCCAGCAACGCCACTGCCAACATCACGCTAACCGTCAGTATCAACGACGGCGGTAACACCGGCAGCGGCGGCGCACAGACCGATACCAGCACCGTGACCCTCACGGTCACAGCTGTAAACGACCCGCCAACCATCGTCGTCCCGGCATCCATCGAGGTAGTTGAAGATGTAGCTACCGCACTCACGGGGATTTCCTTTGATGATGTGGATGCGGGTGCCGGCCATGTCGAGGTGACATTTTCGATACCCAGCGGTGCAGGTCAACTTCTGGCGACCATTGACGGCCCCCTTACCTTTACGCTCATCGGATCCCATACGGTAGTCCTTGAGGGAACCGTGGCAGCTATCAACGCTTATCTTGCTACCGGCAATCTCTCGTTTAGGAATTCATCGGGTGATCTAAACGATGTGCAACTAGGTGTTACCATCGACGATATGGGGAATACCGGAAATGGTGGCCCGCAAACGGCCAATGAAGAGGTCACCATCACCGTGCGTGCTACTGTACCTAGGATTGTACAGGTATATTCGTCTACACCGGATGGACTTTATGGAATAGGGAGTCTGATCGATATCCACGTGGAATTTGACCGCGAAGTCACCGCCACCGAAGTGGGCGACGGCATAAACCTCCTGTTGAATACCGGTGTTGCAGGACGATCGGCAAGTTATGTAAGTGGTTCAGGGACAAAAACATTGGCTTTCCAATATACGGTGCAAACCGGTGATGAGAATACCAACCTCGATTACCTCAATACGAATGCATTTGAACTGTCAACGGGCTCCACCATAGAATCGTCGGAGGCTGGTATCGATGGTAACTTGACACTCCCGGTTGTCGGATCTGGCAGCTCCCTATCTGATAATAACCAACTCGTAGTGGACGGAATTGTACCAAACCCGATTGCCAAAAACATTACCCTTACACTGGATGCAAATGGATCAGCTACGCTGTCCGCTGCAGATTTGAACGATGGCTCTACGGACAACCTGACTACCGAAGGGGATTTAGGACTCGCCATTAGTCAGACGGCATTCAATTGTGCCGACGTCGGTCCTGTGACAGTCACCTTGACCGTAACCGATGAGGCCGGTAATGAGGCCTCGACCACAGCTACCGTCGCCGTAGCCGATGTGACAGGTCCGACCGTCCTGACCAAAAATGTGATACTGGCACTCGGTACGGATGGTTTGGCAACACTGACAGCGCAAATGATAGACCGTGGATCAAATGATGCCTGTGGTATCGCTGACTTAACGGTTTCCAAAACGCAGTTTAACAGCAGCAATCTGGGCATAAATACCGTTACGCTAACGGCAACCGATCACAGTGGCAACCAAAGTAGTGCCACAGCTACTGTCGTGATAGTGGCTTTCGAAGACGCTAGCCTCGTCTATGACGGTACACCTAAATCCTTGACAATAGCAGGAGAACTGCCCAATGGTATCCAAGTGACCTATACCGGCAACGGGCAGACCCAAGCAGGCATCTATACAGTAACAGCCTCTATCGAAGGAGGAAGCAATTTCAATGATTTAGTGCTTACCGCCGAGCTGGAGATCACCAAGGCTTCACTTATCGGTCTCATTACGCTTGATGACGCTAGCTTCGTCTACGACGGAACAGCCAGATCGTTGTCCATATCGGGAGATTTGCCTAACGGAGCAAGTGTCTCCTACACCGGCAATGGACAGACCGATGCCGGAATCTATACCGTGACAGCCGATATCAATGGAGGAAACAACTACCATAGCTTGGTACTGAACGCTACGCTGACTATCAACAAAGCACCGCAGACGATCACTTTCGTCTCGCCCGGCACATTGACCCGCGATGCGGGGACCGTGTCTCTCGATGTCGAGGCCAGCAGCAACCTGCCCGTGACACTGTCCATCGACGACGAACAGATTGCATTGCTTCATGGCCAAGACCTGGAAGTCCGGCGATTGGGAACGGTGATCGTCACCGCTACACAACCCGGCAACCATAACTACCTACCCGCAGAACCGGTATCGGTAACCATCAGGATCGTCAACGCTGCCGATGCAGCCCTGCCCATACGTGTGCACAAGGCTGTGTCACCCAATGGCGACGGCATCAATGACTACCTGATGATCGAAGGCATCAGGGACTATCCCGAAAATAGGATCACCATCTTCGACAAGTCGGGCAGGGTACTGGCCGAAATCGAAAGTTATGACAACCGCGATCGTGTGTTCACTGGGCAATATCTCCACGATGGCACGTATTATTATTACCTGGACGTGAAAGACGGCGGCCAATGGAAACGGGAGAAAGGGTTCTTCGTGGTAAAACGGACAGTGAATTAATTTGGAAACAGAGGGATTTGAAAATTTCTGAATACTGACGACTGATAACTGACAACTGACAACTGAATAAAACATGAAAATAACAATAACCTATTTCTTTCTATCGGCGATCGCATTTCTACTGTTGCTGATACTTTCGGTCAAGTTAAATGCCCAGCACGGGGTGAGCTACAACCAGTTCGGACAGCTGCGCAATTCGTTCAACAGCTCGCTGAGTACCATGGACCTGCAAGGGTCGTTCTCCATGCTCGGCCGCAGCCAATGGGTCGGTGTAGAGGGTGCTCCCAAGTCGGTATGGGCCAGTGGCAATGTGGGGTTCCGTAATGCCTTGCTGACGGTAGGTGTGGATGCGAAGCATGCGGCTATGGGTGTTTCAAAAGAAACAGAGTTCTCGGGTTATGTGGCCAAGGCGGTCCGTATCACCGAGGAGGAGTATCTGAGCCTGTCCATGGGGGGAGGTCTGATCCACTTCCAGGGCAACTATATGGGTATCGACGATCAAAACGACCCCTCATTTAGGGAGGATGTCCGGGAGACAAGTGGGTTTCTAAGTATCGGCACGAGTTACTACCGTCCGGACCGCTATTACTTTGGCATATCGATGCCGAGGTTTTCGCTGAGTAGGCAGGACAACGTTGACTACGAGTTCCGTAACGTGTACTACATCACTGCC
>Ga0182743_1002137_pt1 | contig 17870 bp, 14 predicted proteins | sample eDN3rd30CKraftOP_FD_128522 | JGI IMG/M metagenome (GOLD analysis project Ga0182743, IMG submission 128522) | Enriched Organic Plus compost microbial communities from Emeryville, California, USA - eDNA 3rd pass 30_C Kraft OP (version 2) (version 2) ... | reverse complement strand
TCGTCCCGGTCCCGGGGCGGGCCGCACCTGCCATCGGTAAGCAGATGACTTCAGGGTTCAGAAAAAAACAGGCAGACCGCCCAGTTGTCCGAATCGCAGGTGCTCGTGCCAGCCTGTCCCGGCCTCGTCCGGGAAATCGTGCAACGATTTTCAGTTCGTCGGAAAAAAATATTCCGGTCTCGGCGCGGATGAATTCAGCGGGGCTGTCAAACCCGTTCTCGCACACAGGGTTTTCGCGCAGGTACGTGATCTGTCGGAGGGAACGGCGATTGCCTGCAGGATGGGCGAGCGACAGTTCCACTATTCGATCAGAGCAGGAAATCGATGTCGGTAAAAGCGATCGTCATTGTGCTAGGCGCGGCGCTCGCGTTGGCATCGTATTCGACCAGTCCGGTCGCGGATGTTCCAGCGAATTCCGCGGTGGCAACACACGCATCGGCCGCAACGGGTGTGCTCGGCAAGGCCCGACATGCCGTAGGCTCGGTCGGTTCCTGGATCGTCGGCGGCATCGTCACCCGCATGGCCGATGGCTCCGATCACGAAGTTCAGAACCTGCGTCCTGCACTCAAAAAGAAGCAGGGTTCCGACGGGATGCGCGCGCGTGAAGCCGCGCAGAACGTGCTCGCGATGGACAGCATCGCTCGCGATCACCTTCGTAATGCGCGGCCGGTCTCCGCGGTAAACACCGCGATGCGTGCACGTGACTACCTCGACGTGGCGAAGCGCAACCTCGGAAATCCCTGAACGCGTAGCGGGCGCGGGTAGCGGGCGCGGAGTGTGCACGCGCCCGCGTGCATGAAGCTGTGGATTCTCCTACCTGTACTCCTCTTGTTGTGCGGCTGTCATCGCGTGAGCGGGCAGCCGACGCATCGGGATCTGCTTCGAAAAGACGGATTCTCCTGGACGCGCACCGCGACCGACCATTTCCGCGTCTACACAGAACGCGGCAGTGAGGCCGAACAGCTCGCCGATCTGCTGGCGCTGCAACTCGAGCAGTCGTATCAGCGTGCGCGCAGACTGCTGCAGATCCCTGAGCAGAACGGAACCATCCATGTGTTCGCGGTAGGTGGACGCGATCGCATGCAGAAGCTGGTCGGGCGCAGCATCGACGGGCTCGCGCTGCATCGTCGACGGGTCATCGCGATGGTATTTGGCATCGAGGAAGGTCCGGTCGCCGAGCCAACACACGAGGTGATGCACATCCTCGCGATGAACACGTTCGGACTCGGACCTGTCTGGCTGAACGAAGGCCTCGCCGTCTACGCCGGTGGGCGCTGGCGAGGCCGGGATGTACATGAGGTTGCGCGGGAGTATGCAGCGGCGAACCGACTGGTCGAACTGCGCATGCTCACGCGCAGGTTCCGCGATGTCGATCCGAGCATCGCATTCCCCCAGGCCGGCAGCTTCGTGCGTTACCTCTACGAGAGTCACGGGATCGACGCGATCCGCGCGTTATGGCGTCGCGATGATGACGCGTTCCGCGAAATTACCACACAGACAGTCGAAGCAGCCGAGCAGCAGTGGCGCGTTTTCCTGACCGGCGCAGTGGCGGACACGAGCGCACGCGCGTGGAAGCCGATGCGCGCACATTTCTGATCGGCAGCGACGGAGCTAACGTACGCGCGAGCCAGCCGCTGCGCGGGCGCGCTGCATCATGATCTCCTGGAACGCACGGACCGCCTCGCCCGGGGCGGGAGTCTGCAGCACGTAGCGCCCGTCGGGGCGAAGCTCCCAGACGGATCGGTTGTCCGAGAGTGCAGCTTCGAGCGTCTCGAGCAGTCGCTGCTGAAGCGCGGGATCCCTGACCGGTACAACCGCTTCGATGCGTTCGTCCAGATTCCGCCTTCGCCAGTCCGCGCTTCCAATGAACACCTGCGGATTCCCACCATTGTGGAAGTAGAAGATCCGGTCATGTTCGAGGAATCGTCCGAGGATGCTGATCAGCCGGATGTTCTCGCTGAAGTGTGGCAGGCCGGGGCGCAATCGTGTATGCCCGCGCACGATCAGATCGATCCGTACTCCGGCCATTGAGGCACGGTAAAGCGCCTGGATCATTTCGCGGTCGTCGATGGCGTTCATCTTCAGGATGATGCGGCCGCGCGGCCCGAGTGCAACTTCCTGTTCGACGAGTTCGAGCAGTCGCGCGCGCAGCATCGCCGGTGCCACCAGCAGCGAGTCGTACTTCTGGTCGGGGGCGAATCCGGTCAGGTAGTGGAACAGATTCACCACATCGTGGCTGATCTCCGGAGCAGCGGTAAACAGGCCGATGTCGGTATACAACCGCGCGGTGCGCTCGTGGTAGTTGCCACTCCCGACGTGGACGTACGCGTGAATGCCGTCAGGGTCTTCGCGTACGACCAGTGTGATCTTGGTGTGCGTCTTGAGCCCGACCACGCCGTAGGTCACATGCACGCCGGCGCTCTCCATCCGCTCGGCGAGTTCGATGTTGCGCTCTTCATCCAGGCTTGCGGTAAGCTCGACCAGCACGGCCACCTGCTTCCCCTCTTCCGCGGCGCGGATCAGCGCACGCGCGACGCGCGAGTCGTCCGATACGCGATACAGCGTCTGCTTGATCGCGAGTACCCGCGGATCGGTTGCGGCCGCATCGATGAAGCGTTCGACACTCGCGGCAAACGATTCGTACGGATGATGCACGAGCAGGTCGCCGGAACGGATCACACCGAACATCCCGCCCTCACCGTCCGCCACGCCGACGTGGGCAAGCGCCGGCGGGACGACCGGTTCCCACGGCTCGAAGCGCAACCCGGGAATGTCGAGGTCCGCAAACGTGCTGAGACTACTCAGATCCAGCATGCCTTCGACTTCGTAAACCGCGTCGCGGCTCAGCTCGAGTTCGTCGATCAGCAGCTCACGCACGGTGTTCGGCATCGCGCTGTCGACCTCGAGTCGCACGACCGGCGCAAACCTGCGCTCGAGCAACTCCTCCGCGATCGACTCCAGCAGGTCCTCGGTATCTTCGCGCTCGTAATCGAGTTCCGCGTTGCGGGTGACGCGGAAACAATGCGTGCTCGCGACCTGCATGCCGGGGAACAGCTCGGCTGTGTGCTCCGCGATCAACTCTTCGATCGCGATGTAGCAATGTGCGGCTCCAACGCGCACCCACCGCCCGAGATTGAGCGGCACCTTCACTCGCGCGAAGTGCTCGGTTCCGCGCTTCGGATGCAGAAGCGTTATCGCAAGCGAGAGACTCAGGTGCGAGATGAACGGGAAGGGATGCCCCGGATCAACCGCCAGCGGCGTCAGGATCGGGAAGATACTGGTGCGGAAGTACCGTGTGAGTTCAGCCTGCTCGGCCGCCGTCAGGTCGCTCCAGCGCACCACGGAAACGCCCGCCTGTTCCTCGAGCAATGGCTTCAGTCCGCGCTCCCATGTGGACGAAAGCCGGGTCTGCATCTCCGTGATGGCACCCCGAACAAGTTCGAGCTGTTCGGCCGGAGTGCGCCCGTCGAGAGAGAGATGACTGACCGTCGCACTCAGACGCGTCAGCAGCCCGCCCACACGCTTCGCAAAAAACTCGTCGAGATTCGATTGCGTGATGCTCAGAAACCGCACGCGTTCCAGCAGCGGCGTCCGCTCATCCAGCGCCTGGTAGAGCACCCGCCAGTTGAAGTCGATCCAACTCAGTTCGCGATTGAAGTAAAGGCTCGGATGCGACAGCCCGGCGTCCGGAGGAACCGGCTGCGGACGCACAGCCACCGGAACGATCTTCGCCGGCTCGCTGTCGGTCGCCTGCGGTGAGGGGACTTCTACAATCGATCTGCTGGCTTCCATGCGTTTTCGCTTTCGGGGCCTGGTCCTCAGGGAAATACACTCTTGCGGGCGGGTTTGGGCAACTTCTGTACGGCAGGAGCATTAGGATCGGGATTGAGGATCGGGGGAGGAGCGGGGGTGCTGCAGGCCTAGGCAGGCCTACTGCAGGTAACTGCATGGTACGGCAGGAGCGCCAGGATCGGGATTGAGGATCGGGGGAGGAGCGGGGTGCTGCAGGCCTACTGCAGGTCTACTGCAGGCAACTGCATGTACGGCAGGAGCGGCAGGGCCGGGACCAAGGATCGGGGAGGAGAGGGGTGCTGCAGGCGGGAGAGGCAGCGACGGCAGGATAATTATGACTCACATAGCTATTCCAATGCCCCATCACATCCACATTATTTCGCGAACACTCGCACGGGAGGAACCCGCAAATGTTCGCTTACGAGAAGTGGGATGTTTACAAACAGGCGACCCGGATCTTAGAGATTGGCGTTGAAATCAAAAGCAAGTATCGCCGACGAGTCATGTGGAAGGACATGAACAACTTCGAGCGCGCGGCCGGCTCAATAATGTCCAACATCGCCGAAGGCGCTGGCCGCTTCCAGCCGAAGGAGAAGATCCACCTCTACCAGATCGCATGCGGCTCCACTTCCGAAACGAACGATGCCGCGTTCCAGATGCAGAAAAAACTCGGGCAGGATCCACTGTTCGAGGAGGCCCGCAGGCTCTCGAACTCGGTCGCCGCGATGCTGACAAACCTCATACTCAGCATTGAGAAACGAATCGAGTGACAACGCTGGGATGTTGAACTGCGTAACTGCAGGAGCGGGACACATCCTGCGTTCTGTGTCCTGCCGTTAGATATTGAACTGCGTAACTGCAGGAGCGGGACACATGCTGCGTCCTGTGTCCTGCCGTTGGATTTTGAACAGCGTAACGGCAGGAGCGGGACACAGGATCTGCTGACGCAGGATCGGGCCGGGACCGGGAGCGGATAATGCAGGAAGAAGCAGGTGGATGCAGGAGCCCAGGAAAGGCCCGCCTGATGCTCCTGCAGTTTCCCGCATCATCCTGCATTACCCCGCTCCCGGCCCGATCCTCAATCCTGTGTCCTGTGTCCTGCCGTTGGATGTTGAACTGCGTTAACGGCAGGACACAGGACACAGGATCTGCTAACGCAGGATCGGGCCGGGACCGGGAGCGTGATGATGCAGGAAGAGGCAGGTGGGCTGCAGGGAGCCCAGGACCGCCCCGCCTGATGCTCCTGCAGTTTCCCGCATCATCCTGCATTACCCCGCTCCCGCCCCGATCCTACATCCTGTGTCCTATGTCCTGCCGTTGGATCTTGAACTGCGTTAACGGCAGGAGCGGGACACAGGATCTGCGGACGCAGGATCGGGCCGGGACCGGGAGCGTGATGATGCAGGAAGAGGCAGGTGGGCTGCAGGGAGCCCAGGACCGCCCCGCCTGATGCTCCGGCAGTTTCCCGCATCATCCTGCATTACCCCGCTCCCGGCCCGATCCTCCATCCTGTGTCCTATGTCCTGCCGTTGGATCTTGAACTGCGTTAACGGCAGGACACAGGACACAGGATCTGCTAACGCAGGATCGGGCCGGGACCGGGAGCGTGATGATGCAGGAAGAAGCAGGGTGGACTGCAGGAACCCAGGACCGCCCCGCCTGTCGCCCCTGCAGTTTCCCGCATGATCCTGCATTACCCCGCTCCCGGCCCGATCCTCCATCCTCTGTCCTGTGTCCTGCCGTTGGATGTTGATCTGGGTTAACGGCAGGAGTGGAACGCAGGATCTACTGACGCAGAGTCTGCTGACGCAGAATCTGCTGACGGCACCGTGGGCATTTCCCAAAGCCCGATCCTAATCCCGGTCCTACTGTCCTGCCGTTGCAGTTCCCAAACCAAGTCCTTCCATCTCCACTTCCGCCTCCAACGCCTCTTTGTCACGCCCGATCGTGACGACCGCCCGCAGCGAGTCATCCTGCCAGTAGCTGACGCGGCAATCGCGGGCCCGCGGATCGCCGTCGATTTCGGTGCGGTCCCAGTGGCTGGCGTGGCCGACATAGTTGATCACGAGATCGTACTGCTGCGACCAGAAGAACGGCACCGAATCGAACGGCTGGTTCATACCCAGGATGTTGCGGGCCGCGGTCTGGCCCTGCCGCTGCGCGACGACCCAGTGCTCGACTCGAATCGCCTCGCCGGAGCTCGAATCGGGGTAGCGGCAGATATCCCCCGCGACGTAGATCCCCGGCTGACTCGACTGCAGGAACGCATTCGCGAGCACGCCCTTGTCAACCTCGAGGCCCGCAGACTCGGCGAGTTCGAGCCGGGGGCGAACTCCCACCCCGAGCAGGACCAGTTGCGCGGGGAGTCGGGTGCCATCGCTCAGCGTGACGTCGTCCGCGCCGATTGCCGCGATCGTTCGGCCGAGAAAGAAGCGAACGCCGTGTTCTTCGTGCACGTCGCGAACGAGCCCGCCGAGCTCCGGGCCGAGCACCTTCGTGAAGGGAATCTCTTCCGGCGCGACCACGGTCACGTCGACGCCCCGCGCGCGCAGGGCTGCCGCCGCTTCGAGGCCGATGAAGCTCGCGCCCGCGATCACGACCTGCGGCTTGCTCGACAGTCCTTCGATCAGCGATTCGCAGTCTGCCAGCGAGCGCAGGACATGCACATGCGACTGGTCGCCCCCGGGGATGTTCGGCCGGATCGGCGTAGCCCCCGTAGCAAGCAGGAGCGCGCCATACTGCACTTCGGTGCCGTCCTCCAGGACCACCTTGCGCCCGTACGCGTCGATGCGTTCGGCAGGCTGACTGATTCGATCGATGCCATGGGCTTTGTAGAAATCGCCCGGCCGCAGCGGGATCCACTCGGCCGGAGCGTTGCCGGCGAGGTAATCCTTGGAGAGGTTCGGCCGATCGTACGGCGCCGGAGCGTCGGGATCGATCAGTGTGATCGAGCCGGTATACCCTTCGCGGCGAAGCATCTCGGCCGCGGCACTGCCCGCCGCGCCCGCGCCGACGATCACCACCGAAGCCGGCACACCCACCGATGGAGCCCGTGACAGCCCCTCATGCTGTGACGGCGCCAGAGGATCGATCTCCTCCTTCTCGTGCACATACACATGGCCGTCGCGGATTTCTGTGCGGTACCGGGGCAGCGGGTTCAGCGCTGGCGCCGCAACGGCCTCGCCGGTCCTCAGGTCGAAACGCGCATGATGCCAGGGGCAGCGGATCACACCGTCAGTACACAGACCTTCCGAAAGCGGACCGCTGTAGTGTGTGCACACCGCGCTGAACGCATGGACCTGATCCCCGGTCCGGTGCAGCAGGACGGCGTCCCCGTCCACGTGCCCGAAGAAGGGAGCCCTCCCCTCAAGCTCACTCAGCGGCACTCCGGCCCTCAGGTCCGGCCCGACGACTTGCTGCTCTTCGCTCATCACTTTCCCCTCAAGCCCGCAGGTTCATGCAAATCCCATTCGCATGGACATAGGTCCGGGCTGGACAAATGTCAACAAAGTCCTTGAGAAACGTGGCGCAACGCGGAGCCCGGACGCTTCGACAGGCAGACGAACCCGGTTCAGGAACGCGGGCGAAATGCAGTTCAGGGGAAATGGGCGCTGGAACGTTCCGAAACGGCGCGAACGGCGTATAATGGTCGCCAACCAGGAAGACAGGACCAGGATCATGAAAAACATGCGGAAATTGCTGGTCGCAGCGGTGCTACTGGCGCCGGTTGCGGTGGAGGCGCAGGCGCCGCGGCTGAATGTGCCGATCGAGCAGTTCACGCTGCCGAACGGGCTGCGCGTGATGCTGCACCGGGATCCGACGGTGCCGATCGTCGCGAGCAACATCTGGTATCACGCGGGTTCGGGGCGCGAAATGCCGGGCCGGACGGGATTCGCACACCTGTTCGAACACATCATGTTCGAAGGGTCGAAGAACGTCCCGGAGGGCAAGATCGACGAGTGGTTCGAGGAGGCGGGCGGCTCACCGAACGGCTCGACGACGCAGGATCGCACGAACTACATGCAGACGTTCTCGTCGAACGCGATGGATCTCGCGCTGTTCATCGAATCGGACCGCATGGGGCATTTGCTGGAAGCGATGTCGCCGGCGAGTGTGGACGGGCAGCGCGATGTCGTGAAGAACGAGCGTCGTCAGAGTTACGACAACCAGCCGTACGGTCTGGCGGACCAGTTGCTGACGGAGGAGATGTATCCTTCGACGCATCCGTATTCGTGGCCGGTGATCGGGTACATGGATCACCTGAGCAACGCGTCGTACGACGATGTGGTGAGTTTCTTCAAGCGCTACTACGCGCCGAACAATGCGACGCTCGCGCTGGCGGGCAACATCGATGCGAAGCAGGCGCGTGCGCTGGCGGAGAAGTGGTTTGCGGATGTTCCGCGGGGCGAAGCGCTGCAGCCGCTGATTGCGGAGATGCCGCGCATCGACAGCGAGCGCAGGATCCTGCTGGAGGATCGTGTGCAACTGCCGCGGCTGTACATGCGGTGGATCACGCCGGCGTCGTATGCGGAGGGAGATGCTGCGCTGGTCGCGCTCGGTCGACTGCTGAGCGGCGGCAAGAACTCGCGCCTGTACAAGCGGCTCGTATACGACATGCAGATCGCGTCGGACGTGAGTGCGTATCAGGGCGGCGGCAAGCTGAACAGCGAGTTCCAGATCATGGCGACGGCGCGACCCGGACACAACCTCGAGGAGCTCGATCGTGTGATCCTGGAGGAAGTGCAGAAGGTCGCGAATGAAGCGCCGAGCCAGCACGAACTCGCCCGCATCCTCAACCAGTACGAAACGGGATTTCTCGAAAGTCTCGAGTCGGTCGGCAACAAGGCCGACATGATGAACGAGTACCTGTTCTACACCGGCACACCGGACTACTTCAACCAGGACCTCGCCCGCTTCCGCAATCTGAAGCCGGCGGATCTGAGTGCGGCGGCGAAGCGCTGGCTGCAGGCGAATGCGCGCATCGTGCTGAGTGTTGTGCCGCAGGGCAAGACGGAGCTCGGCATGCCGAACAGCCGCAACGTTCCGACGCAGGATCTCGAACAGAGCCCGCCGGTACGGAAGAAGACCACGTGAACCCGCGCGCGAGACGAACGACGATGAAAACAAATGCAACCACCGCGCGCATGATCCTGGTTTCAGGCGTGCTCGCGTTGTACGGCAGCGGTGTAGCGGCGCAGACGCCGGACCGCTCGAAAAAGCCGGACCTCGGTCCGGTTCAGCAGCTTACGCTTCCGGCAGTGCAGCAGTTCGCGCTGCCGAACGGGCTGAAGGTGCTGGTGATGGAGAAGCGCGAGTTGCCGCTCGTGCAACTTTCGCTGCTGATCGATGCGGGGACGGTGCGCGAAGATGCCGCGGCAGCCGGGATTGCAAATATGACCGCGGACATGCTCGACGAAGGTGCGGCGGGCAAGACCGCTCTCGAGATCGCCGATGCGTTTGAAGCGCTGGGCGCGCGCTTCTCGGTCGGCGGCGGGCTGCACACCACGACCGCCTCGCTGCGCGTGCCGGTCGAACGGCTCACGCCTGCACTGCAGCAGATGGCCGAGGTCGTGCTTCAGCCGAGCTTCCCGGAAGAGGAACTCGACCGTTTGCGCAAGGATCGTGTCACGCGCCTCATTCGCATGCACGATCAGCCGCAGGCGATCGCGGCTTCGCTGTTCAGCAGCACGCTGTTCGGCAGTCAGCATCCATACGGTCGCAACAGCATCGGGACGGAGCAGTCGCTCGATGCAATGAGCACCGCGCAACTGCGCGCGTTCTACGACCGGTACTATCGCCCGAACAACGCGACCGTGATCGTGGTCGGCGATCTTTCCGCAGCCGATGCACGCAAGGCCGTCGAGCAGGCGTTCGGCAACTGGAAGCGCGCCGAGGTGCCGGCGGTCCAGCTCGCGAGCGCAGCGCAGGTGAAGGGCCGCACGATCTACATCGTCGACAAGCCCGGTTCCGCGCAGTCGGTGATCCAGTTCGGGCGCATCGGGGTGCCACGTTCGACGCGTGACTACTACGCGCTCGAGATCATGAACACGATTCTCGGCGGCTCCTTCACGTCGCGACTCAATCAGAACCTGCGCGAGACACACGGCTACGCGTACGGCGCAAGTTCGGGTTTCGACTACCGCCCGATCGCAGGCCCCTGGGTCGCCGCGTCGAATGTGCAGACGGTTTCGACCGGACCCGCGATCTCCGAGTTTATGAACGAACTGCGCGCGATTCGTCAGCCGATACCGCAGGAGGAGTTCGAGCGTGCACGCAACTTCCTCGCGATGCGTTTCCCGCAGGGCTTCCAGTCGGTCGCGGGCATCGCGGGTCGGCTGAGCGATGTCGTGCTGTACGGTCTGCCCGCGGATTACTTCAACCGCTACACGCAGAACGTGCTGGCCGTCACCAAGGCCGATGTGGAGCGCGTCGCACGCGAGTACATCGACCCCGAGAACGTGGCGATCTTCGTGGTCGGTGATCGTAAGGCGATCGAAGAACAGGTACGTGCGCAGAACCTCGGCGAGGTGCGGTTCCTCACCGTCACGGACGTGCTGGGGCCGGTACCGCAATAACAGGGCGACGGCGACGGTGACGGCGACAAACCCTCCGCCGTCGCCGTCACCGTCGCGTTGAGTGCGTCACCGCGGCCTTGAGTGCGCCGCCATCCCTGAAGTCCGCCTTCAAGTACATCGAGTGGAGAGATTATGCGGTTATTGTGGGCAGTGATGCTGGTGTTGAGCCCTGCGCTGGCGACGGCGCAGCGCGGCCAGAGTGCGGAGTATTTCCCGCCGGCGGAGCCGGTGTGGGAGACCCGTCGGCCGGAGCAGGTCGGGATGGATGCGGCGAAGCTGCAGGAAGCGATTGCGTTTGCGAAGCAGAACGAATCGACCGCGCCGCGCGATCTTGAAATGGCGCATTATTCGAGCTTTGGGCGCGAACCGTTCGGGTATGCGATCGGTCCGTTCAAGGAGCGCGGTCCGCAGACCGGCATCATCATTCGTAACGGTTACATCGTTGCGGAGTGGGGCGAGCCGCAGCGCGTCGACATGACGTTCAGCGTGACCAAGAGCTTCGTCTCGACGATGGTCGGCCTCGCGTTCGATCGCGGCATGATCCGCGACGTGAACGATCCGGTGCACACGTATATGGCGCCGATCTTTCCGATGCAGTCCGCCGCGCATGCGGTTGAATCGAACAGCACACGGCTCGGCGGAACGCGGCCGATCGAGCTGTTCGCGACCGAGCACAACCGCAGGATCACCTGGGATCATCTGCTGCGTCAGGTGAGCGACTGGGAAGGCACGCTGTGGGGCAAACCCGAGTGGGCCGATCGACCGGACCGCGATGCGACGACCTGGCTGACACGCGCCCGCAAAGACCCGGGCAGCGCGTACGAGTACAATGACACGCGCGTCAACGTCCTCGCCCTTGCCGCAACCAACGTGTGGCGCAGGCCGCTGCCGGAAGTGCTGCGCGAGCTCGTCATGGATCCGATCGGCGCATCGCCGACGTGGCGCTGGTACGGCTACGACAACTCGTGGATTGTCCTCGACGGGAAGGCGGTTCAGGCGGTCGGCGGTGGCGGCCACTGGGGCGGCGGGATGTTCATCAGCGCGCGCGACCAGGCGCGCTTCGGTCTGCTCACGCTGCGCAACGGTCGCTGGAACGGGAAGCAACTGATCTCGGAGAAGTGGCTGCAGCAGGCGCGCACGCCGACTCCCGCCGAGCCGGGTTACGGCTATATGAACTTCTTCCTGAACACGGATAAAAAGCGGTATCCGGCCGCGCCCGCGTCGATCTGGGCGCACCTCGGCAACGGCACCAACATCGTCTACTGCGATCCGGTGAACGATATCGTGATTGTCGCGCGCTGGATCCAGGACCGCAGCATTAACGAGTTCCTCGGGAAAGTCCTCGCGTCGCTGACGCAGACCACGCCGTGATGCAGTTCGGCGCCGCGTGAGTTCCGGCTCATGCGGCGCCACATCGTTTCACCTGCCACGTCGCGATGGCGCTCACAATTGCGCGGCGCTGCGGTCGTTGCACCTGCGGCGTTGCAGGTTAATCTCACCCTTCCCGCAAAGCTGCTGACTTCATCGGTTTTTCCACGCGTCCAGAATGACCCGTTCCTGGTCGGGCGTGAGCACGTAGCGCGGTGCATCGCGCAGTGTCTTCGGCACCGCGTCCGAGTTGCGCCAGGTGAGGGTGTCGGCGGCGGTCACGGCGAGCGGACGATACGTCAGGCCGGCGGCGAGTGCCTTCCCATGATCGATGCGCATGTGTCCCAGCTCATCTCCTCGCGGTGCGACCCACGGAATCGCTTCCATCAATCCACTGGTTGTCCCATCCGACGCCTTGTTCAGCGGAAAATTCGCGAGCCACTCGTAGTCGTCGATCCAGGTCCACGACAACGGATTCGGCGTGATCGCGGCGACGCCGTAAACGAACTCCTGCATGCTCTGGCGGCGAGCCGGCCCGACTGCGTTGAATGTCCCGCCTGTCCCGTTCTCGAGCAGGCGAATCATCCACTCGGACAGATCGCGCACGTCGATGTACTGCACCTGATCGGTCGGTTTGCCGGGCACCAGGATTTCACCGCCCCGCGCGATGCGAACCGGCCAGTAGGTCCAGCGATCGCTCGTGTCGCCCGGCCCGACGATGTAGCCCGGCCGGATGATGAGCGCCCGATCGCCGAATGCCGTGCGTACCTCGTTTTCGCTAAGCGCCTTCATCACGCCGTACGTTGGCTGCGCCTGCGGCGGATCGTCGGCGAGGAGCACGCGTCCGTTCTCCGCGATATCGACCTGGTGGTACGGCCAGTACACGCCCGTCGACGAGACGTACAGGTAGCGGCCCGCGGAATTCCGGAAGAATTGGGCGGCCTCCCGGGTCCACGGGTGCCGGTACCCCGAAGTTTCGATCACAACGTCCCAGGTTGTCCCCTTGAGCGCGTCGTAGCCCGTCGGTGTCGCGCGGTCGCCCTGGAACGACTGCACGCGGGCGAAATCGTCTTCGAAAAGGGTTGGTTCACGTCGGCCGCGGTTCAGCATGGCGACATGATGCCCGCGCTGCACGGCCGCATGAATGAGATGCGGACCGACGAAACCGGTGCCCCCGAGAATCAGGATGCGCAACGGGGCCGCCGAGCGCTGAATCCGTGCGGCCTGGGCCGTGGTGCTCAGCCCCTGGATCGCGAGAGTGCCGCCGGCCGCGGCGATGCTGCCGAGGAATCGGCGTCGAGTCGTCATAATGAATCGTGCTGGTGAAATGCGAGGTTTTCGCCAACGAAACTAGCAGGTCCGGTGGTGACCGGCGCGCAGCGCGGGATGAGCGGCCAGTCCGTTGGATAAATCGCAGGGTGCCCGATGCCGTTCGACCCGCTGTATCGTCGGCGGGCCTGAAGATTGCGCGCGCGGGCGGTTGGCCGCGAGGGGTGAATCGGTCGCTGGGCGCATGAGCGCGACGGCTCCACGGGGTGCAAGGACTCCACGGGGGTCGTTCGCGCATGCGCGCGCGCGCGGGGAGTGGTTACGGCGATGTTCGCGAATGCTGTTGTTGATGTACGCGGAAACCTGGTCCTTTGAACGTCTTTGATGCAGAAATCGGGGAGTAACAGCAACAGCATTCGAGAACATCGCCCGAGCCCCCCCGCGGGGCGCGGCATCTGTGGACGTGCCCCGAAAGCGGAGATTCCCCGGAACCGGACCCTGCACCCTTCCAGCTCGCGCCCCTAGAAACCCCCGTCCGCGCTGCGCTGCCAGGCACCCGCGTCCGCGCCCCACAGAAACAACGAACCCCGGACAGTCAACCGAAGTTGCCTGCCGGGGCCGTTGTAAACGAGCGCTTTTTAGGCCTCCCCCTGGCTGTTATTCGCGCTCGATTCTGTCGCGCAGATCTTCTACGCGGTGATTCGCCTGGAGCACGTATTCGAGTGCAACGAACTCGTTGCCGGCTTCCAGTTCATTTCGTGCTCGCTCATTCAACTGCGCAGCCTTCGCGGCAAGGCGCCGGACATCCTTCCCGCGCGGACCCTGCTCCTCGCTCACGAGGGGCTGGAGCTGAATGAGCGAGCGGTCGATCGTTCGGACCGCTTCCATCACGACACTCGAGAACACGGTATCCGTGGATGTGCCGGCCCGGTTTTCGTTCAGCAATCCGGCCGATTGAGCCTGTTCAGCCAGGTGCTGCGCCACGGCGACATTACCGGGCGAAAGCTGTGATTGCCGCTTCGGCAACTCGCGCTCTGTGGCAAAGGCCAGTGCAGTCAGCGCAAGGCCGGCAACCAGAAGCCTGGGCGTCAAATGCTCGCCTCCAGCATGGTGCCGCAACGGCACATCGTCCAAAACGAACAAAACAAAAAAGCCGCCAGGGTCGAATCCCCACGCTGGGGATCGATCCGCTGGCGGCTCGGCAGGCATGGCGCTTTCGCGCTGTAGCCCCGTTGGCTCTGCGTCACGGCCTTTCGACCGCTTTGCTCTGAGCAGCGTCGGCGTACACCTAATGCAGACGCCGGGCCAGTTCCGGTGTGGTGGCCCGGGTCGACACTAAGTGTCAGCAGAACAACAACTTACGAAAATACATCTACCGGCTTCGTACACCGGCAAAGGTCCAATCTGTGAAACAATATTTCCCGGTTTCATCACAAATTTCATCTGCCGGCCGTGGGCCAGGGCACAGTCACGGTCAGGCGCGTCGGAACAGGCGATGCGCGGTGATCAGACACGCGATCACCGCGACCCCGGCCCAGAAAAAGCCCCAGGCGAGGGTCGGGATCCCGGTGAGCTCGTGGAGCATAAAGGCGTCGGATCGCACATGCGGACGGGACAGGATGTCGTCGCGAATATCGAGCACGGCGTAGAGCGCGCTGGTCAGACCGAGCGCGGTGAGCACGCCAATGACGCCGCCTGTCGGGAGTTTGCGCGCGCAGAGTAGCAGCGCAACCCCGAACATGAAGCCGAACACCACACCGAATCCGCTGCGCACATAGAGAATCGTGGTGCCGAGCACCGTGCCGGCGAGGATGTAGAGGAGGGTGCGAGCCCAGCGCGGGCGCCTCCTTGCGACCAGCAGGATCAGCAGGCCCCAGAACAGACTGCCCAGGTACCCCGCCGAAAGCGTGAGGAACGCGTTGCCGCCGCGCGTATAGGTCGCGCCGCCCTGATAGGGGTCGAGCGTGATGTGACTAATCGTGCCGCCGGTCGCAACTGCGGCAAGACCGTGACTGAGTTCATGCAGAAACACGACGAAGATCTTGAGCGGGTAGACCCAGATCGACGGCCAGAGCACCCAGAGCGCTGCGAAATAGGCAAGAAAGCTGGCCAGGAGGAGCAGTCGTCGACGATTCATTCGCGGTTCGTTCAGGTTCAGGGCGCTGCCCGGATTCATTATGGGGTTGCGGTACCGTCAGCGCGCTCCGTTCCATTGCACCTGCGGCGAGAACGGGGGCACTGCGGTGAGCGCGTAGTCTAACTGGATCCTACGCCGCTGGGGAGCGAACGGTTTGTTTGTATCTGCGTGTAAATGCTGCGATTGCGCGGCTGGCCGGGCGTTTGCAACAGCCACGACCGGATTTGCCCAACTGGAAGGAGGCGCAATCATGGCGGAGATTCGGGTTGAGCGGAGGTCTCGTACGCACGCCTGGGTTTGGGTGCTGCTCGCGCTCATCATCGTCGCGGCGGTTCTCTATTATCTGTGGTACCGCGGATCGCTCAATGTCGGCTCGGTGACGCCGGTGCTGGATTCGATTTACGCGTCAGTGGAAGGAGTGCTCGGGTATGGCCAATCGTAGAGAGCGGTCGCGCGCCGACTCGGCCGGGGTCGGACCGGACCCACGGTACGCGGATGACCTCGTGTCGATCCGCGACCTGCACGATTTCCGCATCGCATCGGGGCAGGCGGACATCCGCGGCTGGGACGTTCGCACGCTCGCAGGTCGCAAGGTCGGCGATGTCGATGACCTGCTGATCGATACCCGGCGCGGCGAAGTGGTCATGATCGACGTCGATATCAAGGACACGGATCGTCACGCCGAAGTCCCGATTCGCAACGTCCAGATCGATCGCGAGCGCAAGTGCGTCGTCATCGATTCGGCCGACCTCGGCGTCTCGGAGCCGATGATCGATCGCGGTGAGCCGTACATCGCGGATCGGGGTGTTGAATCACCTCGCAGCACGGAGCGGCAATCGTTCGAGCCCGCGCGTGAGCGGTTCCGCGATGAACGTGAATCCGAGGAATTCGATCGGACCGCGGACCGCGTGGCGCGCGAACGTGCGCCCGAAACACGCACCGGGATGACGCGTGAAGGTGAGGAAATTGTGGTTGAGCGCCGACCGCTCGTGGAAGAGGTCGTGGTGCGCCGCAAGCCGGTCGACGACGACGAATAGTCCAAGCCAGAAACGGCAATCGAGCTCCCCGCTCCGGTTGCCGCCCTCCGCGTTCGCGCAATAGTATGGCTGTGTCCGGGCAATGCACTCGCCGAGTGATTACCGGACGCAGTCACATCACGACCAACCGTCCCGGCGCAGCTTCAACGCGGACTCGCTGAGTATCGCGCGCACTACCAATTCGCGATTTCACTGAGTCAGGGCGCGCGCCACGACACGACGAATCCACCGCTTCCAGGAGGCCGGATGCCTCGCATCAGCAGCGCAGCTATGGTCCGAGAGTTGATCGCTGTAACGGCGCTGACCATCGGTCTGGCACAGCCGGCAACTGCTCAGGTGGTCATTTCCTCCGCACCTTCCTGCGCCGAATGCAGGGTTCGGCTGACCACAGTCGCAACGCTTGGCTCGATGACGGGCGTCGATGCGCTCGGGCCGACGGTGTCGCGCGTAGCGGCGGATCCGCTCGGCAGGTACTGGGTTTTCTCACCGGGCCGGATGCCGCTCGTGTTCAGCAGCACGGGCGAGTTCATCCGTGAAGTCGGTCGCAGAGGCCGTGGCCCCGGCGAGATGATGAATCCCCACGCCCTCTGGGCACTTCCGGGCGATTCGGTCGGAGTCTTCGATGTGGGCGGAACCGTGAGCGTGTTCGATTCGACGCTGCAGTTCCGACGGAGCTTCAAGGTTCCGGTACTGAGCATGTCCGCTGCGACCGTTCTGGAATGGCCGCACAGGGTCATCGTGAATGGTCAGGTCGGTGGCGGTGCAGGTTTGCCGCTTCATGAGGTGGACGCTTCGGCGACACCACGGATCACCAGCTCTTTCGGCCCGGACGATGTCGCTCAGCGGCCAAACCCGCAGATGAGCCCGTTTCATCACATTAGCGCTGCAACAAACGCGGGGTACTGGACCTCCGCGGCTGTCTCCTACGACATCACGAGGTGGAATTTCCGCAATACACGCATGTATACGCTGCTGAGACGGCCCGACTGGTTTTCAGGGCCGTCGGATGGGCTTTCCGGCGGACCGAACAAGCCACCGTCGCCCGTGCTGGTGGGTGTGGCCGAAGATGCGGAAGGCAGGCTATGCGCAGTCGCGCGTGTTCCATCGCCGACCTACAAGGCCGCGTATGACAATAGCCGGATACCGAACAGAGGGAAGGCTGAACTTCGGTCAGACAGAATCGACAGCGAGTTGTTGTACAACACGGCGATCGAAATCATAGACCCACGCGCGCAGCAGCTCGTCGCGAGCAGGACGGTGAAGGGATACGCGCTGAATGTACTTCCCGGTTGCCGGCTCGCGCTTCAGCAAACGGATGATACGGGAGTGCTGACCGTCAGGATTCTGCGGCTCGATATACTTCGGTAGCCGCAACACGGAGCGGCCCGCGCCCACGTCCACGTTCGCGCCCCACGTCCACTCCCACGCCCGCGCCCGCGCCCGCGCCCCGCTGGCGTCCTTATCTGTCGCCGTCGCCGTCGCCTCGGTTGCGCCCACGCCCGCTCAGACTTCCGGGTCGCGTCGCAGTTCCACCGGCACCGTGCGTTCGTAGTAGTAGCGCTTGAGGTAAGCGCTGAGACCATCCAGCCCGGGGAACAGCACGCGCTCGTTGATGTTGGCCTGGTCGAGCTTGTCGCGGACCTCCCACTTGAGCGAAGCGGGGAGAATGATGCGGCGGTGCAGGTCGGGGTG
>Ga0182743_1002136_pt1 | contig 17878 bp, 17 predicted proteins | sample eDN3rd30CKraftOP_FD_128522 | JGI IMG/M metagenome (GOLD analysis project Ga0182743, IMG submission 128522) | Enriched Organic Plus compost microbial communities from Emeryville, California, USA - eDNA 3rd pass 30_C Kraft OP (version 2) (version 2) ... | reverse complement strand
GCGTCTGATCGTGAATTATGGGGCCGGGGGAGTCACGGATGTCGCCGCCAGACTGCTGGCGAGAGCATTGGAGCAGGAACTGAAGAAACCTGTTGTCGTGGAAAACAAGGCGGGGGCCCAGGCAACATTGGGTCCTGCCCATTTGATGCGGCAGGCGCCGGACGGCTATACCCTGGGCATTATCACGTTGTCTGCCGTGTCCATTACGCCTCACATGATCGATGTTCCCTATACGATCGACGATTTCGAATTTATCGGTGGTTCAGGTCGATATCGCTATGGATTGGCGGTTCAGGCAAACGCACCGTACAAAACCGTGCAGGAGTTTGTGCAAGCCGCACGGGGAGCAAAGGGACATCCTTTGTTCTTCGGCACGCCGGGAGCGCCCAATAATCTCGCGTTCTTTGATATTGCCAAGAAGACCGGCGCCAATCTGGAGCAAGTACTGTATAAGTCGGGCACTGAGGCTGTGACGGCGCTAGCCGCGGGGCAGATCGCCGCAGTAATACAGACTCCTTCAGAGATAACGCCGTTTGTAGAGTCCGGAAAAGTCCGCCTATTGGCGTCGGTCAGCCCTGATAGATGGCAGACCTTGCCGGAAATGCCTACCTTGAAAGAAGCCGGCGTCGATGTCGAGATCGGTTCCTGGATGGGCGTCGCCGTACCGAAGGGAACGCCTGCGGCTGTACGCACGCGGCTGGAACAGGCCTTGGCGGCGGCGATGAAGAACCCTGATTTGGTGACTGGTTTGAGCAAGATGGGCATAGACCCCGCCTACCTCGGCGGACAGGAGTATGCCCAGCTCCTCAAACACGAATACAAGCTCATGTTGCCGCGCCTGCAGGCGGCGGGGGCTCCAGTGAAAGACCGGTAGGCGCATACCTGCAGGCGCGATATGAAGCGCTCTCCACTGCCATAGTGTCAGGGCTTGATACACGCGCCGGAATCCTCGTAATAGAGAGGGATGACGTCGCGCTCTTCGAGCGCGGCGAATTCCTTGCGGAGCTCCTGCGGCAGGCGCTCGAGGCTTGCGCCAGCTTCAATCAGAACCAGCGCAATGTCCTTTCTCTGGGAACGTATGGCTTCGGCTAGAAAGCTCGGTTCGTCTCGAAAGGGGATATTCCAGTCGGCGCCGTGATCGCTCAGCAGCAGCGCGAAATCCCGTGCTCGGGGCAGCCCGTCGGTCGATTCCATGAACTGGAACAGGGCGGCCTGTGCGGCTGCGATATTTACCTGGGCGATAGGGGGAAGGGGCGCGTCAAACCATTGTCTGGCCACGGTGAGTGCCGCGCCTTCCGCGGCAGCGTAGAGCAGTGTGTTTCGCGATTCATCGTCAGAGTACGGTTCTGCTGGCGAAGCGCCGGCTTTCAACAGGAGATCCACCAATGCTACGCGATCAAGCGTGGTTGCCGTCCGTAGTGCCGTGCTCTGCGAATAGCGGTCGCTGACCGGCAACAGTAAACGCACCATGTCCACATCATTGCGTGCCACGGCGACATTCAGCGCATCCAATAGCGGCAGATACAGGCCTTCGCAGGTGCGCAGGTCTGTGGTGGGCCGCATGACGCCTTGTTCCGTTCCCGGAATCGTGGCCTTTTGTTCGATCAGGTGACTCGCGGCTTGTTGAGCCCCTGCACGGCTCGCCAGCAACAAGAGCTCGCTCGGCCTGCTGGGACGTTCGGTCTGGCACGAATTGCGGCAATTCTGCTGCGCGGCCTTGAGCGCGGCGACGTCGTCTCGATTGATTGCTTCGACGATCGCCATATATTGCGCTGAGCTGCGCTCAGCTTCCAATGAGTTCATCAGCTCGTTGACGCCCCATCCGGCCGCGAGCAAGGCCGGTAACGCCTGCACGAGCAGGGACACGCGCAGCCAGCGGGGACGATAGCCCACTATCCAATTTATTCCGTTCAGAATGAAGGAAACAAGATTGCCAGCGCCTAGTGCCATGAGGCCAAGTACATAGCCCAAGCCTGCAAAAAAACCGCCGCTCGGCGTGAAGAATTCGGAGACGATCATCAGCAGGCCGAGCGCGAGTCCTGCTGCAAAGCTGATGATGGATAAGCCTGTCATCAGGGGACTAAGAATGGGCGAGGAGGTGTTGTTATGCATACGTCAGAGGACGGGTTTTCCGAAGCTTTTCTTGATAACGTCGAACAGAATCAGGATCGCTGTAGAGCAGACTCTGCTCCCGGTATCTCGATTCCCGAATGTCTTTCTTTCTGGATGACGTCCTTCAGCGTATCGATAAAGGACTGCGATAGTTGCGAGACAGGCTCATCGCGCAGTCGAACCAGGTGAGCCCTCAGGGTCGGGCTTTCTGCAATGGGGCGTGTGACAAACCGGCTGGCCGACCAGCTACGGGCCGAGAACTGATCAACGAGGGCAATGCCTGCGCCAGCCTGGACCAGCGCACACGCATTTTGGGGAGATCCTACCTCGACCACGGGACGCAGCGGCAGCTCGCTTTCCTCGAACATGCTTTGCACCATGCGTCCAAATGGCGATGATTTTTCGTATGAGATGAACGGGTAGGCCAGCAGGTCTTTGATCTCCAGGACGGCCCTGCGCGACAGCGGATGGTTGTATGGGCAGATGCATACCAATTGTGCGCGCGCGATTTCTTCTTGTTCCAGGCTGGGGTGTTTGATGGGCAGGATAGTGACGGCCAGGTCTGCCTGCCGCTTCAGCAGCCGTTCGGTCAACGGGTTGTGATTCAGATAATGGAACGTGAGCTTTACATGCGGGTGTGTGTGCCGATAGCTCGCTATGGCGACCGGTATGAGCATCTGGCCAAGGCTCGGGCTGGCGACAATGTTGAGAATCCCTTCCTGGTGCTCAAACAGTTCGCGCGCCATATCGTTTACGCGTTGCACGCCTTCGTACACGACCTCGACTTCATGGAACAGTTTCTTGGCTTCCAGCGTGGCCTGCAAGCGTCCGCGAATCCGGTTGAATAGCGGAAAACCGATGCGTTGTTCGGTATGCGAGAGCAGCCGGCTGACCGCGGGCTGCGAGACAAACAGCATTTCGGAAGCTCCCCGAATGGACCCGGTAATCATCACGGCTCGAAACACTTCGATCTGTCGGATATTGAGCTTCATAGAGTGGCGTATCGAGGCCGGTCCAGGTTCTTCGGCGGTAATTCAGGGTTAACACTTATGCCAACAGCAGGTGGCCAAAATTGTACAAAGGGCGCATTCGGCGCTGTTAATTAAGGGTTTTCCCTAGAAAAATATCCGCGCCAGCTGAAATTCCTTAACTTCATGTTAATCAATGGGGCTAAAGAAGCAATAGGCATAAGGGTAAAGGAGGTCCAATAATTCTCCCAATTGGAACTTCCTGAGCCATACGCTGATGCAGCCTTCAGATACGTCTCCCGTCGAATTCGACCTCACTATCCGCAACGGGCGGATAAGCAATGCGGACCGCACTTTTTTCGCCGATATTGGTGTGCGCAACGGTGTCATCGTTGAAGTCGCGCAGGGGTTGCCTGCCGGCAAGCAGGACGTAGATGCGGCTGGACTGTGGGTACTGCCCGGCGGCATCGACAGCCATACGCATATCGAGCAACTGTCCGGCATGGGCGTGATGTGCGCGGACGATTTTTATTCCGGTACGGTTTCGGCCGCTTTTGGCGGCACCACCACGATTCTTTCCTTTGCCGCGCAGCATCGAAACGACCGTATCCCCGATGTGCTGGAGGACTACTCGCGCCGGGCCAGAGAGAAGGCCGTGATCGACTACGGATTTCATTTGATCCTGGCCAATCCGGATGAACAAGCGCTGCTGCATGATTTGCCTGCTGTGATCGATGCGGGCATTACCTCGTTCAAGGTCTACATGACCTATGACAAGCTCAAGCTCGATGATTATCAACTGCTGGATGTGCTGGCAGTGGCGGGCGAGCGCGGGGCGATGGTCATGTTGCATGCCGAGAATCACGACATGATCCGTTGGGTCGCACGCCGCTTGCTGGAGCGCGGCCATACGGCGCCAAAGTTTCATGCGGTGTCGCACGACCCGCTGGCGGAGTCCGAGGCGACGCATCGCGCCATCGCCTTGTCGCGATTGATCAATGTGCCGGTGCTCATCGTGCATGTGGCAGGCGCCGAGACCGTGGACATCATTCGCAAGGCGCAGCATTTAGGGGCCCAGGTGTATGCCGAGAGCTGCCCGCAATACTTGTTCCTCGAAGCGAAGGACTCCGATTTGCCGGGCTTCGAGGGCGCGAAGTTCTGCTGCAGCCCGCCTCCTGGAGACAAAGCGTCGCAAGAAGCCGTGTGGCAAGGTTTCAAGGACGGGACATTGAATGTCTATTCCTCCGACCATGCTCCATATCGTTTTGACGAGTCGGGCAAGCTGCCCAAAGGCGACGCCACTACGTTCAAGGAAATGGCCAACGGTGTGCCGGGGATCGAGCTGCGCCTGCCCTTGCTGTTTTCCGAGGGCGTGATGAAAGGCCGCCTGACGCCTGAGGAATTTGTGGCCTTGACGTCGACGAATCACGCGCAGATGTACGGTCTGGCCCCCAGAAAAGGTTCGATCGCTGTGGGTGCGGATGCCGACCTGGTGCTTTGGGATCCGAATCGCAAGACGGTGGTTTCTGCGGAGATGTTGCACGACCGTGTCGGCTATACGCCCTATGAAGGCAGGGAAATCCAGGGCTGGCCGGTCGAGGTCTACAGCCGCGGGCGTTGTGTCATCAAAAACAATCAGCTCCAAGTCGAGCGCGGCAGTGGCCAATTTATCGCGAGGTCCCGCCCTGATCCGGTGTTGAACCGCCGTGCGCCTGCAGAGGGCCGCGGAATATTCAGTCAATTTATCGGGCTGAAATCCGCGACCTCAGCTGAGTAGTTTCACACAAGCCGGTATTCCGGTGAATTCCTGACAGAACAAGGGGATGTTCATGCAAGGTCTGAAACTGTTTTTTGGTAGTTGTTTGATTGGAAGTTCGCTGTTAGTCGGCCTGGCAAGCCAGAGTGCCGCGCAAAGCGCGCCTATACGGACAGCCGTGGATGCGACGTTCGCGCCACATGCGATGGCCAGTCTGGGAGGCGGGCTCCAGGGGTTCAACGTAGATCTCGGCAAAGAGATCGCAAAACGTCTGGGCCGTGAAATCACTATCGAACCCGCGGAGTTTTCAGGGCTGGTGCCGGGCTTGAACAGCCGCCGATACGACTTCCTGATTGCACCGGTCACCGTGACGCCGGAGCGCGCCAAGGCCTTGCTATTTACAGAGGGGTATCTGGATACGGACTACACGTTTCTCGGCCGCAAGAATGAACCTCCCCTTGAGTCACTGGAGCAGTTGAAGGGTAAGGTCATCGCCGTGAACAAGGGGTCCAACTACGAGGCTTGGGCGCACGATAATGCCGCGAAGTATGGCTTTCGCTATGACGTTTATGGCGGCAATGCGGATGCAGTCCAAGCGGTGCAGGCATCGCGCGCGGATTTCAATCTGGCGGGCACAACCGTGGTGGCCTGGGTGGCCAAGCAGAACCCGCGCATGGTGACCAGCTACACCATCAAGACCGGTCTGGTATGGGCACTGGCGTTTCGCAAGGATGACCAGGACGGACGCCTCCAGGTATCGAATGTCCTGAAATGCATGAAGCAGGATGGAACGGTGTCAAAGCTGGCCGAGAAGTGGTTCGGCTTCAAGCCTGCGGCAGAGGATGCCGCCGTTCGCATCGCGCCGGGCACTGGCGTGCCCGATATGGAAGGCTACGACGCCACACCGGTGCAGCCTAAGTGCGCCTGAACAGCAGACCAGAATTGAGGAGGTATGTCATGGGTACCAATGCCATTCTTGAGATCTCCGGTCTGCGCAAACAGTATGGTCAGACCGAGGTGTTGCGCGGCATAGATTTGCAGGTCGATAAAGGGCAGCTCGTGTGCGTGATCGGCCCTTCGGGATCCGGGAAAAGCACGATGTTGCGATGCTGCAATCTGCTGGAGACCCCCAGTTCTGGCCGCATCGTTGCCAACGGCCATAACGTGCTGGATCCGAAGACGGATATCAACCGGATGCGTCAGGATGTGGGGATGGTGTTTCAGCAGTTCAATCTCTATCCCCATCTGAATGCGCTGGATAACGTCAAGCTGGCGCTGTGCAAAGTGCAGAAGCGCAGCGCGGACGAAGCACGCAAGATCGCTATGTCGGCATTGGAGCGCGTCGGATTGGGTCATAAAGCCGGCGCCATGCCGGCGCAGTTGTCGGGAGGACAGCAGCAGCGTGTCGGCATTGCACGCGCCATAGCCCTCGCGCCCCAGATCATTTTGTTTGACGAACCGACCAGTGCGCTGGATCCGGAGCTGGTCGAAGACGTGTTGGGCGTCATGCGAGAGCTGCGGGCAAGCGGCATGACAATGCTGGTGGTCACGCACGAAATGGCATTTGCGCATGCTGTGGCGGACAAAGTCGTCTTTATGGACGGCGGGGTGGTGGTAGAGCAAGGCAGCGCGGCCGATATCTTCGAGCATCCGAAAGAAACACGGACCCGCAGCTTTCTGGCTCGCTACGCGAATAGGCTTGTTCACTGATGCAGACGTCCAGCGGATTTTTCTTTACGTTTTTCAACGTCGATATTGCCGTCCAGTATTTGCCGGCACTCGCTGTCGGCGCGGCGGTGACGTTGGGAACCGGGCTGGCTGTGGTGCTGACGGGCACAGTCCTGGGTGTGGCCCTGGCCATACTCCGGGCGTTGGAATGTCGGGTCCTGACCTTGGCGATCGTGGCGTTTGCCGACGTGTTGAGGTCGTTGCCGCCGCTGGTGATCCTGATCGTGATGTATTTCGGTCTGCCCGAGGTAGGTCTGCCCTTGTCGGCATTATTCGTGACGTGGTTTGCGCTCTCTCTGGTGCTGGCTGCTTATACCGAAGAAAGCGTCTGGGCGGGAATCTCGTCATTGCCTGACGGCCAGATGGAGGCGGCGCGATCGACGGGCTTGTCATGGTGGTCCGCGATGCGGTGGGTCGTGCTGCCGCAGGCGCTGCGGCGTGCCGTGCCTACGCTGACCAACCGCATCATTTCCATCACGAAGAACACGGCGTTGGGATCGGTCGTGTCACTGAATGAGTTGCTCAATGCGGCGCAAGGCGCAAGCAGCCTGTCCGGGAATCCCACGCCTTTGATGATGGCGGCCTTGTCGTACGTGGTCATCTTTCTGCCGCTGGTGATCCTGTCCAGATGGCTGGAAAGAAATTGGGTTCGATGCTGAGCGCTGGGTGACATATGGAAAGCCTGATCCAGAATTTCTTTAATTTTCCCGTCTACGCGGATGTTTTCCCATATTTGATGAAGGGCCTCTGGACTACGGTCTGGTTGTCGGCCATCGTGATTCCGCTTGGCGCGATATCGGGACTGGTGTTGGCCGTGATCGTTACTCAATCCAGCCGCCGATGGCTGCGATGGACGGTGATTGCCTATATCGACTTTTTCCGTGCATTTCCTCCGCTGGTGCTGCTCATCCTGGTCTACTTTGGTTGGCCATTTCTCGGAGTGGAGCTGGACAAGCTGACTGCGGTCGTCATCGCGTTTGTGTTGAACAACGCCAGTTATTACGCAGAGGTCTTTCGAGCCGGTCTCGAGGGCGTGCCTAAAGGGCAGATGGAGGCAGCCCGTTCGACCGGGCTGGCGCGGTGGCAGGCGCTTTGCTATGTCCTCATTCCGCAAGCCGCTCGGAATGTGCTCCCTGATCTGGTGGGCAACAGTATCGAGGTGTTGAAGTTGACGACCATCGCCAGTGTCGTGGCGTTGCCGGAGCTGCTGCGTTCGGCCCGGGATGCTCAGGCGCTGCTTTATAACCCGTCGCCCATTGTGCTCGCGGCACTGTTGTATCTGGTGTTGCTGTGGCCGCTGACTCGCTGGCTGGGCAAGCTGGAACATAGGCGGTCCCGCTAGACGATAAAGACACCGATTCAAGAATTTCAGGACGCACAGAGACGTCCTGGTGGGGAAACTACGCCCTTTATGGGCTGAACGAGACTATTTGGAGTGATTCTGACTATGGCTAACCAATCGCATCGCCTCACAGAGCAGGCCGCCGGTGTGTACATCATTGCCGCAACGCCGTTTGATGATCAGGGTGAGGTTGACCTGTATAGCATTGACAGCCTGACCGATTTTTATCTCGAGAAAGGCGTGACCGGGTTCACCATCCTGGGCATGATGGGCGAGGCGCCCAAGCTCAGCGAAGCCGAAACGACTCTCGTGATGCAGCGCATCCTCAAGCGCGTCGACGCCAGCGTGCCGGTCGTGGTGGGCGTGAGCCATTCGTCGAATCGCCACGTTGAACGGCTCTCTAAAGAGGCAATGGATCAGGGGGCGGCGGGAGTCATGGTGGCCCCGGTGCCTAATCTGAAGACCGACGAGCAGGTCTATGGCTACTACGCCAATATCGCGACGTTGCTGGGGCGGGACATACCGGTCTGCCTGCAGGATTTCCCGCAGGCAACGGGCGTTCATACATCGGTATCGGTTATCAATCGTCTGATCGATGAGTTCGAACAGGTGGTCATGCTCAAGCACGAGGACTTTCCTGGCATGCGCAAGCTGAGTCAAGTCCGGCAGGGCAGTGAGGCGGACGGGCGCCGCCGCATCAGTATTCTGGTGGGGAACGGCGGACTGTTCCTGCCGCAGGAAATGATGCGCGGCGCCGATGGCGCGATGACGGGGTTCGCGTTCCCCGAAATGCTGGTCCAGGTATGCCGGCTGTTCAGCGAGGGGAAGCCCGAAGCTGCAGAAGATCTCTTCAATATTTATCTGCCGTTGCTGCGTCATGAATTCCAGTACGGCATCGGCCTGGCCCTGCGCAAGGAAACGCTGCGCCGCCGTGGTGCGATCCGCTCGGCATTTGTGCGCAAGCCGGGCCCCGTACTGGACGCACGGGATCATGAAGAATTGACACGTCTGATCGCGCGCCAGGAAATCGCGTTGGCTCGATAAGAGAAAGCGACGGCCACCAAAGGACAAACCATGAAGAAAACGCTTTATGTGATCAATCCAAATAGCAACACGGGTGTGACCGCCGGGATTGACGCTGCGCTGGACATTCTGCGCCAGGATGACGCACCGAAGATCGAGTGTGTGACATTAAAGGATGGACCGCCGGGGATTCAGACCCAACGCGATGTTGATTTGGCTGCCGTGCTGGTGCGAGAGTTCGCCGAGCAGCATCGAGAGGATGCTGCCGGATTCGTGACGGCGTGCTTCAGCGATCCCGGGCTGCATTCGCTGCGCGAGATACCGGGCGTTTTGTCGCTGGGTATCAGCGAAGGGTCGGCTCTGACGGCGATGACTCTGGGCCAAAGGTTCGGCGTCATCGCCATCCTGGATGTGTCCATTCCCCGGCATATGCGGGCCTGGGCGGCGATGGGGATCAATGATCGTGTGGCAGGCGAAGTCGCGATTGGACGGACGGTGGCGGAGTTGTCCGACAGTGAAGCGACCTTGAAGTCCATGATCGAGGCCGGCAAGTCGCTGCGAGACAAGCATCGCGCCGATGTCCTGGTCATGGGATGCGCCGGGATGGCGCGTTATCGAGATTCGCTGCAGCAAGCCGTGGGGCTGCCCGTGGTCGAGCCGAGTCAGGCGACCGTCGCCATGGCGCTGGGACGCCTGCGCCTGGGATGGTGAGCGCATGAGCCGGTCTATCCCCCACCTCAAGTCCCAGTTCTTGCAGCGGTTATCCGAAATCGTCGGGGAGCCGGGACTCGTCAGCGACGCGCAGCAAAAGGACGATCACGACACTGATTGGCTGAAGAAATGGCACGGCCGCAGCTGCGCGGTGGTGCGACCCGCGAGTACTCAGGAGGTCGCACAGGTGATGCGCCTCTGTCATGAAACACGCATTCCGGTGGTGACTCAGGGAGGCAATACGGGAATGAGTGGCGGGGCCACGCCCGATGAGAGCGGTGCGCAATTGATTCTCAGCACGTCCCGGCTGCGGAGCATCAGAGAAGTCGACCCGCTGAATAACACTATCACCGCTGAAGCAGGGGTGTTGCTCGCGCATGTTCAAGAGGCAGCTCAGGAGGTGAATCGCTATTTTCCCCTGAGCCTGGGTTCAGAAGGCAGCTGCACCATAGGAGGCAATCTCGCGACCAACGCCGGCGGCGTTGCGGTGTTGCGTTATGGCAATACCCGGGACCTGGCGCTGGGGCTGGAAGTCGTACTGCCCGATGGCCGCATCTGGAATGGTTTGCGTGCGTTACGCAAAGACAATACCGGCTACGCGTTGCGAGATCTGTTCATCGGATCGGAAGGGACGCTGGGCGTCGTGACTGCCGCCGTACTCAAAATGTTTCCGCGGCCTGTGGCGCGAGTAGCGGCCTGGGTCGGTTGCGATAGCATGGAGAACCTGCTGGCCTTGCTGGCATTGAGCCGCGATGTCTGCGGGGATCGTCTGGTCGCATTCGAGATGCTGACGCAGGCGTCGGTGGATCTCATCCTGCAGCACATCACGGATGCAAGACGGCCGTTGGAAAATGCGCATAAGTTCCATGCCTTGGTCGAGCTGGCCGACACGCATGAGAACGGTCTGGCAGAGATGTTGGAAGGAACACTCGAGCAGGCCATGGCCGCTGGATATGTCGAAGACGCTGCCGTCGGGCTCAATATTGCGCAACGGCAGGCGTTCTGGAAAATCCGTGAAGGAATCTCGCAAGCGCAAGTCCGGGCTGGCAAGGCTATCAAGCACGATATTGCTCTGCCTATATCGAAGTTGCCTCGATTCGTCGCTGATGCGGACGCCGCCGTGAAAAAGGTCAAACCTGACGCTTGCATCATCAATTTCGGGCATATGGGTGATGGCAATCTGCATTTCAATGTGCTGATGCCGCTGGATACGCCTGCGGCTGACATGTCGAAAGCCGTGAAGCAACTCAATCGCGTTGTGCATGATCTCGTCCATGAGGCCAATGGAAGCATCAGCGCCGAACACGGTGTCGGGCAACTGCGGCGCGATGAGTTGCGCAACTACAAATCGTCTGTTGAGCTGGATCTGATGATGCAGCTCAAGCAATCCCTCGATCCGAACCAGATCATGAACCCCGGAAAGTTGCTTTGACCGCATAGGCGAAAGCGCGCGGGTATGAAATTTTTTCGCAGTGCCGCACGATTGTTTTCAATGTCGTGCATTTTTTAGATGAGATAAGTATGAGTAATAGCAGACACTTGGGAATCGCCGTTGCCCAGATGGGGCCGGTGCATTTGAACGATAGCCGTGCCGCCGTAGTGAAGAGGCTCGTCGAGATGTTGAACGAGGCCGCCTCCAGAGGGGCGAAGCTCGTCGTGTTCCCAGAGCTGGCGCTGACCACGTTCTTTCCGCGTTACTGGATGACCGAAGAAGAGGCCGTCGAAAGATTTTTTGAACGGTCCATGCCGAACAAGGACGTGCAGCCCTTGTTCGATGCTGCGAAGGCTCGGGGCGTCGGGTTCTATCTGGGATATGCAGAGCTGACACCCAGCGGCGAACGCTTTAATACCAGCATCCTGGTCGACGCGAATGCCAATATCATCGGAAAGTATCGCAAGATCCATTTGCCGGGGCATTCTGATCACAAGGTGGATGCGCCGTTCCAGCATCTGGAGAAAAAATTCTTCGAGGTGGGTGACGTCGGTATTCCGGTGTTTGAGGCATTCGATACGCGCGTTGGCATGTGCCTGTGCAACGATCGCCGTTGGCCCGAGACCTGGCGCGTGATGTCGTTGCAGAGCGCCGAGGTCGGGGTACTGGGCTACAACACACCGTCTGTCAACATTCATTGGAATGAGCCGGTGCACTTGCGCATGTCGACTCATCTGGTGTCGTTGCAGGCCAGCGCCTACCAGAACGCAATGTGGATTGCCGCCGCCGCCAAGTGCGGTTCGGAGGACGGACACCACATGATCGGCGGCTCTGTCATTGTCGCGCCGACGGGTGAGATTGTTGCACGCGCCATATCCGAGGACGACGAGGTCATTGTGACGTCGGCAGATTTGTCGTGGGTCGAGAATTTCCGTAATCACGTCTTCAATTTCGCCAAGCATCGCCGGCCGGAGCATTACAAGATCATCGTAGAGCGCACCGGAGCAGGCGAGCCTTTGCCGATTCCGAAAATCTGATCTGCTCGCCTTTGGGCTGGCGGACTAGTGTGTGCCGCCAGCCAGCAAAAAAAGGAAATAAATGAGTCAATACAATACCTCGGGTACCGAGGCCTTGAGTGCTGCCCAGACGCCTCATGATGCCGATACCCAAAACGATACTGGGCGCAGCAGTCCGATGCGGGCATTGATCGCCGCGGTCTCCGGCTATGCCATGGATGGCTTTGATCTCCTGATCCTCGGGTTCATGTTGAATGTCATTGGACTCGAGCTCGGGCTGACCGAAGCGCAAAGCGGGTCCTTGGTGACTGCGACGCTGATCGGCGGGATTTTCGGTGGAATCGGTTTCGGTATCCTCAGCGATTACTACGGGCGGGTCAGGGTGTTGACGTACACCATCCTGATGTTCGCGATATTCACGGGGCTTTGCGCGCTGGCCGTCGGCTACTGGGACTTGATGGCATATCGATTCCTGGCGGGCCTCGGCTTGGGCGGCGAATTCGGAATCGGTATGGCACTGGCCATCGAAGCCTGGCCTGCGGAAAAACGTGGCCGCGTGTCTTCGTACGTGGGCATGGGGTGGCAATTGGGCGTGTTGGGCGCGGCGGTATTGACGCCCTTGCTCTTGCCTCACATCGGGTGGCGCGGCATGTTCGTCGTAGGGCTCTTTCCGGCAGTGGGGTCGTTCATCATTCGCAAGGTCATTGGCGAATCCGAAATATTCCTGCGTTCTGCCAAAAAGAAAAAGCGCGAGTTTCCGATCAAGACATTGTTCCGTGATGCTGAGACGACCAAGCGCAGCATCGGCGTGATCATTCTGTGTTCCGTGCAGAACTTCGGGTACTACGGACTCATTGTCTGGATGCCGGCCTATTTGTCAAAAATGTTTGGCTATAGTCTGGCAAAATCGGCGGTGTGGACAGGCGCATCGATCATCGGGATGCTGGTGGGTATCTGGATTTTCGGCCAATTGGCGGATCGGATCGGGCGGCGTCCTACATTCATCGGCTATCAGATTGGCGCGCTTGTCATGGTGTTCGTTTATTCGACCCTGACATCTCCGGAGGCGTTGTTGATCGGTGGAGTGGTGATGGGCGTCTTCGTCAACGGCATGATGGGCGGATATGGCGCGCTATTGGCCGAGCTTTATCCGACTCATGCGCGTGGAACTGCCCAGAACGTGCTTTGGAGCATCGGGCGAGGAGTAGGGGGCTTCAGTCCACTAGTGATCGGCGCGTTGGCTTCTTATTATTCCTTCGGCGTTGCCATCGCAGCATTGGCCGTAATTTATCTGATTGATATCTTTGCGACGATCTGGTTGATTCCCGAGCTAAAGGGGGCCGAACTGGAATAAGCCGTACGAACATCGCTGTGGCGCCACAGCGATGTTCAACGCGTCAATTCATGCCACCGTTAGCGCGCAGTATCTGTCCATTCACCCATGAACCCTGCGGGCTCGCAAGAAACGATACGACGTTGGCAATATCCTCCGGGGTTCCGAGCCGCTCCAGCGGATTCAGTTTGGCTAGCCGGTCGATCAGTTCGGGGGATTTGCCGTCCAGAAACAAGTCGGTCGCGGTAGGGCCGGGGGCGACGGCATTGACCGTGATCGACTTTCCTCGCAGTTCTTTGGATAGCACGCCGGTCATGGCTTCGACGGCGGCCTTGGTGGCGGCGTACACACCATAGCCCTCCTGTCTCAGGCCGATGACGCTGGTCGAGAAATTGATGATTCGTCCGCCGTCACGCACGCGCCGTGCGGCCTGGCGCATGGCGTTGAAGCTGCCTTTCAGATTGATATTGACCAGACGATCGAACTCAGCATCGTCGAATTGCGCGATGGCCGATAGATGCATCACGCCCGCATTGTTGACCAGTACGTCGATGCCGCCGTAACGGGACTCGATGGCGTCGAACAACTGCTCGACCGCGGTGTTGTCGCTGACGTCGGCTTGCAGGGCATGGGCCTCTCCGCCTGATGCACGGATACGGGCTACGACTTGTGCTGCTTCGTCCTGGCGGCCAGCATAATTGACGACCACCGCGTAGCCGTCGGCTGCCAGGCGCTCCGAGATGGCGGCGCCGATGCCGCGGGACCCGCCGGTGACCAGGGCGACGCGCAATGGGGAAGTTGTGTTCATATTGAAATGTCCTCGGTTGTATGCCGTAACGGCTTAAAGACACTTTATTCGTTATTCTGCGTTGGATAATCGGGCAAAATTTGTAATGACTATTCAACCAATTGAATAATTGGCGGCTTGAGGTCATTCCACTACGCACGCTGCTGACGTTTGTTTATCAAATCAGCCCCTGACGTGTGCTGTAAAACGTTGCCGTGCAATGCGGCCAGCGATTGGTGCTTTTCAATCAACATCATGATCCCTTTGCCGGGCCTACCGCCAGATTCCCTGCCCCCCTACGATGGGGTTGTCCGTTGCCGGTGTCGCCGCAACGACCGCTTTCAAGCCGCCAGGCGGGCGGCGCCAATCCATCGAGGGAATCATCATGAGTCAGCGTATCAACGCGTTTGCGCAATCCCCAGAGTTGTTCAAGAAATTCGTCGAGTTCGGCATGCTCGTGAAGTCGGGCTCTATCGAGCACGAGATTCTCAATTTGGTCGATATCCGTGCGTCGCAGCTCAATGGTTGCGGGTTTTGCTTGGACATGCACGTCAAGCAGGCCAAGATCCAAGGCGAACGCGAGCTGCGTTTGCACCACGTCGCCATTTGGCGTGAATCTACCTTGTTTTCGCCGCGTGAGCGCGCCGCGCTGGCTTGGACGGAGGTGCTGACGCATCTGCCCGCACAGGGCGTGCCTGCCGATATCTATGAGCGCGTGCGTACGCAATATTCGGAAAAAGAACTGACCGAATTGAGTTTCGCCATCATGGCAATCAATGGCTGGAACCGTCTGAACGTTGGATTCCAGACTGTTCCGGGGTCGGCCGACAAGGCCTACGGCTTGGATAAAGCCAATCTGAGCTAAGGCATTCATCATGAAAATCCTAGTCATCGGCGGTACCGGTTTAATTGGTTCCAAGCTGGTCGCCATCCTGCTTCAGCATGGTCATAATGCCATCGCAGCGTCGCCTGCCACGGGCGTGAACACGATAACGGGCGAGGGCTTGGCCGAGGCGCTCGAGGGCGTGCAGGTCGTGGTGGACGTGGCGAATTCCCCTTCGTTCGAAGACAAGGCGGTGCTGGAGTTTTTCGCCACTTCGGGGCGGAATCTGCTCGCCGCCGAAGCCGCGGCGGGCGTTCGCCATCACGTGGCATTGTCGGTCGTGGGTACGCATCGACTTGCGGAAAGCGGTTATTTCCGCGGAAAAATCGCCCAGGAAAAGCTAATCAAGGCCAGCGGTATTCCATACACGATCGTCCATAGCACGCAGTTTTTCGAGTTCTTGGGCGGCATCGTGCAGTCAGGCGCTGAAGGCGATCATATTCGTTTGCCCGCGGCTTACGTGCAGCCTATCGCGTCGGACGATGTGGCCAGAGCGATGGCAGACGCCACACTGGCACCGCCGGTGAACGGGACCATTGAAATCGCCGGGCCAGAAAAGGTGCGTATGGCCGCATTGGTTGAGCGTTATCTGGCCAATACGGGAGATGCCCGTCCGGTCATTGCGGACCAGCAGGCCCGTTATTTCGGTGCCCTGCTGGAGGACGACACGCTCGTACCGGTGCGCGATCCTCATCTGGGGGCGATTAATTTCGATACGTGGTTTCGCCGATCGCGAGCCACGTTGTAAGCCGATTTGGAAGACCGGTGGAGGTGGTAGCATCCGTTACCGCCTCCATCCTCAGATCCGAAATGAGACAAGTATGAGTAAATTGCAACCCCCGCCGTTAACGTTATTAGATAAATATCGTGGGGACGATTTCCAAGCTGTCTATACCGCTAATGTCACCGTAAACGGGGGCGAAGTACAGCACGGCCGGGCGTCAGGTGTTGCTCGTTCTGACGATGGTGCTTTACAGGTGGAATTGCGGCTGCCCACTGAATTGGATGGTCCCGGAGGCGGGACAAACCCGGAACAGCTATTTGCCGCTGGTTATGCGGCCTGTTTTCATGGCGTGCTGAGTTTGCTGGCGCTCAAAGCAGGTGTGATGCTGCGCGACGTGGAGGTTAAGGCCTCGGTGAGCTTCGGTCGAGATCCTGTGGACGGCTTGCATGCGCTGACTGCGCACGTCCACGTGCATTTGCCAGGCCTGGACAAGGCTGCTGCACAAGAGCTGGTGCGAAATGCCGAGCGTTTATGCCCCTATGCCAAGATGACACGGCAGGGCATCCACAGTGTCGTTACGGTGAATGATCCGATTTAGCCTTTGAGCAGAAAATTGTCCACGCTCAACAGATCCAGAGCGCGGATTTGAGCCGTCATGTAGTCAATGAAGACGCGAATTCGGCCAGGCAGGTGCTGCCGGCTCAGATAACACAGATAATGCCCCCGATCATCGGGAGCGTACTGCGGCAGGCAAGGGACGAGCGTTCCCTTTCTCAGGTATTCGCTTACTTGGTAGCCTGCCATTTGAGCGATTCCCTGTCCTTCGAGGACCGCTTGCAGTATGAGATCAGCGTCGTTGAACGAAAGCATGGATTGTGGCGTGAATTTGCGCGCCAGGCCATTCACTTTGAATTCCCAGTCATAGAGTCGACCCGACGGCAGTCGGAAATTGATGCAGCAATGCCGGGCAAGATCCTCTATCTCTGCGGGCATGGAATGCGTTGCTATATAGCTAGGCGCGGCGCATAACAGCATCTGCATAGGGACGATCTGTTTGGCGATGACTTGACTGTCCTCCATGCGGCCATCACGGAATGAGACGTCGATCCGGTTACCCGTGAAATCAGTCGGGCCGTCATCCAACAGCAGTTCTACGGAAATGTCAGGATAGGCCGTGCGAAACCCTTTCAGTAACGGCGCCACGATTTTTCGTCCAAAGCCGGTGGTGGCGTTGATGCGCAGATGTCCTGCCGGCGGGCCTTCTCGCAGTTCCCGCATGTCGTCCAAGGCCTGCACGATATGTTTGACCCCTGTATGACAGTTTTCGTAAAACCGTTCGCCTTCGCGAGTAAGGGACGTACTGCGCGTGGTGCGCAGAAACAGCCTTGTTCCAAGTTGGTCTTCCAGCTTTTGTACGCTGCGGCTGACGGCGGATCGGCCGATGCCGAGCCGGTCGCCGGCTTTGGCAAAGTTGCCTTCCGATGCCACCGCGATAAAGGCGACGACGCCCGCGTAGCTGGTCGCGAAGCTGTAGGCCAACGAGTCGGCACCGGTACCCGATGCAGCGATCGCAGAACTCTCGACGGATCTGGCCGATAGTCCGTCGTCAGGGGAGGCTGTGTTTTCCATATCCCTAAGACGTACGGGCTATTGGATTTGTGACGTTACTTTTGAAAAAATTTTCAAAACGAGCTTTACCCTCGGGTATACCCCGATATGAGAGATCGCCCGACGCCACTGGGAGCGTGGCGCCTGAAGGGTTATTGCACAGGTATTAACGCCGGCGCGCCTTGTTCTTTGATCAACACCACGACGAACTTTGCCGGCTTGGTCTTGCTGGCATTGCGTCCGACGGTGTGCAGATCATTGGGGCCCTCGTAATACGTCTGGCCCGGGGTCAGGGTGACTTCCTTTTCGCCCTCGACTTGCATCACGATGCTGCCTTCCAGGACATAGACAAACGCGTGCGCGTCGTGACGGTGGATGGGATCAGCGGCGCCGGGCGGGTAATCGACCGTGATCATCAACGCCTCTTTACCCGGGAAATCGGGCAAAGCCTTGGT
>Ga0182743_1002134_pt1 | contig 17884 bp, 14 predicted proteins | sample eDN3rd30CKraftOP_FD_128522 | JGI IMG/M metagenome (GOLD analysis project Ga0182743, IMG submission 128522) | Enriched Organic Plus compost microbial communities from Emeryville, California, USA - eDNA 3rd pass 30_C Kraft OP (version 2) (version 2) ... | reverse complement strand
TGGGTGGTAGGCATGCGCAAGAGTATAGCGTCGGCAAGCCGCCATGAGCGCACCACCCGGAACTGGCCCACGCCGCCAGCCCTCGTGCGCAACGGCGGGAAAAGCCGATAAACTGAAGGCCGATCCGACTCTTCACGCTTGCGCGAACCCTACCTTGCTTCTTGCTTCCCGGCCTGCACTTTCCATCCCCCAGGCCCGCAACCTGCAGCTCGCCGCCCAGGGTCTGCTGACGACGCCCCGACGGCGAGCCACCCGGCAGGATCTGCTCCAATGCATCGAGCGCATGCATCTGCTGCAGATCGACACCATCCACGTCGTGGCGCGCAGCCCGTACCTGGTGCTGTTTTCCCGGCTCGGCGCCTATCCGCCGGCATGGCTGGACGCAGCCCTGGCGGGGGGCTTGATCTTCGAAACCTGGGCGCACGAGGCGTGCTTCGCCCCCATGGCCGATGTGCTGCTGCATCGCAGCTACAACAGGCATGCCCGCGTTCATTGGGGCCTGAAACGCGCGCAGGCGCATATCGCCAGCCATCGCCCCCAGCTGGATGCGCTGCTGGCCCATATCCACGCCCACGGCCCCGTCAAATCATCGGACTTCAAGCGCACCGACGGAAAAGGCGGCGGCTGGTGGGGCTGGAAAGACGAAAAGCGGCTGCTCGAAACCCTGTTCGCCACCGGGGATCTCATGGTGGCCCGGCGCGACAGATTCCAGCGCGTCTACGATCTGGCGCAACGCGTCTGCCCTGCCCTGCCGGACGCCCCGATGCCCGATGCCGCCGAGGTGCACCAGCATTTCATCGAGAAGGCGGTACTCGCCCTGGGCATTGCCCAGGCCGGCTGGATCAACGACTACTTTCGACAGAAGCCCCGCCTGAAGGACCATGACCTGGATCCGCTGGTGGCCCGCGGCGCACTGCAGCGCGTGGACGTCAAGGGATGGCACCGTCCGGGCTATGTGCACCACCGGCACGCCGGCCTGCTGCAAAAGGCCATGGATGGCCGCTTGCGCGCCACCCACACCACGCTGCTGTCGCCTTTCGATCCGTTGGTATGGGACCGCGACCGCGCCTCGGCGTTGTGGGGATTCGATTACCGGATCGAGTGCTATACGCCCGAAGAAAAACGCACCTACGGCTACTTCGTGCTGCCCATCCTGCACCGGGGAAAGCTGGTGGGCCGGCTGGATGCCAAGGCGCACCGGACACAAGGCGTGTTCGAGATCAAGGCCCTGTACGCAGAACAAGACCGTGTGTTGGACGATACCGCGTTGAGCGCCGTGGCCGGGGCAATCCAGCGCTGCGCACACTGGCACGGCACACCCGAGGTGCGCGTGCAGCGCACGGAGCCCGCCGGCCTGCTGCCGCGGCTGCGGGACCAGCTCAGAGATACCGCCTGACCCGGTCGCAATACGCAAGGTATTCCTGGCCGTAGTGATGCCTCAGGAAGTCTTCTTCGAGCAGGACCTGCCGGTGAAACAGCCACGCTCCCGCACCGGCGTAGACCAGAAGGATCCAGTTCGGAAATATGAGGAATTGCCCCAGCAGGATGACGGCGAAGCCGACATAGATAGGATTGCGGCTCAGGGCAAAGATCCCGGTCGTCACGAGCCTGCCCGGACGATCGGCATCGATGCCCACGCGGAAACTCCGGCCGAAAGAAACGAGGCTACACAGTAGCAGCGTCAGGCCCGCTCCACACATCGTCACACCCGCCCAGGCGACCGGCACGGATTCGAAGAACGTCCGGGTGTCGACAGCCGGCCAGCCGAACGCGGCGGCAAACACATGGTAGAAATAAAAGCAGGCGAAGGGCGGGATCAGGAAATCCCTTTTGTCCATCGCGCCGAATTTCATGGCCCGCACCCCCGCCCGGCGCAGCATGGCGGTGCGGGTCAACACCATCCCCAACATCAGCACGAGAGTCAGCGCGGCGAAGTATCCTGGCATGAGAGCCCCCGATCGGAAGAAGCGACATCGGCCCGATGTCCGTCCAGGATACTCCAGCAACGGCTGGCGCACCCAAAGAGGCGGCATTGCCCTAGATCGCTGGAACGGCCGGCGCCCACTCCACGCGATTGCGCCCTGAGGTCTTGCCGCGATAGAGGGCGGCATCCGCCTGTCGCAAGACCTCGTCCAGCGCCTCAGCGCTGGTGAAACTCGTTGAAACCCCGATGGTGACTGTGCACCGCACCGGTTCGTGCGAATCACCGCCAGGCATCTGGCTGAATGCCACCGCCTCGCGCACGCGCTCAGCCAGATGCGCGCCGCCGCCGCAGTCGGCATTCAGCGCGATCACGACGAATTCCTCACCGCCCAATCTGCAGGCGAGATCCCCCTGCCGGGCCACGCTCTTGAGGATCTCGGCCACGCGACACAAGACGACGTCGCCCACTTGATGGCCATGAGTATCGTTGATGCGCTTGAAGTGATCGATGTCCACGATCAGCAGATGAGCGGGCCCTGCGGTCCGGGAGCGGAAATGCGCTGCCAGCCCTTCCATCAGGCCGCGCCGGTTCAACAAACCGGTCAGCGGATCATTGAGGGCCAGCACCCGCAATTGGTCAACGAGGCGGCTCAGCACCAGCCAGACTGCGGCCGGTGGCAGCACCGTGCCCAGGAACGACATGTACAGGTAGAACACCATCTGAAAGCGACTGTTCATGTCCAGTGTCTGCAGCCCCCCATCGAGAATCATCATGAACTTCGCGGCATTCAACACGCAGATGCCGCCTATCAGGACGGCGAACAGGATCATCTCGACGCGCAGGTCCCGGGCAAACGTGCGCACGCCGTAGAGCAATGCCACCACCATGCCAAAAAACAGCACGGCGCAGGCACAGGCCAGCAGGGCGTGGCGGGCTTCAGTCCCTAGCGCCGCCTGCACCAGCACTTGCGCCATGGTGTAGAGTCCGGCTACGGTGAGCAGCGGCCCCCACACCGGGATGGGTCGATCGAAGAACCGGATCGCCCCCAGCACGTACACGACAGGTGAGCAGAACGTCAGCGTGTGGTTGACGACACTCATCACCCCCCACTCCGGCGCACCGCCCACCAACTGCAGGCAATAAGCCAACCCCAGCAGAAGATGACCGGCGGCAAAGACGTCCGTGCCCATTTTCCTGTCGTTCAGCCGAATGCTGATCAGCAGGAACATCAGGCAAAAGCACATCAGATGCACGCAGAGCATGCCCAGGATGACGGTCGCATTCATGGGTCAGTGAAACCTTTCCGCTCGAGCAAGCGGCCAGCCCCGCCTGGCAATCCCGGCATCTCGCCCTCTTTCCTCAACGCCGTGATCGATAAGGCTCATCCATGGGGATGAAGTCCTGCTCTGCCAGCGCATCGGCGATCCAGGCCTGCACGCCGGGCAGCTGGTGCACACGCTCGATATAGGCGGCGATCTCGCCCGGTACGGGCAACTGGTAGGTCCTGATGCGGGAGCAGACCGGTGCATAGTAGGCGTCGGCCACGCTGAATTCGCCAAACAGCATAGGGCCGCCATGTCGGGCCAGCAGCTGGATCCACATGGCCGTGATGCGCTCCATGTCCTTGCGCACACCGGCATTGTCGCGCCAAATGATGCGGCCCATGTCCGCCAAGTCCGCCTCGATATTCATGCTGCAGGCGCTGCGCAGCGCGGTGAAGCCGCCATGCATCTCGGCCACCGCACTGCGCGCGGCCGCGCGCGCAGCGCGGTCCTCGGGCCACAACCGCTTTTCAGGGAACTGTTCGGCCACATATTCCGCAATCGCCAGGCTGTCCCAGATCGTCACATCGCCGTCCTGAAGCAGCGGCACCGTACCCGTCGGACTGACGGCGCTCATCGTGCGTTTGAATACCGAGCCGGCATCAAAGCCATCGAAGCGCACATACTTCTCTTCGAATGGAATGCCGGCCTGGCGCAGAAGCACCCAGGCGCGCATGGACCAGGACGAATAATTCTTGTTGCCGATATGGAGCCGCAGCATGGTCGATCACCGATTGAACAACGATCGCCCGATTTTATCCTTCTTGGATAACAGGCCCCGCATGGCGGTCGGATCGTGCAACCGGGCCGCCACCGAGGCAGGCCCGGCGGCTATCGAGTCAAAGACCGGACTGGCGGCAAAGCCCGGCGCGGTGGTCACGGGAGGCCGGCCTGGGCAAGACCTGCTGCGCACTCAAACCAGATGATAGGTTTTTGGCTGCCTCGCTGATCGGCGCTTCATTTATACAGTTAAGCTGTATATAATTGCTTTCTCTCCTTCTCTGCATGCCAGCAGACGAGCCATTCCCTTTTCTTCTCTTCCGGGTCGCCATGAATACCGCATCTCCCAAGCAGATCGTGCAACGCTTCAACCATGAAGTGATCGAGCAGGGTCGTCTTGATTCGTTTGAGGCGCTGATGGACCCGGAATTCGTCAACTGGTCGGCCCCTTCGGGAGCCCCGCAAGACGGATCCGGCTTGTGGAATACCTTTGAACATCTGCTTCGCCCCGCTTTGAGCGACCTGCGAGTCGAGATTCACGAGCAACTCTGTGAAGGCGACAAGGTCGCGACACGAAAAACCGTCAGCGGCCGGCATACCGGAACGCTGATGGGCGTGCCTGCAACCGGGCAAACCGTGCACATCGACGTCATTGACATTGTGACCGTGCGCGAAGGGCGCTATGTGGAGCATTGGGGCATCAACACTTTGACAACAGTCCTTGCACAACTGAGGTCAGCGCAATGACGCCCCCGCCCCCTGCAAAGGACAACCACACTTCCGATCTAGTGCTTGCTGAGTCGTTGCGAGCTGCGGTTGGACGTTTCGTTCGCTCAGTCAGGAGTCAGAGTGGCACCCCTCATGACGCCCAAGCTGATGTCCTGGCAGAACTGGCCCATGCTGGTTCCATGAGCATCGCCGGTTTGGCCGAAATCCGCGGAGTGACACACCAATCGATGCGGCTGGTCGTGATTCGGCTGGAGGATGCAGGGTTGCTCGAACGAAAGCCCGACCCTGCAGACAGACGTGGATGGCTGATCGCGTTGACAGACGAGGGGCACCGCGCTGCACAGCAGGATCGGCAGACTCGCTCCATCTGGTTGGCAAAAGCGATCAGTACCAAGCTATCTGCTCAGGAGCGAACGGAATTGAACCGCGCAGTGCCGCTCTTACTCCGGCTTATTGAAGCGGAATGATTTCTCCGCCGGTGTCGGGTTCCGCATTACTTGGGGGTCAGTTCAGTTTTGCGGAAACTCCAAGCCTTGAGAGAACGGGGTGTCGGACAACGCCTGCGCGCAACATTGTCAAAAAAGGAAAACCGGCAATTTTAAGCTTAAAAATTGTGATATCTGTATATGGTGTATCTCCAGAATATCAATAAGGGAGCCATATGAAGACAAACACAATGACGGGAGCATTCATACTGGCCGGCATCGGCTTTTTCACTACTGCAAATGCTGCCCCGGCCGCAACAGAAGAACAGCCGCCGTTCGATTGGTCTGGCGCCTACGCCGGCATCCATATCGGGTATGGGTGGGGCGATTCGGATTTTACCGACAGCGAATACAACGGCGCACCTCCCTATCCCACGGTCGGATGGGGAGTCGATTCGGATGGGCTGATCACCGGAATCAACGCCGGCTACAACTGGCAACGTGACCACATGATTTTCGGCCTGGAAGGCGAAATCGGCCGCCTGAATCTCAGCGGCAGCGCAGCACAACCGGGAACAGATCCATACGGCATCCCCTACGATGCTTCCGGCACAGTCGACAAAGGCTGGTATGGTGGCCTCAGCGCCCGTCTGGGGTATGCATGGGACCGCACCCTGCTCTACGCCAAGGCCGGGGTCCTCTATTCAAATGCAAGATCGGGATTCAAGGATACCTGTACCGCAGGCCCATGCGGCAACTCGACGGCAAGTGCGTCCAAACGGATCGGCTGGGGCTACCAGCTGGGCGCGGGCGTAGAGCATGCAATGACCAAGCGCTGGACCATCAAGGCCGAATACGCCTACCTGGACTTCGGCACCACCACGATCAGTGGAAACATAATCGGCGGCGCCTTCGGCGGAAAACCGTACGATATTCGTTCCGACCTGTCGATGCACACGGTGAAGATCGGTTTGAATTACCAGTTCTGATCCTCTCTTTGCAGAATTCACCAGTAGAAATGCGAAATGGGGGGATTACTGTCCCAGCCAGTCCCTGCCAGACCGAAAGCACAAAAAAGCCCGCAATGACGCGGGCTTGGGTGTATCTGGTGCCTGATCCTGCCGGTGGCTGCCGGACGCGGGATCATTCCCACTCGAACATCAATGGAAACCTAAATATCCTATAGATCAATGTGTTACAATGACGCAAAGCACTAGGTGCCATGAAAAATACCATGATCCATTGATTGCGCCGCCGCCCTCTCCCTCAGCGCATCGCCCCCCCGCGCCAGAGTCCTCCTCTCTTTACAAACCAACCAGAAACTGGTCGAATACAATTCCGATGTGGGTCACGATACTGGGGTGCAAAGGTGGGGGCAACGCAAGGCAGCGTTCGGTGGGGCATTGAGCGCCGGCTCGAATTCATTGAGTTCCGGCTCTTCTGGGAGGGCCATGTCAACCGCGGCGACCTGATGGCCGCCTTCGGGATCTCGATCAACCAGGCATCCACCGACCTGAACCGCTACCTCGGCATGGCGCCGGGCAACATGGTCTACGACAAGAGCGCCCGCACCTACGTCCGGGGCGACTGCTTCGAGCCCCTGTTTCTGAAACCGGACCCGGCTAGCTACCTGTCCCAATTGCGGTCGATCTCCGACGGCATCGTCACGCAGGAGGAAACTTGGATCGGCCAGCTGCCGCCCTTCGACACGGTCCCCAGCCCTGTCCGTGGCATCGATGCCCACACGCTGCGCCGGGTCATCGAAGCGATCCGTACCAGGCAGGCGCTGGAAGTCGAGTACCAGTCCCTTTCCAACCCCGCCCCGCGCTGGCGCTGGATCGCACCGCATGCCATTGCCTTCGACGGCTTCCGCTGGCATGCCCGGGCGTACTGCTTCACCGATGACTGTTTCAAGGACTTCCTGCTGGCGCGCATCCTCGGCATCCGGGACAGCCGCCCCAGTGACGCGGACCCCAGCCAGGATGCCGACTGGCACACATACGTCACGCTGGAAATCGGCCCGCACCCGGGGCTGTCGGATGCGCAGAAGAAAGTGGTGGCGCTCGACTATGGCATGCGCGACGGTAAGGCCAGCGTCACCGTCCGCAAGGCGCTGCTCTACTACACGCTCAAGCGTCTCGGGCTGGACACTGACCCGTTCACCCGGACCCCGGCGGACCAGCAGATCGTATTGCTGAACCGGGAAGTGACGGGCATGAAGCGAACCACGTCCACGAATAAGCCGCCTATCCGGAACGACTGAATCTGGAAGGCAAGCCATGACAAATCTAGAAGATAAACCATGCCATTGACCCTGCCCCAGCTGGAACGCCACCTGTTCAAGGCCGCCGACATCCTGCGCGGCAAGATGGATGCCTCCGAGTTCAAGGAGTACATCTTCGGAATGCTTTTCCTCAAGCGCTGCTCGGACGTTTTCGAACAACGCCGCGAGGAAGTCATCCAGCTCGAGCTGGCCAACGGCAAAACCGAAGCCGAAGCCCGGGCGTCCGCAGAGAACCCGCGCTGGTACAAGAAGGAGGGCTCATTCTGGGTACCGCCGCAGTCGCGCTACGACTACCTGCTCAACGAGGCTCACGAGAACGTTGGCGACTTCCTCAATAAGGCACTCACCGGCATCGAGACAGCCAACACCAGCCTGTATGACGTACTGGAGCACATCGATTTCACCCGCAAGGTCGGGCAGAGCAAGATCCCCGACATCAAGCTGCGCCAGCTGATCACGCACTTCAACATCCACCGGCTGCGTAACGAGGACTTCGAGTTCCCCGACCTGCTGGGCGCCGCCTATGAATACCTGATCGGCGAGTTTGCCGACTCGGCCGGCAAGAAGGGCGGCGAGTTCTACACGCCGCGCTCGGTGGTGCGAATGATGGTGCGGCTGATCAAGCCCTCATTGGCCCACGACATCTACGACCCCTGCTGCGGCTCCGGCGGCATGCTGATCGCAGCCAAGGAATACATCGACGAACATGGCGAAGACGGCCGTAAGGCCAACCTCTTCGGTCAGGAGTTCAACGGCACGGTGTGGTCCATCGCCAAGATGAACATGCTGCTGCACGGCATCAGTACCGCCGACCTGCAGAACGAAGACACCCTCGCCGACCCCAGGCATATCGATAGGAATGGAGAGCTGATGCGCTTCGACCGCGTGCTCACCAATCCGCCGTTCTCCATCAACTGGGGCAACACCGAGAAGAACGCCGACGGCACGCCCGCCTGGGCGCCGAAGTTCCCCGAGCGCTTCCGCTTCGGCCAGGTGCCGCTGGGCGCCAAGAAGGCCGACCTGATGTTCCTGCAGCACATGATCGCCGTCACCCGCGACGGCGGCATGATCGCCACCGTCATGCCACACGGCGTGCTGTTCCGCGGCGGCGAGGAAAAGAGCATCCGCGCCGGCATCATCGAGGAAGACCTGCTCGAAGCGGTGATCGGCCTCGCCCCCAACCTCTTCTACGGCACCGGCATCCCCGCCTGCATCCTGGTGCTGCGCCAGCAGGTGCCCAACGGCGCGCAGCGCGTCAGCGGCAAGCCGAAAGAGCGCCAGGGCAAAGTGCTGTTCATCAATGCCGACCGCGAGTACTTCGAAGGCCGGGCGCAGAACTTCCTGCTGCCCGAGCACATCGAGAAGATCGTCACCACCTTCGACGAATTCAGGGAAGTGCCCGGCTTTTCGGCCATCGTCGACATCGCCACGCTGAAGGCCAACGACTACAACCTCAACATCCGCCGCTACGCCGACAACGCCCCGCCGCCCGAGCCGCACGACGTGCGCGCGCATCTGGTCGGTGGTGTGCCCAAGGCCGAAGTGGCCGACAAGGCCGCGCTGTTCCAGGCCCACGGGCTGAACCCGCTGGATCTGTTCGTCGAGCGCGATGCGAAGTACTTCGACTTCAAGCCAGAGCTGACCAGGCGCCAGGACCTCAAGCCCGCCATCGAAGGCAACGCCGGCATCAATGCCAGGGAAGCCGCCATCCGTGAAGCCTTCGAGCAATGGTGGCAGGCGCACAGCGGCCGCATCACGGCACTGGCCGGCCAGATGGACAACCCCGCCAGTCTCGTCGCCCTGCGCAATGACCTGCTGGCCAGCTTCAGCCAGAGCCTGGAGGCCATCGGCCTGCTCGACCCCTTCCAGGTGCGCGGCATCGTCGCCGGCTTCTGGTACCAGACCAAGTACGACTTCCTCACGCTGATGGCGCGCGGCGCCAAGGGCGTGGCCGACGCCTGGCGCACCAGCATCGTCACCGCGCTGCAAGACAAGGCCAGCAAGGAAAGCCCACTGGAGCACAAGCTGGTCAAGTTCCTGATGGGCGACTTCGTCGAGGCCATCAATGAACTGGAGGCAAAGAAGGCCGAACTGGACAGCCAGATCAAGGCGGCGGATCCCAAGTCCGCCAAGGATGCTGACGGCGAGGATGGCGAAGCTGCCGAAGCGGAGGATGAGGCCGACGGAGAGAACGCGGTGGACGAAGCCCAGCTGAAGGCCTGGAAGAAGGAGCTCGCCGCCGTGAAGAAGGCCCTGAAGGCCAAGAAGGACAGCTTTGCGGCGCACATCAACGCCGCCGTCGATGGCCTGTCACCCGAACAGGCCGCCGAGCTGCTGCTGACCATCCTGCACGACGACATGCGCGCCATCGTCGAGCGCTACATCGCCGCCCAGCGCAAGGCCATCGTCGCCGCGTTCGAGAACTGGTGGGACAAGTACCGGGTGACGCTGACCGAGATCGAGGGCAAGCGCGATGCGGCGGCGAAGGCGCTGGAGGGATTTTTGAAGGGGTTGGGGTATGTCTGAGATGCGATCCAGCTACCCGCACGACTGGACTTCAAAATCGCTCGAGCAGCTCTGCTCCGAAGTTACGAGCGGTGGAACGCCTATGTCTGGTAGCAGGCGGTATTACGTCGAGTTCGGTGGTCTTCCTTTCGCAAAAACGGAGGACCTCACGCGCGCAAGAACGAAGTTCATCGATGACTGCGAGTTGGCGATTTCAGACGCTGCCCTTAAGGAGTCAGCCGCCAAAAGGTATCCTGCAGGAACCATATTCGTCTCCATGTATGGAACGATCGGGCTAACAAAAATTGCGGCAGTCGAGATGGCAGGAAATCAAGCGCTGTGCGCGTTGGTGCCGCCCTTTGCTTGCAATTCCGACTACCTGCACCACCACCTTGAGTACATCAGGCCGCACTGGCTAAAGCACTCCGGTCAGACCACACAAGCCAACATTAATGGCGCAACCGTTCGAGCGCACGAAGTCCCATTGCCGAGTTTTAGTGAGCAACGCGCGATCGCTCAAATCCTCGACACCCTCGACACCGCCATCCACGAAACCGAGGCGATCATCGCCAAGCTTAAGGCCGTCAAGCAGGGCCTGCTGCGCGACCTGCTGACGCGCGGCATCGACGACAACGGCGAACTGCGCCCGCCCCAATCCGAGGTGCCGCATCTCTACAAGCAGTCGCCGCTGGGGTGGATTCCGAAGGAATGGGAGGAGATATCGCTTGGCGACATTGCGCGCCGGTCTGGAGGTCTCTTGCAGACGGGTCCATTTGGTTCGCAGTTGCATGCGCACGAGTACACGGTTGAAGGCATCCCGGTCGTGATGCCGCAAGACATGGTCGATGGGGAAGTGTCCGCGGAGCAAATTGCGCGAATCACGGAGCGGAAGGCGAGCGCCCTCGCGAGACACCGTCTCAAGCCAAACGACGTCGTTTTTTCCCGTCGAGGTGACTTGTCGCGGTGCGTGGCCATCGATGAGCGACAGGCGGGATGGGTTTGCGGGACTGGTTGCCTGCTAGCGCGGCTCCCAGCTTCAGAGGTGAATGCTCACTGGCTGGCATTGGTCTATCAGCAGCCCGTCACCCAATCTCAAGTTATGGGGCGCGCGGTGGGCTCAACGATGGCGAATCTCAATACTTCCATCCTTGCAGCAATTTCCATTGCACGACCAACTGTCACAGAGCAGAACGAGATCGCCAAACGTATCGTCTCCACGTCGTTGCGCATCCGCACCGAGGAACGAACACTGCAGAAACTTCGCCTTGAAAAGGCCGGCCTCATGGACGACCTCCTCACCGGCCGCGTCCGCGTCACGCCTTTGCTCACCATAACCCAAGGGAGCTCCTGATCATGCGCCTCCTGCACTACATCGAAATCGAGAATTTCAAGCGCTTCGGCGACAAACAGCGAATTGAGCTGGATCATCCTTCCGTGCTGATCGGCCCTAACAACTGTGGCAAGACCAGCGCAATTCAGGCGCTGGCGTTGTGGTCGCAGGCGGTACGCACCTGGTACGACATGCGCAAGGACTCATCAGCCAAGGAGCGCACGGCCACCTCGTTGAACCGCCTTAACATCGTGGCAGTGCCGGTGACGCGCACACGCTTTTTCTGGCACAACACCCGTGTGCGCAAGGGTAACCAGGATATCTGGATGGTTCTGAATGTCGGTGTGGAGTATCAAGGGCAGGTCCGCTCGCTGCCGATGCGCTTCCGCAGTTATGGCGATGAAGTGGTCTACTGCACCCCAGACGCTGCAGTCATGGGAGATCTGGACCTCATCGCCCATGCAGCCAGCGTGAGGGTGGAGTTGCTGTACTCAATGTCCGGTCTGGATATCGAGGAACCCATTCTGCAGCCCGGTCGGGTGGATGTCCTGCTGGGCCAGGGCCGAACGGCGGAGGTGTTGCGCAACCTTTGTCTGGCAGTGGCAAAGTCGTCGGCGGAAGACTGGCAGCGCATTACCCATCTGATTCGCCGTCTGTTCAATGTCGAACTCGGGCAACCGGAAGAGACACGGCGAGGCACCATTTCATTGAGCTACAAGCAGCCTGGTGTAAAGGAGTCGTTGGATATTTCCTCAGCCGGCCGGGGCATGCTGCAAATGCTGCTGATCTTTGCCTACCTGTACTCGCATAAACACAGCGTGCTGCTGGTGGACGAACCGGATGCGCACCTGGAGATACTGCGGCAGAAGCAGGTATACGTGCTGTTACGCGACATCGCCAGCGAAAATGGCTCGCAGGTAGTGATGGTCACGCATTCCGAAGTGATTCTGGATGAAGCACTGGATAACAACCTGACCCTGCTGCTTGAGGGGAAGGCGGATGACCTGGCCAGGAAACAGGATATTCGCAACAGCCTGAAGCATTTCGGTGCGGACCACTACATCAAGGCCCGCGAGCGCGGCTATGTACTGTACGTGGAAGGCAGCACCGACGTAGACATGCTACGTGGACTAGCTGAGAAGCTGCAGCACCCAGTGGCTGACGTATGGGACGAGCGCATCAACAGCTTTTATGTGCAGAACAACTATCCGCTACAAGACGTGAATGCTGAGCTGGAGCGTGTAGAAGGCGGTTTTGGGCTGACCCCACGTGAGCACTTCAACGGGTTGCGGAATCTGCTTCCCAATCTGAAGGGGCTGGCCATTCTCGACAACGATGGGCAAAACCGCCAGGATCGCGACGAGGGCGGGTTACGGATTCGCTACTGGCGCCGTTACGAAGCCGAAAACTACTTCATCACGCCCGAGTTGTTACGCAACTATGCCTACCACCAATTCCCCGCCGATGACCTGTTTGCCCAACAAAACCGTCTCGAGGTAGATGAATCTTTGGTCGAAACGCTACGCGACGAGGTGTTCGGGGGTAGCCAGCAGGATTACGACACTTGGGCCTCGTCCCCTCCCGATGCTGCCCGCCTGATCTGGGAGGCTCGTACCGAGCGACTCAAGCTCAGTACCTTGGCCGAATCGTTCTTTCGCCGCCTGGCGCAGCGGTCGGGAGGGACGATGCTCCTGAGAAAGGGAGAACTGCACCGCCTGATCCCGCACGCACAGATCTCTCCCTCGGCAGAGCAGGAGGTACGAGCCAAACTGGATTTGCTGCACGAGCTGTTCGAGCACGCACGGCATCGAAGCGAAGTAGAACAGGATTCTGTACAGAACGGACAGGCCTGACAGGTTTCTGCCTGCGAAGAAATGGGCCGTTATGGGCTTGGATGGATGACTCCAACCAATCGATAGGGGGATCTTGATGGGGTGGGAACTCGAAGACGTTGAAAAGCCGTTCGTAGCGCAGCTTCAGGGGCTGGGCTGGGTCCATGTCGAGGGCAGCCTGGACGACCCGAAGGTGACGGGGCGCGGCAGCTTCTCGGAAGTGATTCAGGAGGGCGTGCTGCGCGAGCGGCTGCGGGCTTTGAACCCCGGCCCGGACGGCCAGCCCTGGCTGGACGACACACGCCTGTCGGAAGCCGTGGCCGCCATCACCCGGCTCGGTACGCACAAGCTGATGGAGACCAACCAGAAGGCCACCGAACTGCTGATCAAGGGGTTGACGGTCGAGGGCCTGCCCGGCTGGGACGGTGGACGCGGCCAGACGATCCGCTACATCGACTGGGAGACGCCGGCCAACAACCGCTTCACCGTCGTCAACCAGTACCGCGTCGATTGCCCGCCCGGCTACGACAGCGGCAAGGCCTTCATCGTGCCCGACCTGGTCCTGCTGGTGAACGGCATCCCGCTGGTGGTGGTGGAGTGCAAGAGTCCGTCCATCCCCGAGCCGCTGGCCGGGGCCGTGGACCAGCTGCGCCGCTACAGCAACCAGCGCAAGGCCGCCTTCGAGGTCGAAGACAACGAGGGCAACGAGGCGTTGTTCGCCACCAACCAGTTGCTGATCGCGACGAGCTTCGATGAAGCGCGCGTGGGCTGCATCGGTGCGGCCTTCGAGCACTATGCGCAGTGGAAGACCGTCGTCGGGCCTGACGGCAGCGGCAGCGAGATCGAGGTGGCGCAGAAGCTGGGCAAGTCCAGCCTGTCGGAGCAGGAGCGCCTGGTCGCCGGCCTGCTGCCGCCCGCACACCTGCTGGACGTGATCAAGAACTTTCTGCTGTTCATGCAGGTGGGTGGCCAAACCATCAAGTCGGTCTGCCGTTACCAGCAGTACCGGGCGGTCAACCGCGCCATTGCCCGGCTAAAGACCGGCAAGACCCGCCTGCAACATGGCGAGCACGACCAGCGCGGCGGCATTATCTGGCACACCCAAGGCTCGGGCAAGAGCCTGACGATGGTGTTCCTGGTGCGCAAGATGCGCGCAGACGCACAACTGCGGCGCTTCAAGGTCATCGTCGTCACCGACCGCAAGGACCTGCAGCGCCAGCTTTCGGAAACCGCCACCCTGACCGGCGAGGTGGTGGAGGTAGCCGAAAGCACGGCCGGCGTGAAGGCGCTGGCGCGGCGCAAGGGACCGGGCCTGATCTTCGCCACCATCCAGAAGTACCGCGACACCGACACGACGGACGATGCCCCCCTGACGGCCGACGACCTGCCCAAGGTGGCCGAGCCTAAGGTCAGCTACAAGTCCGGTGAAGAGTTCGAAGTGCTGAACGAGGACGACAGCATCCTCGTGCTGGTGGACGAAGCCCACCGCACCCAGTCCGGCGACCTGCACGCCAACCTGCTGGCCGGGCTGCCCAACTGCGCGCGCATCGGCTTCACCGGCACGCCGATCATCATGGGCGAGAAGAAGCGCACCCATGAGATCTTTGGCGAGTTCATCGACCGCTACACCATCAAGGAAGCCGAGGCCGACGGCGCCACGGTGCCGATGCTGTACGAGGGTCGCACCGCCAAGGGTGCGGTCAAGGACGACGCCAGCCTGGACGCGCTGTTCGAGGACCTGTTCCGCCAGCGCACGCCCGAGGAACTGGAGGCGATCAAGCAGAAGTACGCCACCAAGGGCCATATCTTCGACGCTCCGGCGCTGATCGCCGACAAGGCGCGCGACATGCTGCGTCACTACGTGACCAACATCCTGCCCAATGGCTACAAGGCCCAGGTCGTCGCCTACAGCCGGCTGGCGGCGATCCGATACTTCGAGGCGCTGAAGACCGCGCGCGATGAGCTGCTGGCCGAGGCCGAGCGCCTGAGTCCACAGGACAAGGCGCTGGACGACGAGGCGTTATGCCAGCGCCCGCCCAAGGTTCAGGCGTTGGTGCAGGCCTGGCGCTACCGCGACACGCTGGCGCGCCTCGAGTTCGCGCCCATCATCTCGGGCAGCAACAACGACGATCCGGCGTGGAAAGCCTGGACCGATGGCGCTGCGCAGGAGCAGCTGATCAAGCGCTTCAAGAAGCCGCTGTTCCACGCCGACCCGGCCAAGGCCGACCCGCTGGCTTTCCTGGTGGTGAAGTCGATGCTGCTCACCGGCTTCGATGCACCGATCGAGGGGGTGATGTACCTGGACAGGCCGATTCGAGAGGCCGAGCTGCTGCAGGCCATCGCACGCGTCAACCGCACCGGCTTCGGCAAGCGCTGCGGCATCGTGGTGGACTACTACGGCGTGGCGCAGCACCTGAAGGAAGCCCTCGCTGCCTACGCCGACGAGGACGTGGAAGGCGCGCTGGCCAGCCTGAAGGATGAGATTCCGGTGCTGCGTGACCGGCACCTGCGCGTGGTGGACCTGTTCCGCCAGCAGGGCATCGAGTCTCTCGATGACACCGAGGCCTGCGTCGAGGCACTGGGCAGCGAGAGGCTGCGGGCCGAGTTTGCGGTCAAGCTCAAGGCCTTCCTGGCATCGCTGGACACGGTGCTGCCGCGCCCGGAGGGGCTGCCGTACTCGGGCGACGCCAAACGACTGGCCTACATCTACGCGCGGGCACGCAACCGCTACAAGGACACGCCGGTTCTCGGCAAGGACGTCGGCGCCAAGGTGCGCAAGCTGATCGACGACCACGTGATCTCGCTGGGCATCGATCCCAAGATCCCGCCAATCCAGCTGACGGATGCCGAGTTCGACACGCACCTGGCTCGCGCGGCCAATGACCGCGCCAAGGCCTCCGAGATGGAGCACGCGATCCGCTCGCACATCCGCAAGCATGCGGACGAGGACCCGGTGCTGTACCGCAAGCTCTCCGAGCGGCTGAACGAGATCCTCAAGACGCTGGGTGAGCGGTGGGACGAGATCATCGCGCAGCTGCAGAAGATCATCGACGAACTGCGCACCGGCACGGCGGGCGCTGCCGATGCGCCCAGCGACCTGCCGGAGCATTGCGCGCCCTTCCTGCGCACGGTGCTGGACGTGGTCTGTGCCGGGCAAACGCCCACGTCGGCCGAACTGCTGCGGCTGAAGGACGTGACTGTGGAGTTGGTCGACCTGCTCGTTCAGGAGCTGCAGGGCAACCGGGGTATCTGGAGCCCGAGCAAGCGCGCCGACCAGGACAGCCTGAACGGACAGCTGTTCGAGTATCTGATGCGGCTGCGGCCGCCACTGGTGGATACCGACAAGGCCGGCGTGCTGGCCGACAAGCTGATGGAGCAGGCCCGCGCCAACCACGACAAGCTGTTGCATGTGTGAACCGATGTTGGCGCCTGTGAAATCGCCCAGCCTTCAGGTGGATGACCTGTACTTCGTGCTCCGACGCAGCACGCGTCGCAAGACGATGCAGATCACCGTGGAGCGTGACGGCGCGCTGGTGCTGTCGGCCCCGCCCGAGGTGGACGAGGCCACGCTGCGCGCCTTCGTGCTGGAAAAGCGCTTCTGGATCTACACCAAGCTGGCCGAGAAGGACCGCCTGCAGCGCCGGGTTCCACGCAAGGAGTTCGTCAGCGGCGAGGGTTTCCTGTACCTCGGACGCAGCTATCGGCTGAAGCTGGTGGATGAGCAGGACGAGCCATTGAAGCTGACGGCGGGCCGCTTCTGCTTGCGCCGAGATGCCTTGCCCGCCGCGCGCGAGCACTTTATCCGCTGGTACTGCGAGCGTGCCAAAGCCTGGCTGTCCAGCCGCGTAGCCGAATACCAGTCACGCATGGAGGTGTCGCCCGCCGGCGTGAAGGTACAGGACCTGGGCTACCGCTGGGGATCCTGCGGCAAGGGCAACTGGTTGTACTTCCACTGGAAGACCATCCTGCTGCCCCCACGGATCGCCGAATATGTCGTGGTGCATGAGATCGCACACCTGCATGAACCGCATCACACGCCAGCGTTCTGGCTGCGGGTGGAACGCGCCCTACCCGACTACGCGCAGCGCAAGGCTTGGCTGGCCGAGCACGGAATCGATGCCGAAGGGCTCTGAGAACAAGGGCCGCCTATTTCACCTGCGACCACTTCGCGCTGCTGAACCGTTGGAAGAGACAGGCCCTCGTGAGCAGTCGATCCTTAGGGTCGAAGAGGGGCCCATTCTTGACCATCCAGGACTCGGTCAGCACCAAACCATCGCGCGACGATGGCGTAAGCTTCCCCCGTAAGCTTCCCCGATCCGCAGACACCCCATAAGTAGAACTTTCTGGCATGTTTTCCCCAGCCAGGAGGTTCCATGAAGAAGTCCCGTTTCACCGAGACCCAGATCGTCTCGATCCTCAAGCAGGCCGACGCCGGCGTGCCGGTCAAGGACATCTGCCGGCAGGCCGGCATCAGCGTTCCGACCTACTACAAGTGGAAGTCGAAGTACGGCGGCCTGGAGGCCTCCGAGCTGCGGCGTGTCAAGGACCTGTGAATCGCCCCGGAACCTCTTGAATCGCCCCGGATTTACTAGACGGTCCCGGTTTTCAAAAAATGCTGATTCTCGAATTCTACCGGTGAACGATCACCGGCATGGCTGTGACGCCGCTTCGGGTTGTAGAACATCTCGATTGTCAACGCCGGTTGAAAACTGACCCACATTCGTCGGAATCGTCGGAGTAAAACTGACCCACCCCGGCGTCCAAAAAACCTAGCTCCTGATCTTGATATTCCCTGCTTTGCGCTTGTCCTTGA
>Ga0182743_1002133_pt1 | contig 17885 bp, 17 predicted proteins | sample eDN3rd30CKraftOP_FD_128522 | JGI IMG/M metagenome (GOLD analysis project Ga0182743, IMG submission 128522) | Enriched Organic Plus compost microbial communities from Emeryville, California, USA - eDNA 3rd pass 30_C Kraft OP (version 2) (version 2) ... | reverse complement strand
GTGGTCGCGGAAGAAGCGCGAGAAATGCGCCGGCGTGCTGAAGCCGAGCCTGCTGCTCAAGTCCGTGAGACTGTCGGTCTGATGGACGATGGCCTCCACGGCCAGTTCCATGCGCAGGACGTTGAGATACAGGTGTGGCGAGACCTGTTCGCTGCGCGCGAACAGCCGATAGAAATGAGCGCGCGACAGTCCTGCTTCACGCGCAAGGGCCTCGACGCTGCAAATGGTCCCCGGCGTGGTCCGCATCGCGGTGACGGCGCGACGGATTCGGAAATCGGCCGGCGCCAGCGCTGCGGCGCGGTCCCGAACGGAGCCTCCGACACTGCGCCAGGCGGTGAAGCGCTCGATGACGGCAATCATCAGTGCGGACAGAAGCTGCTCGTGTGCTGCGCCGGCGGACGGATCGGCCAGCATGGCCTGTGTCAGTTCGCGCGCAATGCGCTGAATTTGCGGTGAAAGCTGGCCGCCCGGCTTTTCGAAAAAGCGTGGGCCGCCGCTCGCCGTCCAGTTCGGCCGGAACTCTCCGAGCCATTCCGGCTCGATGTAGAGAGCGAGGATGATGGTGCGTGGCCGTTCTGGATCATGGACATAGGCGTGCGGCTCGAAGGCATTGACCAGCACGGCCTGGCTGTCCGTGAGCGCCACGAGGTCGTTGCCGACGGCGAAAGCGGTGTCGGCGCCCTCCGCCTTGATCAGAACATGGCAATGGGGATGCGCATGCCGCACCAACGAGCGGTCCATGTCGAGCAGGGCGACTCGGCCGAAGAGTCCGTGGGCGATGCGCAACGCATTCGACATCGGCGCAATTTTCCTCGGGCGCGGCATATCCGCGGGGACACTAATTATATCCTGTTCATGCCGTATCGTGAAATCGGTTTCCTCTTTCGCAGCGCATGGACTAAATGTCAGTCGAGCGTTTGCCTCAAACGGAAAGTCCTCATGGCCCAGACCCGTCCGACGCCGCGTCCCGGTGACAATGCTCCACAGCCCGTTCGCTCGTTACGCGAATGGCTCGATCATCTGGCGGAGCATGACCGGCTTTCGGTGATCAAGCCCAACGCGGACCTGCGATTTGAGGTCGCAGCTTATGCCAAGCGGCTCGATGGCCAACGGGCAACGTTGTTTCCAAGCCCAAGCGGTCATCCGATGCCGGTGGTCTCCGGCCTGACGTCGGATCGCGGCTGGATGGCGGACGCCATGGGCGTGGAGCCGTCCGAGTTGTTGCCCCGCTTCCAGCAAGCGGCCTTGGAACCGTTGCCGTGTGACGAGGTTGCTGCGGGCCCGGCGCAGGAGGTGGTCCACGACAAGGATGTGGACCTTTGCCGTATTCTCCCGCTGCCGACCCACAATGAGCACGACTTCGGTCCCTACATCTCGGCGGGGCTGATGATCGTTCGCAATCCCAAGACGGGAAAGCAGAATGTCTCGATCCACCGCTGCCAGGTCGCGGGTCCCGACCGGCTGGGCGTGCTCCTCCTGCCGCGCCACACCCACGCCTTCTATGAGATGGCGGAAGAGGCCGGCGAGGCGCTGCCGGCCGCCATCGTCGTGGGCATCGATCCGCTGACGCTCTTGGCCTCTCAGGCCATCGCGCCGCTCGATAGCGACGAACTGGAGATCGCCGGTGCATTGCATGGCAAGCCGCTGCCCGTGATCAAGTGCAAGACCAGCGACATCCGGGTGCCGGCCGATTCCGAGGTCGTGGTGGAGGGGCATTTCCTGCCCAAGGTGCGCGAGCTTGAAGGGCCGTTCGGAGAGTTCCCGCAATATTACGGTGAGCGCGGCAACCGTCATGTGATGGTGGTGGACGCCATCACGCACCGCAAGGATGCGATCTTCCACACCATCGTCGGCGGCGGGCTGGAGCACCAATTGCTGGGTGCGATCCCGAAGGAGGCGACGATCCTGTCGCATCTGCGGCGCAGCTTTCCGAACGTCCTCGACGTGCACCTGGCTCCGGGCGGGGTGATGCGCTTCAACCTCTATGTGAAGATCCGCAAGCGCCAGGAGGGCGAAGCCAAGAACATCATGATGGGGGCCTTCGCCGCCTCCTTCGACCTCAAGCATGTGACCGTCGTGGACGAGGACGTGGACATCCACAATCCGACCGAGGTCGAATGGGCGGTCACGACCCGTTTCCAGGCCGATCGAGACCTCCTGATCATCCCCAACAGCCAGGGCTCCAAGCTCGACCCGTCCAACAAGGACGGTGTCGGAGCGAAGATGGGGCTGGACGCGACCAAGCCGCTGGCGGCTGAGGAGATGGTGTTCAAGCGGATCCATGTGCCCGGTGAGGAGGATGTCGACATCTCGGCCGCGCTGCGGCCCAACGCCGGCGCCAATTGGCGTTCGATGTTGAAGCCGGGCGGATAGGCCGGTCGCTGACGAGGCCGATCCTGGGCGCGAGCCGGATGGTCCCATGTCGTTCAGCCTTGCGGCGGAGGGTGGAGGCGGGAACGCCTGCGCGGCGGTCGATTGCTGCCTAAAAAGTAATCTTCTGCGGTTTTCCCTTGTGTAGCAGTGGCTTCGCACGCACGCTTTCATCGTGGCGTGAGGCTTGCAACCGCGCCAGGCGGGCCGCGGGACGGTCGGAGAGGGATTGGGCTGTGGCTTCGGCTTTCGACGAGATGACCGGCACGGATGGAGGGGTTCGAGACCCTTACGAGGCGCTTTCCACTTGGCTTGGCGAGGTCAATCCGGAGGTTCTGGAGGTTCGCCGGCGCGAGGCGGAGTTGCTCTTCCGGCGCATTGGGATCACCTTTGCCGTCTATGGAGAGGCGGAGGCGACCGAGCGGTTGATCCCGTTCGATGTGATCCCGCGTATCCTGTCCGCCAAGGAATGGAGGTTTCTGGAACAAGGGCTGATCCAGCGCGTCAAGACGCTCAACCTGTTTCTGAAGGACATCTACAGCCGCCGCGAGATCCTGCGCGCCGGCATCGTGCCCGAGGATCTGGTGTTTCCAAATCCGGTGTTCCGGCCGGAGATGAACGGTCAGAAGGTGCCGCATGACATCTATGTCCATGTCGCTGGAATCGACATCGTGCGCGTGGATGCGGAGACCTTCTACGTGCTGGAGGACAACGCCCGCACGCCGTCCGGCGTCTCCTACATGCTGGAGAACCGGGAGATCATGCTGCGGCTGTTTCCGGAGCTGTTCGCCCGCCATCGCGTGGCGTCGGTCGAGGATTATCCGGATCAGCTTCTGGCGACGCTGAAATCGGTGGCCCCGGCCGGGGCCTCCAGCGATCCGACCGTCGTGGTGATGACGCCCGGCGTCTACAATTCGGCTTATTACGAGCATTCGTTCCTGGCCGATAAGCTCGGCGTCGAACTGGTCGAGGGCAACGACCTGTTCGTCAAGGCCGGCCTCGTCTACATGCGCACCACTCAAGGGCCGCGCCGGGTGGATGTGATCTATCGCCGGATCGACGATGATTTCCTCGATCCTCTGACCTTCCGGCCGGATTCCGCGCTGGGTGTCGCGGGCCTGATGTCGGCCTATCATGCCGGCAATGTGACGCTTGCCAATGCGGTCGGAACAGGCATCGCCGACGACAAGGCGATCTACAGCTATATGCCCGAGATCGTGCGGTTCTATCTCGGCGAAGAGGCGATCCTGAAGAACGTTCCGACCTGGCGCTGTCGGGAGGCCGATCATTTGAGCTATGTGCTCGATCACCTCGACGAACTGGTGGTCAAGGAGGTGCACGGCTCGGGAGGTTACGGCATGCTGATCGGGCCGACCGCGGACAAGGCCACGATCGCGGCCTTCCGCGATAAGATCAGACGCACGCCCAGGAACTTCATCGCCCAGCCGACATTGGCGCTTTCCACTTGTCCGACCTGCGTGGAGAGCGGCGTGGCGCCACGGCATGTCGATCTGCGGCCGTTCGTCCTGACCGGCCGCGACCGCACCCGGATCGTGCCTGGAGGGTTGACGCGGGTGGCGCTGAAGGAGGGGTCGCTGGTGGTCAATTCCAGCCAGGGCGGCGGCACCAAGGACACCTGGGTGCTGGACCGGTGACTGGGATGCCGCACAGGTAGAACGCCATGCTCTCGCGCACCGCCGACAATCTTTATTGGCTGGCTCGCTATGTCGAGCGGGCCGAATATCTGGCCCGCATCCTGGAAACGACGCAGCGGCTGACCGCCATGCCGCTCGACCAGAGCCGCAGCACCAACGAATGGGAGACCGCTCTGGCGACCGCCGGCTGTGCCGGAGCATTTTACCAAGCCCACGACAAGGCGACCGAGGAGGCGGTGACCCATTTCCTGGCGTTCTCGCCGGACAATCCTTCGTCGATCCGCAATTGCCTCGAGGTCGCCCGCCACAACGCGCGTGCCGTGCGTACGGCGCTCACCATGGAGACGTGGGACGCGATCAACACCACTTGGCTGGACCTGAAGCGTTTCGGACACAAATCGGCCTCACGCGAGGAATTGACGCGGTTTCTGCAATGGGTGCAGGAATCCTCGCTCCGCTTCGATGGCTCGGCTTATCGTACGATGCTGCGCAATGACGCCTATTGGTTCTCGCGCATCGGGCTCTACAGCGAGCGCGCCGACAACACCGCGCGCATCCTGGATGTCAAATACCATCTGTTGTTGCCCGCTCACGAGCATGTCGGCGGGCCGGTCGATTATTTCCAGTGGGCGGCGATCCTGCGCTCGGTCTCCGCGCTGACGGCCTATCATTGGGTTTACCGCGACAGCGTGAAGCCGTGGCTGATCGCCGATCTGCTGATCCTGAACGATCAGCTCCCGCGATCGCTGTCGAGCTGCTATGAGAACATGGTGCAGAACCTCGATCGCATCGCCGCGGCCTACGGCCGTCAGGGGCCTCCGCAACGGCTGGCGCGCTCAATCCGCACCAAGCTCCAGAACACACGGATCGACGATATCTTCCAGGGTGGACTGCACGAGTTTATCAGTGACTTCATCGCCGAGAACAACCGGCTCGGCGCTGCCGTGACGCAGCAATACCTGATTTGAGGAGCGCCTGACCGGCATCCGGGTGGACTAGCCCGCTGGGATCGGGATCATGCGCGCGCGCCGGATGAAACCAATGCGCATCGCCATCTTTCACGAGACCGTTTACCGTTACGAAACTCCCGCCTATGGCGTGATCCAGAGTCTGCACCTGACTCCCCGCAATCATGATGGACAGTCGGTGTTGGACTGGCGCATCGACGCTTCGGAGAATTGCCAACTCCAGCAGCAGGTCGATGCCTTCGGCAATATCGCCCATGTGCTGACCGCCGAGGAGGCGCTTTCGGAGCTGCGGGTCCTGGTCGAGGGAGAGGTCGAGACCCAGGATACGGGCGGCGTGGTGTCCGGAGCACTGGAGCGCTTCCCCCACAGTTTCTATTTGCGCGATACCCCGCTGACCGAGGCCGATGCCGCGATCACGAGCTTCGCGCGCGCGGCGGTTGCGAGGGCCGGCGATGATCAGCTCAAGGCGCTCCATCTGCTGTTGGAGCAGGCGCATGATGAGCTCGCCTATGAGGCTGGCACGACCCAGGCGACCACATCGGCGGCAGAGGCATTTGCGATCAAGCGCGGTGTCTGTCAGGACCTCACGCATATTTTTATTGCTGCTGCGCGAAGTCTCGGTATACCGGCCCGCTATGTCGGAGGTCATTTGCGTCATGCCGATGATTCCGACGATCAGGAGGCCGGCCACGCCTGGGCCGAGGCTTATGTGCCCGCGCTCGGCTGGGTCGCGTTCGATGTAGCCAATGGCGTGTGCGCGACCGAGGCGCATGTGCGCGTGGCCGTGGGCCTTGATTATCTGGGCGCCGCGCCGGTGCGTGGGAGTCGATACGGTGGTGGCGATGAGAGCATGGAGGTCATCGTCCGCGTTCAGAACGTCCTGAAGGGCGCCTCGGCTCGCTGAGTCTGGCCGTGAAGCCATGGGGCCCGATGCGGTTCGGCGTTAACGTTGTCCGCCGCCGCAGGAAAAAGAACCTTAACGGATATTAACCTCTCGTTAGCCGGCTCGCTTCCAAGAGAGGTGGCGGAAACCTGGCGTCAGCCACGGCCGCTCGGTCGCGGAACTTGAGCGTCGGACTTGGAATCGAATACGGACTGATTGGAACCTCTGGAATGTCTCGCTTGTCGTTGGGTCGGGATGTCGCGGTAAGTCTTGGATTGTTGCTGCTTGCGTCGCAGGCAGGGTCCGCGTTCGCCCAGACCAACGGGATAGAGGGGCATCGGCGGGACAATCCCGACGGATCGTCGTCGGTGAGCGTCTCTCGCAAGCTGCTGCCGACCATGAGATGGGAAACGCGGGTCGGGGCCGACCTGTCGCTGATCGCTCCGCAGAGTTTCGACCGCCGGCTGAGAAACCCGTTGCAGAATCCGACTGAGAGCTCCCACGGCGTCGCGTGGGCATCGGCGGTGATGCCAGGCGGCCCCCTGGGCATCTGGCAGACGACCACGCTCCAGGCGCGCGTCGATCCTCATGAGGAGCAGGGATGGCTCGGGACGCGGTTCAGCCGCTCGGTTCCGGTCGGGAGCAATTTGTCCGTGATCCTTGAAGACGGTTATGGCTATTCCCGGCCGTTGCACCATGTGCCCGATGCGTTGACGGCGAGTTCCTGGGAGACCGACAAGGCTGTGCGGATCAAGGTGTCGCCGGTTCACACGACGCTGTCGTTCGGCACGCGCCGATCTAGCGCAGAGGGCGAATGGCTGAACTCGATCAGCGCCGAGCAGCGAATCCTCAACGGGCTGACGGTCACGGGCACGGTCGGCGAGACCGCCGAGGGTGTCATCAACCGCAGCGTCTGGGCAGCCTTCAGTCGCAAGTGGTGACGCCGGCCGATCGGCCGGTGACCCGCCAGCCGCCCATCACATGATCGCGAATTCGCTGTTACGGCGATCCGTCACGAGCATCGTGCCGGGATAATGCGTGATGCAGAATTCCGGCTTCGCGGTCTCCACGACCGATTGCGGCGTCACGCCACAAGCCCAGAACACCGGGATCTCGTCGTCCTTGATCGTGACGGTTCCGCCGAAGTCCGGTTTGCCGAGGTCTGCGATGCCGATCAGGTCCGGCCGGCCGATGTGGACCGGCGCGCCGTGCACGGCCGGAAAGCGGGTCGTGATCTGAACGGCCCGGATTGCGTCGGCCGGCTTCATCGGGCGCATGGAGACGACCAGCGGTCCGTGGAAGGGACCCGCAGGCGTCGTCTGGATGTTGGTGCGGTACATGGAGACCGCGCAGCCTTCGGTCAGGTGCCGGAGCTCGATGCCGTCCTCGATCAGCGCCTCTTCAAAAGAGAATGAGCAGCCGAGCGCGAAGATCACCAGATCATCGCGCCAATGGGCGTCGATGTCGGTCGGCTCGTCGATCACCTCGCCGTGCTTGAAAACCTTGTAGCGCACGAGGTCGGTGCGGATGTCGAGATCGTCGGCGAGCGTCGGCAGGCACGGATCGCCCGGCGCGCCGACGGCCAGCAAGGGGCAAGGCTTCGGATTGAGCTGACAGAACCGCATGAAATCGGTGGCCAGGGCGGCCGGAAGGATCGCCAGGTTTCCTTGCACGAAGCCGGGTGCGAGTCCTGCCGTCGGGCTTTGCCAGAGCCCCTCCCGAATGGCGCGGCGGGCCTCGGGGCCGGTCTGGGGGATATGGTTCGGGATCGACGTGGAATCGGCCATGGCTCTGAAAGTGCTCCGGTTTTGCGGCCATCATCTCAGGGCGCGGCCCAGGACGCAAACGCTTCCCGCGGTTCTCTTTCCTATAAGATCATATCTTTACGATCTTATTCGGGCGCGCTATCGTCATCCGCATGAAAGGCCCCGTGACCTCGCCAGCGGCAATCTCTGGGATTCACGTGTCCCGGCCGATGTTCGTGCCGGGACGGTCGGTCTCGCTGTCCTCGCTCGTGGTGGCGTCGGTGCGCGACGCATTGTTCGCCAAGACGCTCAAGCCCGGAGACTTTCTGGGCACGGAGAATGAACTGGCGGCCCGCCACGGCGTCAGCCGCATGGTCGCGCGCGATGCGCTGCGCACGCTGGAAGCGCTTGGCATTGTCGAAATCCGGATGGGCAAGGGCGGTGGCGCGCGGATCGCGCGCGGCAACCCGCGCCTGTTCGCCGAGGCATTGGCCGTGCAGCTCGATCTGTTCGGTGTGACGCCGGCCGAAATCATGGACGCGCAGCGCGCCATCGAATGTCTGGCTGCGGAATTGGCGGCGGAGAATGCAACCGACACGGACATTGTCCGTCTTCATCAGCTTGTCGCCGACGCCGAAACCGCGATCGATGATACCGCGCGCTACACCAAGCTGAGCCGCGACTTCCACTTGGCGGTGGCGGAAGCCTCGCACAATCGCGTGCTCGTCGTGCAGCTCATCTCGTTGCAGCATGTCTCATGGCCCGAGCGCAATTCCACGCTGACCCCGCAGGTCGCGTGCCGTGTTCTCGACGTTCACAAAGAGCTGGTGTCGCTGATCGAAATCCGCGATCCGGTCGGCGCGCGCCGCCTGATGAACGATCACGTCAAGATGATCCGCACCCGCCGCGTCGCGGAACATGCCAAGGCGACAGCTTGGAGGCAGCGCATCGACCGCTGTTGACGCGGCAATGATTCAACGAAGCAAATCGTCAAAAGGAGGAGACAATGGACAAGGACAAGTTCATCATCGAGCCCCATTTCCGCTTGCAGGAATGGGTTGCCGAGGAGAAGGGCTACTTCAAGGATGAGGGGCTCGACTACGAGTTCCGCGAGACCATACGCTCCACGGACGGAAAGCATCACAACAAGGGCGACAAGTCCGGCGCGATGCAGCTCATCGAGAGCGGCAAGCCGTCGGATGTGAGTTGCGCCTGCCATTGGACCGTGGGCGTCGCGGCGTCCAAGGGCAAGGGCCGGCTGTATGGCGAGGCCTATTCGGTGGCGCCGTCGGGCATTTTCGTGCCGAAGGATTCTCCGGTGATGACTCCGGAGGACCTGGCGGGCGTGCCGATTTCCGTCGGTTACCAATCGGGCAGCCATTACGCCACGATCCAGGCGCTCGAGCCCTACATGTCCGCCGACAAGATCAACCTCGTCTTCTCGGACGGCATGCTGTTCTCACGGCTCGACAATCTGCTCGAAGGGCGCTCGCCGGCATCGACACTGTTCAGCGGGCCTTACTATTTCGCCGAGCAGCTCGGTTTCCGGAAGATTATCGACAACACATTCATGATTGCCACCATGATCACCGGCGACCCTGATCCGGAGGATCTGCGCAAGTTCTTCAATGCGCTGCAAAGAGCACAGCGCGACATCGATCTGCGCCCGGACCTCTATACCCATTACTACAAGAACGAATTCCCGGAGCGTTATCATTCGCGGATGGATACGCGCCGCTTCGGGCCGGGCGAGCGGCTGGTGTTCGAGCCTTACACCAAGGAGGTCTACGAGGAGACCTTCCGGTGGACCGCCGAGCGCGGCATCTTCGCCGATACGGGCATGGGCTCCGGCGTCTACGAGGATGCGGTGATCCGCGTCGCCTGACACGGTCTGCGACCGCGACCTTCGAACAGCCCGCCTTGGCGGGCTGTTCTTTTTCCGACGTGTCCGCCGTTGCGCTGGAGCAGCGGAAACATGCGCAATTGAGCGATAGCCTGTATAGACTCTTTGCCGTCAAATTGCGGCGGCACTCAATGGGATGGAAGGCAGGACGGCGATGGATAGCGCGGACAAGGCAGCGGCGACGCCACTCGACGCAGATCAGCAGGTGAATGTCCTGCTCTGGCTCGATGGGGCCCAATTGTTCGAGCAGGCCATCCTCGCGTCATCCCATGCCGCGCGAGCTTCTGTTTCTACCTTCAAAGAGGCGGAGCATCCGCCGGACGATGTCCTGGCCCGGACCGATGTCGTCGTGGCCTGGCGGTTGCCGCCGGGCATCATGTCGCGCATGCCTCGATTGAAATGGATTCAGTGCCAGTCCGCTGGTGTCGATGACTGGCTGGCTCGGCCCGACCTCGATCCCAAGGTTACGCTGACGGGCGCGCGCGGCATCCACCGCATCCAGATGCCGGATACGATCATCGGTGCTCTCTATTCGATCACGAAACCCTTTGAAGAGATGCGCCAGTTCCAGGCCAGGCGGGAATGGGGCGCTGTGGCGCCCAAATTCGTGGCCGGACGGACGTTGTCCATCGTCGGCCTCGGCGAGATCGGCTGCAACCTCGCGAAGAAGGCCGCGGCTTTGGAGATGCGCGTCGTCGGCGTCAAACGCACGCCTGCGCCCGTGCCCGGCGTCGATCGTGTCGTCGGCCTGGATCAGATGGATGAGGTGTTGGCGGAGGCGGATTATGTCGTGGTGCTTCTGCCGGTCACGCCTGCCACCATCGATCTGTTCGATGCGCGGCGCTTCAAGGCCATGAAGCCGTCGGCGTGGTTCCTCAATTTCGCGCGCGGGCAGCTCGTTGTTGACGATGACCTCATTGGCGCGGTGGACAGCAAGACGATCGCCGGCGCCGTTCTGGATGTCTTCCGCAAGGAGCCTTTGCCAGCCGAACATCCGTTCTGGAGCACGGAGAACATCATCATCTATCCGCATATCGGCGGGCGTCATCCGAGGCGATCGGACTTCGTGGTCGGGCTGTTCAAGGACAATCTCGACTGCTTCTTCTCAGGACGGCCGTTGCGGTCGGAGATCGACCGCGATCGCGGGTATTGACGTTTGGGTTGCCATGGGTGTTCGGCTGCAATGCGCTTGTGGTCCCCTTGCGTTCGCTGCATGGCTGCGGTGCTATGAGCAGTGATTTTTTGGTCAGGCCCTAGCCACATGTCGCGAGCCGTGTACATTGCGCGCCGGCTGGTTTCCAAATCCGGCCGGGGAGGAGTGCTCTATGCCTGTGCAGCCGATGAAACATGCGGTCCGCGACATCAATGTGCGAATGCTTCGAGGCGGATCGGGACCGCCGCTTCTGTTCCTGCACGGTGCCAACGGCCTCACGCCATGGTTGCCATTCTACGAAGCTCTTTCCAAACAATTTGAGGTTTTGGTTCCGGAGCACCCTGGCTTCGGTCTCTCGGACAATCCCCCCTGGATTCGCAACGTCGCCGACCTTGCGATGTACTACCTCGATTTCCTCGATGGCCTCGGTCTCGACAACGTCCATCTCGTCGGACAGTCGCTCGGGGGCTGGACCGCTGCGGAACTGGCTGTGCGCAACACGTCGCGGCTGGCCTCGCTGTCGCTGATGGCGCCGGCTGGCATTCGTATCAAGGGAACGCCGTGCGGCGACAATTTCATCTGGGGACCCGAGGAGGGCGTGCGGAATCTGTTCCATGATCAATCCCTGGCCGACAAGATGCTGGAACAGATCGCCGGCATGAGCGACGACGAGAACGACGTTGCGCTCACCAACCGCTACGCCGCGACCAAGTTCGGCTGGGAGCCGCGATGGTACAATCCGGCGCTGGAGCGCTGGCTGCATCGTATCGACGTGCCGACGCTGATCCTGTGGGGCGACAAGGACAAGCTGTTCCCGGTCGATTATGCCGCGCGCTGGGGAGCGCGAATTCCAGGCAGCAGAGTCGAAATCCTCCGCGATTGCGGTCATGCCATCAATCTGGAAATGCCTGACGCCGCCGCGGCGGCGATCGTCGGCGTGGCTGGGAGGCGCTGATGCAATTCACATTCTTTCACCTGATGCCCTATCGCCCGCTCGACATGGTCGAGCGCCACAAGCATCGCGCCGGATGGGTCGTTCTGCCGAATGAATTGTACGATCCGGTCAAGGGTGCCGACGAATATCAGTCCTATATCGAGCAACTCGTCCATGCCGAGAAGCTCGGGTTCGATGTGATCGCCGTCAACGAGCATCACCAGACCGCCTATGGTCTGATGCCGGCGCCCAACCTGATCGCCGCCAACCTGATCGCCCGCACGGAGAGGGCGAAGATCGCCATCATCGGGCGCGCGCTGCCGCTGGTGAACAATCCGGTCAACATCGCCGAAGAGTTCGCGATGCTCGACAATCTGTCGCGCGGCCGCATCATCACCGGTTTCGTGCGCGGCATCGGCAACGAGTATCACGCCACGGGCATCAACCCGTTCTTCTCGCATGAGCGCTATCAGGAGGCGCACGATCTGATCACCCAGGCGTGGACGCGGCCGGGCCCGTTCTCGTTCGAAGGCGAGCACTTCAACAACCGCTATGTGAACCTGTGGCCACGACCCTATCAGAATCCACATCCGGAAATCTGGATTCCGTCAATGGGTTCGTCGGAGACGATCCGCTGGGCGGCCGCTCCAGAGCGCAAGTATCCCTTCCTGGTCACGTTCTCGAGCCGAGAGCTGGTCGCGCGCTATCTGAAAATGTATCGCGACCAGGCGACGGAATACGGTTACGAGTGCTCGTCCGATCAGCTTGGATGGGCCAGTCCCGTCTATGTCGCCGATACCGACGAGCGGGCGATGGAAGAGGCGCGTGCAGGGATTGAGTCGCTGTTCAACGACTATCTGGCAGTGCCGTTCCAGATGCTGTTGCCGCCCGGCTACATGTCGTTGCAGTCGATGAAGAACACGCTCCGGTTCCGCAAGAACCTCGGGACGCAGCGCCGTCACACGATCGAGGAGATGGCGGAGAACGGGACGGTCGTCGTCGGAAGCCCGAAGACCGTGCGCGATCATCTGCTTCGTCTGCGCGACGAGACGGGCGCGGGCAAGCTTATCACCATGCTGCAGTTCGGCGTGCTGCCGGATGATCTGACCCGCCGCAACACCGAGATGTTCGTCTCAGAGGTGATGCCGCATCTGCGTTGACAAGAAACCCGTATTCGGACGTGCCCATGCCAGATATCTCGGGGTGGGGCCGTTCGGGTGGCCCTGTTGGCAATGGGTCTCTGTTGACAATGGGTCCGGAACGGGCCGCGCGCCGCCCATGCCGCGAACGGCTTCAATAAAAATCTTGAGGAGGAACACCATGCGAGTGATGTTTGCGGTCGCCACGGCCGCTCTGATCGGTATGGGCGGCGCACAGGCGCAGGGTTTGGCATGTCCGAATGTGCGGCTTGTCGTGCCTTATTCGGCCGGTGGCGCGACCGACGTCGCTGCCCGGCTGGTGGCCGAAGGGCTCAACCGCGGTCTCAAAGCGACGGTGGTGATCGAGAACCGACCTGGCGCGACCGGCAATATCGGAACGGCCTATGTCGCGAAAGCCGATCCTGACGGTTGCACGCTGTTGGTCAACGCAGCGGTGATTGCGACGTTCACGGCCAGCTTCAGCAAGCTCACTTACGATCCGATCGATGATCTTGTCCCGGTGGGAGGGATCGGCATCACGCCGACACTTCTCGTCACCGCCACGAAGAACAAGGCTGACGATCTCAAGGGACTTCTGGCCTGGGCGCGGGACAGCCAGGACGGTCTCAGCTATGCCACGGCCGGATATGGCCTGCTCCAGCATCTGGCGATCGAGGAAATCGCGAGGCGTACGAAAGAGCGCTTCGTCCTGGTGCCTTACAAGGGCGGTGCGCAGGCTGTGACCGATCTCGTGACGGGCCGGGTGGATCTCGGCAGCTTCGCCGCAGGCTCGGTGCTCAAGCAGGTGCAGGAGGGCAAGCTGAAGGCGCTGGCCGTCGTTGCCGAAAAGCGATCCGGACTTGTGCCCGATGTCCCAGCGACAGCCGAGCAGGGTTTGGAGGGTCTTGATGCCGGCGTGCACTTCATGATCTACGCGCCGGCCAAGACGCCGAAAGCCACCGTGGACATGCTTTCGGATCGGTTGCGCAAGGTGGTTGGCGATCCGGCCTTGAAGGATCGCTTCGCGGCCATCGGTTTCGACCCGACCCCCATATCCTCCGAAGAAGCGGCCGAGGTGATGCGGCGCACGGCCAAAGATTGGATCCCCTTGATCAAGCGGTTGAATATCAGGCTGGACTGACGTCGCCGGGCTGGCACGGCTGGGCAGCCAATCTGGCCGCAAGATGGTGCTTCGAGCCCTATGGCACGGCGTGGCAGGATGAATTCGCCGCGCGCCGCCAGCCATCCGGATTGAAGGAAATCAAAACCTCGATAAAGTCATGGGATAAGCCCCCATGGACCGGCCGCGAGAGCCGGCGCGTGGCGCGGCGGGGAGGAAACCATGCGAGCATTGCTGGCCGCTACGGCGGTCGTGTTGATGGCTATGGGCAGCGCGCAGGCGCAGGATTCCGGGCCGGTTGCCAATTGCCAGCAGGTGCGAATTGTCGTGCCTTATCCGGCGGGCGGGGCGACGGATGTCGCCACGCGGATCGTGGCCGAAAGGATGATGGCGGCGCTGAAGCGACCGGTCGTCGTGGAGAACCGGGGCGGGGCGACCGGCAATATCGGAACCATCGCTGTCATCAAATCGGCTCCGGACGGCTGCGTCTTGCTCGTCAATGCCACCGTGATCGCGACCTTCGTCCACAGCATGCCGAACCTGCCGTATGATCCGCACAAGGATCTGATGCCGATTGGCGGCGTCGGGATCACGCCGACCCTGATCGTCTCGGCTCCCTCCGTGAAGGCCGGGACGCTCAAGGAACTGATCGCACTGAGCAAGGGTGAGTCAAACGGACTGAACTATTCCAGCGCCGGATACGGGCTCCAGCAGCATCTCGCCATGGAGGAGATCGCCAGGCGCACGGGCGCGAAATGGACTCATGTGCCCTACAAGGGCGGCGGTCCGGCGATGAACGATCTGATGGCCGGCCGGCTGGATGTCGGCGCGTTCCTCGCCGGGACGACGAAACCGTTTGTCGAAAGCGGCAAGCTCAAAGCGTATGCCATCGTGGCCGAAAAGCGCTCGCCGCTGATGCCCGATGTTCCGACCACGACGGAGCAGGGGCTGTCCGACATGAACGCGGGGGTCCACTTCATGCTGTTCGCGCCGGCGGGAACCCCGGAGCCGGCCATCGCGCTTTATGAAAAGACGCTGCGTTCGATCGTGGCCGAGCCCGAACTGGCGGAGCGCTTCGTCAAGATCGGCTTCGAGGCCACGCCGATGACCGCCAAAGAGGTGGACCAGCGCATGCGTGAAACCGGCGATCGCCTTGCCCCTTTGATCAAGCAGCTCAAAATCCGCTTGGAATGAGCGCCGACGGCGATTGACGGGGCGCCGCTGTCGCGTCAAGGATCGGCCACAAGCGTGGCCCAGAAGGGGCGGCGCCGGAAACAATAGACGGTCGCTCCTGTGACGATGTCCCTTTTTCGATGTGCCGCCCGTTTGAATGCGAATGTGGCGCGCCGCCAAGGCCGGTTCGCAAGGGCATTGGCCGGGGCACTCGTGGCCGGCGTTCTGGGCGGTTGCTCCGGCATGAGCGAAAGCACGACAAACGCGCTGTTTTCCGCTCCGGGCCAGTTTGACATCTATACGTGTCGAGACCTGAGCATCCAGGAGGATGCCACAAAAGCGCGCCTCCGGCAGCTCGAAGATTTGACGCGACGCGCGGAGGCGGGGCCCGCCGGCGGCGTGATCGGCACGGTCGCTTATCGCAGCGACTATCTGCGCGCTCGCGGCCAATTGCAGGTCATCAGGGAAACCTACGCCCGCCGCGAATGCGATTCGGAGGCAGCGCAAAACGATCCGCGCAATCGACGCTCAATTCAGCGTTAGACGTCTCTCTCGCGCCGCCACTCGCCGCTGAAGTGTCGTGAAGCGAACCAAGACCAATTCCAAGGTTCGTGGAATGGCATTTCCATGGCGGCGTCTGCCTTTCTCCGCCCGCTTCTTGGAACGTTCGCTTGGCACGCTCGTTGGCGCAGCGGGGGCGCAAAAGGAGCGCGGACAATGAAACGACTTGGTGCAGCAATCGCAATTCTCGGACTGATGACGGCTGGCGCTGCCGCACAGATGCAGCAGGGCGGTTCCTCTTCATCCGGCGCGAGCCGGGCCGGTGGAGAACGGGCTTATTGTCTGATCCGCGGTGACGGTTCCAAGAATTGCGGGTTCCAGACAATGGCGGCCTGCGAGGATGGCAAGACCGGCGCGACTGACAAGTGCATGCCCAACACCGGCGCGACGACAGGTTCCGGCGGCTCGATGGACCGGAATATGAATCGCGGCGGCAGCATGAATCGGGGTGGAATGCCCAGCGATCGCGCACCGTCGGGTACGCCTGGAGAGTAACCGGAACTGCGTTCCCTCCCGTTGGGTGCTGGGTTCGGATCAATCCAATCCGGAAGCGTCGCCCGGTCATCGCCGGACGGCGCTTCTGGATCATCATGATCGGTCATCGCAAGGCTGGGCCGGGCCTCCAATTGTACAACCATTCGTAGCGCCCCAGCATGCGATCTGTACTGGACCAGCGCAGCACCATGTTGCGGGCCCAGGCTTGCGGTCCATCGAGATGATAGATGTGTCCATTGCTTCGCGCGGCCCGCTGCACGCGTGCGGTGCGGGCGCGGCGGGCGCGTTCGTAGCCACGCATCGCCGTGGCCGGATCGGGACCGCGTGCCAATGAATCCGCGAGGACCGCGGCATCCTCGATCGCCATGGCGGCGCCCTGCGCGAGGAACGGCAGCGATGCATGGGCAGCGTCGCCGAGCATCGTCACCGGTCCATCCCCCCAACGGCGCAGAGGGGGCAGGTCATACAGCGCCCACTTCTGCCAGCGGTTGGGCAGCGCGAGCACGGTCCATGCCTCGTCGCACCAGGAGCCGCCGGCGAAGTGTCCCAACAGCTCTTCACGGCCGCCCGGTTCGCTCCAACTTCGATCGTTGCCACCGCCCCTTAGCGCATCCGATTCGTCGGCGAATATCGTCACGATATTGATGAACCGGCCCGCGCTGACAGGATAGTGAACGAGATGGCCGCCGGGGCCGAGCCAGAGGTTGACGTTTGCGCCCCGCAGGATTGGCGCAGCCTTGTCCGCTGGGACCAGCGCGCGCCAGGCCATATGGCGGCCGAACTCGGGTGTGGAGCCATGCCCCAGTTTTCGGCGCAGCCGCGACCACAATCCATCGGCTGCGATCAGAGCGATGCCGGTTTCATCGGCGCAGTCCATGCCGTGCCGACAGGCGGCCGTCACACCGTGACCATGGATGACGAAATCCTCGACCGAAGTGCCGAGCTTCAACGCGATATCGGGATTGGCCTGGACCGCGTCCCGCAGCACGGCTTGCAGGTCGCCCCGATGAACGACCCAATAGGGTGCGCCGTATCGTTCAGACAGGCTTGCGCCGAGCGGCATGTGGGCGAGATTGCCGCCGTCCGAGGAGCGGATGAGGAGCGCCTTGGGCGTGACCGCCACACGTTCAATGCTGTCAGCCAGGCTGAGCGATACGAGCACGCGCGCGGCATTGGGCGACAGTTGAATGCCGGCGCCGGTTTCCAGCAGTTCGGTGGCCTGCTCGAGAATGGTGACCCGAAAGCCATTCTTGGCCAGGGCCAGGGCCGCCGTCAGCCCACCGATCCCGGCGCCGGCGACGATGACCGTCCGGGACGGATTGGGGCGAGACATGGCCACCGACCGGACGCCGTGGCCTCAGGCCAGTTCCGTGAGGGCGCAGTCTTCCGGAATGGCTGCCCGGGGATCGAGCGCGGCCGAGAAACGATAAAGCGTTGAGCAATAGGGGCAGATGATTTCAGCCTCGTCGCCCATGTCGAGGAAGACATGAGGGTGATCGAAAGGAGGCTTGGCGCCCACGCACACGAATTCGCGGGCGCCGATCTCGATCGTCTGCACGCCGGGATCATTGTGGAAGTGCGGCACAACAGGGGCAGCCATGGTCCGACCTTGGCGTTGGGGTGAAGCGTTTGCGGCGCACCATAAGGCATGATCCCGAAAAGTGCGAAGCGGTTTTCGGATCAGATCATGCCTCGGGGAGCGATGATCCCGAAAAGTGCGAAGCGGTTTTCGGATCAGATCATGCCTCGGGGAGCGATGATCCCGAAAAGTGCGAAGCGGTTTTCG
>Ga0182743_1002132_pt1 | contig 17889 bp, 16 predicted proteins | sample eDN3rd30CKraftOP_FD_128522 | JGI IMG/M metagenome (GOLD analysis project Ga0182743, IMG submission 128522) | Enriched Organic Plus compost microbial communities from Emeryville, California, USA - eDNA 3rd pass 30_C Kraft OP (version 2) (version 2) ... | reverse complement strand
GCAACGATGCCTTGTCCACACACCCCTCGCTTATCCACGCGCAATGTGGACAACGCTTTGCATAGATGGCTGACAAAGCCGGAATGTCCTGCTGCGACAACCACTTGCAGCAGCTGCTCAAAAATTGACGCGCCGTGTCGGGCGCCGCATCGCGGGGGCACCGGCGCGCGCCTTCACTTCACTCTTCCAGCCGCATGCCCAGCTTCAGCCCGACCTGCCAATGGGCCACCTTGCCATTCTCGATATGGCCACGCACCTCGGTCACCTCGAACCAGTCCAGGTTGCGCAGTGTCTGGGATGCGCGTTCGATGGCCTGCGCGATGGCATCGTCGGTCGAGACGGCCGACGACCCCACCAGTTCGATCTGCTTGTAGACGTGATTGGACATGGCGACACCTCCTTCAGGGATATGCATGGGCGACCCAATTCGCGCCACTGCAGCACGGCGGGCCGTCTCCATTGCAGCACGCCGGGGCACGCCGTGGCTGTTGCGGCAAGCCACCGGGTGTTACGCGAGTGTTACTCGCCAGGTTATGCGGGGATGCCGCGCAGGGTCAGGCACCGGCCCGGGCCACCGTGTTGCCGCCCTGCTCCCTGGCGCGGTACAGCGCGCCTTCGGCCTGCCCCAGCAGAAGCTCCAGTTCGGACAATCCACCGGCATGCGCGCCCTGCGCGACGCCGACGCTGACGGTCAGTCCGATTGCCGGGTCGGCTTCGTCTGGTACCACCGCCAATTGCGCGATGCCGGCGCGCAGGCGCTCGGCCACCTGCACGGCCTCGTCCGGCGAGGCACCGGGCAGCACCGCAGCGAACTCCTCGCCCCCCAGCCGGCCGAACAAGTCGCCACTACGCAGCCCCGCGCGCACCACGGCGGCACAGGCAACCAGCACGCGGTCGCCCGTGGCACGGCCGTGGCGATCGTTGATCCGCCTGAAATTGTCGAGGTCGAACATCAATACCGCCACGCCACCGCGCGACAGCGCATCGGCGCCGCTACCCAGGAACGCGCCGCGCGTCAGCGCCCCCGTCAGCCCGTCATTGCTGGCGGCGTTTTCCAGGCGGCGCAACGCGGCCTCGCGGGCCGCGTTCAGGGCGGCCGCGCCCAGCGCACCGGCACCCATCAGCGCCACGCCCAGCGGCAGCCATAGGTCGCCGTCCAGGGCCTCGTCCGGTCCGGGCAGCGACACCAGCCCGGCCGACACCACGATCATCTGGCCCACGCAGACCAGCATGGTCAGCACGGCCGTCCAGAACAGCTCGTAGGTGATGGCCGCCCACAGCAGCGCCAGCACCAGAAACGCGACGGCCCCAGGTCCGCCGATCAGCAGCGTCGCGGCGAAGCTGGCCGCCACCACGGCCAGCGGCACCCACTGGGCCGGCTCGCGCAACAGCATGCGGGCCTCGTCGCGCCACTGCTGTCGCGTGCGCCGGTCCAGCCGCGGCAGTGCCAGCAACACGGGCAGCACGAGGACGTAGTTGGCCAGTTCGGTAGCAAACCGGAATCCCGGCCGTGCTTCCAAGGCGCCGCCATAGACGAAGGGCGCCATGCCGGCGTCCGCCATGGCCGCACTGGCGGCCGCGACGATGCAGATGCCGAGCAGATAGCGCACGGAATGCGGCCGGGCCAGCCGGCGGTCTGCTTCGTGCAGCCGGCGCAGCAGCAGCCAGCCCACGAGGATGCCTGCGAAATCGGCAAGTACGAACCACAGCGACGGTTCGAAGCCGTCGCCGGCAAGCAGTTCGGCCACGACAAAACCGCCGGCCGCCGCCGCCCACCCTGCCGGCGTGGCGCAATCGGGACGCCGCACGAACAGCCCCAGGATGATGGCGTTGGCCGGCCAGAATACGGCGGGCAAATCCACCGGATAGGTGAGAAAACCAAACAGACAGGCCAGTAGGCCGATGCCGAAAACCAGCGCCAGCCGGCGGACGTGCGCGCGGACATCAATCGCGGAAACGGCCTGGTTGTTATCGTAGGCAGCCATATTTCCTCGAGGGGGGTTCCCTGTGCTTCGTGCAAGGTTGCACGAAGCCGCAAGGGTGTCAATCGCGTTTGCCCTCAGGCTGCGACGGGCGGGGCGATGCAACCTGCCGCAGCAATGAAGCATTGCCGTGCATATCGCAGTAATGCGAATAGAGATGCCACAGTATTACGTCCGTGCATGGCGCGCTTGGGCCGACGCCATACAGAGTCCGGACCCGCGATCCGCTACGTTCGCCGGCGCCGCAGATATAACGGGAACACCGCCGTCATCACGCAGCCCACTCCCGACACGCCCATGACCCAGCCCATGGCCCACGGGCTGCCGTCGGAACACCAGCCCACCAGCGCCGCGCTGAGGATGCCGCTGCCGTAGTGCATGGCGCCTACCAGCGAAGACGCCGCGCCCGCGCGGTCGGGAAAGGCCGCCAGCGCACCGGCCACGGAGTTGGCCACGATGAAGCCGTTCATCGAGAGGAAAAAAAAGATCGGCACCGCCAGCCCGGCCAGCCCGCCCCAGCCCAGCCGGGCGTTAAGGGCCAGGACCACGCCCGATAGCGCGACGATCCAGGTTCCCAGGCGGAACAGGCGTTCGCTGCCCAGGCGCATCACCAGGCGGGAATTCAGGTAGTTCGCCAGCATCATGCCGACAATGTTGACGCTGAACAGCAGGCTGTAGCCCTGCGGCGAGACCCCGTAGTAATCGATGTAGGCGAACGGCGTACCGGCGATGAAGGCGTAGATGCCGGCATAGAAGAAGCCGCCCGACAGCGCGTAGCCAATCAGCTTGGGATCGCGCGCGAGCGACAGGTACACGCCGAACACGCCGGAAAGCGGCCGGTGCGACCGCCGCTCGGGCGCCAGCGTCTCCGGCAGCGCGCGCAACGCGAACAGCGTCAGGCCGCCCAGCAGCACCAGCGTCCAGAAGATGCCGCGCCACGACCACACGACCAGGATCTGCGCACCCATCAGCGGCCCGACCAGCGGCGCCACGCCCATGATGAGAATGAGCGTGGACAGCATCCGCGCGGAATGCTCCCGGGTGTAGAGATCGCGCACCATGGCTCGCGCCAGCACCGGGCCCGAGCAGGCGCCGATGGCCTGCACGACACGCCACCCCATCATCTGCCCGATGTCCTGCGACAGCGCGCAGCCGGCCGACCCCAGGATGAACAGCGCCAGTCCCACCACGATGGGCGGGCGCCGGCCATAGCGGTCCCCGATCGGCCCCCAGATGAGCTGCCCCAGGCTGAAACCGATCAGGAAGGCCGACAGCGTCAACTCGACCCGGCCGCCGGCGGCGTGCAGGTCCTCGGCGATGGTCGGCATGGCAGGCAGGTACACATCCGTGGAGACGGATGCGAACGACATCAGGGCGCTGAGGATCAGCAGGACGCGCAGGCTGGTCGAACGCGAGACGTCGGCCGGCGCCGTCTCGGCGTCCAGGGGAACGGAGGCGGTGCCGGGCGAGGGGGACTTCGTCATGAGGGGGGATTGCCGCGAGAGGGAGACGGGCGTACAGGCACGCCCGGAAAGGGAGAATTATGCTCCTGTGCCGAAGGGGCCGCCGGATAAACGTTCACTGGCGCTGCCCGCCTCTATCGCCAGCCCGCCGATGGGCTTCTCCCCCCTTTCCATCGCATGCCCCTTTGCGGGCAGGCTTGCGCACGTACTCCTGAAATTGTCTAGAATATTTCCGTCACAAAGAAATCATTTCCGTTAAACGGAAATTTTATATGCCGGCTTGCCCACCCGCGGACCAGCCGGCACCCGCAACCCGGAGAGCAACCATGCCGCTGAATGTTCTGGACAACAAGACCGCCATCGTCGTAGGCGCCGGGCAGACGCCCGGCAGCACCGTGGGCAATGGCCGCGCCACCGCCATCGCCTTCGCCCGCGAAGGCGCCTGGGTAGCCGTGGTAGACCGAGACCTGGCCTCCGCTCAGGAGACCGCTGAACTGATCCGGGCCGAGGGCGGCCAAGCCATGGCGATACAGGCCGACATCACGCGTGAAGCGGCCATTGCCGCCATGGTGAACCAGGTCATGCAGGCGCGCGGCAGAATCGACATCCTGCACAACAACGTCGGCATTGCGGGCGCGGGGGGCGACGCGCCGATCGAGAGCATCACCGAAGAGGCCTTCGACCGCTTGACCAACCTGAATCTCAAGGGCATGACGCTCACGTGCAAGCACGTGCTGCCCGCGATGCGCGAGCAGCAAAGCGGCTGCGTGATCAATGTGGCTTCCACCGCCACTTTCGCCCTGTATCCCAACGTGGCCTACAAGGCCACGAAGATGGGCGTTCTGGGCCTGACGCAGCACATCGCCATGACCTACGCGGCGCTGGGCGTGCGCGCCAACTCCATCCTGCCCGGCCTGATCGATACGCCGATGGCCATCGAGGCCCGTGTCAAGCTCACCGGCAAACCCCGGGAACAGATCATCGACGAGCGCAATGCGATGGTGCCCCTGCGTGGCCGCATGGGCACCAGCTGGGACGTCGCCCACGCCGCGGTATTCCTTGCCTCCGATCAGGCGGGATTCATCACCGGCGTACACCTGCCCGTCGACGGAGGCGCCCTGGCGCGCGTCGGCCCCTGAAGGGACGAGCACAGGGTGGCTCCGGGCACCTGGCAAGGGAAAACCCGACCTTCCGCCACCAAAGCTCGCCCTATAGAATTTTATTTAACGGAATCAATTTCCGTTAAACGGAAATAAGAACAAGCGCAGACCTCATAAACCAGGCAGCAAGCCGAAAACAAGGCAGGAGACCTCATGAAGCATTTCTTCCAACCCAGCACCGTTTCCCCCGCGCGCCGCCGCGGCCTGAAGACCCTGGCCGCCGCCAGCGCACTTGCCGTGCTGCCCTTGGCGCTGCCTGGCAAGGCAGCCGCGGCGGACTTCCCCTCCAAGCCGATATCGCTGGTCGCGCCGTTCGCGGCGGGCGGCTCCACCGACATGCTGGCCCGCGTCATCGCCAAGGCGCTGTCGGCCGAACTGGGGCAGCAGGTCATTGTGGAAAACAAAGGCGGCGCAGGCGGCACTATCGGAGCCGCCTACGTAGCCCGCGCGCCCGCCGACGGCTACACCCTGCTGTTGTCGAACGTCACTCTCACTTCGGCGCCCGCGCTGTACAAGAGCCTGCCGTACGACTTCAGCAAGGACATGTCGGCGATCTCGCTGCTCGGCCAGGTACCGTGCGTGCTGGAGATCAACAAAGACCTGCCGGCGAAGGACGGCAAGGCATTCCTGGAATACCTCCGCGCCAACGATGGCAAGCTGTACTACGGCTCCTCCGGGGTGGGCGCCGCGCTGCACCTGGCCACCCAGTCGTTCCTCAATGCCGCCAATATGAAAGCCGTCCACGTTCCCTACAAAGGTACGGGTCCCATGATGGTCGACCTGATCGCAGGCAACGTGCAGTTTGCAATCGACACGTCAGGCTCGGCCTCGGCGCAAGTGCGCGGCGGCAAGGTACTCGGCGTGGCCGTCACCTCCCGTGAGCGTGATCCGGCCTGGCCCGATCTGCCGACCCTGCGCGAGCTGGGCGTGCCGTTCGAAATGAGCATCTGGTACGGCATTTCGGCGCCCGCCGGTGTCCCGGAGCCCATCCGCAAGACGCTGCACACCGCCATCGAGAAGGCCACGCAGACGGACGAAGTGCGCACCGCCTACAAGTCCATGGGCATGCAGCTCGACACCCGTGGCGGCAAGGAGTTCGAACGCGTCATCGAGGAAGACACCGGCCGCTGGATCAAGCTCGTGAAGGATGCGGGCATCGAGCCCATCTGATCCTGCGCGCGCGGCGCCCCAACGGCGCCCGCGCAACGCCGAACATCCCACGGGTGGCATTGCGCCGCCCGCTGCATCAACAGGAGCCACGAACAATGCAGCAAGCAGCACAGGCGACGGGCGGCGCGGCATATGCCGACGACGCCCTCCCTATCGAAGACCTGAAGGAAGAGCAAGGCCTGCCCTTCGAGGTCAAGGACGGCATGGTGTATCTGCGCGGCAGCCGTAGCCGCTCGTCGGGCAGCATGGCGTTCCCCGAGCGCGAAGTCTGCCTCGAGACAGGCGCTCGCGATATGGAGCCCTTCCTGTTCGGCCCGAACGCCACGCTGTATTCCTTCAGCACCGTCCATGTCTCGTCCAGTCGTCCGGTGCCCTACACCCTGGGTTACGTGGACTTTCCGAACGGGGTACGCGTGCTGGCGCACGTGGTGGCCGAGCCGTCGCAGCCGCTGCGCTGCGACCAGCCGGTCCAGCTGCGCGCCGAGGGTGACCGCTGGTTCGTCGTCCCTACCCAATCCTGATCCGGAGAGTTCCGTGAGCAAAGTCTATATCGCCGGTGCCGCCATGATCCCGATGGGCAAACACCGCCATGCGAGTTATTCGGGCCTGGCCGTTCCCGCCGTGCTCAACGCGCTGAAATCGGCCGGGATCGCGCCGAAGGACGTGCAGGCGGTCGTCTGCGGCCATGCCTTCGGGGGCATGCTGACCGGCCAGCGCATCGTCAAGGAAGTCGGCATCGGTTCGATCCCGGTCTTCAATGTCGACAACGCCTGCTCTGGCGGCGCCTCGGCATTGCATCTGGCCTTCAAGGACATCGAAGCGGGCAAGCACGACATCGTGCTCGCCATTGGCGTCGACAAGCTGACCCAGTTCGGTGGCGGCACGCTGCCGCTGGTCGCCGAGGACCCCGAAGTCAAGCAGGGCATCGTGATGCCGGCGGTCTACGCCATGCGCGCGCGCCGCTACCTGCACGAACGCGACGCCACGCTGGAAGACCTGGCGCAGGTAAGCGTCAAGGCACGCCGGCACGGCGCGCGCAACCCCTACGCCCAGTTCCGCGGCGAGGTCACGGTCGACGAGGTGCTGCAATCGCGCCCGATCTGCGATCCGCTCACGCTCATGCAATGCTGCCCGACGGGGGACGGCGCAGCGGCGGTGATCATGGTATCCGAGGCGGGCCGGCGCAAGCTGGGAACGCCCGCGGTGCGGGTGGCGGCCTCGGTGGTGCACAGCGGCCAGGTTACCGCAGGCTTTCGCGACATGCTCAACCCCGAGATCAGTTCGGACTCGGCGCGCGATGCCTATGAGGCCGCGGGCTTCGGTCCGCAGGACCTTGACGTGGTCGAGCTGCACGACGCCTTCACCATCGCCGAACTGGTCTATTACGAAGCGCTCGGCCTGTGCCCGCGCGGCGAATCGGCCGGCTTCCTGCGCGCGGGCAAGTCGACCTATGGCGGCCAGGTCGTCGTCAATCCCAGCGGCGGGTTGCTTTCCAAGGGCCATCCGGTAGGCGCCAGCGGAGTCGCGCAGGCCGTCGAGGTCTATTGGCACCTGACTGGGCAGGCGGGCGAACGCCAAGTGCCCGGCGCCAAGCGGGCCCTCAGCCATGTGACCGGCGGCGGCATCGCCGGCCTGGACCATGGCGCCTGCACGGTCCACCTGTACGAAGCCGCCTGAAACGCCATGCCGGCAAGAACGAGCCTGGAATCGCAGCACCATGCATGATGTACATCCGCAGTCCACCGCGCCGGCGGCCAAGCCGCTGGCCGGCTATCGCATCCTGGACCTGACGACCTTCCTGTCGGGCCCCTTCTGCACCCAGATCCTCGCGGACCTGGGCGCGGAAGTCATCAAGCTGGAGGCGCCAGACGGCGACTCCAGCCGCCACATCCCGCCGCACTTCGTCGAGGGCGACAGTGCCTATTACCTGGGCATCAACCGCGACAAGAAGAGCCTCGCCGTCGACATGAAGCAGGCCGAGGGATTGGCGTTGGTGAAGGCGCTGATCGCCCGTTGCGACGTCGTGGTCGAGAACTACCGGCCCGGCGTGGCAGCCCGCATCGGCCTGGACATCCCCGCGCTGATGGCCGAACACCCCCGCCTGGTCTGGGCCTCGATCAGCGGCTTTGGCCAGGTCGGCCCGCTGCGCGACCGCCCGGCTTACGACATGATCGTGCAGGCCATGTCGGGGGTCATGAGCCTGACGGGGGAAGAAGGCAGGCCCGCCGTGCGCCTGGGGATCCCGGCCGGAGACCTGGTGGCCGGCATGTATGCCGCCATCGCCATCAACGCCGCGCTGGCCGATGCGGGCCGCGGCGGCGGCGGCCGCCACATCGACATCTCCATGCTCGACTGCCAGCTTGCGATGCTGTCGTACCAGAGCACCTATGCACTGGTGGCGGGCGTGACGCCGCAGCGCCAGGCGGCCCGGCACGACTCCATCCCGACCTATCGCTCTTTCGTTGCTGGGGATGGCCGGGAACTCGTCATCACGGCGAATACCGAGCGCATGTGGAAGGGTCTGTGCGAAGCCCTGGGACGACAGGAGCTGGTCCAGGACCCGCGCTTTTCCAGCGGCGAGAAGCGCCTGGCCAACCGCGAGGCGCTGTGGGACCAGCTGGAGGCCGCCTTCCTGAAGCACCCCGCCGCAGAATGGGTCGAACCCTTGGCGGCCAACGGCGTGCCGGTGGCATTGATCAAGACCGTGCCGGAAGCGCTGAACGAAGCACGCGACAGCGGCCGCGGCATGATCATGCCACTGCGCAGGCCGGACGGCCCTGCGATCGAGGTCGTGGGCAATCCCATCAAGTTCATGGGCGAGGCCGAAGCGCCCGCGCGCTACCCGCCCCGGCTGAGTGAAGACGCCCACGCGGTGTTGTCGGAATGGCTGGGCTGCAGCGAGGCGGAAATCCAGGCCATGCGGACCAGAAAGGTGGTTCTCTAGCGCAGCAAAGCAGCCCCCGCGACGCGACCGCGGGCGGGGGGCCCGTTACAATGTCGGAGGAGACGGCAGCTGCTGCGCGAGTGCGCTGCTGCCGGGCATCGCACGCCGCCGCAACGGCCGCATGGCCCTGCGGCGGCGCCCATCACCGACATGGACCTATGGCAAAAAAAGCGGAAGAGTCGCTGGGAACAGTTGCGCGCGTGATCGCGCTTTTGCGCATTCTGGCAGAGCGCAGCCATCGGGTTACCCTGAGCGATCTGGCCGCCGAACTTGCGCTGGCCCCCTCCACCATCCATCGCCTGCTGGCCATGCTCAGGAACGAAGGATTGGTCGGGCGCGACCCGGTCACGAAGATGTATTACTGCGATGCCGAGTTCGTGCGCATCGCTTCACTGGTGCTCGATTCGTCGCAGATCAAGGACCTGGCCGCCCCGCTGCTGCAATCGCTGGTCCAGCAATTCAATGAAACGACGCTGCTGTGCCTGTACCTGGCCCAGCAGCGCCGCTACACCATCGTCAGCGTGCGACACGGCACCGAACTGCTGCGCTACGACGTGAAGGAAAATACACCGTTGCAGATGGCATGGGGCGCCACCGCACGCAGCATCCTGGCCTTCCTCCCGCAGGAGGACATCGATGCCATCCTGGCCGAGGCCGAGCCGTCGGCTACCGGGGCGGGCGTCGTCGACGACTCCACGATCAAGGACCTGGCCCAGATCCGCAAGCGGGGCTACGCCATCACGAAAGGCCAGCGCATCGCAGGGTCCATCGGGCTGGGCGCGCCGGTCTTCGGCGTCGAGGGCAAGGTGCTCGGATCGCTGTGCATCACCATACCGCGCGGGCGCTTCGAGCCCCGACGCGAGGTGGAGTACGCTCGCGCGCTGATGGACCATGCGGCACGACTGAGCCACAGCCTGGGCTACGTGCCTGCCGAGAAATCCGAGGACCGCTCCGCCCTGGCGCGGCAGCGCTGAAAGGGAAGCCGGCTGCAGGAGAATTACGGCAGGTCGTACGCGGCATGGCCGCGAGCGCGCCCTCTTCGCAATGGCGCCCGCGGGGGTATCCCGTAAAATTGCCCGATTCCATCGCAGCCCAATCCGCCCCGGCCGCACGCTTGCCGCAGCGACCGGCGCCCTCGTTTTCCCATATGAATCAAGCAGAACGATCGGGCCACACGCCCATGATGCAGCAATACCTCGCCCTGAAAGCCGAGGCTGGGCCGCTGCTGCTCTTCTATCGCATGGGCGACTTCTACGAGATGTTCTACGAAGACGCCGAGCGCGCTGCGCGGCTGCTGAATCTGACGCTCACCAAACGGGGCGCGTCCAACGGCTCGCCCATTCCCATGGCGGGCGTGCCGGTGCATGCCATGGAGCAGTACCTGGCCAAGCTGGTGGCGCTGGGCGAATCGGTAGCGATCTGCGAGCAGATCGGCGACCCGGCGGCCTCCAAGGGGCCTGTCGAGCGGCGCATCGTGCGCATCGTCACACCCGGCACGCTGACGGACGATGCCCTGCTGCCGGCCAAGGCCGACCGTGCGGTGGCCGCGGTGTGGGCAGCGGGCAAGGGGCGCGATCCGCGCGCCGGCCTGGCTTGGCTCAACCTGGCCAGCGGCGAATTCCGCGTGGCCGAATGCGCCCCCGCCCAGCTCGAATCCGAACTGCACCGCATCGCGCCGGCCGAACTGGTCTGCGCCGACGGCGCCGCCCTGCCCTGCTCGTTCGAGGGCGCGCTGGCGCGCGTGCCGGACTGGCACTTCGAGGGCGATGGCGCGCGCGCGCATCTGCTGGCGCACTTCAAGACCGACTCGCTGGCCGGCTTCGACGTGGAAGACATGCCGGCCGCCGTGTGCGCCGCCGGCGCGCTGCTGCGCTATGCGGCGCGGACCCAGTCGCAGGCCCTGTCTCACGTACAGCAGATCACGGCCGAACGCCCGGGCCAGTACGTGGCCATGGACCCCGTCACGCGCCGCAACCTGGAACTGACCCAGACGCTGTCGGGCGAAGAGTCGCCCACCCTGTTCTCGCTGCTGGACGGCTGCCGCACCCCCATGGGCAGCCGGCTGCTGCGCCGCTGGCTGCACAACCCATTGCGCGACAACGCGGCCGTGCTGGCGCGCCAGCAGGGCATCGGCGCGCTGCTGGAGGCCCGGCTCGATCCCGACCAGGCCTTCGCCTCGGCCAGCCTGCTCGACTGCCTGCGCGACGCGCTCGATCCAATCCCGGACATCGAGCGCATCGCCTCGCGCCTGGCACTGCGTTCGGTGCGCCCGCGCGAACTGGCCAGCCTGCGCGACGCGCTGGCCGCCATGCCGGCGCTGCATGCGCAGCTGGCCCGGCTGGACACGCCGCACCTGGCTGCACTGTCCGCCCGCATGACGCCCGATCCCGCGGTGGCCGACCTGCTGCAGCAGGCCATCGCCGCCGACCCGGCCGTGGCCGTGCGCGATGGCGGTGTCATCGCGCCGGGCTTCGACGCCGAACTGGACGAGCTGCGCGCGCTTGCCACCGATGGCGGCGACTACCTGATGCAGCTCGAGGCGCGCGAACGCGAGCGCACCGGCATCCCCAACCTGCGCGTGGAGTTCAACCGCGTACACGGTTTCTACATCGAGGTGACGCGCGGCCAGGCCGACAAGGTCCCCGACGACTACCGCCGCCGCCAGACCCTGAAGAACGCCGAGCGCTACATCACGCCCGAGCTCAAGACCTGGGAAGACCGCGTGCTGTCGGCGCAGGACCGCTCGCTGGCGCGCGAGAAATGGCTATACGACCAATTGCTCGACGCTCTGGCCCCGTACGTGCCGGCCCTGTCGGACTGCGCCGCGGCGGTGGCCGAGCTGGACGCGCTGGCCGCGCTGGCCGAGCACGCGCGCCGACACGACTGGGTCGCGCCCGAACTGACCGACGGCACCGAGATCGACATCGATGCCGGGCGCCATCCCGTGGTCGAGCACGCCATCGAGCGCTTCACGCCCAACGGCTGCCGGCTCGACGCCACGCGGCGCATGCTGCTGATCACCGGCCCGAACATGGGCGGCAAGTCCACCTACATGCGCCAGGTGGCGCTGATCGCCCTGCTGGCGCGCACCGGCAGCTTCGTGCCGGCCGCGCGGGCGCGCATCGGCACCATCGACCGCATCTTCACCCGCATCGGCGCGGCGGATGACCTCGCCGGCGGACGCTCCACCTTCATGATGGAGATGACCGAGGCCGCGGCCATCCTGTCGGCCAGCACGCCGCACAGCCTGGTGCTGATGGACGAGATCGGCCGGGGCACCTCCACCTACGATGGCCTGGCGCTGGCCTGGGCCATCGCGTGCCGGCTGCTGTCGCATAACCGCGCGCTCACGCTGTTCGCCACGCACTACTTCGAGTTGACGCGCCTGCCGGCGGAGCAACCCACCGCCGCCAACGTGCACCTGGCCGCCGCCGAATCTGCCGGCGGCATCGTGTTCCTGCATGAGGTGCGCGAAGGCCCCGCCAGCCGCAGCTACGGAATCCAGGTGGCGCAGCGCGCCGGCATTCCGCCGGCCGTCATCCGCCAGGCCAGCCGCGAGCTGGAACGCCTGGAAGCGCAGGGTGCCCCTACCCCGCAGCTGGGCCTGTTCGCCGCCGCCATCGATGCCGAAGCGCAGGCCCAGGCCCGCACCGACCACGACGATGCGCACCAGGCCCTACAGGCCCTGCGCGACGAACTGGCCGCCATCGATCCCGACAGCCTCACGCCGCGCGAGGCGCTGGACGCGCTGTACCAACTTCGCTCCCACTTGTCATGAGCCACGCTGCCGACGTGCCCACCCCTTTGCTGGGCGGACTTTCTCCTCAGACTTTCATGCGCCGCCACTGGCAGCGCAAGCCGCTGCTGATCCGCCAGGCCATCTCGGGCTTCAAGCCGCCCGTCGGCGTGGCCGACCTTAAGCGGCTGGCCCGCCGCGACGACGTGGAGTCCCGCCTGATCTGGCGCGAGCAGGGCGCATGGCAGATGGAGCATGGCCCCTTCGCGCGCCTGCCCAAGGCCGGCGAGCCCGACTGGACGCTGCTGGTGCAAAGCGTCGACCTGCACCACGACGCCGTCGCGGCGCTGCTTCAGCGCTTTCGCTTCGTGCCCGACGCGCGCCTGGACGACATCATGATCAGCCTGGCCTCCACCGGCGGCGGCGTGGGGCCGCACTTCGACAGCTACGACGTGTTCCTGCTGCAGGCCGCCGGCCGGCGCCGCTGGCGCTATGGTCGCCAGCGCGACCTGTCGCTGCAGCCCGATCTGCCGCTGAAGATTCTCAGCCGTTTCGAGCCCGAGGAAGAGCACGTGCTGGAGCCGGGCGACATGCTGTACCTGCCGCCACAGGCAGCGCACGACGGCGTGGCGCTGGACGACGGCTGCATGACGATCTCGATCGGCTTTCGGGCCCCCACGCTGGCCGCGCTGGCCCGCGGACTGCTGGAAGCCGCCGGCGACCAGGCCATGGCGCGCCTGGGCCAGCCTGCCGGGCCCTACGGCGACCCGCCGCTGCCCGGGCCCGCGCCCGCAGGGCTGTACCGCGATCCCGGCCAGGCGGCCACGGCCACGCCCGCCGCCCTGCCCGACGCACTGGTACAGGCCACGCTCGATACACTGCAGCGCATCCGCTTCGACGACGCGCTGGCCTCGCGTTTCCTGGGCTGCTGGCTGACGGAGCCCAACACGGTTGCCGTCTTCGACCCGGCCGACGATGCCCCCGACCTGGAAGACGCGTGGCCTGCCCAGGGCCGCCTGCAGCTCGACCGCCGCACGCGCATGCTGTATCGCGGCCGGCAACTCTTCATCAATGGCGAGACCGCCCCTATGCCCGCCTCGGCTGCGCTGCGCGCATTGGCCGATGCCCGCACGCTGGCCTGCGCCGATCCACGCTGCCGTACGCTGGACGACGAAGCGCGTGCATGCCTAGCCGAATGGGTATCGGCCGGCTGGCTGCACTATCTGCCTGATTGAAAGCCCGCACGCGCCCGAGCGTGGGCGCGACGCAACGATTGGCCTCGCGTGGAGAGCATCGAGCTCGCTGCGCGAGGCTTTTTCGTATCATCCGGACACCTGCGCGTGTCCGCATCGCACAGAACGCTAGCGACTCTTTGCGCAGCGACACATTTCTACATCGAACACACATACACGCAAAGCTTGTTGCGTTTGGGATGCCACCGCTTTAATTTCCACACGACCGCCTCTGACGGATTCCTGTAGCCTGGAATCATGGTTTTCCCCTAAAGGGGCCCATGTTTATCACCCAGAAGAGGAGTCTCTACATGATGAGCAAAACGCTGATTCTCGCTTCGGTTCTTGCCGTGGCGCTGAGTGCCTGCAACAAGAGCGAAGAACCCCAGGCCCCGGCCGGCGGCACTGCTCCGTCCACGACCACCCCGGCGCCCGCTTCGCCTTCCACCCCGCCCGCCACGCCTCCGGCCTCGTCGCCGACGACCCCGGCTCCGGGCGGCGCCACGACGCCTTCGTCGTAATCGATTCCGCGCCGGCCAGGCCGGCGATGCCTATCAGGCTTTCAACGGGGCCATGAAAAAAAGGCCGGCGGGCATATTGCCCGCCGGCCTTTGCGCATGCGCCGCGAACGGCAGGCCACGCGCGGCGTACAACCTGCGAGCCCGCATATACCGCGGGCCCGCGCGGCCTTGCCTTACATCTTGTCCTTCAATACGCCCAGCAGACGCTGCGCCGTGGTGCTGTTGTCGCGTCCGCCGTTGGCGTCGAGCACGGTGACCTGGGTCTGCGTGCCCGCGCCGCTGACGTGAATGCGGTACTGCGGCGCCACAGCGGGCTTGCCGCCGAACAGCCGGCTGAAGAAATTGGGATCTTCGCGCTTGGCGCCCGTGTCGGTGTCCAGGTAGCGCACGAAGTAGTCGCCCGCGCTGCGGTCGCGGTCGTCCACCGTGAAGCCGCCGGAATCGAGCGCCACGCCGACGCGGCGCCAGGCGCGGTCGAAGGACTCGTCGATCACCAGCAGCGCCCCCTGGGCGCGCACGTCTTGCTGCACCACCGGCGACTGCGGCCGTGCCTCGGCCTGCGCCACCAGCTGGCGGGCGCGATCGGTATCGGTGCCGAGATAGACCAGCAGGCGCGCCAGCATGGCGGCGTTCAGGCCCGGGTCTTCCTTGCCGTGCTGCCACTCGACCTGGCCATCGTCTTCGCCGTAGCGCTTCTCCACCATCTGCTGGTGGCTGATGTAGATCTCGGTGCGATTGTCGACGCGCTCGACGCGGGTGCGGAATTTCTCGCGTTCGCCGCTATCCCAGGCCATGTCGATGATGGAGCCCAGCGCCTGGCGGATCCAGCTTTCCTGGATCTTGGCGCGGTTCTCGGCCCAGTTGGTCTCGATCAGGCCCGCCTGCGGGTTGTTGATGTTGACCGAGAAGCCGGTATCGGTCCAGAAGTCGACCACCTTCGGAAAGACGTCTTCGGGCGGACGGTCGACCACGAGCCAGCGCAGATCGCCGTCGCGCTCGACACGCATGTCGTTGCGCACCGGCAGCACGTTGGCGCCCTGGGCGGTGGCGGCCGCGGCCTGCTGCTGCTGGCCCTGCAGCTGGAACTCGGAATACGTCGTCGAGCCGGAAGCCGGGGCGCGGTAGCGGGGATCGGACGCCGCCTGGGTCAGGTCGGGCGGGATGCTGAGCGGCTGCCCGCGTTGGGTGCTCTTGTAGTCGATGGACTCTTCCTTGCCCAGCAGCTGGTTGACTTCAGTGCAGCCGGACAACAGGGTCAATGCCATCAATGCCGACAGACCGGCATGACGTTTGTTCATACACGTCCTCACGATTTTCAAAGCAGGCCGACTTCCTGGAGCGCCTGGCGGACCGTGGCATGGTGCGACTCGCCCAGTTCGACCAACGGCAGGCGGTAGCCCAATGCGGTGCGGCCCATTTGCGCCAGCGCCCATTTGACGGGGATGGGATTGGCCTCGACGAACAGGGCCTTGTTTAGACGTGCCAGCCGGGCGTTGAGTTCACGCACGCGCGGCACGTCGCCGGCCCGCGCGGCCATGCACAAGTCGTGCATCAGGCGCGGCGCCACGTTGGCGGTGACGGAAATGTTGCCGCGCGCGCCCAGCAGGATCAGCGCGGCGGCGGTAGGATCGTCGCCGCTGAAGACCTGGAAGCTCTCGGGGGCCTCGCGCAGCAGCAGCGCGCCGCGGCCGATGTCGCCGGTGGCGTCCTTGATGCCGATGATGCCCGGCACCTGGGCCAGCCGCAGCACGGTGTCGTTGGACATGTCGGCCACGGTGCGGCCGGGCACGTTGTACAGAATGGTGGGCAACTCGACCGCTTCGGCGATGGCGCGGAAGTGGCGGTAGAGGCCTTCCTGGGTGGGCTTGTTGTAGTACGGGACCACGGACAGGCCGGCCTGGGCGCCCACGGCCAGCGCGTGGCGCGCCAGGTGGATGGCCTCGTCGGTGGAATTGGCCCCCACCCCGGCGATGACCGGAATGCGGCCGGCCGCGTGCTCGACGGCGACGCGGATCAGCTCGGCGTGCTCGTCCATGGACACGGTGGGCGATTCGCCCGTGGTGCCGACCACCACGAGCGCGTCGGTGCCCTCGGCAACGTGCCAGTCGATGAGCGAGCGGTAGGCGGCATAGTCCAGGCTGCCGTCGGGCTGCATGGGGGTGACCAGCGCCACCAGGCTGCCCTGGAAATTGAGGTCTGCGGCGCGAGCAGAAGTTGCCATGACAGGGTGACTCCGCGCCCGGAATCTGCACGATTCGGGCTTGAACCGATTAAACCGGCGAGTTTACCGGATATTGGCCGTAACTCTACAGCCCCGCTACAAAAACCAGCCCACCACCGTACGTCCGAACATCAGGATCGGCTCCAGCAGCACCCACAGCACGCCGGTGGCCAGCAGCACCAGCACGATCACCAGCCCGTAGGGCTCGATCCGGCCATAGCGGTAGGCGGCCCGGTGGGGCAGGAGGCTGTAGACGATCCGCCCCCCGTCGAGCGGGGGCACGGGCAGCAGGTTCAGCGCCATCAGCACCAGGTTGACGTTGACGCCTGCCAGCGCCATCTCGAACCAGAAGCCTTCTTCCATGCCGCTCTGGAAATAGATGCGCAGCCCGAAGGCCCACAGGATAGCCATGACTAGGTTGGCAGCCGGGCCCGCCAGGGCCACCCAGAGCATATCCTTCTTGGGCCGGCGCAGCCGGCCGAAATCGACCGGCACCGGCTTGGCCCAGCCGAACAGCATGCCCGCCCCGCCCAGCAGCTTGGACGTAAGCAGGATCAGCGCCGGCACCAGCAACGTGCCTACGGGGTCGATGTGGCGCGCGGGATTGAGGCTGACGCGTCCCGCCTCATGGGCCGTGGGATCGCCGAACAGGCGCGCCACGTAGCCGTGGGCGGCTTCGTGAAGCGTGATCGCGAAGATCACCGGAATGGCGTAGACCGCGATGGTCTGGATGATGTCGTTCATGGCGAGCGCGATTGTAGTGGATGGCCCGCCGCGCACGGGCGGTCGCCGCGACGGTGTCGGGTCAGGCCAAGCCCAGCACGGCCGGATCGCCGCGGCCCCGGCGCAACACCTGAGGGGCGTCGCCCGTGAGGTCGACCACCGTGGTGGGCGACTGCGGGCAGGCGCCGGCATCGACCACCGCCGCCAGTTCGTGGGCATAGCGCCCGGAGATTTCCTCGGCGTCGTTCAGGGCGTCTTCCTCGCCACGGGGAATCAGTGTGGTCGACAGCAGGGGCGCGCCGACCTCTTCCAGCAGCGCCAGCATGACCTTGTGGTCGGGCACCCGAATGCCGATGGTTTTGCGCGACGGATGCGACACCCGCCGTGGCACCTCGCGCGTGGCCTCCAGGATGAAGGTCCAGGGACCCGGCGTAGCCGCCTTGAGCAAGCGGTACTGGCGGTTGTCGACCCGCGCCATCTGGCCGATCTCGGCCAGGTCGCGGCACAGCAGGGTGAGGTGGTGACGCTCGTCCAGGCCGCGGATGCGGCGCAGCCCGTCGGCAGCAGCCTTGTCGTCCAGCCGCGCCACCACGGCATAGCTGGAGTCGGTGGGCACCGCCACCAGGCCCCCGTCGCGCAGCCATTGGGCGGCCTGCTTCAGCAGCCGGGGCTGCGGGTTGTCGGGGTGGATGGTAATCAGCAGAGCCATGCGATTATCCTAACATTACCGGCGTGCT
>Ga0182743_1002129_pt1 | contig 17908 bp, 14 predicted proteins | sample eDN3rd30CKraftOP_FD_128522 | JGI IMG/M metagenome (GOLD analysis project Ga0182743, IMG submission 128522) | Enriched Organic Plus compost microbial communities from Emeryville, California, USA - eDNA 3rd pass 30_C Kraft OP (version 2) (version 2) ... | reverse complement strand
CGCCGGTCGCGGCTGCGGCCGGCAAGCCGATCACCACGATCGAAGCGATCGGCGATGATGCCGTAGGCAAAGCCGTCAAAGAAGCCTGGGTAGAGATCGGCGTGCCCCAGTGCGGGTACTGCCAGTCAGGCCAGATCATGTCGGCGACCGCGCTGATCAAAGGCAACCCGAAACCTACCGACGAAGACATCGACGCGGCCATGAGCGGCAACATCTGCCGCTGCGGCACCTATCCGCGTATCCGCGCGGCGATCAAGGAAGTGGCCGGCAAACAAGCCGCCAGCTCGGGAGCCGCGAAATGAACCATTTTGCTCATTTGATGACGCAGCCGTCCGGGGCGATGGCTGATATGGCTGGTGCAGATCAGTTGGCCTCGCCGGGCCGACGCGATTGGATGAAAGCGGCAGGCGCGTTGACCGGTCTGGTGCTGATGGTGGGCGCAGGCGGCATGGTGCGCGCCGCCGAGGCGGCTAAAGAGGAAAAGAAGTACGGCGCGGACGGCATGCCGCACGGTACGGTGGATGATCCTCTTGTGTTCGTATCGATCGGCAAGGATGGCATTGTCACGATCATCGCACATCGCGCCGAGATGGGTACGGGGGTACGGACCGGCTTGCCGATGGTGGTGGCCGATGAACTCGAGGCCGACTGGAGCAAGGTTCGCGTGATTCAGGCGCCAGGCGATGAACCGCGCTATGGCAACCAGGATACGGATGGTTCGCGCAGTACGCGGCATTTTTTTCAGCCCATGCGGCGTGTCGGTGCGTCAGCGCGAGCGATGTTGGAGATCGCGGCGGCCAAGCAATGGAATGTGCCCGTGACCGAGGTCGTGGCGCGCAACCACGAAGTCCTGCACGAGGCGTCCGGGCGCAAGCTCGGTTATGGCGAGCTCGCTGAGGCTGCGGCTGCGCTGCCGGTACCGGCCACCGATACATTGCGGTTGAAAAAGCCGGAGCAGTTCCGCTATATCGGCAAGCAAAGTACGCGCAGCGTCGATATTCAGGACGTTGTGTCCGGTACCACGCATTTTGGTATCGATACCCGCCTGGAGGGCATGGTATATGCCGCGGTCGCGCGGCCGGCGGTATTGGGCGGCAAGGTCAAGAGCTACAAGGCCGATGCGGCCATGAAAGTGCCGGGTGTGCTCAAGGTCGTGGAGATTCCTGCGGGCCCGATGCCGCCAGTGTTTGCCGCATTGGGCGGTGTGGCCGTGATCGCAGCCGATACGTGGGCGGCGATGAAAGGACGTAATGCCCTGGAAATCGAGTGGGATGATGGGCCTAACGCCAGCTACGACTCAGAGGCGTTTCGCAAGACCTTGAGCGAGGGGGCGAATAAGCCTGCTCCAGCGGTGCGCAATGATGGCGATGCAATGAAAGCCCTGGAGGGCGCTGCACAACGCATTCAGGCCGAATATTACCTGCCTCATTTGGCGCATGCGACGATGGAGCCTCCTGCGGCGACGGCGCGTGTGGCCGATGGCAAGTGCGAGGTCTGGGCCTGTGTGCAGTCGCCATACGGGACGCGCGAGAACGTGGCCAAGCAACTAGGGCTGGATATCTCGGCCGTCACGGTTCACCAAACGCTGTTGGGCGGTGGTTTTGGCCGCAAGTCCAAGTCGGATTACGCCGTCGAAGCGGCGTTGCTATCGCGCGCCATGGACGGCAAACCGGTCAAGGTCACCTGGTCGCGCGAGGATGACATCACCAACGATTATTTCCATACCGTATCGGTCGAGCGGCTGGAGGCAGGTGTCGACGCCAACGGCAAGGCCGTCGCATGGCTGCATCGTACTGCCGCGCCGACCATAGGGTCGACCTTTGTCGCGAATGCACAAGGCCAGCAGCCTTTCGAGCTGGGGATGTCGGCCGTGAATATCCCATTTGCCATTCCGAATTTTCGGGTCGAGTCGGTGCCTGTCCCCGCCCATACGCGTATAGGCTGGTTCCGTTCAGTGTCGAATATTCCACACGTTTTTGCGGTGCAGAGTTTCGTCGCGGAAATGGCGCATGCCCTCAAACGCGATCCGAAGGATTATTTGCTGGAGCTCATCGGACCTGCGCGCAAGATTTCTCCGTCAGATATGTCCGACAGCTGGAATTATGGCGAGTCGCCCGAGATTTATCCGCTGGACACCGGCCGTATGCGGCATGTGGTCGAGGTGGCCGCCAAAGCCGCGGGGTGGGGACGCCAGTTGCCGGCCGGCCGCGGGCTGGGCTTGGCAGTGTCATATAGCTTTGTGACCTACGTGGCCACGGTGGTTGAGGTCGAGGTCGGCAAGGATGGCAGTCTCATCGTGCATCAAGTGGACGTAGCGGTCGATTGTGGTCCGCAAGTCCATCCCGATCGGGTGCGTGCCCAGGTGGAAGGGGCATGCATCATGGGGCAAAGCCTGGCTACGCGTAGTGAGATTTCGTTTGCAAAGGGCCGCACCAACCAAACGAACTTTCACCAGTATGAGGTCACGCGTATGTCGGAGGCCCCGCGGGCGATCAAGGTGCATCTTGTCGAGCACGGCTTTGATGTGCCCTTGGGCGGCGTAGGCGAGCCGGCTGTGCCGCCGTTTGCGCCGGCCTTGTGTAATGCGATTTTTGCTGCAACAGGCAAGCGTATTCGCAACCTGCCTATCCGGGATCAGCTCAAGGCATGATGGAGCAAATGCTTCGGCCCAGGCGATGTGCCTGGGCCGAAGCTCACGTCGCGACGGCGATCAGTTGACGTTAATGCCTTCTGCTTTCAGGATGGGCGTCCATTTGTTGATTTCGGATTGCACCCATTTTTTGAGGGACTCTGGAGTCTGACGGTCCTCGGAGACGATTTCTGCTCCCAGGTCGGCCATCTTGGCGGTGAAGTCCGGCGACTTGAGCGCGGCCTTGAGTGCTTTATTAAAGATGGCGATGTCTGCGGCAGGCGTGCCCTTCGGCGCGTAAATGCCGTGCCACACTTTTACCTCGAAATCCTTGAGCCCTTGTTCGTTCAGCGTGGGGGCGTCCGGCAGTTTCGAGATACGGTTCAGTGTGGTGACGCCATAGAACTTGACGTTGCCTGCCTGAATGTGCGGGATGGTCTGCGTGGTCTGGTCGCACAGCACATCGACCTGTCCGCCTAGCAGCGCAGACATGGCGGGGCCGGTGCCTTGATAAGGAATGGTGGTGAATTTCACACCGAGTGCTTGTTGCAGCAGCGAGCCGCACAGTTGCGAGACTGCCCCCGGGCCGGCATTGGCCAGGTTGATTTTGTCGGCGTTGGCTTTGGCATAGGTGATGAATTCCGCCATGTTGTTGGCCGGGAAGTCTTTACGGGCCAACAAGGTCATCGGAACATCGATGACTTCGCCGACGTACTCGAAACTTTTCAACGGATCGTATTTCAGCGCTGGGTAGAGCGCAGTGGCGGTTGCCATGCCATTGTGGTGAATGAAATACGTATAGCCGTCAGGCGCCGCATTGGCGACATAGTTGGCAGCAACGGTGCCGCCTGCGCCGGTACGGTTTTCTACGACGATGGGCTGTTTGAGTATTTTGCCGAGTTCAGCGCCGAGCGAACGGGCGACGACATCAGTGGGTCCGCCTGCGGCGAAGGGAACGACCAGCGTGATGGGTCGGGAAGGATAGTCCGCGGCCTGTACGCTCGATGCAAAGGAAAAGGAAAGCGCGAGCGCGGACAAAGCAATATTTATAGGGCGTTGGAAAAGCATACTGTCTCCTGTTAGGGGCACTATGTTTTCCGAACCGCTTCAGTTCAGCAATTTGATTTTTTGGAACCAAGGGTTTGGAGCGAGGAAAGTCGGGTAAACCCGGGTGCTGCATTGCGGAAAAATTTAGCAAAAACTATGGCTTTAATTAGAGCCATAAATATATTGCCGTGTTAGCGCCCTATTAAAGGAAAGAATTAAAAATAAGTGTCACAAATAAGCCTGAATTGGTGCTGAAAAAGCATGGCCATCTGCGAGGATAGAGGCCGTTCTGGCGTGGCAGTATTGTTTCAATTTATTGAAATTACCTGTGCGGCATTTGTTCGAAGATTTTCTTATTTGTTAATGAATCGTAAGAAAAAACAGTAGCTGTTAGGTGTCATTGGGATGCGCACAGGCTGTGCCTAGAATTCCGACTTCTGCGGGAGATAAGCGAAGATGGGCTATTTTAGTCCCAGGGTAATCCCGAATATGAACGATAGTTATGGAATTTGCCGATATTCTGACCGCTCTCGATCCACGTCTGCCTTGTGGTGAAGACCTGGAATACGACGCCGAGTTTCTGCAGTTGCAGCAAGCTGCGGTCGAGCGTAGCGAGCAGCAATTCGGGTCGACGATCATCCCGGCCCAGCCGCCTGACTGGCGCGAAGTCGAACGACTTGCGCGCGGGTTGCTGGACCGGACGCGCGACGTGCGCATCATGGGTTATCTGACGCAAGCCTGGACAGAGACTCGCGGTCTGCCGGGCTATGCCGACGGCCTGACGTTGGTGGCAGACACGTTGGAGCGTTATTGGGACGCGGTGCATCCCCGTCTGGATAGTGTGGACGATCACGATCCGATGCCGCGTATCAATGCGTTGGTATCGCTGGGTGATCATGCCGGTGGTGCACGCAGTGCGCGTTCCAGCCGATTGGTCAATGGCGTGCACGGGCAATTGTCGTTGCGCGATGCCGAGTCCTTGCTGGACGGCAGTCGCTCGGATCCGGATTTCTATCCTGGCGGCCGTACGCGCTTGATCGAACATTTGCGTCAAGCATGGCTGCAGCAAGATGAGGATTTGATTGCCTTGTCCGCTGCGGTACAGGCGTTGCGCCGCATCCAGAATCAAGTCGCCGACAAGCTCGGGCAAGAATGGGTGCCGGATTACGTGGGCATCCTGCGGACGCTGGACGTGGTGATGCAGGTCCTGGGTGATAACGCCCCGATGAACGGTGCGGGCGCGTTAACTGGGGACGCAAGCCCTGTAGCTCAGCAGGAAACGGCTGCGCAGACCTCGGCAGAGCCGGCTTCATCGCCCGCTGCTCCAGTGCCCGTGATGCGTTGGCAAGACGCCCAGATTCAATCACGCGAAGAAGCGGCAGCTATGTTGTCCAAGGTCTGCGCGTATTTTGAAGTGCATGAGCCCAGCCATCCGGCACCGTATTTGATACGGCGGGCGCAGCAATTGATTTCCATGAGTTTTCACGACATTGTTAAAAATCTGGCGCCGCAAGGTCTTGAGCAGTTCGAGGCCTGGTTGCCCAGGGACGCCAATGGCGGACCTGGCAACTGAGGTGACGTAATGCAGGCACACATATAGCTGGACAGGAGAGCACACATGGTAACGACGACACTAAAGGGTAGCGGGCAGAAGTTCATCGCACGTAACCGAGCCCCGCGCGTGCAGATCGAATATGACGTGGAAATCTATGGTGCGGAGCGCAAGATCCAACTGCCTTTTGTGATGGGTGTGTTGGCAGATCTGGCCGGCAAGTCCGTGGAGCCTCAGCCTGATGTGGCCGAACGCAAGTTTCTGGATATCGACATCGACAACTTCGATGAGCGCATGAAAGCCATTCAGCCGCGCGCAGCGTTCCAGGTGCCTAATACGTTGACCGGCGAAGGCAATCTGAATGTGGATATCACGTTCGAGAGCATTGACGATTTTTCACCTGCCACGGTGGCACGCAAGGTAGGCGCGTTGAACGAACTGCTGGAGGCCCGTACGCAGTTGGCGAACCTGCTGACCTATATGGATGGCAAGACAGGCGCCGAGGAATTGATCGGCAAGGTATTGAAAAACCCCGCTCTGATGAATGCGTTGGCTGCCGCACCGAATCCGGATGCGCCGACGACGGGCGCCGATACGCCCGAATCTGATCCGGCCGCGAAATAAACGATAACGGAGATCGCGATGACTGCAGTAGCCAAACACGCAGATGCCCGCAGCACCGAAACGCTGGAGGCCGATGGCCTGTCCGCGTTGCTGAAGAAAGAGTTCAAACCCAAGACCGAGCAGGCTCGCGAAGCCGTCGAACACGCTGTCCGTACGCTAGCGCATCAAGCGCTGGAAAACAGTGGTGTGGCAGTGTCCGCCGATGCTTATCGAACGATTCAGGCCATCATCGCCGAGATCGACCGCAAGTTGTCGGATCAGATCAATCTGGTGATGCACCATGCTGATTTCCAGCAACTGGAAGGCGCCTGGCGCGGTCTGCATTATCTAGTGACCAACACCGAAACGGACGAGCTGCTGAAGATCCGGGTGATGTGCATCTCGAAAAAAGAACTGGGCCGTACCTTGAAGCGCCACAAAGGGGTGGGTTGGGATCAAAGCCCGATCTTCAAGCGCGTGTACGAAGAGGAATATGGTCAGTTTGGCGGCGAGCCGATCGGCTGCCTGGTCGGCGATTATCATTTTGATCACAGCCCGCCCGATGTGGAGCTGCTGAGCGAAATGGCGAGGATCTCTGCCGCAGCGCATTGCCCGTTCATCGCAGGCGCATCGCCCAATGTGATGCAGATGGATTCGTGGCAAGAGCTGGCGAACCCGCGCGATTTGACCAAGATTTTTACGAACACCGAATACGCTGCATGGCGCAGCCTGCGCGAGTCGGAAGATTCGCGTTATATCGGCTTGGCGATGCCGCGATTCCTGGCGCGCCTGCCCTACGGCGCGCGTACGAACCCTGTCGATGAGTTCGACTTCGAAGAAGACACCGACGGCGCGAATCACGATCGTTATGCGTGGGCGAACTCGGCGTATGCCATGGCCGCCAATATCAACCGTTCGTTCAAGTTGTACGGTTGGTGCACGTCGATTCGCGGTGTGGAGTCAGGCGGGGCGGTGGAGAACCTGCCGTGCCATACGTTCCCCACCGATGACGGTGGCGTCGATATGAAGTGCCCCACCGAGATCGCGATCAGCGATCGCCGCGAAGCCGAGTTGGCCAAGAATGGTTTCATGCCGCTCGTGCATCGCAAGAACTCTGACTTTGCGGCGTTCATCGGCGCACAGTCTCTGCAAAAGCCGCACGAATACTACGATGCCGATGCCTCGGCCAACGCCAAGCTGTCGGCGCGCCTGCCGTATTTGTTTGCCTGCTGCCGTTTTGCGCACTATCTGAAGTGCATCGTGCGCGACAAGATCGGTTCGTTCCGTGAGCGTGATGACATGGAACGCTGGCTCAATGACTGGATCATGAATTACGTCGATGGTGATCCTGCGAACTCGTCCCAAGAGACCAAAGCGCGCAAGCCGCTCGCGGCTGCCGAGGTCCAGGTGCAAGAGATCGAGGACAACCCCGGCTATTACTCCGCGAAGTTTTTCTTGCGGCCTCACTATCAGTTGGAAGGGCTGACAGTGTCGCTGCGTCTTGTGTCCAAGCTGCCATCGTTGAAAAAGAATGATGGTTGATTGGATGCTTTTTTTTCAGGGCACTTCGTGCCGTGACAGCAACTTAGGGAGAGAGAAGTGTCTGTTGACATGTTCATGAAGATCGACGGTGCCAACGGCGAGTCGAAAGATGCCAATCACAAGAATTGGACCGATATCATTTCGTTCTCGTGGGGTGCCACACAGCCCGGCAACATGGCTAGCGGTGGAGGCCTGGGTGCTGGAAAAGCCAGCTTTAACGACTTGCATGTCGTGGCGCGTATTGACAAGGCCGCTCCGGCTGTCATGAAGCATTGCGCCAGCGGCAAACACTTGAGCAAGATCGAATTGTCGGTGTGCAAGGCCGGTGGCCAGCAGATTGAATACACGAAGATCACGCTGGAAGACGTACTGGTCTCGTCCGTGCAGTTGACGGGTGAACTCAACCAGGAGTCTGTGACGGTGAACTTCGCTTTTCAAGCGGCCAAGGTCAAACAGCAATACTGGGAGCAGACGGAACAAGGCGGCAAGGGCGCGGAAAGCGTGGTCGCTTGGGATATCAAGAAGAACCAGGAAGTTGGTTAAGACGTCGGTACGGAACTGACGTCTGCCGATGTCGGGTCCGTCCACGTCATTCTTGCTCCCTTGAGCTGGCGCCACTGCGGGAAGTGTTTTGTGGTGGAGTCTCTCCGTTTCATGGCGACGGGCGATTTTCGGATCGACCGTCGACTTTGTTTTTTGTCTGCGGTGCTTTCTTATGATCAGACCTGCCGTTGCGTTGCGTGAAAGCAGCTTGTCCCAGCATCTGGAGACGATTCAGTCGCAGATACGTCGTCAACCGGCGGACGCTGACTTGCGGGCGCAGTTGTTCCAATTGATGGTTGTGCAGGGTGATTGGGGACGAGCATCCGAACAATTGAAGCTGTCTGCCCAGTTGAACGCGCAGGCGCAGCCTACCGCCATCTTGTACGAGCAGGCGATCGCTGCTGAGCGTCAACGCGAGCGCGTGTTGCTTGGCCAGGAGCAACCCGCCGTGTTTGGCCAGGCGCCCGCGTGGTTCGCTGATTTATGGCGGGCCTTGAGTTGCGATGTCGATGCGCCGGAAGATGCGGCGCAGTTGCGTGCACGAGCCTATGAGGCGGCCGAATCGCGAGCCGGAACATTGACGGTGTCCATGGACGATGCTGCGGCGACGTTCGAGTGGATCAGCGATGGCGACAGCCGCCTGGGCCCGGTTTTTGAATTCATGTCGGCGGGGCGTTATGGCTGGGTCCCGTTCTCGGCGTTGCGCGAGGTGCGGCTGTTGCCTCCCGAAGGCTTGTGCGATGTGGTGTGGGCACAAGCGGAAGTGACGCTCGACGAAGGCCGCACACAATACGGTTTGATCCCGGCGCGTTATCCGGCTCTGCCGGGACAAGTGTTCGCCGACCTGCCGGATGGCGTCAAACTCGGGCGTATGACAGATTGGCATCCCTTGCAAGGCGAGATGTATGCCGGCGTGGGGCAAAAAATGTGGATGACCGATCAAGGGGAGTACGCATTGCTCGATATCCGGTCGCTGGAGATGCGCTGATGGCGGTGTCTGAGTCGACGGCCAGTCTGCGTCCTTGGGAGCAATTGCCACGCAGTGAGCGTGTGGCTCGGGATCGTTTGCAGCCGTCGCTGTTGGATCGCTTGATGGATAACGATCCGTCCAAACGGCAGGAGCCTCGCGAAGCCTCGATGCTGACCCATGAGGAACTGCGGGTGGCTGTGCTGAGGGATCTGCGGTGGCTGCTCAATACGGTCAATCTGCAAACCACGGATGATTTGTCGTCGTACCCCGCGGTGCCGGAATCGACATTGAATTTCGGCGTGCGGGCCATGGCGGGCAAGCGCATGTCTGAGATCGACTGGATCGATGTCGAGGATTCGATTCGTAATGCGATAGCGGCGTTTGAGCCTCGTATTCTGGATTCCTCGGTTGAGGTCCGCTGTGTGACGGACACGGGCACCCTGGAACATCACAATGTGCTGAGCCTGGAAATCAAGGGCATGTTGTGGTGCGTGCCGCATCCCATGGAATTCCTGTTTCGCACAGATATTGACCTGGAAAGCGGCCATATGGATTTGCGCGACCTGGGGGGTGTTGCCTGATGGATTCGCGCTTGCTGGACTATTACAACCGCGAATTGGTGTACATGCGGGAAATGGGCGCCGAATTTGCCCAGATGTACCCCAAGGTGGCAGGTCGTCTGGGGATGCACGGCACCGAAGTGGCGGATCCGTATGTCGAGCGGCTGCTTGAGGGTTTCAGTTTTCTGACTGCGCGTATCCATCTGAAGATGGACGCCGAGTTTCCGCGGTTTTCGCAGCGCCTGTTGGAGGTGGTGTACCCCAATTACCTGGCGCCTACGCCTGCGATGGCGGTAGTGCAGTTCTCTCCCAGCATGAATGAGGGCACGCTGGCCCGCGGTTTCGATCTGCCGCGAGGTACGCTGTTGCGTGGCCGCGTGCCGCGCGGCGAGCAGACACCGTGCGAGTTCATGACGGGCCATGCGGTGCGTCTGTGGCCGCTGCGTGTAACGCAGGCCGAGTTCACAGGGACGCCGCCGGACCTGCCATTGGCACGGCTCGGATTGGGCGGACGCAATAGCCGCGTACTGAGCGCCTTGCGGATTCGCATCGAGGTCTGCGGCGGCGTGCGTCTGGAAGACATGGACCTGGACCAGTTGGTGTTTCATCTGGCGGGTCAGGATCTGCAGATGCAGCGCTTGCTGGAAATCCTGATGGGCCATACCGTCGCGGTGCTGGGTCACGATACGCAGCGGCCGGTCAGCTGGATTAACAAGCTATCTCCCTCGTCGATACGTCATGAGGGGTTCGATGACGATCAAGCTCTGCTGCCGACGGATTCCCGCGTGTTCCAAGGCTATCGCTTGCTGCAGGAGTACTTTGCGTTTCCGCGGCGATTCCTGTTTTTTAGCGTGAATGACCTGAAGCGCGGCTTGCGCACGCCGCCTTTGCCAGGGGGCACGCGCCGGGAGACGCGCAGCTTTGACCTGACGTTTTTGTTCTCCGTCGCTGCGCCGGAACTCGAAGGCGCCATTGCGGCGGAACATCTGGCATTGCATTGTGCGCCAGTCATCAATCTGTTTCCCAAGCGTGCCGATCGTATCGCAGTGACCTCGCGCACGAGCGAATACCATCTGGTCGTGGACCGTACACGTCCGCTCGATTACGAGGTGTTTGGCGTGACGCAGGTGTTGGGCCATGCTTCTGCCGAGCGGCCCGAGCAAGAGTTCCGGCCTTTTTACGGCACTCTGGGCTCCGATCCGGATGACTACGGCGCCTACTACTCGACACGCCGCGAGCCGCGTTTGTTATCTGAGCAGGCAAAGCGCAATGGCACGCGAACGGGTTACATCGGCAGCGAGGTGTTTGTGTCGCTGGTAGATCGGAACGAGGTGCCGTTTTCCGGTCAGCTGCGTCATCTGACGCTGGATACGCTGTGCACGAATCGCGATCTGGCGATGTTGTTGCCCTTGGGAACGGATACGGATTTCACCTTGCGCGTATCGGCGCCAGTGGGCGCCGTAAAGGTGCTGCATGGTCCCACCCGTCCGCACGCGGCGTTGGCAGAGAATGCGGCGACGTGGCATCTGATCAGCCACTTGGGCTTGAATTACTTGAGCTTGATGGACCTGGATGCCGAGCAAGGCGCTCAGACGCTGCGCGAAATGTTGAACGTGTACGGCAACCTGGCCGATCCGGTCGTGCGCAAGCATATAGGCGGTGTGCGTCACGTGCGCGCCGATCCGATGCACCACCGACTGCCCCTGCCGGGGCCTATTGTGTATGGACGAGGCGTGCGCATCAGTTTGCAAGTCGATGAGGCTGCGTTTTCGGGTATCAGTCCGTATTTGTTTGGCGCCGTACTGGAACAGTTTTTTGCCCGGCACGTATCGATCAATATGATGTCGGAATTGGTGTTGTCTACATTGCAGCGTGGCGATATCGCCCGCTGGAAGCCCCGCATGGGGGCACGGCCCGCCGTATAGGGCTGTCAAGGTTGAATGAAAGGAGTCGTGCCATGAATACCGCTGCGAAACGTCAGTATCCGGTCTACGACCCGGTGCATTTGATTGGCACGGTGTTGCATCGTGATGACGACGGCGTTTTTGTTGTCGAGTGTGATGGGCACCAGTGGCGCACGCGGTTGGCCGCCAGCTGCTTGCTGATGCCGCAAGCGGGCGATCATGTGTTGATCAGCGGCCCCGAGGCATCGCGCGTATATCTGATCGCCGTCGTGGAGCAGGCAGATCCGCAGCGTACGCAGCTGGAGACGGTGGGCGATGTCGTACTGCGATCGCGCACGGGCAGCGTGTCTCTGGAGGGAGCCACTGACGTGCATGTGTCCGGGCAGAACGCGGTCAAGATCGATACCGCATCGCTGACACTGCAGGCGAAAGAGGCCAGCTTTGTCACGGAAAAAATGAAGTATCTCGGTGCCGAGGTGACGGCCACGGTGGGGACTACACGTGTGGTCGGCAAGGTTTATGAGGCCATCATGGATCGATTGTCGTTTCTCTCGCGTGTGACGTTCCGCGCAGCGGAGGAGGTCGAACACGTGCGCGCCGGTTCCTTGGACTATCGCGCCGACAAGAGCGCGCGTTTGCATGCGTCGTACACCATGGTGACCGGCGAGAAACTCGTGAAGGTGGACGCCAAGCAGATTCATATGGGCTGACGGATGACAGACACGATGGCGCAGGCAGGGGTGGTACACGCGACGGCCGACGAAATGTCCGGGTCGCAACCCGCTGCGACCGAAGCTGGCCAGCAGGCGCCGCAGACGCTGCCAGATTCTACCGGCACGTTGCCGGGCATGCCTGCCGAGTTCTGGCGGGCGTTGTCGCAGGATCCGTATTCCCACGATCTGTTCCATACGTTGCGCTGGATTGATGCGCGGGCCGGCGCCCGTTTGCCGCTAGGGCGCGATACCGTTGCCCGCAATGAGCCTGTACGCTTGCGACAAGAACCCTCGATGGCTTTTGCGCCGTCGACGCTGGCTTCAGTCACGCTTGGGCGCGGAAACCGGCCGCCGGAGCTCTCGATCTACAGCTTTGGCCTGTTCGGTCCGAATGGCCCGCTGCCGCTGCATTTGACCGAGTATGCACGCGAGCGCATGCATCACTATGGCGATCACACCTTGTCTGGCTTTGCCGATGTGTTTCATCATCGGCTGATCCTGTTGTTTTATCGAGCATGGGCCGATGCACAGAGCACGGTCAGCCTGGATCGCAAGGAGGCTCGTTTTACTCGCTATGTGGCGAGTCTGCTGCATATGGGCATGCCCTCGTTGGCCAGACGCGATGCGGTGATGGATCACGCCAAGTTTTTCATGGCGGGCCAGTTGCTGCGGCAAACCCGGAATCCCGAAGGGTTGAAGCAGATCCTGCAGACCTTTTTTTCAGTGCCGGTACGTATTGCAGAGTTTGTGCCTCAGTGGATACGGCTGGATCCGTCGCAACGGCTGGGGCTGGGTGGCGCCATGGGATTGGGGCAGGACACCATTCTGGGGGCGGCGGTGCGCGACGCGCAGCACAAGTTCCGCATCGAACTCGGCCCCTTGACGCGCGCCGATTACGCCAGTTTTTTGCCGGGCGGCAGGCGCGCCAGACAATTGCTGCATTGGGTCCGGGACTACATCGGTGTCGAGCTGGCGTGGGATGTTCGGCCCGTGCTAAAGCGGCAGGACGTGCGCGGCGTCAAATTGGGCGAGCCGCAGCCCTTGGGCTTGTCGTCCTGGCTGGGTAAGCGCCGGCCGGAACAAGGCGACGCCCGAGATTTATTACTGGATTACGAAGGCCGTGACCGTGCAAAGCGTGACGCACGCCAGGCGGCTGCAACATCACAACCCGAGGAGGTGAGATCGTGACGCATGACATGTTCTACGATGGTCAGGTATTGCATTGGCCAGGCCATGGAAAATTCCGTGCGACGAGCGGCATGCGCGGCTCACAGATTCCGTCGGAATCATGCACGCCGGATGCAGGCCCGGTGCCGCCTGGCTTGTACAAGATATTCCTGGCGGATCAGGGCGTGGCGAAAGATGACGGACGCGGCGCTTGCGCGTTGCAGCCGGCGTGGGGGATTCAGACGATCCCGCGTGGCGCTGCTGCGGGGGCGTGCGAACCGTACTGGGCCAACTGGGGCGTCAATCGTGCGCGGATGGAGCCGGCCGATACGGCTACGCGCAATCGCTGCTCCCCAGTTCGCGGCGGTTTTTACCTGCACGATTCGACCAAGGGTTTCAGTCACGGGTGCATCGAGGTCGATGGCCGTATTTTTCCGCTGCTGCGTACTTATGCGCGTGGTGGTAGAGGGCGTTCGACGATGATCATCAAGGTCGAGTATGTAGCCGGCCGCGCGACCAATGGAGGCACACTTGTCGAATAATGCACGTTGCCTGGGGGTGCTATTGGCAGCCGCCCTGACCGGCACGGCAGCGCAGGCGGCCGGGCCGATCAAAGTCGAGAACGCCCTGGCGCAATGCGTAGCGTTGCAGCCGGGAGTGCGCACGACTGCCGGACAACAGGTGCTGACTGAGGCGACCCTGACTGTCAAGAAATCGATCGGAGAATGTGGCTGCAAGTCTGCTATTGCGACGTATACCTCGCAGGTGGAGATGGAGGGAGGATATCGCAGCTTTTTGCAGCGCGGCGCCTTGCTGGTCAAGGAGTCGGGAGTGCAGCCGCTGACGTTGGCCAGCAGTGCACAACTGCTGGGGGATCGAGGCCTGGTGCTGTCGTTGGCTTGTGCGGGACCGGATTGACGTTGTTCGAGCATCGCGCTTGATTGATTTTTCTGTTTGATCCTGCCAGATTGTGCTGGCGGGCGGGTTCGTTTTCACGCTGGGTACTACACAACGATATGTCTGACATCGGCCGCATAGATTTGTTTGGCAAGCTCAATCCGCTGCTATACCAGGCGCTGGAAGGCGCGACCTCGTTTTGCAAGCTGCGAGGCAATCCCTATGTGGAACTGGTGCACTGGATACACCAGATCGTGCACACGCAGGACAGCGATCTGCATCGCATCGCGCGGCGGTTTGATGTCGATATGGGGATGCTGCAGGCTGATCTGACCCAGGCGCTGGATCAACTGCCGCGTGGCGCGGGGTCGGTGTCCGACTTGTCGGAACATATCGATCATGCCGTTGAACGAGCCTGGGTGCTCGGGTCGTTGCGCTATGGCGCCGGGCGCATTCGCGGCGGGCATTTGATCGCGGGGCTGGTAAAGACCTATGCCTTGCGTAATGTGCTGCTGGGAATGTCTGACCAGTTCTCACGCATCGTGCCGGATGTGCTGCTGGAACAGTTGGACGACATCGTGCGCGGGTCGCCCGAGGATGCCACCGCGCAGCCGGTGGAGACCGATGCGGGCGGTCAGCCATCAGCCGAGGGCGGCGGCTCGGCATTGGCGAAGTATGCGGTCGACTTGACTGCCAAGGCGCGTGCGGGCGAAATCGACCCCGTGTCCGGACGGGATGAAGAAATTCGCCAGATCGTCGATATTCTGATGCGGCGCCGGCAGAACAATCCGTTGCTGGCAGGTGAGGCCGGGGTAGGCAAGACGGCGGTGGTCGAGGGGCTGGCGCTGCGTCTGGCCAGCGGCGATGTGCCGCCTCCGCTGCGCGAGGTTTCTCTGTTGTTGTTGGACATCGGGTTGTTGCAGGCAGGGGCCGGTGTCAAGGGCGAGTTCGAGCAACGGCTGCGCAGCGTGATCGATGAAGTGCAATCCAGCCCGCGCCCGATCGTGTTGTTTATCGATGAGATTCACACGCTGGTAGGCGCAGGCGGTGCGGCAGGGACCGGTGATGCGGCGAATCTGCTCAAGCCCGCATTGGCGCGCGGCCAGTTGCGCACGATCGGCGCGACCACGTGGTCGGAGTACAAAAAATACATCGAGAAAGATCCTGCGCTGACGCGGCGTTTTCAGGTGGTGCAGATCCATGAGCCGGCCGAGCCTCGTGCGGTAGGTATGCTGCGTGGCCTGGCAGCGACACTCGAGGCACACCATCAGGTGCTGTTGCTGGACGAGGCGATCGAGGCGGCGGTGTCGTTATCGCATCGATATATTCCTGCCCGGCAATTGCCTGATAAGGCGGTTGCCTTGCTGGACACGGCGTGTGCCCGGGTTGCAGTGAGCCAACATGCGGTGCCTGCTGCACTGGAAGACGCGCGTCGCCGTATCGAGGCCTTGGAAATCGAGCAGCGTATCGCCATGCGCGAGGCGCACCTGGGGGCGGGCGAGGAAAGCCGGGTGACGCAGGTCGCCACGGATCTCGAGCAGGCGCGCGCCCAAGAGCGCGAACTGGTGCAACGCTGGGAGACCGAGCGCGAGCTGGCCGAGCGGGTATTTGCATTGCGGCAGGCGCTGGATGCGTCGAATGCGCATGATAGTGGGTCCACCGGTGCATCTGCTGGCAGCGCAGTTGTTGCGGGTAACGCATCGACGGAGCTTGCCACTGACGCGACGGATGCCGCGGGAGCGAGTGCTACGGCTTTGGCTGATGCATCGGCGCAGAGCCCGGCGGCCACGGCGGACCCCGCGCAATTGCGCGCCGAGCTGGCGCAGGCTCAAGAGGAGCTGACTCGCCGTCAGGGTGAGCATGCCTTGATTTATCCCGCCGTGGATGCCGCGGCAGTCGCGTCGGTCGTCGCGGATTGGACCGGCATTCCCGTGGGCCGCATGGTGCGCGACGAGGCTCATTCAGTATTGCGTTTGGCAGATACGCTGGAGCAGCGGGTCATTGGGCAACGGCATGGGCTGGAGGCTATCGCGCGGCGTATTCAGACGTCCCGTGCGCGCCTGACCGATCCCAACAAGCCGGTGGGGGTGTTTTTGCTGTGTGGCCCCAGCGGTGTGGGCAAGACCGAGACGGCATTGACCTTGGCCGAGGCTCTGTACGGCGGTGAGCAGAATCTGATCTCGATCAACATGAGCGAGTTTCAGGAATCGCATACGGTGTCTACGCTCAAGGGCGCGCCGCCCGGCTATGTCGGGTACGGCGAGGGCGGCGTGCTGACCGAGGCTGTGCGGCGGCGTCCCTATAGCGTCGTGCTGCTCGACGAGGTAGAGAAAGCCCATGCGGACGTGCATGAAATTTTTTTCCAGGTCTTCGACAAAGGCTGGATGGAAGACGGCGAAGGCCGCTATATCGATTTTCGCAATACCGTCATCATCCTCACCTCGAATGTCGGTACCGAGTTGATCACCAGCCTATGCAAGGATCCGGATCTGATGCCGGATGCCGATGGCCTGGCCTCTGCCCTGCGCGAGCCGCTGTTAAAGGCGTTTCCTGCAGCGTTGCTGGGGCGTCTGGTGGCGGTGCCCTATTTGCCGCTCTCTGACGAGATGCTGGCCCGGATCGTGGATCTGCAGTTTGAGCGGGTTCGTCAACGGCTGTGGGACAACCATGGCATTACGTTGACGGTCAGTCCCGAGGCGACGGCGCTGGTGGTGGCGCGTTGCACCGAAGTTGAATCGGGCGGACGCATGGTGGACGCGATTCTGACCAACACGGTGCTGCCGCAGATCAGCCGCGAACTACTGACTGCTTCGATGGACGGGCGCCGCGTGAATGCCGTCAGTTTGCAAGCGGCTGATGGAGAGTTTCAGTACGAGTACGAGACGCAGCCTTGAGCCGTTGGAGATACTCGCCGTGCGTTATTTGCGGCGGGGAGTGTCTGGCTCGCTGTCTGTGTCGTCGGACGTGGGGGCGGGCCGTTGTACGCGCGCCGGGCGCAGGTAGCCGCCATATTCGCGCAAATGATCGCGCGCCGCCCACCCCTGGTTATCGTGATCCTGCGTGCTGCGCAAGGCTTCGCTGACAGGGTCCAGGCGATGCGGGGCGAGCGGATCATGCGAGGGCAGGGTCGAGGGCGTCTGATCAGAAAATACGTTGTGCACGTCTTCGCCTTCGTGAGAGTCCAGCAGGTCCAGAGGATCGCGCAGCGGCCCTGAAACATTGGCATCGCCGCGCGGCAAATGACGCAGGGGATCTTCCGGATTGCGGGTTTGCGCGGATTCCATATCGAAGGGATGTGCGGAAACATCGGGTACGCTGCCGACGGGAAGCGTGCCGGGGCCGAACAGGTCGCTGAAAACGTCAGTGGATGAGTTATCAGCAGATGACGTAGCGGCAAACGGCTCGTCGAAAAGGCTTTCCTCGGCGACGGGGGGATTGTCCGCCGGTGCCGTCTGTGCGAAGGAGTCCGTGGCCGAGGCGGCTACGAAGCCGCTTGTCGGCGCAGGCGGAGCAACGGGCTCAACCGTTGACTGTGGCGGGACATCCTCGGTGAACTGGGCTGCTGCTGCAGTCTCTGCAGCAGGGGCGGTTGTGTTGGGGATATCGGCAGTTGGTGAGGTGTTCGTCGAGGTATCGGAGGAATTTGCGCTTTCGGATTGAGCGGTGGTTCCTGGCTCGGGTTTGACGGTGACAAGCGGGGCTGCCACTTCTGCGGCAGCGGACATCGTTGCGGTTGCTGCCGCGATGACGCCCGGGGCTGATGTCGGGGGCGGTGGCGAGG
>Ga0182743_1002128_pt1 | contig 17915 bp, 26 predicted proteins | sample eDN3rd30CKraftOP_FD_128522 | JGI IMG/M metagenome (GOLD analysis project Ga0182743, IMG submission 128522) | Enriched Organic Plus compost microbial communities from Emeryville, California, USA - eDNA 3rd pass 30_C Kraft OP (version 2) (version 2) ... | reverse complement strand
GTCGATGTACCTGGGCTCGCCCCGGATGGCCGAGATGGTGATCGGCGAGGTGACCACGCTCGAGGAGATGGGCGGGGCGCGCATGCACGCGTCGGTGTCGGGGTGCGGGGACAACCTCGCGGTCGACGACCACGACGCGATCGAGCAGGCGAAGGCCTACTTCACCTACTTCCCGACGCGGTGGGACGAGCCGCTGCCGCACTACGAGCCGGCTCCGCCGGTGCGCGAGCTCGACGACACCGTGGTGCCCGCCACGGAAGCGCACGGTTATGACATGCACCGTGTCATCGAGTGCCTGGTGGACGCCGAGAGCTTCTTCGAGGTGAAGCCCCTCTTCGCGCCCGAGCTGATCGTCGGGCTCGGCCTGATCGAGGGCCGGCCGGTGGGCTTCGTGGCGAACAACCCGGCGGTGAAGGGCGGCGTGCTCTTCACCGACACGGCCGACAAGGCGGCGCGCTTCATCTGGTGCTGCGACGCCTTCGGCATCCCGCTCGTGTTCCTCGCGGACGTGCCGGGCTTCATGGTGGGCACCGCCGTGGAGCGGGAGGGGATCATCCGCCACGGGGCCAAGATGATCACCGCGGTGAGCGAGGCCACGGTGCCGAAGGTGTCGGTCATCGTGCGGAAGGCCTACGGCGCCGGTCTCTACGCGATGAGCGGCCCGGCCTTCGAGCCGGAGGCCACCATCGCGCTCCCCACGGCGAAGATCGCGGTGATGGGGCCCGAGGCGGCGGTGAACGCGGTGTTCGCGAACAAGATCGCGGCGATCGAGGACCCGGCCGAGCGCGAGGCGTTCGTCGCCCAGGAGCGGCGCATCTACGAGGAGGACGTGGATCTCCTCCGCCTGGCGTCCGAGCTGGTGATCGACGCCGTGGTCGACTGGGGTGACCTGCGCTCGGAGATCGACCACCGGCTGCACCGGGCAGCCGGCAAGACCCGCCACTTCTCCGATCGGCGCCACGGGGTGCCCCCGGTCTGACGCACGTCACAGCACGGCCCGGCCGTCGTCTGGCGGTGCGAGGGCGCGTGGCGGGAGACTGCCTGCGTGCCCTGGTGCGAGGACTGCGCCCGCTTCTACAACCCGAACACGCTCACGGAGGCAGGTGACTGCCCCGAGGGGCACCACGTCGCCGATCCCGCGGAGGACGACGACGCCGAAGAGGCGGTCAAGGTCCCGTGGCACTTCAAGCTGATGCTCGTGGCGCTCGTGATCTACCTCGGCTGGCGCCTGGTCCAGGGCATCGAGTGGCTGCTCCACTGAGGCGCTCCGCCTGACCGTTTGGGTTGGGGAGCCGCCCGGCGTCTCGAATCGGAGGGGGTTCCGCGGCGCGGCTACAGTCGACACCTCACGGGCTGTGGCGCAGTTTGGTTAGCGCGCTTGACTGGGGGTCAAGAGGCCGGGAGTTCAAATCTCCCCAGCCCGACTCTCCGAAGCCCCCGGAAATCCGGGGGTTTCGTGCTGTTCGGGCATCCCAGCGGGCGGCCCGAACGGTGGCCGTGTCAGAGATTTGTCAGAGCGGCCGCCTGGCGTCTGCCCAAGCGCCGTCGAGGAAGCGACGGACGAGCTTGGACCAGCCCTCCTCGTCCTCCGCTCCGAGCGCTGCCATCCGCTGCGCTATCTCGGTTGAGAGCTCCGGGGTCAGCGCGCGGTGGTGCCGAGCGGCCGACCAGTTCGCACGCAACGTGGCGGCTTCGACAAGGGGTGCCATCTCTGCCCACCCCTCCTCGGACGCGTGGAACCGGGCGGTCTCGGTGGCCCTCGTCGCCTCCCGCCTCAACTCTGCGCCTCGCTTCGGCTCTGAGCCACCGAACTCGCTGATGCCATCGGTCATCGCTCGGATGTCATCGATGATGACGAAGAGCTCCAGGAACGCCTGTCGGCGCTCTCGCTGTTCCTCCCGCTCCTGGTCACGCTGAAGCTGCCTCATCGAGGCTCGGGCAGCGAGGACCGCCGTCCCGAAACCGCCGACAATGGCTGCGATCGCCCCGACGGCGGCAGCCGCCACGGGGGTCCAGTCCATCAGCCGACCCCCCGCAGTAGAGCGCCGATCTTGGATGCGGCGTCGGCCTGCATCCCGGGCACCACGTGCGAGTACAGGTCCAGGGTGATCTGGATCGATGAGTGGCCGAGGCGCTCCTGCATCACCTTCGGCGGGACGCCGGCGGCGAGGCCGAGGGTCGCATGGGTGTGCCGGAGATCATGCAGGCGCACCTCGCTGACGCCGGCTCGCTTCGAGATCCGGCGCAGCAGCTGGGTGGCTCGCTGCGGGTGGAGGGGTGTGCCGTCCTCCCTCGTGAAGACGAGCCCGTGGTCCTGCCATGCCTCGCCCCACGCCATCCGCTCCTCGAGCTGGCGCCGGCGGTGCGCTCGGAGCGCCGTGACCGTGTCGGCGTCGATGTCGATCGTGCGGGCCCGCTTGGACTTCGGTGTGCCCTCGACTGCCTCGTAGCCGACGGTCACGGTGTTGCGCCGCACGGCGATGATCGACCGGTCGAAATCGACGTCCTCCCACCTGAGCGCCACGAGCTCGCCCCGCCGCATCCCGGTCGCGAGCGCCAGCTCGAAGAGCATGCCCAACCGGTCCTCCGCTGCGGCGGCCAGGAAGGCCCGGACCTCGTCGATCGACCAAAGGCGCATCTCGGGTCGGTGCTCCGAGCTGGCCTTCGGTCGAGACTTCTTCGGGATCCGGGTCATCGGGTTCGGCCGGCCGCCGAACAGGCCGATCTCTGCGGCATGACCGAGTGCTGCGGAGAGTGCGACGTGGACGTGGTGGACGGTGCTCTCGGACAAGCTGAAGTCGTCAGGGCGGGACTTCGGTGCCCGTCGCCGGCCGGACGTGCGCAGCTTCTCGTAGAAGGAGACGATGCGGCCGGCCGTGAGATCGCAGAGCCGCACGTCGCCGAGGTGCGGCGCGATGTAGGCGGCCACCAGGTCGGCGTAGCCCTTGCGGGTGGACGGCTTGAGCTCCCGCAGCGTCGGTAGCCACTCGCCCTCGAGGTAGCTGCGCAGGGACATCTTCGACGGCTCGCCACGGTCCTCGCCACCCTGCCCGTACTCGGTGAGCCGCTCGGCGAGGGCCGCCTCGCATGCCTTCCGGGTGGCGAAGCCTCCCTTGGAGATCTGGCGCATCCTGTCGCCGTTCGGGACCGAGAAGACGTACGTCCACGTCGAACCCTTCACCGGGCGCTTGGCGCCGGTCTTCGGGTGCTTGACGGACGGTCTCGGGAACACAGTGCCCTTCATCGCTTGCCCTTCCTCTTGCCTCGGAGTGCTGCTGCAGGTTGGTCGGGCGTCGGGTCCACCTCAGGTTCGAGGTAGCCCGCCTCCCGGGCACGACGCACCCATGACCGGGCCGTCGATGGCTTGGCGTTCCCGAATGCCCTGGCGACGGCCTTCGAGGGATCCGGGGCGCCGGCGGCTACAGCCGCCCGGTACACCTCCGCCACCCGGGCGTGGCGTTCCGCCGTGCGCCACCTCGAGCTCTGTTCGAGTTCGCCCGCTCGGGCTCTCTGCAGCAGCTCTTCGGCGTCTCCACCCACAAGATCTGGCTGAACGTCGGCGATCGTGCTGAGCCGCTTGACCGCTCCGGCCATTGCTCGCAGGCCGTCAGCGACGACGTCAGCATCATGTCGGGCGATGGCTGCCCGAGCAGCCTTGTCCCATCGAGTAATCGGGAGGCGCTTCACCTCGCTGGGGCTCAGGGCTGCCGTGTCCGCCAGCGACGTCCCTGGTCGAGGGCGAATCTCGAAGCTGATCAGCCACAGCTTCAATTGCGGCCGCCCGTAGTACCGGAGTGCGACGACGACCGCGTCGAAGTCGTCGTCCTCGAGGGTCACTGAGTAGCTGAGTGTCTGAGCCGAACCTTCGACCAATTCGGGAAGTGCAACGTCTGTTCTGGTCGCCACGTCCGGCACGTTACGGGATTCGCACCAGAACTGCAACGGAAAAGCGCAACGGCGATGTTGTAGAGCGTTGCGCAATTCGCCACGATTACCGCATGGATTCGTCCGACCTCGCCAAGGTGTCCCGAATGCGGGAGCTCGCTGAGAGCGGCGCCGCTCGCCGGCGTCGGGAGGCCCGCCGGATATCGGTCAGCGAGCTGGCCCAGAGCCTCGGAGTGCCGGCCAGCCAGCTTTCCCGATGGGAGCGGGGGCGGAACGCCCCGCGTCCCGCTGCTGCGATCACCTGGTACGACGCCCTGCAGGAGCTAAACGGATGAGCGCCCCGACCCTCACCGTCCCCGAGGCCTGCGAGCTGCTGTCGATATCCCCGTGGCAGGGCTACCAGCTCATCAAGCGGGACGAGTTCCCGGTGCCCGTGCTCCGGCTCGGGCGAGCCATCCGCATCCCGAGACGACCGCTCGAAGCGCTCCTCGGGATCGAGCCGTGATGCGCCTCGCTCCCGGGGAGCACCGAGCGCTCGACGTGCGGGCCGAGCTGGCCCGTGCGCACCAGATCGAGGAGCGACGTTCCCGTCAACGCACCGTGGATGGGGCTCGGACGTCGACCTTCGACCGGGACGAGGGAGAGGCGGAGGGGTGTCGAGGCTTCGGCCGCCTCTCCCTCGGCCCTCCCGGGGGGTTGCCCACCTGACGGACCACTGAGCGCCGATCCCACCCCGCCCCACCCCCTTGAACGGAGCCTCGACGATGACCACCCGCCGCTTCCGCCTCCCCGGCGAGCCCACCTACCACCACCCGATCAGCCAGACGCAGAGCTACCGCCCCCAGTCCGGCCGGCCCGACGCCACCGATGCTCAGCGCATCTTCGTGCTGGCACACCGTCTGCTCTGCCAGGTCGAAGGTGACCTCGAGCGAGCGAGCGCCCTGGCGCTGAGCCGGGGCGTGTTTGGCATCGTTCGCCCGGCGCACGGCACGGCGCGAGAGCTGCGTGACCTCGCACGTGGCGACCGGTGGGCGATCCGTCGGGCGCTGCGGGAGGCCGCCGAGGAGTTGGCGAGATGACCGCCGCCGTCCTCGATGAGCCGGCGCACCTGGCGGGGGAGCGGCAGGCCGCCGCCCGAGCGCTGCTCGGCGAGAGCGCGCCAGGGGAGGACGCGTCGACGTTCCTCGCCAAGCTCCGGAGCTCGGTCGTCACCACCGACCAGCTGAAGGAGCTTCCGCCGCCCGAGTACCTGATCGAGGGGGTGCTCGTCCGTGGCGCCATCGCCGAGTTGTGGAGCCGGCCCGGTAGCTGGAAGAGCTTCGTGGTCGCCGGCTGGTCCTGCCACCTGGCGACGGGCACTCCGTGGGCGGGCCACCACGTGGAACGGTCCCGGGTGCTCTACGTCGTCGCCGAAGGTGCGATCGGGATGGGCGAGCGCATCAGCGCCTGGGAGGAGCACCACGGGATCGAGGTGGGGGACGCCCTCACGTGGCTCCCCATGGCCGTCCAGCTGGCTGCCCCGCATTGGGCCGACGCCCTAGCCGCCCTGGCGCTCGAGCTCGATGCCGACCTGATCGTCATCGACACTCGCAGCCGCTGCACCGTCGGCGTCGAAGAGAACTCCGCCAAGGAGATGGGCCTCGTCGTCCACAACCTCGAGCGGATCCGCCAGAGCGCCGGCTGCGGCCTGCTCCTCGTCCACCACGCCGACGGCACCGGATCGAAGTCCCGTGGGTCCACGTCGGTGCTCGGAGCGCTCGAGACCGAGCTGAAGATCTCCCGTGACGGCGCTTCCGGCACGCTCGAGCTGACCAAGCAGAAGAACGGGCCCGACGGCCTCAGCTGGAAGCTCAGCGCCAAGAACGTCGGCGCCTCCATCGTCGTCGAGGCCACCTCCAACGGCCCCGCCACGTCGACCGACACCGCCGCCATGCGGGACCTCGCCGAGGCGCTTCAGGACATGTACTCCGGCGACGCCATTGCCACTGGCGTGCTCCTCGCCGCCACCGGCTACGACGACAAGCGCCGGCGCACCGGAGAGCGGGCCCTGCGAGACCTCATGGCCCTGCGCCTCGTCGACAAGCCCGCCAAGGGCCGATGGGCCCCAACCGACCGACTCGCCGAGTGGCTCGAAGCCCGGCAACTGCTCACCGGAGGTGAAGCGTGAGCCCGTGTCGCATCACGCCCGAAAACCACGATCCGGCGACCCCGAGGACCCTCGATGCGACATGCGACAGGATGCGCCCTAAAGGGCGCTCTGTCGTGTCGCATCAGCGGGACAGGGGGCCATGCGACATGACGCATCGGTGTCGTATCGGTGTCGCATGTCGGATGAAGAGGGGAGAGGGAGCGCCGTCCCGTCTCCTGCCATCCGGGCCTGGTGCTCGCGAAACGATGCGCACGTTGGCCTCGGCCGTCCTTGGCTCTGACACGGCTCTGACACGACCGCTGATCACCTTGTGTCATCAGGGCTTCAGGACCTTGCTCCGGACGCCCACTCAAGAGCGAGAGCTGATCGGAGGCCGTCGTGGCTGAGCCGACGTCGGCGACGGTGAATGCGTTCTTCGAGGCGTTCCCGAACCGTGGGGACCGCTGGCTGATCGGGTTGGGCGTATCGGTGCTCGCCCCTCTGCTGGCCGACATGGACGAGGGGGAGGCGGAGTCGTTCGGGGTGGTGCTGGCCACCCAGGCGTCGGGGCTGCTCACTGACGCCGAGGTGAGATCTGTTCGCCCCGAGAACGCCTGCAGCACGCTGGGCCTGCTCGCCGCCCGGGCCACGGCGCTCGAGGGCATCCGCTGCGAGCTGAGCGGGGACGACGATGGCCGCTGAGCACGACCTCGCCCCGACCATCCGCAAGGACGGGAGCCCCACCACACCCGCCCGTGGCTACAGCTGGGAGCCGTTCAAGCCGGGCAACACCAAGAGCCTGCAGCACGGGGCGTACTCGCCTCGGAAGGTCGATCCCCTGGCCGCCGATCTCGTCGCCGGCGTGCTCGCCCGGGCCGAGGAGGCGGGGAGCTCCACCGCCTACCTGCTCGACGCCACCTACCGCCCTGCGCTGTGGGCGTGGGCGCGTGCCGAGGCGCAGTGCCAGATCCTCACCGAGTACCTGGTGGCAGCCGCCGAGCTGACCGGGGACGGCGTGGGGGACCTCGACGCCGACCGGGTGAAGTCGGCGTACACGCTGCTGCACCGGGCGGAGTCTCGGGCGGAGAGTGGGCGCACCCGGCTGGGGCTGGATCCGCTGAGCCGCTCCCGCCTGCGGGTGGACGACGCCAGGGCGTCGGTGGACATGGCCCGCCTCATGGGCGAGGAGGTGCGGCGGATGGAGCTGGAGTCTCGCCAGACGCCCTCAGCGCCCGTCTCCGGGCCGCAGGGGAAGGGGGTGCCCCTGCCCCAGCCTGGCGAGGGTTCCGGCGATGAGCCTGCCGTTTCCGGGGCTCTCCCGGGTTCCGACACGGGGCATGACAGGACCGCACGAGGCCGCACGACGGGGGGAGGGGACCGATGAGCGCCGACCGGGAGCTCGTCCGCCGGGCGATCGACGACGTTGCGTTCTTCGCCCGGGTGCTGGCCGGCCGGGAGCTGTGGCCCCACCAGCTGGAGGTGGCTCGCTCGGAGGCCCGGTACCGGGTGATCTGCGCTGGCCGGCAGGTCGGCAAGAGCGCCTTGCTGTCGGTGCTGGCACTGCATGCGGCCTTCCGGCGCCCGGACCAGCTGGTGCTGATCGTGTCGGCGGGTGAGGCGGCGGCGCGCCGGCTGCTCGAGGACGTGGCGGCGCTGGCGACGTCGGCCCCGATGCTGCGTGGTGCGGTGGCGGACGACACGACGTCGTCGGTGGTGCTGTCGAACGGCTCCACCATCCGGGCAGTGCCGGCGAGTCAGCGGCAGATCCGAGGCTGGGCGGTCGACCTGCTGATCCTCGACGAGGCCGGGTTCATCGATCCCGAGATATGGCGTGCCGCCGAGCCGGCGATCATCGCCCGGCCTGGGTCCCGGGTGATCCTGTCCTCGTCGCCGTGGGGCTCGGTGCAGCACTTCTTCCGGGTGCTGTGGCAGCGGGGCATGAGCGCTCCGGATGGGCAGGTGGCGTCGTGGCACTGGCCCTCGTCGATCTCGCCTCTCGTCGATGCATCGCTGCTCGAGGAGATCCGCTCCCGGGAGTCGCCCACCTACTTCGCCCGGGAGTACCTGGCCGAGTGGACCGAGGGGGCCGGGAGCTACTTCACGTCGGCGGAGATCGAGGGGGCGATCGCCGACTACGAGCTCGTGGACCCCGCTGAGGCCGAGGGGCAGATGGTGGTGGGCGGCGTGGACTGGGGCCTCGCGAACGACGCCAACACGCTGGCGCTGATCGGCGTGGCGAACGACGCCGGGCTGAATCACACGGTGCTGCCGACCGAGCCGCTGCTGTTCGTGGCGCACCTCGAGGAGCACTACCGCATGCCCTATGCCAGCTTCATCGACCGTGTGGTGGACGTGGCCGACTGGCGGCGGGGACGCTTCCACGTGCGCTACCTGGCGTCCGAGACGAACGGCGTCGGGGCGATGCCGACCGACGTGCTCGCTCGCCGGGCGTTCGAGCGCCGGACCGGCACCCGTGTGGCGCCGGTGGTCACCGACGCCCGCCGAAAGGCCTCCGGCTTCGGGACGATCAAGGGCCTCTTGCAGCAGGGCCGGCTCGTCCTTCCCCGCCATCCGTCGCTGCTCAAGCAGCTGCACGCTGTCGAGTTCGAGATCTCCGAGGCGGGCAACATCCGCATCGCTGTCCCTGAGCGGGCCGGCCACGACGACCTCGTGATGGCGCTGGCACAGGCGGTCTCGTGTGTCCGTCCGTCGGTGGGCTTCCGTCCGGACCGGCCGTGGGGGACCGGCCCGGTGACCGACGACGTGGTGGAGACGCCCGGGGGAGTGGTGATCCCGAGACGTCCCCGCTGCGTCGACTTCAAGCGGGCGTTCCTGTCGCCCCAGGGCCCCGAGAAGGGAGACGGCTGGTGACCGCCTCATGGCTGGCCATCGTGGCCGAGTCCGACGGTGCCATCCGGGTGCCGCCACGCCGGGTGCCGGAGCTGCGCACCGAGCTGCTCCGGATGGTCCGGGAGTCGGCGCAACGAGGTGCACCCGTACCGCCAACGGTGCTCGAGCTGGCACGCGCGCTCGTGGAGTCGCAGCGGTGACCGGGCGAGAGGGCCCGGGGATCCAGGAGGTCGCGACGCCGATGGGTCCGGCGCTGCAGATCGGCGCCCCGAAGGCGGGCATGCTCGCCCGAGAGCTGCGGGAGGCGCTCCGGCGCTCGACGGCCCCGAGCCCAACCCTCCACGCCCTCGCCGTCGCCCTCGCCGACATCGAGATGCGGCACCGGCGACAGGACGGTTTCAGTTCGCCCGCCCCGCTTCCGCATCCGGAAGCGATGTCGCACCAACCTCGAAGGATGGTGGGCACGAACTCCCTCGCCGAGCAATGGGGCGTGACCGACCGGACCGTGCGCAACTGGTTCGAGGGCGGTCGCATCCCCGGAGCACAGAAGGTCGAGGGCAGATGGCAAGCCCCCGACAACACGAGGAGACCGAGATGACCGCCACGAGCGAGGACGCCGAGGTGAAGAAGCTCCGACGGGAGGCCGAGAAGGCCGCAGCGGCCGTCGATGCGATCGAGGAGCGGATCCTCGACGGTGATCCCACCGTGACGCCGGCCGACCTGCTCGACGCCGAGGCCGAGGCTGGCCATCGTCAGTCGCTGCTGGAGCGGGCCCTCGATCTGCTGCGCCGGCGGGACGAGCGATCCGCCGAGCGTGCTCGACTGGAGCGCATCGCCGAGATGCAGCGCCTCCTCGCCGAGAACTGGGGCAAGCACGAGGGCGACCTCATCGACCAGTTCGATGCAGCGGTGGAGGCGCTCACGCCGTTCGTCGCCGCTGCGCTCGAGCGCAACCGCCAGCTCCGGGAGATCCGTGCGGAGCTCCTCACGCTCCGCCCGCTCCCCGCGTCGATCAAGGCGGGTGAGATCCATGGCGACGTCACCATGGCCGTCGAGTGGGACGCCGATCCCCTCAGGATCGATCCCCTCAACGTCGACGCCCTCGTCGCTGAGGTGGCCCTCCGGGCGCTCGCCGCGGCCGGGGCCCCGCACGACCAGCTCAACGGCCCTGCGCAGGTCCGAACGGTCTACGACGCTCCGATCTTGGAGGCCTACGAGTTGGAGCGGGGGGACCTCTTCGGTCCGTCCGACCAGATCCGCCGCCTGGCCCGCCGGATCGCCCCGCAAGACGGCGACGGCAGGGCGGCCGGATGAGCGGCGAGCCCCTCTCCCGGGCGGCCATCGCCGCGATGTCGGCCGCCGAGGTGGTGGAGCGGGAGGCGGAGCTCCGTCGCTGGGCGGCTGCCGGCGGGGTCGACGGTCTGCCGGCCCCGCCGGCACCGACCTTCGGCGAGGGCCACGTGTTCACGGTGGACGAGATCGCAGCCATGGACGTCGAGACCTTCGAGCTCCACGCCGAGACGATCTCCGCCCAGCTGAAGGCTGGGAAGATCGCACCCCGCCCGAACGGCAACCCCAAGAGCGTGGCCTCGTGAACCGGGCCGAGCGTCGGCGTTCCGGACGCCGAGGCGGCAGAGGTGCCGGCCGTCAGCCTCTGGCCCTGGAGATGCTGCGCAGCGTCGTGGTCGCCGGCGACGGCAACGTCCGGTCGGCGCCACCACGAGAGCAGGCCGAGGCGTTCTACGACCTCCTCGGGTTCTGCTGCTCGCTGCTCGCCGTGGTGACCGATGAGCGGGGCATCGACGCGGCGGACGTGCTTGAGGATCAGTGGCGGATCTACGAGGTGTCCCGCCGCCACGCCGGGATGGAGGGCTGAGATGGCGCTGAAGGTGGGCGAGCTGGCGCTCGTGATGGGCATCGACGACAAGGGGCTCGACAAGGACGCCGCCAAGGCGGGAGACCGAGCTGGCGAGAAGGCCGGCGACGGGATCTCAAAGGGCGTCGAGAAGGGCGGAGCCGACGGCGGCGAGAAGCTGAAGAAGGGCCTGGCGATCGCCGGTGCGGCCGCTGGCGCAGCGGCAGCGCTCGCCCTCGGCAACGCCATGGACCAGCGCGCCGACACCGGCGTGATGGCCGCCTCGCTCGGCCTCGGTCCCGAGCAGACCACTGCGGCCGGGAAGATCGCCGGCAAGCTCTACGCCGACAACTTCGGGGACAGCTTCCAGGACGTGACCGGCGCCGTCGCCGGCGTGATGTCGTCCCTGCCGGGCCTGCTGGATCCGGCCGCGATCGAGCGGGTGTCGGGCAAGGTCACCAACCTGGCCAAGGCGTTCGAGGTAGACGTCGCCCGTGGATCTCAGGTAGCGGGACAGATGGTCAAGCTGGGCCTCGCCAAGGATGCCGACCAGGCCATCGACCTGATGACGGCCTCGCTGCAGCGGGTCCCCACCGCCCTTCGAGAGAACATCCTCGACGCCGTCGACGAGTACGGCCCCTACATGCAGCAGCTCGGCATCACCGGCGAGCAGGCCATGGGCCTCCTGGTGGATGCGAGCGAGAAGGGTCAGTACGGCATCGACAAGATGGGCGACGCTCTGGGCGAGTTCACCAAGAAGGGACTCGACATGTCGGAGACGACCGGCGCCGCCTATCGGGCGATCGGTCTGGACCAGCACGCCATGACGAACGAGCTCCTCGCCGGCGGCGACCGGGCCAAAAAGGCCTTCGCCAAGGTGGTGAAGGGTCTGCAATCGGTCAAGGACCCGGCCGCCCAGTCGCAGGCGGCCCTCGCCTTGTTCGGCACCCCGCTCGAGGATCTCGGCACCGGCGACATCCCTAAGTTCCTCGACTCCCTCGCATCGATGGGGGCCGGCATGGGCGATACGACCGGTGCCGCCGATCGGATGGGCGAGCAGATCAGCAAGACCGCCAACCCCCTCGAAGCGCTGAAGCGCAAGGGGATGCAGGCCCTGACCGACATCATCGTCGAGAAGGTCATCCCCGCCGTGCAGGGCCTTGGCAAGTGGATGTCCGACCACAAGGTGATCGTGATCGGCGTGCTCGCCGGGATCACGGCCGGCATGGTCGCCTGGGCCGCCTCGGCCGCAGCAGCGGCCATCGCCAACTTCACCCTCGCCGGCTCCACCCTCGCCGCCCTCGCCCCCTTCATCGCCATCGGCGCCGCCGTGGCGGCGCTGGTCGCCGGGGTGATCTGGGCCTACCAGAACTGGGGATGGTTCCGGGACATCGTCGACAAGGTGGCGTCGTTCTTCAAGGACACGCTGTGGCCGATCCTGAAGAAGGTCGGCTCGTTCCTGGGGGACGCGTTCTCGAAGTACATCGAGATCGTCGGCGCCTACTTCTCGTGGTGGTGGGGGGTCATGAAGGCCGTCGGCTCGTGGATCTCCGGCACCCTGTGGCCGATCATCAAGGGGATCGGTCAGGCCTTCGTGGACGCCGGCCGCTGGGTGTGGAACACGGCGCAGTCGATCTACAAGTGGATCCTGGAGCTGGTCGCCCGGGTGAAGAACGCCGTCACGGGCATGTGGGACCGGATCGTCTCCGGGATCTCCACCGCCTACAACTGGGTGGTCGGATTCGGCACGTCGATCGTCGACTTCGCCAGGGGCCTGCCCGGCAAGGTGGCCGGCTTCTTCCACGGCATGTGGGACGGCATCAAGGACGCCTTCCGCTCGGCCCTCAACTGGGTGATCGACAGGTGGAACAGCCTGGGCTTCAAGCTGCCGACGATCAACCTCGGCCCGCTCGGCAAGGTGGGCGGCTGGGAGGTCGGCCCGAAGTACGGCCAGGGTCGCATCCCCCGCTTCCACGACGGCGGCATCTTCACCTCGGGCACCGGCCCGTTCGGTGAGGGCCTGGCGCTCCTCCAGAACGGCGAGCAGGTGCTCACCGAGGAGCAACGCAAGGGCCTCGGTCGGGCGGTCACGGGCAACGTCACCGTGACGATCCCCGTGACCTTCGCTGGTCCGGTCGCAGGCAGGGACGGCGAGCGGTGGGTAACGGACACCATCAATCGTGCCGCCCACAAGGGAATGCGGATCGCCGCAGAGGCCGTGCGGCCCGTGTGATCCTCCTTCACCCGGGCGTCGTGGGCACACACCCGGTTCGGGGTCGTACCCTCGGCTGGGTGAACGAGGAGGGTCGGCTGTCGTACGACGTGAGCACGTCCGACCTGCTGCGGATCCGTGACGCCCTCGTCGAGGAAGGCTGGGGCAGCCACCTGTCGGCAGCCGTCGCCGGGATCGATGCGCTGATCGCCGAGCGCGCCTCCGAGCCCACCGACGACCCGGAGGGCTGAGCGGCTACTCGATGTCGAAGCCTGGGTCGGGGTCGTTCGCCAGCTCGGCGTAGACCCGTGCCGACTCGGCGTCGAGGCCCATCTCGAGCAGGGCCCGCTCGATCTCGTCCACCGTCATCGCCTCGTAGCCTTCGGGCAGGATCATCGTCCGCCTCCGCTCGTCGATCTGCCCATGTTCGGACAGGTGCCATGACGGTACCGTGGGGCGTCTCGCCACACAGGGGCGATGGCGAGACGGGGCGCCGGAATGGGTTCGCCGACCTTCCGGCGCCCCGCTTGCATCAGGACGGGCGTGTACGTCCCAGTGCGTCGAGGGCCAGCTCCGCCACGTCGAAGAGCGCCAGGTAGAGCCGCTCGGATTGCTGGACATCGCTCTGACCGGGCCGGGGCTTGTCCCGACCCAGGGCACCGAGCGCCAGGTCGGCCACGGCGAAGAGGGCGCCGTCAAGCACGTCCAGTCGCTCCGAGAGGGTTCTTGGCTCTCCGGCGTCCGGAGCGGCGCCGGCCGATGCGTCGGGACGCACGCTCCGACTCGCGAGGTCGTAGATGACGGCGCTCATCGGGCACCCGCCTTCCACTCAGCGAAGCTCGGCAGCGGAGCGGAGCAGGTCCAGATCTCGGTCACCCGATCGACCTCTCTCGATGTCGATTGCCCCGTCGCCTCGTCTGCCCGGGACGCGATCCACTCGAGCGCGAAGTAGAGGTCATCGTTGGCGGCCGCCCATCTCGCCTCGCCGTAGGCGTCGAAGTCGTCGCCGCACGCCGAGAACAGGGCCTTGTTGAGCTCACCGTCCTCGGCTATGCAACGTTCAAGCTCCTCGGCAAGCCGGCTCACCCGCTGGGTGAGGTCTCGGCCTCGCTCCACCAGCGTGTCGAGTGTCGGTTCGGGTGCCATCGGCTGATCCTCCTTGGTTGGGGCGGCCCCGTTGTCGGCCGGGTCGGTGCGCGGACTTGAGGGCTGATTTCCGGACGGCGAATCCCCGAACCCGCTCATCGGGCCCTCCGCAGCGCCCGAAGCGGCTCAGGCGCCAGGAGCCGGGCGAGACGGGGCTGACGGGCGACGACCCGGGCTTCGAAGGTGAACGGCTCCGGTGCGTCGCTCAACGGCGTCCTGCGGCCAGCTGGGACGATGCGGGGATACGGCTCCCCTCCCACCACGGCCAGCGCCGTGACGGCGTGCGTCGGTACTCTCTTGTGCATCAGGGCCTCCTACTGGCTCTGGTCACGACCCCGGGGAGTTGCAGCTCCGCCGGGGTCACCTGCTGTATGGGTAGATATACACCCTATCGGCTTCGTATGCGATTGTCTACAGTGAACGGGTGAAGATCGAGCCGAACGACCTACTCGACGCCCACGAGGTGGCGTCGATCGTCGGGCTGAACCGAGGCGGCAACGTCAGCCTCTACCGCCGGCGCTACGAGGACTTCCCTGAGCCGGTCATCGAGAAGGGGCGCTGCACGCTCTGGCGCCGGCAGGACGTGGAGCATTGGGCGGCCACTCGACGTCGGAACGAGGGGACGGTGCCGTGAAGCGAAAGCCCGTAACTCTCGACGAGTGGCGGGAGGCGAACCGCCCGCCGCACCCGCTGTCGCCCGAGCAGATCCGGACCGTCGCGGGAATCCTCCGCCGGGTCCAGGCCCGGATGGCGGAGGAGGAGTCCAGCGCCCGCAAAGGCCCGTGACCCGCGCACGGGTAAGGCGGGTGCCATGGACCCGAACGAAGCGCCTCGATTCCACGAGCTCCTAGAGCGCTCGAGCCACCTACTCTCGCAGTCGGCCGACTCGCTGCCGTCGATCGAGTGCCTCGACCGCTACCAGGGCTCCCTCCTGTACGGCGCGCTCCTCTCCAGAGGGTACGACGCCAGGCGCCTCCAGATCCGGACACCGCTGTCACCGAATGCCTCCGCCGACGAGTGGGCGCGCAACTCGCTGCCCTACTTCCCTCCCACCCCGGGGCAGATCAAGCGGGCGGCAGCCCGGATCCGCCGAGCCATGCAATCGATGGAGCGAGAGAATCCCGGCCGGCCGGGCGCCGGCCCGAACGCCGAGTCTCGGCGCTAGCTGCTTCGGGGAGCATCGCTGTTCTCCCTGGCACCATCTCCGAACATCACCTCATCGTCTGCAATTATGTCGAGGTGACCAAGATGGCACCGCCGTTGAGCGAGAGCGTCGCTGCCCGCACGCGCAGGGAGTTCTGGCCGACCGTCACGGGTCCAGCTGGCTGGCTCGTCGGCGTCATCCTTGGCGTGTTGGCGGGTGTCGCCTCGCTGCGATGGGGGGACATGGGCGGATGGGCGGCGCTCATCTTCGTCGCAGCCTCTGCGGTTGCCACTGTCCTGTGGAGCCTCGTCCTGCTCTTGCTGCGCATCCCGCTACGCCAGCGAGACGAGGCCCGTTCTCAGCTCAACACCGCGATGGTGGAGCTCGAGCGGACTGGGCCGCCATCGATATCCATAACGAAGGCGCCGTCGGTCGAGTACGGCTCGGGCAGCTGGTTGCTTCGTCTGAACGTGAGAAATGAAGGCCCCGGGGGAGCGGAGCTCGTGGCGAAGGTCGTGGCGCTCGAGGGAACCATCACGGCCGGCACGCACTCGACCGGCGGCACGGTCTCGGTCGGGCCGGAGGTCCCTTGGATCGTCCCGTGGCGCCACGCGTGGAGCCCCGACCCCGCCTATCGCTTGGCGGAGGGAGAGGGCGAGATGCTCGACCTCGGCCGCACTCACGTTCCGCTCGCAACCTCCAAGCAGCCCGGCCTTCCAGAGCTGATCTTCGGGGTCTGGACCTCGACGAAGGTGCTCTTCGCTCGTTCCGAGCCGCAGTTCGACGAATGCGAGGGCGGTCGACCAGATCAGCGGGATCCTCGCAGCGCTCACCCTGCGGCGGTCGTGAGGCTCTGGGACGTTCAGTCGCAGCGGCCTGCCGCCACTGTACGGGTGAGCGTCCGATGGCTCGACGGGCAACGAGAGCCGGAATGGGTGGTCGAAGATCTCGACTCGCCGCACGCGCTGTTGTCAGAGCCGTGTCAGAGAACCGACGCTATGGAGGCCCACTGAGAGCCACAGTGCGCCACAAGGGAGGGGAGCGAAACCCCTGTAGTGCAAGGCTTGCCACGCCTCGACCACCGAGCGCCTCACGGCCGCCTCCGCTCTGGGGGTCAAGAGGCCGGGAGTTCAAATCTCCCCAGCCCGACTCTCCGAAGCCCCCGGATTCCCGGGGGTTTCTTGCTGTCCGGGGCCCGGACGGGTCCTCTGGCTAGCTTCACCCGGATGGACGGGACGGCGCCGCTGCGCAGCGAGACGATCGACCGGGTCAGGGTGCTCACGCTCTCCCGGCCCGACGAGTACAACACCATCAACCCGGCGCTGCGGGACGCGCTGGGCGACGCCCTCGACGAGGCGGAGCGCGATCGCGGCGTGAACGCCGTGCTGCTCCGGGCCGAGGGCCCGGCCTTCTGCGCCGGCTACCAGCTCGACTGGGCGACCGCCGAACAGGCCGAGGCGGAATCGGGCGCCGCCCGGGTGTGGGACTCGGTCGCCGACGTCCAGATGATCGGTCGCTACGCCTCGACGTGGGCGAAGCTGCACACCATCTCCAAGCCGACGATCGCGGCGGTGCAGGGCTGGTGCATCGCCGGCGGGACGAACATGGTCCTGCACACCGACCTGATCGTCTGCGCCGAGTCCGCCCGATTCGGCTACCCGCCCATGCGGGTGTGGGGCATCCCCGAGGCGCCGTGGGTGTGGATCGCTCGCCTCGGGCTCGAGCGGGCGAAGCGCTACCTCTTCACCGGCGACGAGCTCGACGGCAGGGAGGCGGAGCGCCTCGGCCTGGTGCTCGAGTGCGTTCCGGACGAGGTGCTGGACGAGCACGCTCGTGACCTCGCCCATCGGATCGCGATGCTGCCCCTCGAGCAGCTCCAGATGATCAAGTGGTCGCTCAACGACACGGCTCGCCACATGTACCAGCCGGACTCCTCACGCCTGTTGGGCTGCCTGTTCGACGGTGTGGCACGGCACACCCAAGAGGGGCAGGACTTCGTCGCCCGCTCGATGGAGGTCGGGTTTCGGCAGGCCGTGAGGGAGCGGGACGACCCGTTCGGGGACTACGGCAGCCGCCCGAGGAGCTGACTTCCAGCCCCCCCCTGGTGGGCCGCCCGATCCGGGAGGTACGGGGTGACGGAAGTCACTGTTACCTGACAGCTGTCAGGTCGCTTTCGTGCCGGGGAGTGTCACAGGGGGCGTTTAGTGTCGTACTCATGTTCGACGGGGTGTCTCTCGCAGGGTTGACGGAGGTGATGGCGGGCGCGGCCACTGCCGACACACGCGAGCTCGCGCCGGGCGAGCTGGTCGAGGTGGCCGAGGGGATCGAGCAGCTGCAGCGCTACCTGGATGCGGCCCGGGTGAACGTGCTCGCCCAGATCGACGCCGAAGACGTGACCGATGAGCGGTTCGGGTTGCGGACCGCCCGCTGGTTGGAGCACCACGCCGTGGTGCCCCCGGCGGCGGCGAACCGGCGGGTGCGGATCGCTCGGCGGGTGCACGAGTGGCTTCCCCACACCCTTCGTGCGTTGCAGGCAGGCGAGATCGGGGAGTCGCACGCGGACGTGATGGCCCACCATGTCGGCAACGAACGGATCCGCGACCGGTTCTGTGCGCTCGAAGCCGAGATCGTTGCCTACGCGGAGGACGTGAGCTTCGAGGTGTGGAAGCGGAAGGTGGACGACGTCGCGGCCCGT
>Ga0182743_1002125_pt1 | contig 17932 bp, 13 predicted proteins | sample eDN3rd30CKraftOP_FD_128522 | JGI IMG/M metagenome (GOLD analysis project Ga0182743, IMG submission 128522) | Enriched Organic Plus compost microbial communities from Emeryville, California, USA - eDNA 3rd pass 30_C Kraft OP (version 2) (version 2) ... | reverse complement strand
CATCTGGCTCATCCACGAGAGCATCGCCCCGGCGCGGGCAGGGGCGATCGTCGTGCGGTTCCTGCGGACGCGACGCGTCGTGGACTCGACGCTCCTCCTCGAGCTCCCGATCCGCCTCTCGGTGCCCGCCTCGAGCCGAACGGCGATCGATCCCGCCGTGTGGGAGCACCTCACGGTCGTCGGGCGGTACCGCGAGCACTCCGAATCGGAGCGCTTCCACGTCGACATCCGCTGCATCGTCCGCGCGGGCCGTACCGGCCCTTCGACCCCCGATCGTGGTACAACGGTGGGTGGACCGGACTGAATCCGCCGGCCCGGTGGAACGCGGAGCGGGGGCCCCGATGAGCGACGACGCGATCCGTCTGGCGATCGTCGACGATCACCGGATGCTGCTCGGCGCGCTCACGGAGTGGATTCGCGGCGCCGCCGAGGACATCGAACTCGTCGCCGCCGTGCCGACGTGGCCCGAGCTCGTCGCGCACCCCGCGTTCCCGATGGACATCGTCCTCCTCGACCTCGACCTGAAGGACAACATCCCGGTCTCCGTGAAGATCGCCACCCTCAAGTCGGCGGGCGTGCGCGCCGTGCTCATGAGCACGTATTCGGAGCCGAACCTCGTGCGCGAGGCGCTCGCGGCCGGCGCGCTCGGGTACCTCGTCAAGAGCGAGGACGCCGAGATGATCGTCGAGGCGATCCGCTCGGCGTCGAAGGGCGAGTCCTTCGTCTCGGCCGAGCTCGATCTCGTCCTCAACGGCGAGTCGGACGGCGACGCGCCGCGCCTGTCCGCGCAGGAGCGACGCGTCATGGCGCTGTACGCGACGGGCGAGCCCGTCAAGGCCGTCGCGTATCAGCTCGGGATCTCCGAGGAGACGGCGAAGAGCTACCTCAAGCGCATCCGCGAGAAGTACCGGGCGCACGGGATCGACGTCGGGACGAAGGTCGCCTTGCGCATGCAGGCGATCCAGGACGGCATCCTCGTCGGCGGCGTCGACGACGGCCGGAACTAGCGGCCCGGCGGACGACGGCCGGCGAACGCGCGGCCGAGTTCGACGACGGCCCACGCCAAGAGCGCCAGCCACAGCGCATTCCGGGCGGCGAGCAGCGCGACCGCCCACGGCTCGGCGGCGAGCAGCGCGCCGTAGCCCCACGGATACACGACGCCCGTGAGCGCGGCGATCGCGAGTCCGAGCCCGAGCGGCGCCCGTGCGCGCCGGCTTCCGCCCGAGAGCACGGCGAGGACGACGGGCGCGACGACCCAGAGCGCGAATTGCGGCGAACCGACCTTGTTCGCGATCACGAGGACCGCGACGAGGCCGATCGCGAGGGGCGCGAGGGCGGCCGCCTCGCTCGTCCGCGAGCGCGCGGCCGCCCCGAGCGCGAGGACCCCGAGGACGAGGACGAGGATCGCGGGCGTGAGCGCCGCGGCGGTGGCGTCCACGCCGACACCGGCGACCTCCCACGTGCGCAATGGCTCGTTCCACGCGAACCAGGCCCACGGCGCACCGAACGCCGCCGCGAGCACCCACGGCGTCGCCGCGACGGACTCGAGCTGCAGTCCCCGCCCGGCGTGCCCCGCGACGACGCCGAGGAGCGCGGCGGGGTCGCCGAACGCGAACACAACCGCGACGACGACGACCGAGACCCCCGCCGTCGCGGCGACGACGCGCCAGCGTGCTCGCGAGACGACGACGATCGCGGCGAGCACGGCGACCGGCCAGATCTTGATCCAAGCCCCGATCGCGAGGAGCGAACCCGCGACGACGGGGCGGCGCGAGACGAGCGCGACCGCCGCGACCGCGAGCGGCGCGGTGATCGCCTCGAGTCGGACGAGCGCGACGGGGCCGACGAGGGCGAGGAACGCGAGCCACCACCACGCCGCCGCCTTGCCGCGGTCCCCGATGCGCGCGAGGAGCGCGAACGCGCCGGCGTCGAGGAGCGCGACGAGCGCGAGCCAGCCCCAGCCGATCCAGGCCGTCCCCGCGACGGACGCGGCGAGCATCGGCGCGAGCGCGAGCGGCGGGTAGATCCAGGCGAGGCCGACCCCGACCCACTGCCCCGTGGCGAGGCCGTGCTCGACCCACGACCGGTACACCTCGGTCACCTCGCGGATCGGCTGCTCCGGCGCGAGCCACGCGGCGAGCGCGAGCGCCACGTGCTGGACCGCGAACCCGCCCCACATGACCGCCGGGTGTCGGAGCGCCCCTCGCACACCGCGAGCGTAGCTCTCGCCCGCGTAACACCGCGACGCACAGCGGGGCGATGGCCGCGGAGTCGGCAGAATGGACGCCATGTCCAGCAAGCACACCGCATTCCGCGCGCTCGGCGCGCTCGGCGCCGCCGCGCTCGCCGTCGGCCTCGCCGCCTGCTCCACGACCCCCGACCCGGGCGCCTCGGACGCCCCCGCGGCTTCGGAGTACGTCACGGACGGCAAGCTCACGATCGGCACGGGCGAGCCCGCCTACTACCCCTACGTCATCGACGACGCTCCGGAGACGGGCGAGGGTTTCGAGGCCGCGGTCGCGTACGCCGTCGCCGAGGAGCTCGGCTTCGCGGCGGAGGACGTCGTGTGGGTCCGCACCGGGTTCGACGAGGCGATCGCGCCCGGCCCGAAGGACTTCGACTTCAACATCCAGCAGTTCTCGATCACCGAGGAGCGCAAGCAGTCGGTCGACTTCTCGTCGCCGTACTACGCGGCACCGCAGGCGGTCATCACCGTGGAGGGCACGGCGGCGGCCGACGCGACGTCGCTCGCCGACCTCAAGGAGCTGCGGATCGGTGCGGCGACGGGCACGACGAGCCTCAAGGCGATCGAGCAGCTCATCGAGCCGAGCGGCGGCGCCCAGGTCTTCAACTCGAACGACGACGCGAAGCTCGCGCTCGAGAGCGGCCAGGTCGACGCGATCGTCGTCGACCTCCCGACCGCGTTCTACATCACCGGGGTCGAGCTCGAGGGCGGCGTCATCGTCGGCCAGCTCCCGGAGATCGAGGGCGAGACCGACGAATGGGGCCTCCTCCTCCCGAAGGGCAGCCCGCTCACGGCCGACGTGACGGCGGCCGTCGACCGACTCCGCGAGAACGGGACGCTCGCGCGGCTCGCCGACGAGTGGCTCGGCGCGGACCAGGGCGCGCCGCTCCTCCAGTAGTTTCACTCGCGTGACCCTCGTCGATCCCGAGGGCCCGGCGGTCTCCCAGCTCGAGCTGGACCGTCGGGCCTTCCGACGTCGTCAATCGGCCCGCTCGATCCTCATCGGCGCGGGAAGCACGATCCTCTTCGGCGCGATCGCGTGGCTCTCGCTCGCGAACAGCCCCGGCTGGTCCGCGGTGCAGTCGAGCTTCTTCGATCCCGTCGTCGCGCTCGAGGCGCTCCCACGCGTGTGGGGCGGGTTCCTCGTCAACCTGCAGGTGCTCGTCTTCGCGAGCCTCGGCGTCGCGGTGCTCGCGACGATCCTCGCGGTGCTCCGCACGCTGCGGGGCCCCGTGTGGGCGCCGTTGCGCGCCCTCGCCGCGGTGTACACGGACCTGTTCCGCGGGACCCCGCTCATCATCGTCCTGTACCTCGTCGGCTTCGGGATTCCCACGATCGTCGGCCAGCGCATTCCGGAGATCCTGCTCGGCACGATCGCGCTCACCCTGACATATTCCGCGTACGTCGCCGAGGTCATCCGCGCCGGTATCGAGGCCGTCCACCCCTCGCAGCGGCTCGCGGCGCGCGCGCTCGGCTTCTCGTACGGTCAGTCGATGCGGATCGTCGTCTTCCCGCAGGCGATCCGCAAGGTCACACCGGCGCTCATGAACGACTTCATCTCGATGCAGAAGGACGTCGGCCTCGTCTCGGTCATCGGCGCGGTCGACGCCGTGCGATCCGCGCAGATCGAGACCGCCCGGTTCGCCGACTTCACGCCCTACATCCTCGCCGGCGTCCTCTTCGTCCTCCTCGCGTGGCCGATGATCCGTCTCACCGACTGGGTGACCGCGAGGATGCAACGGCGCGAGCAGATGGGGGCGGCGCTGTGAATGCCGCCGCCGAGCCCGGCGCCCCGCTCCTCGCACTCGAGGGCGTCCGCAAGCGCTACGGCGACCGCGAGGTGCTGCGCGGAATCTCGCTCGAGGTCGCGCGGCACGAGGTCGTCGCGCTCATCGGCGCGAGCGGCTCCGGCAAGTCGACGCTCCTCAAGACGATCAATCTCCTCGAGCGCATCGACGACGGCCGGATCCTCTTCGACGGCGAGGACATCTCCGACCCCCGGACGAAGGCCGACGGCGTGCGCGCCCGCATCGGCATGGTGTTCCAGGGCTACAACCTCTTCCCGCACCTGACCGTCCTCGAGAACGTCGCGGTGGGCCTCCGGACCGTCCACCGGGTGCCTCGCGCGGAGGCGGAGCGACGCAGCCGCGACCTGCTCGAGCGCATCGGGCTCGGCGAGCACGCGAAGGCGTACCCGGACCGGCTGTCCGGCGGGCAGCAGCAGCGCGCGGCGCTCGTCCGAGCGATCGCCGCCGGGCAGGAGCTGCTCCTGCTCGACGAGATCACGAGCGCCCTCGACCCGGAGCTCGTCGGCGAGGTCCTCGAGCTCGTCCGCGACCTCGGTCGCGAGGGCACCGCGATCGTGATGGCGACGCACGAGATGGCGTTCGCGCGGGACGTCGCGCACCGCGTCGTGTTCCTCGACGGCGGCACGGTGTGCGAGGCGGGCCCGCCGGAGCAGCTCTTCGGGGCGCCGCGCCAGGAGCGGACGCGCCGCTTCCTCGCGCGATTCACCGGCACCGCCGGCGGGGAGTAGGGCATGGCGGTCGGCACCCCCGCGACCGTCGCGCTCGCTCGCGCCGGCGTCGCATTCACGCCCCACACGTTCGAGCACGATGCGGCGGCGCGAAGCTACGGTCTCGAAGCGGCCGAGGCGCTCGGGATCGACCCGGACCGCGTGTTCAAGACGCTCCTCGCCGACGTCGAGGGCACCGGGATCGTCGTCGCCGTCGTCCCCGTCTCGGGCAGTCTCGACCTCAAAGCCCTCGCGGCCGCGGTCGGCGGCAAGCGCGCGGAGATGGCTGAGCCTGGGGTCGCCGAGCGCCGCACCGGCTATGTCGTCGGCGGCATCTCCCCGATCGGGCAGAAGACGCGGCATCGGACGGTCGTCGACGAGACCGCCGAGCTGTGGGACACGGTCTTCGTGAGCGGCGGCCGCCGCGGCCTGGAGATCGAGCTCGCCCCCGCCGACCTCCTCCGGCTGACCGGAGCGACGGTCGCCGCAATCGCCCGCTGACTCCGGCCCCGACCCCTGCTTAGCGCCCCCATCCCCGCGCGTTCGCCCTTCCCACTCCGCTCAGTCGCGGCCTTTCGATGCGACACGCCGGTCGATGCATCGAAAGCCCGCGACCGGGCGACCGTCACGCCGTCGCGATGAGGCCGAGCTCCGCGGGGGTCGCGAGGAGCTTGTGGTGCGGCGTCACGCGGACCGTGTAGCCGAAGCTTCCCGGGCGGTCGAGCTCGACGGAGCCCGCGTAGACGGCGGCGTCCGGGGCCTGCGACTCCAGCACGAGCGCGCGCCGGCGGACCTCGCTCAGCGCGTCGCCGTCCCCGGCCTTCCCATACACGAGCTCGACCTTGACATCCGTCGGCTCGAGACCGCCGAGCGCGACCCGGGCGCGGACGTGGAGCGACTTGCCGACGGTCGGCGTCGGCTCGACGCCGCCGGACTCGACGTGGAGGACCGCGACGCCGGACCAAGCGGCGCGGACGCGCGCCTTCCATTCGGCGAGCTCGCGCGCCGGCTGCATCCCGCGAGCGGCGATCGCTCGATGGGACTCGGCGGCCGGCATGTACAGGCGCTCGACGTACTCGGCGACCATGCGCTCGGCGGAGATCACGCCGGAGAGCCCTGCGAGGCTGTGGCGGATCGTCCTGATCCACCGCCGCGGCACGCCCGTGTCATCGCGCTCGTAGAAGCGCGGCGCGATCTGGTGCTCGATGAGGTCGTACAGGCTCGCCGCCTCGAGTCGGTCGCGCTCCGCCGGATCCGCGGCGGAGTCCGCCGAGGGGATCGCCCAGCCGTTCTCGCCGTCGTAGCTCTCCGCCCACCAGCCGTCGAGGATCGAGAGGTTGAGCGATCCGTTGAGCGCCGCCTTCATGCCGGACGTGCCGCACGCCTCGAGCGGGCGGAGGGGGTTGTTGAGCCACACGTCCGTGCCGGGGTACAGCTCCCGCGCCATCCCGATGTCGTAGTTCGGGAGGAAGACGACGCGGTGGCGCACCGCGGGGTCGGAGGCGAACTCGATGAGCTCCTGGATCAGGCGCTTCCCGCCGTCGTCCGCCGGGTGCGACTTGCCGGCGACGACGAGCTGCACGGGTCGCTCCGGGTCGGTGAGGATCGCCCGCAGCCGCTCCTTGTCGGTGAGCATGAGCGTCAGTCGCTTGTAGGTCGGCACGCGGCGGGCGAAGCCGATCGTCAGGACTTGCGGGTCGAGCACCGCGTCGATCCACGCGGGCGCCGTGCCGCCCTGGTGCTGCTCCTCCCACAGGGCCCGCAGCCGCCGCCGCGCGTCGGCGACGAGCGAGGCGCGCAACTGGTTGCGCACCTGCCACAGCTCCTCGTCGGAGAGCATTCCCGAGTTCCAGTCGACGTGCGACGTCTCCCCCGAGCCGAACGTCGCTCGCGCGAGGTCGACGATGAGCGGGTCCGTCCACGTCGCGGCGTGCACGCCGTTCGTGACGGACGTGATCGGAACGTCGTCCGGGTCGAATCCCGGCCACAGGGCTCCGAACATGCGCCGCGAGACGTCGCCGTGGAGCTTCGAGACGCCGTTCGCGCGCTGCGCGAGGCGCAGGCCCATGATCGCCATGTTGAACCACTTGGGGTCCCCGCCGGCGTAGTCCTCCTTGCCGAGCGCGAGCGCATCCTCGACCCCGACTCCGGGGAGGAGGTCGGTGTCGAGGTACCGGCGGACGAGGTCGATCTCGAAACGGTCGATCCCCGCGGGGACGGGCGTGTGCGTCGTGAACACGGTCGCGGCGCGCGTGACCTGGAGGGCGGCGTCGAACGTGAGCCCGCCGCCGACGAGGTCGCTGATGCGCTCGAGCCCGAGGAATCCGGCGTGCCCCTCGTTCGTGTGGAAGACCTCCGGGAACGGCACGCCCGCGAGCTCGGTGTACGCCTTGAGCGCGCGCACCCCGCCGATGCCGAGGAGGAGCTCCTGCAGGAGCCGGTGCTCGCCGCCGCCCCCGTAGAGGCGATCGGTGACGTTCCGCATCGCGTCGTCGTTCTCCGGGACGTTCGTGTCGAGCAGCAGGAGCTTGATGCGACCGACGCTCGCGACCCACACCCGGGCCTGCAGGCTCCCGCCGTCGGGCAGCGCGAGCACGACGCGCACGGCGCTCCCGTCGGGCTGCCGCAAGAGCGCGAGCGGGAGACCGTCGGGGTCGAGCACCGGGTAGGACTCGAGCTGCCAGCCGTCGCGCGACACCGACTGGCGGAAGTAGCCGGCACCGTAGAAGAGCCCGACGCCGATGATCGGCACCCCGAGGTCGCTCGCGGCCTTGAGGTGGTCGCCCGCGAGAATGCCGAGGCCGCCCGAGTACTGCGGGAGCGCCGCGGCGATGCCGAACTCGGGCGAGAAGTACGCGATCGAGGCGGGAGCCTGCTCGAGGCCCTGGTACCAGCGCGGCTCCCCGAGGTACTGTCGCAGATCGTCGCGCAGCTCGTTCGCCCGCTCGACGAAGGCCTGATCGGTCGCGAGGGCCTCGAAGCGCTTCGGGTCGACGGCGCCGAGGAAGCCGATCGGGTCCTGCCCTCCCGAGACCCACAGTTCCGGGTCGATCGACTTGAAGAGCTGTCGCGTGGGCTTGTGCCACGACCAGCGGAGGTTCGAGGCGAGCTCGTCGAGCGCCGCGAGTTCGGGCGGCAGGACGGTCCGGACGGTGAACCTGCGGATGGCCTTCACGGTTGTCACCCTAAGTCAGTCCCGTAACGGCCGCGTTAACGCCGCCGGCCGGTGCGAGCGACCGCTCGGCGGTCTCCCGCGCTTTCCACGGCTTGAGCGATACGGTGGTGCCGTGATCGGCCGAATCCCCATCCGGTTCGTCTCGCCGGTCGAGCCCGAGCGCCGGTGGCCCCCGAAAGCGTACGTCGGGGAGATCGTGCCCTTCGAGGCGACGATCTTCCGGGAGGGTCACGGCATCCTCGGCGCCGAGGTGCGGCTCACCGCGCCGGACGGCACCGAGAGCGCCCATCGAATGCGCCAGATCGTTCCCGGGACGGATCGCTGGCGGGCGGACGTGCGGGTCGACCGCGAAGGCGACTGGACGTACTCGATCCGCGCGTGGGCGGACGACTGGGCGACGTGGCTGCACCAGGCGAGCATCAAGGTCCCGGCGGGTCAGGACGTCGAACTGACGTTCGCGATCGGCGCGAAGCTCCTGCGTTCGAGGCGCGCGCGCGTCTACCACGAGACCGCCGACCTGCTCGTCGACAAGGTCAGGGACCCGATGGACCGCCTCGAGCGCGCGAAGGCGTCCCGCCTCGCCCGCACGATCGCCGCGGCGCCGTTCGCGTCGTTCGTGACCGATTCGGAGACCGTGACGCTGCGCGTCGAGCGCGAACGCGCCGGCGTCGGGAGCTGGTACGAGTTCTTCCCCCGATCCGAGGGCGCCCGGCTCGGGAGCGACGGGGTGTGGCGCAGCGGGACGTTCCGCACCGCGGCGAAGCGGCTGCCGGGCGTCGCGGCGATGGGCTTCGACGTGCTCTACCTGCCGCCGATCCACCCCATCGGCCGGACCTTCCGCAAGGGCCGGAACAACTCGCCCGAGGCGCGACCGGACGACCCGGGCAGCCCGTGGGCGATCGGCTCCGAGGACGGCGGGCACTTCGACGTCCACCCGGATCTCGGGACCCTCGCCGATTTCCGCGCCTTCGTCAGGCAGGCGAACAAGCTCGGCATCGAGGTCGCGCTCGACCTCGCGCTGCAATGCTCCCCCGACCACCCGTGGGTCACCGAGCACCCGAACTGGTTCACGCGCCGTCCGGACGGGTCGATCGCCTACGCGGAGAACCCGCCGAAGAAGTACCAGGACATCTACCCGCTCGACTTCGACAACGACCCCGAGGGCCTGCGGGCCGAGATCCTCCGGCTCGTCGGGCACTGGATCGAGCAGGGCGTGCGCATCTTCCGCGTCGACAACCCCCACACGAAGCCGCTCGACTTCTGGGAGTGGCTCCTCGCCGAGGTCCGCGAGCGGCACCCCGACGTCGTGTTCCTCGCGGAGGCGTTCACGCGCCCCGCGATGCTCCAGTCCCTCGCGGCGGCCGGCTTCCAGCAGTCGTACACGTACTACACGTGGCGCAACACGAAGGCGGAGCTCGAGGAGTTCCTCGTGTCGATCTCGAAGGAGACGAGCGCGTTCCTCCGCCCGAACCTCTTCGTCAACACGCCCGACATCCTCACCGAGTACCTGCAGTTCGGCGGCCGAGCGGCGTACAGGATCCGGGCGGCGATCGCCGCGACCGCGTCGCCGACGTGGGGCGTGTACGCGGGATACGAGCTCATGGAGAACGTCGCGCGACCGGGCAGCGAGGAGAACATCGACAACGAGAAGTACGAGTACAAGCACCGCGACTGGGCGGGCGCCGAGCGGGCCGGGCTCTCGCTCGCGCCCTACCTCGCGCGGCTCAACGAGATCCGCCGCGAGCATCCCGCGCTGCGACAGTTGCGGAACACGGAGATCCACTGGAGCGACGACGACGCGATCCTCGTGTACTCGAAGCACCTCGCCGCCGAGTTCACGGGAACCCGCCAGCCGGACGGGATCATCGTCGTCGCGAACGTCGACCCGCACTCCGTCCGCGAGACGATGATCCACCTCGACCTCGAGCGGCTCGGCCTCGCCGAGGACGCCCGCTTCGACGTGCACGACCTCCTCTCGGGCGAGCGCTGGCGGTGGGGGCGCGACGACTACGTCCGGCTGGACGCGTTCGCCGAGCCAGTCCACATCCTCGAGATCGACTACCGGAGCGTCTCGTGAGCCGCGCACGCGCCGCAGCGGGCGCCGACCGCAGCCGACTCATCGGCGAACTCGACCTGCACCTCTTCGGCGAGGGCCGGCACGAGGAGCTCTGGCGAATGCTCGGCGCGCACGTCCGCGAGGTCGACGGCGTCGCCGGGACGGCGTTCACCGTCTGGGCGCCCCACGCGCTCGAGGCGCGCGTCATCGGCGATTTCAACGGCTGGCGCGGCGAGCGGCACCCGATGCGGCGGCTCCCGCACGGCCTGTGGGAGGCGTTCGTCCCCGCCCTCGGCGCGGGCGCCCTGTACAAATTCGAGCTCAAGACGCCCGACGGACGCTGGGTGGAGCGCGCCGACCCCATGGCGCGGTGGACGGAGGTCCCCCCGCAGACGGCGTCGAAGACCGTCGTCTCGACGCACCGCTGGCGCGACGGCGAGTGGATGCGGCGGCGCCGCGAGACGGACCCCCACACGGGGCCGATGAGCGTGTACGAGCTGCACCTCGGCTCGTGGCGACCGGGGCTCGGGTACCGCGAGCTCGCCGAGGAGCTCGCGCGCTACGTCACGGACCTCGGGTTCACGCACGTCGAGTTCCTGCCCGTCGCCGAGCACCCGTTCGGCGGCTCGTGGGGCTACCAGGTGACGGGCTACTACGCCCCGACGAGCCGGTTCGGCCACCCCGACGACTTCCGTTTCCTCGTCGACCGTCTCCATCAGGCCGGCATCGGCGTGATCGTCGACTGGGTCCCGGCGCACTTCCCGAAGGACGAGTGGGCGCTCGCCCGCTTCGACGGCCTCCCGCTCTACGAGCACGCCGACCCCCGGCTCGGCGAGCATCCCGACTGGGGCACGTACATCTTCGACTTCGGCAACCCGCACGTGCGCAACTTCCTCGTCGCGAACGCCCTCTACTGGCTCGAGGAGTTCCACATCGACGGGCTGCGCGTCGATGCCGTCGCGAGCATGCTCTACCTCGACTACTCGCGCGGGCCGGGCGGCTGGGTGCCGAACGTGCACGGGGGCCGCGAGAACCTCGAGGCGATCTCGTTCCTCCAGGAGGCGACGGCGACCGCGTACAAGCGCAACCCCGGGATCGTCATGATCGCCGAGGAGTCGACGGCCTGGCCGGGTGTGACGAAACCGACGGACCGCGGCGGCCTCGGCTTCGGGCTCAAGTGGAACATGGGCTGGATGCACGACTCGCTCGAGTACATGCGGCACGACCCGATCCACCGCGCGTACCACCATCGCGAGCTGACGTTCTCGATGCTCTACGCGTACAGCGAGCAGTTCCTCCTGCCGCTCAGCCACGACGAGGTCGTCCACGGCAAGGGCTCGCTCTTCGCGCGGATGCCGGGGGATCACGCGCAGAAGCTCGCGAACCTCCGCGCCTACCTGTCGTTCATGTGGGCGCACCCGGGCAAGCAGCTGCTCTTCATGGGCGGCGAGTTCGCGCAGCCCGCCGAGTGGAGCGAGGAGCACGGCCTCGAGTGGTGGATCCTCGACCAGCCCGCCCACCGCGGCGTCCACGCGCTCGTCGCCGCCCTCAACCGCGTGTATCGCGAGCACGGGGCGCTGTGGGAGCTCGACCACGAGCCGGCCGGGTTCGACTGGATCGACGGCGGGAACGCGGCGCAGAACCTCATCGCGTTCCTCCGCTGGTCGAAGGGCGGCCACGCGATCGCCGGACTGTGGAATTTCAGCGGCACGCCGGTGGACTGGCGCGTGGGTCTGCCGAAGGCGGGCCCGTGGCGCGAGATCCTCAACACGGACGCGGTCGAGTTCGGCGGCAGCGGCGAGGGGAATCTCGGGGTGGTCCGGGCGGAGCCGGTCGGGTTCCAGGGACGGCCGGCGTCCGCGACCGTGCATCTCGCACCGCTGAGCGGCGTGTGGCTCGTGCCCGAGTAGTCAGTACAGGAGACTCGTGAGGCGCCGCCGGGCCGCGAGGACGCGGGGGTCCTCGACGCCGACGAGCTCGAAGTACTCGAGGAGCCGCGTGCGGATCGCCTCCCGGCCCGGCTTGTCGGCGCCGGCGAAGGCGTCGAGCAGCCGCGCGAACGCGTCCTCGACGTGGCCGCCCGAGACGTCGAGGTCGGCGACCGCGAGCTGAGCGTCGACGTCGTCGGGCCGCTCGGCGGCGGCGGCTCGGATCGTGGCGGCGTCCACGGACTGGAGCCGCTCGAGCAGGCGCACTTGCGCGAGGCCCGCGGCGGCTTCCGCGTCTCGCGGGTTCTGGGCGAGCGCGGTCTCGTACGCCTTCACGGCCCGCGGCAGGTCGCCCGCCGCGATCGCGTCGTACGCCTCCTGGTGGAGCGGCGGGAGGGGGTCCGGCTCGGGCTCGGCGTCGGCCTCGGCGCCCTGTTCCGGGATCGTGCCGGACACGCCCGCCTGGCCGGCGACCTGGAGGACCTGCTCGACGACGTCCCGGAACTCCTCGGGCGGCATGACGCCGGCGAAGAGCGGCAGCGGGCGGCCGCCGATGACCGCCGCGAACATCGGCACCTGCTGCACCTGGAACGCCTGGACGACCTGGGGGCTCGTCATCGCGTCGACCACGGCGAGCGCGATCCGCCCGCCGTATTCCCGGATCACGGCATCCGCGCCGGACGGGGGCGTGCGGGGATCGCCGAACTCGACGATGACCGGCACGGTGCGCGAGAGCTCGAGGACGCGACCGAATGTCGCGTCGTCGACGGCGAACACGACGCCACCCGCGGTGCTCGGGGCGCCGCCCGCGCTCGCGCCGCCGGGCGCCTGCGCGTTCGCGCGGCGCACGAGCGAGGACAGGTCGACCGCGCCGCGGAGTCCGGCGCCGAGGTCGCTCACGGCCGCTCCCCCGCCGCGACGAGGCCCTGCGCGTAGCCGAGCACGACGACGGGCCCGCTCGAGTCGACCGGCGGCACGATGTATAGGAGCTGGCCCGCGTACGTCGCCGTGAACCCCTTGCCGCTCGTCTCGACGCCCGCGAGGGTTCGGACGGCACCGCTCGAGCTCACCGTCGCGCCCTCCTCGGTCGGGTACACCTCGACGACCTGGCGCACGGTTCCCGTGACGATCGCCCCGGCCTCCACGGTCGCGAGCGCGAGGAGCGGGCCGGTGCCCTCGGTCGTCGAGATCGACATCGCGCCGGGTGCGGGGACGCCGCCGATGAGCGCCTGCTGGGCCTCGAGGCCCCACGCCGCGAGGAACTTGTCGTCCGCGAGGTCGAAGCGCTCGAAGGACGCCGACTGCTCGCCGTTGACGAGGATGTCCACGTACGCGGGTGTGACGTCGGCGGGGGCCATCGAGAGGAGCGGCGACTCGTCCGCGAGTCGCGCGGCCCCGACGGTCGGCGCGGCGACCTCCGGGACGTCTTCCTGGAGCGCGACGAGCATCGACACCCGATAGTTCGCGCGCGGCTCGTCCTGCGTGAGCACCATCGCGACGGGCGGCGGCGGGGCGGCCTCCTCGGGCTGCTCGGTCGCGCTCGGATCCGGCGTCGACGCGCCGCCCTCGTCGAGCGCCTCGGGCGAGGCGACGACGACGAACACGGTTCGCGGCCACGACTCGACGTCGAGCGGGACCTGCTGCGGGAGTCGGACGGCGACGACCGCGTCCTCGGGGATGACCGGGGAGGACGTGGCGAGTGCCGGATCGGCGCCCTGAAGCGCGTAGTCGGCGAGCTTGAGCTCGAGCGCGGGGCCCGTCATCCGGGTCTCGGCGAGCGCCGCGTCGCGATTCGCATCGGCCGTGCGCATCGTCGCGAGGACCCGATCGACGACGCGGTCGATCTGCCGCTCGGTCAGCGCGGGGACGGGCGTCGCGTTCGCCGGCGGGGTCGGCGTGGGCGTGGGGGTCTCCGCCGCTCGGGCACCCGTCGCCCCGATCGGCACAGTCGTGAGCGCGGCGGCCACGAGGAGCGCGCCGACCCCCGCCCCGATGCGCTTGGACGCGCTGCGCGGCTTGCCCCGGAGCGTCTTGATCGCGCGCTTGCGCGGCACCTTCGGCATCTTGCGGCGCGGGCCGTGCTTGCCCCGCATGCCGTAGACGGCCATGAAGAGCAGCACGAGTCCCGCGATGAGGAGCGCGGCGCCGCCGATGAACAGCGGCGCGATCGCGGGCGCGCCCGTGTCGGCGACGGGCCACTCGAGCACGACGTTGGACGGTGCCGGCTCGGCGCCGTCGGACGCGATGATGAACGACATGTCGGGCTGCAGCGTGACCGACAGCCGGAGGTCGTCCTCCGCCGCGAAGTCGTCGAGCCACAGGTCCGACCCGGCGGGGTTCGGCACCTCGGTCTCGCTCCCGCGCTGGGTCTCGGCGACGAGCGTGCGCTCGCCGTCCTCGGTCTCCTCGAAGCGGAGCGTGTTGTAGCTCGCGTCGCCGACCCACGCGAGGACGTCCGCCGTGCGACCGTACGCGGCGACGATCGGGCCGTCGTCGGAGATCGTGATCGTCTGTCGCCCCTCGATCGCGTTGAGCGTCGCCCCGTCGATGATCGTGATCGGGGCGGTGCCGCTCGTCTCCGCCTCGAACTCGAGCGCGGTCGGCGGCGACGCGGTCGTCGACCGCAGCACGATGCCGAGGGTGATGAGGATCCCAGCGAGGACGAAGGAGACGATCGAAAGAATCAGACGCACGTCGGAGAAACTCCCTTCACGTCGCCCGGGTCCCGCCGACCTCGACCCGTTTCGTCAGGGAGGCGTTCGGCCCGACGCACCAGGCGACAAAGACAGTCCAGGATAGCCGAGCACCCGCTTGGAGGCGAATCCGGCGAGGCGTTCGAACACTGTTCTCCCACTAAACTCGGAGGGTTGCAAGTGCGCACCCCGGTGCGTCGGGATGGAGGTCCGATGGCAGCTGAGGAATCGCGGTTCGCAACCGAGATGCGCGGCTACCGCCGCGACGAGGTCGACCGGGTCCTCGCCGACCTCCGCCGGGAGCTCGCACTCGCCGCCAACGAGCGGGCCGAAGCGCAGCGCGAGGTCAAGCGCCTCCTCGCCGTCAACGAGGATCTCCAGGCGGAGCTCGACGAGATCGGGCGCCCCACGTACACCGGGCTCGGCTCCCGGCTCGAGAGCACCCTGCGGATCGCCGAGGAGCAGGCGACGAAGCTCATCGGGCAGGCCGACATCGACGCGGAGCGGGTGCGGAACGAGGCGAACGCCGAGGCGCAGCGTGTGCGCAGGGACGCCGAGGCGCAGGCCTCGCGCGTCGTCGCCGATGCGACGCAACGTGCCGAGTACATGCTCGCGAGTGCGAAGGCCGACGCCGACGCCCTCCGCTCGCAAGCGCAGCAGGACGCGGCGCTCGCCGTCGAGACGGCCCGCAAGGAGGCGGCGACGCTTCGTGGGGCGGCCGCGACCGAAGCGGCCGAGGTGCGGGCGACGGCGAAGCGCGAGGCCGCTGCCCTTCGAGCCGCCGCGGAGAAGGAGGCGACCGCACTGCGCACCGCCGCGGAGCGCGCCGCGGCCGCTGCGAAGGCCGAGCACGAGCGCCTCACGCAGGAGATCGAGCATTCGAGGACGGCGTTCGAGGCGGAATCGGCCGAGGGGCGCGCGCGCCTCGACGCCGAGATCGAGGAAGGCAGGGCGACGCTCGCCCGAGAGCTCGAGACGGGCCGGGCGCAGCTCGCCGCGGAGCAGGAGGCCGAGCGCCGCAGGACGGCGGACGAGCTCGCGGCCCTCCGCGCCCGTGTCGAGACGGAGCTCGCGACCGCGCGCGCCGAGCACGACGCCGCGATCCGGGAGGAGCGCGAGCGGCTCGAGCGCGAGTCGCGCGCCGAACGCGACCGGCTCGTCGCCGAGGCGAATGCGGCACGCGCGAGCGCGACCGCCGAGGTCGAGTCGGAGCGTTCGCGACTCGCGGCCGAGGTCGCCGGCGAGCGCGCTCGGCTCGCCGCGGACGCCGCGGCGGAGCGCGACCGGCTCGATGCCGAGGTCCGAGGCGCGCGCGCCGCGCTCGAGGCGGAGCTCGCCGGCGCGCGGGCGGCGCTCGAGGCGGACATCGCCGCACGGCGCGCCGAAGCCGACGCGGAGATCGCGCGCCTGCGCGAGGCCGCCGAGCGCGAGACCGCCGCCGTGCGGGCCGCGCTCGACGCCGAGGAGTCGGCGCGTCGAGCGGCGCTCGAGACCGAACTCGCGGCGGCGAGAGCAACCGCGGAGACCGAGCTCGCCGACGAGCTCGCCGCTCGCCGCACCGCCGCGGCGGCGGCGATGCGACGCGAGCGCGCTGCCGTGACGGCGGAGACGAAGAAGGCGCGAGCGGCCCTCGACCGCGAGCTCGCCGCCGCGAGGACCGTCATCGACGCCGAACTCGTCGAGCGCCGCACCGCGATCGAGACGGAGCTCGCGGAGCGCCACGACGAGGCCGAGCGCGCCGCGCTCGAGCAGCACGAGCGCGCCCTCGAGGAGATGCGCGGCTTCCTCGACGTCGCGGAGGCTCGGCTCGCGGAGGCGACGACCCGAGCCGAGGCGGAGCGCGCCGAGGCGCTTCGCCTCCAGCAGGAGACCGACGAATACGTCCGCACCGCGCGGGAGCAGGCCGACGCGCTCGCCGCGGAGATCCTCGCCAACGCCGAGGCGCGCTCGCGCGCGATCGTCGCGGAGGCCGAGGAGCGGGCCGCGGCGCTCGTCGGGGACGCTGAGGAGCGCCTCGCGGAACTCAGGCTCGAGCGCGACGCGGTCGCGGGCTACCTCGAGAACCTTCGTGGCGTGCTGAGCAAGGCGGACGCGATCACGGCAGACTAGGCCGGGTGAGGATCCTCAACCCGTTCCGCGCCGGCCTCTTCGCCGGCCTCGGCGTGCTCGTCGCGATCGCGATCGGCGCCGCCGTCACGTCGCTGTCCCAAGTGCTCACGTACGTCGGAGCGGCGCTCTTCCTCGCCCTCGGCCTCGACCCGATCATCTCGTGGCTCGAGGGTCGCAAGGTCCCGCGGTGGGCGGCGATCCTCATCGTGCTCGTCGCGTTCGCGGGCATCGTGACAGGGCTCGTGTTCGCGATCGTGCCCGTCATCGTCGACCAGGTGAACAAGGCCGCGGCGGCCATCCAGAACATCGTCGGGCGCTTCCAGAACAACGACCTCAACGCATTCCTGACGTCGACGTTCCCGTGGCTCCCGACGGAGGACCTCGTCGCGCACCTCCAGCAGTGGATCGCGCAGCTCGACTACGGATCGATCGCCGGCGGTGCGCTCAACGTCGGCCTGGGGATCCTCACGGGCCTCATGGGCGCGCTCATCGTCCTCATCCTCACGATCTACTTCACCGCGTCGACGAAGAGCCTCAAGCGCGCGCTCTACCGCATCGTCCCCGCGAGCAAGCGGCCGACGTTCATCGACCTCGCCGAGCAGGTGAGCACCTCGGTCGGTCGCTTCGTCATCGGGCAGGGCAGTCTCGGCATCCTCAACGGCGTCGTCTCCTCGCTCATGCTCGGCCTCGTGTTCCCGATGTTCGGGCTCGAGGTCGACTACTGGGCGCTCCTCGCATTCATCGCCCTCATCGGGTCGATGATCCCGCTCGTCGGGACGCTCACGGCGTCGATCATCAACACGCTCCTCGTGCTCCTGTTCAACGGCCCGGCGAGCGCGATCGCCGTCGGCATCTACTACCTCATCTACATGCAGATCGAGGCATACGTGCTGAGCCCGCGGATCATGTCGCAGGCCGTGAAGGTGCCGGGCGCGGTCGTCGTCATCGCCGCGCTCGCCGGCGGCACGCTCCTCGGCCTCCTCGGCGCGCTCATCGCGATCCCCGCGGCCGCCGCGATCCTCCTCGTCATCAACAAGGTCATCGTGCCGCGGCAGGACGCCCTGTAGCGCCGGGCCGACGCGGCTAGGTGTACCCGGCCATGACTTTGGTGTCATCGCGGGTCTTGTGAGCGGGGAGGACCTCCCGGCTTAGTGGAGATGTTCGACGTCTCTCACTGACAGGAGGTCCTCGTGTCTCACGCTAATGCGCAT
>Ga0182743_1002122_pt1 | contig 17973 bp, 16 predicted proteins | sample eDN3rd30CKraftOP_FD_128522 | JGI IMG/M metagenome (GOLD analysis project Ga0182743, IMG submission 128522) | Enriched Organic Plus compost microbial communities from Emeryville, California, USA - eDNA 3rd pass 30_C Kraft OP (version 2) (version 2) ... | reverse complement strand
GACCTCTTTGGCAACGGAAAACGTTCGCTGGAACAGCTGATGCAGCAGCGTGCCCAACGAACCGGCCTCGCCGGCGGCACGCACCGCGTCTTTCATCTGCCCCAGGATCTGCGGCTCGCCCAACACCATCGAATCGAGCCCGCTGGCCACGCGGAACGCATGACGCACGGCGTCGTCCTGCTGGTGGCGATACAAGTGCGGACTGAGCGCCCCCGCCTCCAGGCGGTTGTGATCAGCCAGCCACACGGGCAAGTGCTCGGCCACGTGCGCATCCGCTGCACAGTAGACCTCAGTGCGATTACAGGTCGACAGAATCGCCGCCTCGCGCACCGCCCCGCCAAATGCAGACCGCAACCCCTCTAATGCCGGCCGCACCAAATCGACGGGCATAGACACCCGTTCGCGCACCGCTACGGGCGCAGACGTGTGATTCAGACCGAACGCAAGAACAGCTACGGACATGGGATACAGAAATAAGCGCCGTCAGGCGGAGCACGACGCATTTGTAACATGTGGTAGATGAAAATTATACAGCCAAGGGTTATCCCTTAGTAAAGCTGATTTACACATGTTTTTTTGCCGGTCTGGCACTTTTTTTGGGGATTCGCCTGCACAAGGTCAAAAAATTGTGTATAGTTGCGGACTTCGTTGGCCTGGTAGCTCAGTTGGTAGAGCAGCGGATTGAAAATCCGCGTGTCGGTGGTTCGATTCCGCCCCAGGCCACCAAATTTTCTCGCCCGCTGATTCAAAATATTCAATCAAATCAACGGTTTGCAAAGGACTTGCAGAACCAGCGCGGCAAAGTGGCAAAAGCGGCAATATGACAGTATTGAACTCTTTTGAACAGTCTTCCTGTCAAGATCTTGGCAAACTCAAAAAACGCTGACGTAACCTGAAGGTAGTCGCACAAAACGCCCGAGCGCTGACTCATCAGCCCTCGGGCGTTTTGCTTTGACGACATCGGCTCTCAGGCATTTTTTTAACGTGGGATTCGCCGCCTCACGTGACTCAATGACGAACCTAACTGTAATTGAGCAGCGGATTATGACTCCGCTGCTCAATTACGCTTTCTATTTGGAGACGGGTTGTGGCCGCAATCACAAAGCGGCCATTTGGCCAAGTTACGGTTGCAAGGCCAATTTTCAGAATCTTGGAGATTTTAAGAATTAGTGAGACAACAGAGGGTTTGTATTCTTTCTCTAAAGAGACTTGCTTCTACGAGCAAGCGCAAAAAAGCCGAACGAGTTTTACCTCGCCCGGCCGGCAGTTTTAGTCAGCGGTTAGTACATCGTAGCGACGCTGGGGTTATTATTTACGTCATACCTAGCCTCTCTCTCACTCCCCGCACGACATCGGGTCGATGAGTTACATTCACAAGTCGCTTATCGTCTGCTCTTCTCTGGACTTCCTCCAGGGAAAGGTCTTGGCCACACGCCACCAGTTCATAACATTCACTCTCATTTTCCGCCTCGCTCGAGCTTGATCGACAGGACTTGTGTTTGAACGTTAATTCTCCTCACGCCGCTTCAAGAACTCGGGCCTATGCCCCGACATGAGTATGTAACCGTCGCACACTCGCCTCTAACTTTATTGCTGCCTGGAGCAGACTGATAGGTTCGCCTTGCGTTTACGCCACCATCCTTTACGCGCAATGCTTCAAAGTTGCGACACTGTTGGACTCCGATGCGACTGGCGATTAGGGAGACATTGCATTGCCCCACAAACCAGGCAACAAACGCATTCTGCGGACCATAGATACATATTCCAGCGCTGTTGCCGAGCCAGAAATCGAAGACCGACTCGGAGAGACGCTTGTCAACATTGCCAACGACCACTCGGAGATTGATGCAACGGTTGACGCTGCTGCTTAGCCGGCTCGCCGGATCATCGATTTGTTGGAGCCTGCTGATAGCGACTTCTCGAAATGCAAACTGGCAAAGGCAGACCGTGGCATACCGCAGCAATCTTGCATTTCCGACGTTGCCCTCGGCACGCGGTATCTCTAATGCTTTGGGAAACACACAATTTTCCCAAAGAGTACGCTCCTACACAGGGAAGAATTAAGCAACTTTACTCAACAGCTGCCTAAACGGATCATTTAGACTCCGGATTAGAATCGGACAAATTCATATATATATATTCGGAAGTTTTCTCCGTACTGAAACAGGGCGCCTACGCCCGGGCTTCTGGTCGTCGGAAAGAATGGAGCCTCGTATGAAGATCGCCGTGGAACTAGATGATGAGCTGGTCAGGGTTGCCCAAGAAATGACTGGAATTGAGGACTTGTCGGAATTACTTAATTTCGCCCTGAAACACGAATGGAAACGCATCGCGATCTTAAAACACTCTGAGGGCGCCGAAAGACTGACGCCCGAAAGGTTCAGTCCGTTTGATCCGGCAGACTAGTTGAAGACGTATGATGGTCTTGAGATGTTCTTGTCCGATGTGATAGACGGCTAGTGCGTTTTGAATATGCTTTGATATTGTGTCGTGAGCGACTGAATTTGCTTAGACACTCACCCCAATTTAACGGCTGACAAGCTCGCCATCTGGGCCGACCTCGGCCTCTGGTGCGTCGAACACTTCGATAGCGTGATCACTGCTCTCGCCGACAAGCTGAACGCCGACGTTGAAACCATTCGAGGCCCCGTCGACGCCAAGTATGCTATCAACAATTAGCAAGTAGACCAAACAGACAAAATCCTGGCGCCACGACTATTTATTGCCTTCGGGTTTCGGGAGCGGTACAACACTTGGCGGGATCAAAGACGACGCAATCGTCGTGAAGATCAATAATGACGCCTAGACGCGGCTTTCTTCTATCGCGGATAGTGACAGTGCGCATCGGCTGGCCAGGGCTGCAAGCATAAAGCGACCACTTGGGCGCCCGACTTCGGCCACTCTTGCTTGTCAGACATAACGGTAAAGTGACCTGCCATTCAATTTGCACGCGTAAAACTCGCTAATGTTGCTGAAGGCTAAATCAACGCCTTGTGAGAGGAGGAAGGCCGGTGTCTATCTGTTTATGAAAAGCTGCGTAAGAGAGTCCGCCGCTCCTTCAGAATGCCGTAGCCACCTGCAGTGGACGGCACCCGCGTGGCTATCTCGAAACGCGACGTCCTTGCCACCTGCTCGCTCAATCGTCGGACTGCTACCATATAACCGACCTCAAAAATATAGAATAAAGTTGGTCACGCTAGCCCGGTCCACTCAAATTAATCGAAATTACGCAAGACACTCGACGCGTGGATTGAGCTTGCGCACAGCAAACAAAAATTTCAACTATCGCAGGTCTCTATCTACACAAGACATATCTAACCCGAAAAAGCACCAGACCAGCGAGTGGCTCGTCACCAGTGGTTGTTCGAGACACTGGCGACGAGCTCCTATTTCCCATGCTCACGAACGACTACTTTCGGCCATGAGGCGTCACTGAAAGATACCGTCTAAGCGACCGCTATAGGCTGATAGTGGTCGTTAGTTGCGCGTGTAGCGAGTGTCGGGTCTTGCCGTAAAACGGTCACTCGGCTACCTTTTACTCAACTAGCCATGACAGTGCTTGTACTTGCGGCCAGAACCGCAGGGGCAGAGTTCGTTACGGCCGACCTTTTTGCCGGTCTCCGGTCGCGAGGGCTTCGACTGTGAAGCGGCTTGCGCAGCAAAAATCCGCAGCATTGCCAATGCTTGTTGCCGCGATACCAATGGCTTGACGCGCTGCTGGGCGATCAGGGCCTTCTGGCTGGCGATCTCCTCCGCCTGTTGAGCTGTGAACCCTGGCGCGTAGGGCTCGAGACGCGTCATCTCCCGCTCCGCCGCATCGACATCCCCGCAGTAGGCGAGCACGACCGCGTATTGGCTGCGTACACCAACGATCCGATCGAGCATGTTGGCCCTGATAACCGTTGGAATGACATGCTGCTCGAGAATCTCACGGGCGCCGTCGAACTCATGCACGAAGACGAAGTCGTCGGCTGCGTCCTGTCCGACGCGCACCAGCGAGTCGACGGCATCCACAAGACCATAGAACTTCATTGCGTGGATGCGCGCGAACATCTCTGTCCTGCCCTGCGCCTTCGTGACCATAGCGAGGAGTTCCAACGCGTCGGCCGTGTGCTTTAGATCATGGTAGTCGATGTCGGGCCGATGGACTAGTGCGGACAACTCGCGTTGCGTCAACCCGATCACCTGTTCAGGAATGATCCCAAGCACCTCGTAGTTTTCTACGACCACTTGACGGGCTTCGCGCTCTGCCATGTCGAGCATTTTGAGCCGGAACAGCGCGCAGGCAGCGTTGTAGCGAAAGACACGGTGATGCTTTGGCTTGTCTGGCAGCATGGCCCGCATGGCGTCGATGCTTCTGTCGACCGCATGCTGATCCCCCTGATCGGCCTGGAAATTCATGCGCTTCATGATGAAGGACAGGCGCTCGTCGTCGCCAAACTCATGCTCACCCAAAAGCCGTTCCATTTCAGCGAAGCGGCCTTGCAGCCGATCGGATCGCCCTTGCTTCATGTCGGAGAAGTCCAAGCCGTCAAGCGCCCAGAAGCGGTCGCTTGGCTCGACGGTCGGATCCTGGAGGACCTGTTCCAAGCTATGCCAGATGTGCGGCGCTATACCAAGTTCGTGGAACATCTCTTCGCCGATCAGTTCCACCAGAACCTTGATCTCTCGAGTCTCCACCAACATCCGGGTGTACAGAGAGAACCGGGAGGTGTCTCGGGTCTCCAGCAGCGTCTTCAGCAGCACCGCCTTCAGCGCTGATTTCGCCTGAGCGGCCACAGTCACTGGCGCGGCCAGCAAATACCGGCCTCCGAGGATGCGCATGGCATCGTGGACCTTGACACGACTATCGCCGTAGATTTCCGCGACGCCAGCTTGGCGTAGGGTGCGAAGGACAGAGGCAATGGCCGGCTCAGTCAGTGCGATGGCATCTCGAAGGAGTTCGTTTACCTCGTGAGACTCAAGACCCACGTCGCAGAGGCTCAATACCGCTACCGCGTCTTTGGACTGCTGTGGCAGTGCATCGAAGACCTTCTCGAGAATCACCTCCTGTGCCGTTTCCGCAGTGTTGGTTTGTTGCTCCAGGGCATGGCAAAGCTGTTCCAGGTCACCCGCATGTTCGCGCACCGCGATGCGCGCCGCGCTTTCGACGAACAGCGGCATGCCGCGCGTCAACGCTTGCAGTCGCCCCAAAGTGGCTGCACTGCCGAACGCACCAGCAGCGGAGCAGGCGCTAGCCAACTCGTCCAAGCCCCAGCCCAAGAGACTCTCTCGCGTTAACCCGAGCGTGGCTTCGATTTCACGCAGTGAACCCACGGGCTGGCAGAGTAGGACGAAGCGCAAGGAAGCCGTGCCCTCGACAACTCGCCGAAGGCTCTGCGCGTCGATACGATGGGCGTTGTCCAGCACCACGATCGGTTCCATGCTCTGACGATGCAGGTAGTTGTCCAAGGCCGTCAGGGAGTCCAGGCCGCTAGCCCCAGGACGCAGGATTTCACGGCGCAGAGGATCGCTGGTGCCGACAAGCTTAGCAGCCAGTTCTCGTACCAGTGCAGATGCGAGAGCTTCGCTGGGTGTCTCGACGCAGTCGTAGAAGGCACAACTCTGTGTGCTGTGGCAGGCGGCTTGCGCTGCCCATGCCGTTTTTCCGGCACCGGAAAAGCCGGCGATAACTCTCACGCGCGCGCCCGTCTCGATGACCGGTTCTTCTGCCTGCGGACGGTAAGGGATCGGTGGTGCCGGAAACTGCTTGAGCTGAACAACGAGCTGCTCGAAAAGGGTGGGAAGCTGCTCAATGAGGAAGGTCTGATTGGCGTGGGGAGCGTTCCCTGCAGCCGCGGCCAAGATCCGGCCCGCGAGTTTCCAAACCAGCGAGTCCGGATCTAGAGTGGGGAAAGGCAATGTCTCAGCTCGAGAGGTACACCAGAGAACTCCTTCGTCGATCGTGTGCCAAGCCGGAGGTATGGTTGCAAACAATCCAGTGGCGACTTGCCCCGGGTACACCATCTGGACGTCGCCCAACGCGCCAGTAGCAATGCTCTTGGCTAATGCTGGGCCGGGGAGCTGATTGGTCACGACGAGGAAGCCAGGATCTCCCGTACGCCTCCCCTCGGTGTGCTCCGCGCGCAAGCGCTCAAAGCGTTCCAACGCCTGAGCGATGTCGCTTGGCATGATTGGATGCGCGCGTGTCTTGACCTGGATGTAGAGTCGCGCCTTGGATGTGACGATCTCAATATCTTCATCCCGCTCAACCACGACGACGGTGGCGTCTAACGACGCTGCATTCAACAGACAGGCCGCCGTGTAAAGGTGCTGATAGAGAAAACCACGATGTACGGCCGCGATCCTGACTTCTTGTGCGGGATCTAAAGTGGGAAGCGTTGTGTTTCTCATGACGGTTGGGGCGAAGTGGTACCGGACTGCTTTCACGGGTTCAGAAGCGCACAAAATTATCCCGGGCAGAGCGCTCTATCCACTATACACTCCGCGCAATGGATGAAGCCGCTCGGAACGCTTATGACGAGAAGGTAAGTCTGCATACCCGCTCAGGACTGCTAAGTGCTAGACACCGGACCTTTGAGGTTGGCCGCGCGACAGACCGCTTTCGCTGCACAGCAGCCGTTGCCCCCTGACCTGCAAACTTCCGCTTTGGGTCGGATAGCGCCCCTCCGTAGGAGCACACTGAATCTCCCTTTACGCGAAAGGAGATTGTCATGGAATCCGCGAATGTGACCGTTGGCCGTCCTGCGCCATGGAACAAGGGCAAACTCACCGGGCAGAAGCCACCTCTAAAGCTAGGAGAAATTTGGGCAATCCGAACGAGACTGAAGATGGCGTCCAACGTCCGGGAACTCGCAATGTTCAATCTCGCAATCGATAGCAAGCTGAGAGCGTGCGATCTCACGCGATTGCAGGTGCAGGACATACGTCACGGAAGCCATGTGGCCGCGAGAGCCACCGTCATGCAACAAAAGACCCAACGTCCGGTTCAATTCGAGATAACGGAGCAAACCCGTGAGAGCCTTGAAGCATGGATCGAGGCGCGAGGACTAAAGGCGGCGGATTTTCTGTTTCCGAGCCGCTTGCATACGTCACCGCATCTGTCGACGCGGCAGTACGCCCGTATTGTGCATCGCTGGGTCGCATCGATTGGCCTCGACGATACCGCATATGGCACCCACACTATGCGCCGTACAAAAGCCTCGCTGATCTACCGCCGGACGAAGAATCTTCGGGCTGTACAGCTGCTGCTCGGGCATACGAAGCTGGAAAGCACAGTTCGCTATCTCGGCATCGAGGTCGACGATGCTCTTGAGATGGCAGAGCAAACCGAGGTTTGACGCATCCCGGCCGGCGAGCGGTCGCTTGCCGGCCAATTGCTTCCATTTTCGTCGGCGAGCGTCTGCGTCGCCGTCGGAACCTAGCATAGGCCAGGCTACGGTCATCGTTCCCTTTGGAAACTCATTTACTCTCGCCTGTGCGGGGCTTTTTACGTCGGCCCCTATTTAGCTAGCCAGCCAGAAACGGCATGCCGGCAAGTCCCTCGCTTCTCTCCCACCACCTGTGAGCCATCTGGGGGTCGCAGGCGTGCGGCAGGACACCTCGCAATGAGGTTGAAGTGGTGGCGACCAGATCGGCTACGTCGCAATCCTCGCAGTAAAGCCCACCCAGTCCCTGCAACCGACTACTGGTCGCCGCCCATACGGTGGTGGCGGCTCCCTGTTCCACAGTCTTGAACAATGCCTCGAAGGCCGGGTTTGGCTTGCCATCAGCAAAAATAGCTCCAATTCGGACAAGATCTTCTGTCGTAAGGTGTGCACCGAGCCCCGTCCTGATTGCGCCCGGGTGTACCGAGAAAGCCCGGACGCCTTCTTTTGCACCGCGACGATCCAGCTCGACCGCAAATAGTGCGGCAGCCGTCTTGGACTGCCCGTACGCCTGCCATTTATCGTACGGCCGACGATGGTAGTCAGGGTCTTCAAGATCGACCCCAGACAATCGGTGGGCGCCGGAACTCAACGCGACCACACGGGCCCCCTTCGCCGCGGCAAGCGCTGGCCAGAGCTGTGCCGTGAGCCGGAAATGTCCCAGATAATTCGTCGAGAGTTGAAGTTCGTGACCTTGGGCATCGCGTTGGAACGGCACGGCCATGATCCCGGCATTGTTGACGAGCAGATGCAAAGGCAAATTTTCGGCCGTAAAGCGTTGCGCGAATGCATCAACGCTGGTGGGATCCGCCAAATCAAGGCATAGCACTTGCACCGACTCGGTACCCCCGAGAATCTGTTGAGCGCGCGCTGGGTTACGGGCGCCGACCCATACCGAGGCACCCGCCCCCGCCAGTGCTCGGACGACTTCCAAGCCAAGACCAGCGTGCCCACCTGTGACAACCACGTTGCGGCCGCGCAAGTTGACGCCCGCCATGACTTGGGCTGCGGTGGTGCTGGCGCCAAAGCCGCTTCCTATCCTATTTTGGTTCTGCATACGTTTGATTAAAGCCCCTGGTTTGCGAAGCTCAAACTCTAGGCAACCTGTGGGCTTCTGCCCATAATGCAGCGTCCAAGATTTCTATTAGAACGTCCACAGATGCCTTACGACCCCCTTTCCCAATGGTTGTCCCTGCTGGCCGTACGTTGCACGCTCAGCGGGTCGCTCCAGGCTAGCGGCGAGTGGTCCGTGACGATAGAGACAACCACACCGAAGATTAATGTGATCACTCATGGGGAAACATGGCTGTTGCATGATGACCTCGGGGGACCGATCAAGCTTCATGGTGGCGATGCGTTCATGCTGACCAGACCGGGAACGTACGTACTATGCAGCCATCCTTCGCTAAAGCCCGTGCACGCTTCCGAAGTGTTCTCGGATAGCAGCGGTGTCATTACTGGAACGCCAGGTCCCAAGGCTGGTCCGCAATGTCATATGGTTGGCTGCGCCGTCACACTGGACACCTTGGATGTCCAATTGCTGATATCCAGGCTGCCGACCGCGCTCGTCGTTCCAGGTGCCCAGTCGAGCGCCGACGCCATTCGTTGGCTCATCATGCGTCTTCGCGACGAGTTGGACTCACTTGCGCCCGGCACGAACGCAAGCCAGGAACTCCTCGCCCGCATGCTGTGCGTGGAATTCATGCGCTATTGGGCGCGGCATTCCTCGCGGTACGGCCTGCTGACCGCGCTTATCGACAACCGCCTCGCGGCCTGCCTGCACGCCGTGCATAACGACCCAGGCCGGCAATGGAAAGTCGAAGACTTGGCCAAACTTGTTGCCATGTCCCGGTCGGCATTCGCGGCGCGTTTCAAAGCACTCACGGGGTTGGCTCCCCTCGAGTACATTATGCGGTGGCGCATGAGGCTGGCAGCTCATGCGCTACGAGAAGGAACACAGCCAATCAGCCGGATCGCGGAATCGATCGGCTATCAATCCGACAGCGCTTTTAGCCTGGCCTTCAAGCGCATCTATGGCATGGCGCCCTCGTCGTACCGGCGCAATCTGGCAGTGGGCGAATGACGACAACAACCGGATCCGATGCAGCGGTTGCAATTGGCGGCATCCTCGATCAGCCGCCGACGCTGGCCAATGTCCTGCGAGGCGGCACCCGCCTGACCCAACGTTGGCGACACGGCGAGTTTCACGCATCGCTTCCCGCGATGGACACGCATGTCATCATGACGTATTACGGCGCCGCACAAAACTCGAGTTGCCACGTTGATGGCAAGCGAGGCAGTGGGCGAACGCGGCCAGGCAGCGTAACCATCATTCCCGAAGGCCAGGACGGAAGGTGGGACGTGGCCGGACCCATTGAGGTATCGCACGTCTATCTCAGCAGCCAGCGCTTGCAGGAAGCGGCGAGGTCGCTGTCCTCTGGAATCAGCGGTGTGGAACTCATTGGTCGAATCTGTTTTGACGATCCCGTTGCCTCGCGCATTCTTGAAATCCTGAGCCACGAGGCCGCTAGCGGGGATGCAAGTTCCTCGCTGTTTGCCGACCATGCGCTAGACCTGCTTTGTGCGCAGCTGATTCGGGGCCACTCATCGCAGTCGGCGATTTCCACGCCGCCCGCCCGCAAGGGTCTGGTCGACTGGCAGGTCCGTCGTGTCACTGACTACATGAAGGACGCCCTTGACCAGGAAATCCGGCTGGACGACCTGGCCGGTTTGCTTCAGATGAGCCGATTTCACTTCTGCACCGCTTTCCGGCTTGCTACCGGGCAGACACCCCATGAATGGCTGACGGCGCTGCGTATCGGCCAAGCGAGGCACCTGCTGATGACAACCGAGCTGCCCGTGACAAGCGTGGGCCTGGCAGTGGGCTACCAGACGCCCTCGTCCTTTGCCGCCGCGTTTCGCAAGGTCACAGGCGTTGCACCTTCATCGCTACGCCGCGGGCGATAGGACTTTCCTCAAAAGCTCGCCAAAGCCAAGTTCCCGCATCATCTCCGCCCGGACACGATCCAGCACTGGAAATACAACGTCCGCCCCATCGTGCACGGGGTCCACGATGGTCCGGAACGGGCGCTCTCCCGCTGGGGTCTCGACAATCATTGCAACAGCGCCTGCCGCAGCGCCGGGAATCTCTTCCCGATGCTTGAGACCGCCGGCCGCATTCTTCAGCCGCTGGCGAAAACCTTTTCCGAGCCTTTGCTCGTAAGGCTTGCAAGCGCTTTCATCGCCCGGCGCCTCAGGGTGCTGGAACGGGCTCGATAAGGTCCCGAACATGCCGGGCATGACGATTGCACTTTCGATACCGGAGGCGCGCAGCTCACGCGCATATTGCACCGCTAGTGCTTCAAGGCCGGACTGGATGGCGCAATACCAGCCGAGATGAGGGGCGGCACCGCCCCCAGCGGCGGTGCTGACGATCCAGACGATCAATCCCGAACGATGTTGGCGCATATGTGGCAGGATCGCGCGCATGCTCCGTTGGGCGCCCGTGAGATACCGGTCCAGCGCGCTGCTCACTTGTTCACTCTTGAACCCTTCCGTGGGCCCGACCATCGCCGGAACGCCTCCGTGCACCAGGACGTCCAGGTCCCCATGTGCGCGGACAATCTGCTCGACCGCCATCGATACCTTTTCCGAGGATTGGGGCCTGAAGTCCAGCGTCCTGATATCGATGCCTTGCTCGTGCGCTTGGGCTTGCAGACGCCGGGCGCACGCCCGATCCCGCCCCCGGCTGTAGTCCAACGCTGCATGAACTGTATGGCCGCCATGCGCCAAGGCGCTGACGGTAAGCGGCCCCACGCCTTCCGCTGCGTGGGTAACCAGGATGTTCTTTGCTTGTGACATGCCGACCTTGATGTGAGGATATACACCGCACCTTTATATGCCTGGGCCGGTCACTGGGCTTTCCCAAGGTTGCGCGGACTGTTCAGATCTTGCGGTCGCCAGTTTTCCGACGATCACCGCAAGATCTGAACAGTCCGCGCAATACTGGAACGGCACAACGCTCCGCCGCTGCCTACTATTCATCCAGTCCTGCAACAACCGCAGGCCAGCGAATAACCAGGAGAGTCATCATGCAAGCGAGTCAGAAAATCGTAGTTGTGGGTGGTACCGGTCTCATCGGCAGCAAGGTTGTGGCCTTGTTGCAAACGTCCGGCCACGACGTTGTGGTCGCAGCGCCTGCGACAGGCGTCAACAGCATTACCGGAGAAGGCCTTGCACAGGCGTTGAACGGCGCTCATGCCGTGATAGACGTCAGCAACGCCCCGTCCTACGATCCGGCCGTCGTGAAGTCGTTCTTCGAGACCTCAGGCCGTAACATCGCCGCCGCTGAAGCGGTTGTCAAGGTAAAGCACCATGTAATGCTCTCCATCGTTGGTGTGGATCGCATGCCTGACAACAGTTACTTCCAAGGCAAGCTCGCGCAGGAAGCGATCGTCACCAACGCCGGCACCCCGTACACGATCGTGCGTGCCACACAGTTCATGGAGTTTCTGACGGGTATCGCCGACTCTAGCGTCGTAGAAGGAAAGATCCGCCTCTCCCCTGGCCTCTTCCAGCCGATCGCTGCCGACGATGTCGCGGCATTCCTGGCGGACATTGCCACTGGCGCGCCGGCAAACGGAGTCGTGGAGGTTGCGGGCCCGCAGCGCGCGCCATTGGCCGACATCGTCGGGCGCCATCTGGCTTTGACCAACGACGCACGCGTGGTCGAGCGCGACCCGCAAGCGAAGTACTTTGGTGGCACTGTGACCGAAGAGTCTCTGGTCCCGCTCGGTCAAGCTCGTCTGGGCACCACCACGCACGGCAGCTGGCTGCAACGCCAGAAGGCAGTGCACTGAATTTGGCGAATCACATCCAGATTGTCCAACCGGAGTTCCACCATGAAGAAACTCATTGCTTCGCTGCTACTCGCAGCTCTGCCCATGCAGGCAGTTTTTGCACACGATCACTCGACAAACCAGGCGCCGGTCGCGCCAGCCGCATTTGCCAAACAAACCGTCGGAGTCAAAGTCACCCAGGTGTATCAGCAAGCGATCCCCGACATGCCTGGCAAGAGCATCAAAGGCGTGCTGGTCGAGTACGAGCCGGGGGGTGTCAACGCAGCGCATATGCATGCAAAGTCGGCGATCATTTATGCAACCGTGCTGGAAGGTGCGGTATTGAACCAGCTCAACGGCGGGCCGCTACGTACCTATACCGAAGGACAGAATTTCACCGAGATGCCCGGCGACCGGCACGATGTAAGTGCCAACGCGAGCAAGACGGAACCGGCAAAGCTACTGGCGGTGTTTGTCGTCGATAGCGATGACGTCGTGTTGACAACGCCGCTGAAGCAATAGGCACAGTTGAAGCGTCATGGAGCGCCTACCGTAAAAAGAGGCGTTCCGATCAATTTGGCCAATCCTGCATGCGTAGTTGGCGCATAGGACCCGGGGTACTCCACCGATCGCCTCGTACACAGCTCAACGAGCGTATAAGCTGCGCCTTAGGCACGCCAAACTGGAGTGGACGGTGCATTATCTCGCCGCGGAGGTCGACGGCGCCCTAATATGTCTGAGCAGAGCAAATCACGATCGGGCAGAGACATGAGGCCAAAATGGCGCTCCTCTTGATTGAACGCGTTCATTCGGCGATCGTGATGTTGAGTGCGTGCGGACTGCGCCAGGAGTTCGACGCCCGCAACAAAACGGCATGGTCGAACGCGTGATCCGTAAGTTTGAAGGCGATGCGCGCATCGGCATCGCTTTGAAACTATCAAGCCCACCTGCCGCGTTGTAGGGGACTAATACGCATTAACAGCCACCGGCGCCCGCACCTGCCGCGAGGCATGAAGACCCCGGCTGAAGCATTTGTACTAGGCGCTTAACCTGAGCAGGTTCTGCTGGGTCAATACACCTGCCGCCGCCATTGTGAGACCACTATCGGCCAGAAGCTGCCACTCGTTGATTGGATTTCAGCTTTCAAACGATAGCAGCCGCTCAGCGTCCGAAATGAGCGGCGGGGGCCTGCGAGTTGGAGTCTGTCCGTTCGATGGCGCTGTTATACCCGGCCTTCACTGGAAATAATTTCTTCGCCCGCCTCAGTGGGAGTCGTTGAAGTGTAAAAGGGGTGCCGAGAAACAAGGGTGTCCGGATTGAGGACCCACAAAGTAGGCACCTCATATCCTAGGATTTTTCGCCCGCATACGTAGACATCATTGCCCTCCTCGGGGTCCAAGCGTTTCCACTCGATGCCTAGGTAGCGAGAGCTTAGATGTTCATATATCTTTAAAACCTGAGGCGCTCCACCGATGTCGGCAGTCCGAAACAGCATCGGGCTCGCCTCGACCTCTCTTAGCATGTCCCGAATAACTTCAAACGGTTCCCAATCAAACTTGAAGTTTGCTACTTGATCGGGTCTCTTGCCGCGATTTCTGAGCAACTCAGAAAGGCGCTCTCTCGCTTGATCGGCATACTCTTTGTCACCGGCAAAAATCCAAGGCTGCCCTTTCCACATCTTTGCTGGCGTTGCCATAAATCTGCTGAGTTCGGCAATTCGCTTCGCCTTCTCCCTGGCTCCTTTCGGGGTTTTACTAAGGCCTGGTACATGGTAGTGAATTCGCCAAATCATGAACTTCTTGCGAATCCAAGAGTAGCCACCAAACAGAAACTCCGCAGAGGGAATGCCTTCTGTACCGGCGGCGTCATGTACTGAATCACGAAGACCTTCAAAAACCTTTAGTACATGAGACTTGAGTTCCGTGATGTCTTGCGCCCTACTTGAGCTCTTCTCGTATGTTGAGATTGCGTTAGCTACCTGATGCATAAGCGGGTAGGCCCACCCCGTATTCCCGGCAAAGCAGATGAATGCATCAGACCTCGGAAGAGTTAGGACTTTCTGTCCGCAATCCATTTTTTTTCCACCGTTGAGACGGCTGTCAGAGACGACAATCAACTCCTTGCAATCGCGGAGTGTTCTAACCCAAGCAGCGGTGATTGTCATTACGTTGAATTCCTGTTTATCAGATGTCGACTTTGCAGAAATGACATGAAAGACAGCCCAGGGTCGAAGACGAAAATTAATGACAAGCTGCTTTCGGCCAGAAGCTGTCGGTCGCGACGGACGGCTTTCGGTCAGGTGCCTTCAACGGTGGCAGCGGCGGTTCAGGCGCGGCCTCAGTTCGTGCAACACGTCTGCAAGCGCTTGTTGGAGGGCTGATGGAACGGCGCGTCATGGGCGCGAGGGCGGCATCCCTTTGCTTCCCCGGCTATCGGACTCGAACAGGATACTCGTCCAAACGGCTCACGTATTGCCTGTGCCTGCAGCGACTGCAGCTCGAATCCTCTTTCGTCCTTCAGAAGGGTTGGCATAGACGGATTCCGACCGGATTATGTTCTTCTCGATATCCATAATGACGATGCGAGCTTCCTCAAGCGGGTCGTCTGGTGGAATCAGTGCTCCCAATTCCGCGTCGGTGCTCGGGCCTAAGATACAAACGAAGTGTTCGTCGACGAGCCGCTTTGTCGACTCCCATTCCATAAAGTAGCCGAGCCCGTAGTTCAACCGGCTGCGGGATGGGTGATCCTCGTCAAAGATTACTGCGAGCACCATCACGCAGCGAGCTCTTGCCTCCTGCAGCGCCGTCTGAAGACTCGAATGTGGCTCTCGCAGGAAGAACCGATCATGTGAAGGCAATGGCTGAGGCGCACTCGGCGCAGTCGCATACTGCGATGAGATGATCCATCGTTGAAAGGAGCCGGGCATGTACCGAGCAGCGAGCGCCCGGCCCTTCGGAGAGTCCAGCAACCATCGTTCGATGTATTCCTTGTCGTACGTAAGCTGGCTGTAGGCCGGTGTCAAACCTTGTAGATGCGTAGCCAGCGTACTGCTTGGGACAGTAGAGTAAAAGGCGATGAAACCCTTGCAGCCATGAGTTTCCATCCGATCCCTCATATTCTGTTCGTCGGCGTGGCCTACAGCATTTCCAGAAGCTGCCTTGTGCTTGCAGCTCACTAACCATCGCATCTCCGTCTGGCCTCCAGGCCCCTCTCGAAGTTCACGAACCACGAGGTCCCGACCCGCGTCTGGCCCACGGCCGGGGCCGAAGAGGATCTCGAATCCCTGGGCTTCCAGAAAGTCTCGTGCGAAGAGCTCGAAGTCGTCGCGCCGCATTCCAGCGTGTGCGACGGCAATTTCTGTGAAATCAAGAGCTGGCATTTGCGATTAGAGAAAGTAGTAGCACGACCATTCTCCACGTTAGCACGGTCAGGCGTCGTGATATCGCTGGGTGCGGTCGACGATGGTGATAGCGCCTATGATGATACTCGCTGCAATGCGGCCAACGAAATGGCCGTGTCGGCTAACCACGACCACTGACCGATTTCGGGCGGCCGATTCCCTCTCTCGGCCGGCAGCACCGGGTCGGGCGCCGCTCCGTGGGGGTCGGCTGCTGGCCAGGAGTCGCCGCTGGCGCTATTGAGAAGCAATCGCACTTAACATTCAACATGTGCGGCAGGAAGTCGTTCGCCCGATGGTAGGCTAGGCTGCAAGCTCCCGCTCCAGTGACGCGACGATCGATTGTTTGAGCCCTAGGGAGATTGCGGCCATTCGATGCAGCGCGGCCTTCGGCTGCAGGAGCTCGATATCGGGGAAGCGTGCTGCCAGCGGGCTGGGTCCCACACAGACTAACGGATGCTCGTGCTCGGGGAACTGATGAGCAGTGGCGTCAACGACGAAGCCATCAACGTCCACCCAGAAGTGCCACTCGTTGCTCGCCCTCTTGTATGCCATTACCACCGCAACGGTAGAGCGGACGTACTTGTTTTGCAAAGCCGCTGCCAAGAAGGCCGAAACCACCTCGCACGAGTTCCGAGGGAAGCTGTGCACAAAGGGGAGGCTGTTGACTTGCTCTTCCCGGCAGAAAAATGTTCCGGCCTTGGATGCATCGCTTCGCAAGGAAGTAAGTGATGGACTCAACTTCGGGCTAACGTTAGACATGAGAGGGTTAGGCATCTTCGCTTCCACTTGGCTGTGGCTTGGCCTTTTCAAGAATCTCGATAAGAATCTTCTCAACATTCATTAGCCAATCAACCGCATCATCAAGTGGCATAGGCGTGCCGCGACTCAACACAAATGCGGCGGCCATGTTGTCCCCGCCGATGACTAGCTCAAGTGCCTCTCGAAGGATGGTGTCGGGTACATCATGCTGAAAAAGCCCGGATGTCCGTTGCTTCAGGTATGCAAATCGAGGTGGCGTGAGCGGATGGCGTTTGACTGCGTTGGCAGCAAGTTGTGAAAGAACCTGTGCAGTCGACTGCTTACCCATGGCGCCAACCAATCGCACCAAATCCTGTGTGACCTTTGCTGCTAGATCCTCGGGCGAAGAGAAGAAGTTGACGACGTGAGACCCTTTGAGAAATTCCTTAAATGTGCGCAGCTTCTCCGCTGACGCTCCGGTCTCAACATGCTTTGGAAGAACGGGGTGTATCTCTTCATCTATGACGTAGATAAGACTCGGAAGACGAATTGCTTGGGCTTCCTCGTATTCGAGATGAGTGAGGGATTTTCCCGCTTTCGGATCGACGAAGCCGTATCGCATAGCAAAGATGCCGACATATACGTTGGCAGAACGAACTAGGCGAAGGCATTCTTCTTTGGGGGTGTCCGGAAGCGCACCGAAGAATTCCATCGCTTGCGAAGCGTACTGCAACCTACCAATCGCCTCTCGTACCAGCTGGCGGTGGCGCTGCAGATCAACAAAGGTCGAGCTGACAAAGATCGAAGGTGACATAGAGATGGCTAACGTAATATAGACCGCATAAAACCGAAGCCCATACCTCGGCGCTTGCTTTCTAAATTAGTTGGTCAAAATTCTCAGAATTGGCTCGCAAGGAATGTAACAGCACTGGTCTGATATTACCTTGAACGGCAGCTTTTGGGTTTTTTCTTGAAAGGCTGCTCTGGGTCGGGAGCGGCCTGTCGCGTCATAGACGGCTCCCGGCCAGGAGCGATCGCTGGGCGCGTGCGGTCCATTAGGGTTATTTTGAACGAACTGGACCGCAGGGAGACTTAACGGGTTGCGTCATTTTCGGGTCGGTCCGGTGCCTTACTGCTGAGAGGTGAGGCTTTACTCCTTCGGCTTGGCCGCACCCTGGCCGCTATGCCCCCCGCGCCAACGGATAGGTTGCATACCTACAAAAGGACGCTGGCCGCGCTGGCGAAATTTGAGGGATCAACGTCTTTTACGCAGAACACCAGTAGGGTGAAACTTCGACATTGCCTATGCGAAGGCTGGCGTCTACGTCAAAAAGAGAGCGATGTATGAATGATCTTTCAGGAAAGCGGGCGATCGTCACCGGCGGGGCCCGGGGGATCGGCGCGGCGATTGCGCGGGAGCTATCTGCTCGCGGCGCGGACGTCGTGATCACCTACAAGAGTGCCGTCGGGCAGGCCAACAGCCTAGCCGATGAGTTGACTGACGAGAGCCGACGTACCGTGGCCATTCAGGCCGATAGTGCCGATGCGCAAGCGGTCCGCTACTCTGTCG
>Ga0182743_1002121_pt1 | contig 17973 bp, 13 predicted proteins | sample eDN3rd30CKraftOP_FD_128522 | JGI IMG/M metagenome (GOLD analysis project Ga0182743, IMG submission 128522) | Enriched Organic Plus compost microbial communities from Emeryville, California, USA - eDNA 3rd pass 30_C Kraft OP (version 2) (version 2) ... | reverse complement strand
CGGGATGGCCGGTGACGTTGAGCTCGATCGCCGGGTGCTACTCGCAGTCGATCGACTTCGTCCAGGAGGGCGGCAACGCCGCATCGATCGCCGACTTCGACGGATCGGGCCAGCTCCGCGTGGCCATCACGCCCGTCGCCGGGGCGCCGGTAGTCCTGAACGGTGACGGCACCACGTACAAGTCGATGGTCCCCGACTGCCCGACGGAGACGTGCGCCGGTCACCCGCCCTACTACGGACCCGACGCGCTCAACGTCGGGGTCACCAGCCAGTCGGCGATCGGCGACCTCAACGGTGACGGCAAGCCCGACTTCATGCAGCCGATGGCCGGAGGGGCCACGCTGACGGGCGCCCTGAACAACGAGGGCCAGGCGGCTCTCCCCCACGTGTTCGACCAGGCGTGGGACGTCCAGAGCGGCTCGACGCTGGAGAACTTCCCGACCGACCAGGACGGGTTCCCGTTCTACACGTCGCCGCTGGTGACCAACCTCGCGGACGGCGGGTCCAACTCGATGGTCTCGTCGAACGATTCGTACTGGATCCACGCGCGCGGTCCGGACGGGAAGGAAGCCCCCGGCTTCCCGAAGTGGACCGGACAGTGGACGTCGTTCGGCGGAGTCGTCGGCGATCCGAGGTTCAACGGCCAGCAGGTCCTGGCCTACGGCACCCGCGAGGGTCAGCTCTTCCTCTGGAAGGTGGGCGGTGATCCCGCGAAGAACGACCAGTGGTGGCACTACCGCCACGACGAGAACAACTCGGGCCGTTACGGCAACGACACCCGCCCCCCGGCCGGGGTGAAGTTCGTCGTCAAGCGTTCGAAGAAGTCGGCGCTCGTCACGTGGCGCGCTTCCGGCGACGACGGCATCTACGGCGGCAAGGTCGCCGCCCTTCAGGTGTACAAGTCGAAGAAGAAGATCACGCTGTCCAAGCTCGGCACCCGCATCAAGGCGCCGAAGATCGCCAACCCGAACGGGTCCCAGAAGGTCCGCGTGAAGCTGGCTCCGAAGAAGAGCCTCTACATCGCGGTCCGTTCCCGGGACGCCGACGGCAACTGGTCGGCGCTGAGCACCTTCAGGATCAAGCCCTTCAAGAGCTTCAACCTGAAGAAGCAGAAGCGGATCTGCCGCAAGAAGTTCCGCGGCAAGCCGGCCAAGCGGAAGCGGTGCGTCCGCAAGGCCGTGAAGAAGTCCAAGAAGATCAGGAAGAAGAACACGCAGAAGTCCTGACGGGACTGCCTGGCGTCGAGAGGAAGGCCCGCCCCGTGCGGGCCTTTTTCGTGGCTAGATGCGGCCGGCTGCGAGGAGGCGGCGGAGGAACTTCTGCGTTTCCGGCTTCTCGGGCTCGGAGAGGATCTTCTGGGGGTCGCCCTGTTCGATGATGCGGCCCTCGTGGAGGAAGGCGATCTCGTCCGCCACCTCGCGGGCGAAACTCATTTCGTGGGTGGCGAGCAGCATCGTCATGCCGTCCTGTTTCAGGTCACGGACCGCGTCGAGCACGTCGCCGACCAGCTCCGGGTCCAACGCGCTCGTCACCTCGTCCAGGAGGAGCGCCCGCGGCTGCCCGCTGAGGGCGCGGCAGAGCGCGACTCGCTGCTGCTGGCCGCCAGAGAGCTGATCCGGCTTGTCGTCCTCGCGGCCGCCGAGGCCGAACCGCTCGAGCAGCTCCCTCCCCCGCTCCCGTGCCTCGTCGCGACCCACACCGTGGGCCCGGCGGGAACCGAGCGTGACGTTGTCGATCACGCTCATGTGGGGGAAAAGGTTGAAGGACTGGAAGACGAACCCGAGCCGGCGGCGGATCGCGACCGGGTTGACGGAGGGGTCGGTGATCACCTCCCCGTCGAGGAAGATGTCGCCGTCATCGATCTCGACCAGCAGGTCGATGCATCGGAGCAGCGTCGACTTGCCCGAGCCGGAGGCTCCGATCAGCGCGATGGCCTCGTGCTCCTTGAGCGTGAGGTCGATCCCGTCGAGGACCCTCCGGTCCCCGAACGACTTGGTGACCCCGGTGATCTCGATGACCGCCTTGCCCGCGCGGGGAGCCGTGCTCACGAGTTGATCTGCTCCCGCGAGGTGATGTGGTCCAGGATCCGCGCCATCGGCACGGTGACAGCCAGGTAGAGCAGGGCGGCCGCCAGGAGCGGCGTGTAGTTGAAGGTGGACAGGGTTTCGATCTGCGCGATCCGGAACGCCTCCGCGATCCCGAGCACGGACACCAGGGCCACGTCCTTCTGGAGCGAGATGAAGTCATTGAGGAGCGGTGGCCGGACCCGTCGGATCGCCTGCGGCACCACCACGTAGCGGAGCGTCTGGATCCGGGTGAGCCCGGTGGCCAGGCCGGCGTCGGTCTGGCTAGGATGGATCGAGGCGATGCCGGCGCGGTAGACCTCGGCGACGTACGAGCTGTACACCAGGGTGAGCGCGAATCCCGCGAGGATCACCGGGTCCGTCGGAAGACCCGAGATCTCGAGCGCCGGGATACCGAAGCCGATCAGGTAGATCATCAGGATCACCGGGACGCCGCGGAAGAAATCGCAGTAGAGCGCGGCGAGAAGACGTATCGGGAACAGCGCCGGGACCTTGCTCGTGCGGACGATGGCGATCACGAGACCGAAGATGAGCACGAGCACCTCGACGATCATGAACAGCTTCACGTCGAGCCAGAATCCCTCGAGCACGTCCGGGAACGACGTCTTGAAAGCCTCGGCGGAAAAGAACGTCTCGCGGACGTCCGGCCAGCCGCTGCTGGTCAGGATCAGCGCGGCGAGGCCGCCCAGGACGACGACCGAGGAGAGAACGGCGATCGCCTGGCCGCGCCGCGCCCTGGCCTTGCGGGCCTTGGCGCGGGCGGCCTGGCGAGAGCCGGTACCGCTTTGGATGGGTGCCTCCGTGATCGGTTTCCCGCTCAGTTCAGCAGCGGGGCCTTGGCCGAGTCAGCCATCCACTGGTTGGTGAGCTCTTCCAGGGTCCCGTCGGACTCCAGCGTCTCGATCGCCTGGTCGACGCAACTCTTGAGCGGCGAATCCTTCGCCATCAGGGCACCCCACTCGTCGCCGCCCTCCTGCTCGAACTGTCCGGCGACGACGGTCCCGGAGAGCTCGGCGTCACGCAGGTAGATGGCGGTCGGGAGATCGACCACGATCGCGTCGACCTGATCCTGCTTGAAGGCGGTGACGACGTCGTTCGAGTTGTCGAAGGTCTTCGGTTCCGTCTCCGGCTGGATCCGTTCTTCGACGGCATCGAAGCTGGTGGTGCCGATCTGGACGCCGATGGTCGCGTCCTTCAGGTCGTCGAGGCTCTTGATCCCGTCCAGGTCGCTGCCCTTCTTGACCAGGATCGCCTGGTTGGCCGAGTAGTACGGGGTCGAGAAGTCGACCACCTTCTCGCGCGCGGGCGTGATCGAGATCTGGTTCAGGTCGAAGTCGAAGTTCTTCGGGCCGGGCGCGTACGAGGCGTTGAACGGCACGGTGGTCCATTCGACCTGGGAATCGTTGAAGCCGAGCTCGGATGCGATCGCGTATCCGAGGGCGCTCTCGAAGCCCTTGCCGTTCGTCGGATCGTCGTCCTCGAAGTACGGCGGGTAGGCCGGCGAATCCGTACCGATCGTCAGGACGCCGTCCTTGAAGGTCTCCAGCTCCTCGGGCGTGCAGTTGGAAGCCGTGGTCTCCGAACCGGTCGAGGCCGAGTCGTTGTCGGACGAATCATCGTCGGAGCCGCAGCCGACGAAGACGGCGAGCGCGAGCACGGCGATGAGAAGTAGAACGAGGCGATTTCGAGTCAAGATTTCCTCCGCGGTTGGGCGAGTAACGGGAAGAGCCTACGCCAATCGACGTGGCCCATGTCCCATGGCGAAGGTAGAATCGACCCGGTTTGACCACCGAGCCGACAAGCACGGAGCCACCCGGCGAAGAGAAGACTCACCCTTGCGTCGAGATGAGCGAGGGGGTCGCGCGCTACCTGATGGCTCTCTCCGACCTGGCGCAGGACGGGACACCCCCGACCCAGGCCCAGCTCGCGCGGGAGCTGGATGTCTCGCAGCCCTCCGCCCTCCAGATGGTGCGCCGTATCCGGGAGATGGGCCTGATCAACGAAGACGACCTGAGCCTCACGCCCGCCGGCACCAGTGCCGCGCTGGTCCTGACCTCGCGCCGCGCGGCCGCCACTGACCTCACCGCGGAGGTCCTCGGCCTCGACCCGACCGAGGCCCGGGCGGAGGCTGAGCACCTCGCGTCCAGTGCCACTCCCGCCTTCGGGCGGAAGCTGGTCGAGTGGCGGAAGTCCCGCACATAGCCGGTTTGGACCTCGCCGACCTCTTCGAGATCTCCCTCTTCTTCGGGCTCGTCGTCCTCCTGCTGGTCATGCTGGCCGGAGCGGTCCGCTTCCGCCCGGCCAAGTTCAGGGGACTGACCTGGAAGCAGCGGCTCGCCGCCTTCGGCCGCTACGCGCTGCTCCGCACCCCGCTCGCGATCGGTTTCTTCGTGGCGATCTTCGTGCTCGGGGCGGCCGCGCTGACGCTGAACAGCCATCGCCCCCCGGCGGATACCGACCCGGTCGTGATCGTGCCGCCGGGAACCAGGACCGCGAAGGTGAACGTGAACCTGGAGGACTGCGGGAAGGACGTCAGCGGTTCGGTCACGATCCGGGGTCGCCGTGGCCTCGCGATCGCCCCGATCCGCTTCTACTCGGACGAGGGCGGCTGGCAGCGCCTCGAGCCCGAGGCGGACGGCCGGACGGCGCATGCGACCTACACCCACCCGAACCCGACCCAGAAGCGCAGCCTGCTCTCCTGCTATCTCCAGCTGCCGGTGGTGAAGGGAGCTTCCGACGGTTACGAGGTTCGGCTGCGGCTCGCGGAGGACATGCAGGTCGACCGCGACGAGTCGGTGCGTTCGCCCGACGCGTACTCTGCCGGCGCCTGGATCTGGAGGTGCGAGGAGGGCAAGTGCCCGTCCTTCGCGGTCGCCAACTACGCGGTCGAGGACGGCACCCAGCAGGTGATCGTGCTCGTCCTCGCCTCCATCTTCGGCGCGATAATCGCCCTGCTGGTCGGCGAGGTGCTGATCGAGTGGTCCCGGAAACGGTTCAGGAGGTTTCGCCGGAACTGACCACCGGCGGCAGCTCCGGAACCCAGCCGAAGTCGATCTCTTCGATCGAGCGCGGTTCTCCGAGCAGGTAGCCCTGCGCGAAGTCCACGCCGTAGCCCCGCAGCAGGGTGAGGGCCTGCCGGTCCTCGACGTGCTCGGCCACGGTCTTCTTGCCCATGCCCCGGGAGATCTGGACCAGCGCCCGGACCAGGAGCTGATTGACCGGGTCGGTCGAGAGATGGCGGATGAACTCCCCGTCGATCTTCACGTAGTCGGAGGCGATGTGCTTCAGGTAGTAGAACGACGCGAACCCGGTCCCGAAGTCGTCGAGGGCGAAACCGCAGCCGAACTCGGACAGGCGGGCCGCGAACTCCTGGGCCCGGGTGATGTTGCCGATCGCGCTCGTCTCCGTCACCTCGAAGATCAGGGAGGAAGGATCCACCCCCGTTTCCTCGAGCTGCTCCTGCAGGAAGCTGGAGAGACTGGGGTCCCCGACCGTCCGGCCCGAGAGGTTCACCGAGATCCTCAACTGGTGCGAGTCCGCGCCGAGGTCCGCCAGGGTCCGGGTCGCCTTGCGGACCACCCAGCGATCGATCTCCTGGATGAGGTCGTAGCGCTCGGCGACCGGCAGGAACGAACCCGGTCCGACGATCTGGCCCTCGACGTCGCGCAGGCGGATGAAGAGCTCGAAGTGAGGGATCGTGCCGCCGGTGAGGTCGACGATCGGCTGGGCGAAAAGCTCGATCGCATCGCGGTCCAGCGCATCCTGGATCCGGCCGGCCCAGTTGACCCCGCGCGACATGTGGGTGTCCTCGTCCGGGCTGAACAGGCGTGAACCGTTGCGACCCGCATCCTTGGCCTCGTACATCGCGATGTCGGCCTGCATCATCAGGGTGGTGGTGGTCACCTTGTCGCTGTCTCCGACCGCGACGCCGATGCTCGCGGTGACCCGGGCCGAGAAGTCCGGGCCCACGACCCTGACCTGGTCGGCGATCGCTCCGGCGATCTCCTCCGCTTTGGCCATCGCGTCGTCAGGGCCGATGTCGTGCAGGATCACGACGAACTCGTCGCCGCCCTGCCGGGCCAGCACGTCCTGGGACCGCAGATGGTCCCTCAGCATCTCGGCGGTCCGCACGATCAGCTCGTCTCCGACCGCGTGGCCGTAGCTGTCGTTGATGAACTTGAAGTTGTCCAGGTCGATCGCCAGGATCGCGATCTTCCGGCCCTCCTCGGCTTCCGCCTGCCGGAGTTCCTCCTCGAAACGGCGGCGATTGAACAGGCCGGTCAACGGGTCGTGGTCGGCCATGTAACGGAGCTTCGAGCTCATCTCGCGCCGCTCCGTGACGTCCTCGACCATCGAAAGCGCCTGGTCCGGCTCGCCGTCCCGCCCCTTGAGCATGACCACCGTCAGGAAGATCCAGACGGTCTCGCCGTCCTTGCGGATGTACCGCTTTTCCATCGTGTAGCCGTCGGTCTCGCCGGCGAACATGGCGGCGGCCATCTCGATGTCCTTCTCGACGTCCTCGGGGTGGGTGATCTCCGCGAAGGTCATGTGGGCCAACTCGGCGGCGCTGTATCCGGTGATCTGTTCGAAGCTGCGGTTGACCCGGTCGAAGGATCCGTCCGGGCGGACCAGACAGAGCCCGATCGGGCTCTGTTCGAACACCTGCTTGAACTTGAGCTCGGCCCGCCGGCTTTCCTCGCGCGCGGAGTGTTCCCTGGTGATGTCGGTCTTGACCAGGATCATCACCGGACCGTAGGCGGGATCGTGGCTGATGATCGCGTTCGCCCGGCACCAGATCGAAGTCCCGTCCTTCCTGACCGACCGGTTTTCGTACGAGGATGCGCCCTCGACCGAGAGCTCCTCCCCCGCGATCGAGCGTTGCTCCAGCTCTTCCTCGGTCAGGTCCTTCGGGGCGATCACGTCGAGCTTCTTGCCGATCAGCTCGCCGCGTTCCCAACCGTGCATGAGGTCGAACTGCGGGTTGGTCAGGACGATCGTGCCGTCCTCCACGCGCGCCACGCAGACTCCCTCGGACATGCCGCTGAGCACGCTCGCCTGCGAGTAGATCTCGGCGCTGGCGTCCTTCCACCTCCGGTAGTAGCGCTGGAGGCGCCGCGAGGACACGACGATCACCCAGACCAGGACCGCGACCACGATCAGTCCGTCGAGCCCCCGGAGGTCGTGCGCCCCTTCCCCGAGGTTGCGGGCGAGGATCCCCATCGCCGCCATGAAGAGCGGGATCGAGATCGCCAGGGGAACGAGCACCCTCGCGAGCGACGGCCCCGGTCCCGTCGACACCATGAAGGAGGGGATCTCACGGTTGGGGCGGAGGCAGACGAAACCACAGTAGAAGAGCACCGCCTGGATGGCGCCCGAGTAGCTGAAGGTCGAGCGCACCCCGCTCACCATGGCCGAGCCCTGGAAGCCTCGCGTGAAGATCGCGAGCAGGAGGATGAACCCGACGATCTTGATCAGCCAGTCCTGCCACCTGTATCGGTCGGGATCGCAGTCGATCGAGACGAACGCGAAGGCGAGGAGGCCGATCACCGCCATGGCGGACTTGTCCGGAGACCGCCACGCTCCCGAACCCCAGGGCAGGCCGGGCTCACCGGTCAAGAGATTGAGGAAGACGAGAAGGCAGACGCACAGGACCACGCCGGCCAGCGACTTGCCGGCGACCTGCGCCCACCGGCGCGACTGATCCGTCGCCAGGAGCAGAATCGAGCAGGAGAGGAGCGCGATCGTCGCCGCTCCGGCACCGGTGATCGGCGGCGTCCCGAGGTAGTCCCCCCTCAGGAGGGGAATGTCCAGGGCCCAGCCGAACGCGGCGAGCGCCGCGAGGAGCAACCCGGCGATTCCCGCCACTTTCGGTGCGAGATCGACCGCCCGGTGCCAGAACCAAAGGACCGTTCCCGGACCGGACTCCTCCACCCACACGAGTTCGTCGTGGCTGGTGCGACGGGCCGCGACCTTCCCGGCGATGGCGAGCGCGCCCCGTCTGATCCGTTCCTGCTCGTCGGGATCCGGGATGTTCCGGTCCGGGATCTCCTCAGGACCCGCCAACGTCTTCTCCTGGGGCTCTCTCTCCGACAATGTGCCTGTGGGTCACCGATCGCAGCCGGCCGGCCGCGGCAGGGAAAGTTACACCCGGACCCGCCCCGTTCCCGTTCCCGGGGAAGCCGGGTCGTGGTCGTTCAGGCGGAGACGGACTTGGCCAGTTCGCGGGCCTCACGGTCGGCCTCCTCCCACTCCGCGTAGAGGGCCGTGACCCTGGCCTTTGCCTCGTCGTGGCGCCGCGTCGCCTCCGCGGTCTTCTCCGGTGTCGACCAGGCGGCCGGATCGGCCAGTTCGTCCTCCAGGGCCGCCAGGTCCGCCTCGGCCTTCTCGATCTTGGCCTCCAGGTTCTCCACCCGTCGCCGGGCGCGGGCGACGATCTTTCCGGGGGATCCACGCCGCTTCGCGTTCTCCGACTTCGTCGCCTGCCTGACGCTGGCTTCACGGCCCCGCTCCGCTTCCTCTTCCTCGTCGCGGCGTTTCTGATACTCCGCCCAGCCGGTCAGGTGGTTGGTCAGTTCGCCGTTCTCGCAGACGATCGTCCGGCTGCCGACGGCCTCGAGCAGGGCACGATCGTGCGAGATCAGGATGAGCGCCCCCGGGAAGGCCCGCAAGGCGTCCTCGAGCGCCTCGCGACTCTCGATGTCCAGGTGGTTGGTCGGCTCGTCCAGCAGGAGCACGTTCGCGCCGGAGGCGACCAGGATCGCCAGCGAGAGGCGGCGCTGCTCGCCGCCGGAGATGTCCGAGAGCTTCTTGTTCACGTCTTCGCCCGAGAACAGGAACGCCCCGAGCAGATCGCGCACCTTCTGGCCCACCAGCCCGGTGGCGCGGGCCGCGGCCTCGAGCACGGTCCCCTCGCCCGACGCGACCTCGGCGTGCTGCGACAGGTAGCCGATCTTGACGTTGTGTCCGAGGCGCACGGTTCCGGCCGCGGGTTTCCTTTCGCCCGCCAGGGTCGCCATCAGGGTCGTCTTGCCGGCACCGTTCGGACCGACCAGCACCACATGCTCATCCCGTTCGAGCATCAGGTTCGCCTCGTCCAGGAGGACCCGGCCCGGGACCTCGATCCGCGCGTTGACCAGCTTCAGCACCACCCGCGACGCGCGCTCGGGCTGGATGAACTCGAAGTCGAGCGTGCGGTTGTCCTGCGGATCGACCGTGACCGCGTTCTTCTTCACCTTCTCGATCTGCTTGAGGCGGGACTGGGCCTGACGCGCCTTCGTCGCCTTGTAGCGGAAGCGCTCCACGAACCGTTCCATCCGCGCGATCTCGGCCTGCTGCTTCTCTATCTGCCGGCCCAGAGCCACCTGGCGGGCAGCGTGTTCCTTGCGCCACGCGTGCCACGGCCCGGAGAAGAACCTCGCCTTCCCGGCCTCCAGCTCGAGCACCGACGTGCCGACCGACTCGAGGAACCAACGGTCGTGGGCGACCAGCACGACGCTCGCGTCGAGCTCCTTCAGGTACTCCTCGAGCCACTCCAGCGTCGGGATGTCCAGGTGGTTGGTCGGCTCGTCCAGCAGGAGCAGGTCCGCCCGCGCGGAAAGTGCGCGGGCGAGGGAGGCCCGGGTCAGTTCCCCGCCCGAGAACGTCGATAGCTCGCGGTCGAACTCCTCCTCGCCGAATCCGAGGCCCCGGAGCACCACGAGCACCTCGTCCCGCCAGCGGTATCCGCCGGCGACCTCCAGGCGCTGCTGGGCGTCCGCGTACGCGGACATGGTCTCCTCGCCGTGGTCCCCTTCCGACATCGCCTTCTCCAGGCGTTCCAGCTCCTTCTCCGTCTCGAGTACGTCGGCGCGGCCAGTGAAGACGTACTCCTTCAGCGAGAGCCCCTGGTCGCGCGGCGGGCGCTGGTCGTGGAGCGCGACCCGGGCCCCCTTCTGGAAGCTGAGTGAGCCCGAGTCGTTCTGCGCCTCGCCGGCCAGGATCCTGAGCAGCGTGGATTTCCCCGCCCCGTTCCGGCCGGAAAGGGTCATCCGGTCGCCCCGCATCAGCTTGAACGAGACGTCGGAGAAAAGCGGGTCCCCACCCATGTGGATCCCGATGCTCGTGGCCGTGACGATCGCCATCGAAAGGAGGCTACCCAGACGGACGCCGGACGCCGCTCCCGCCCTCCGGTGATCGGCCGGGTTTTCTAGGCGTTCCGTTGCCGCCACCGCAGTCGGGGCGTCCTCGCAGGCAAATGTGTCAGCATTTTCCGCTCATGAGCAACGGCGGATTCGACCCCCACCCCCACCCCGGCCCGGCCTACGGGCACACCTGGGAAGCCCAGATTCCCACGGCGGAGTCGGTACACGGGGTTTCGCCCTATCCGCCGATCGCCGACTACGGCTTTCTCTCGGACGGCGAGGTGTCGGCCCTGGTCGCTCCCGGCGGCAACATCGAGTGGCTCTGCCTGCCCCGGTTCGACTCCCCCAGCGTCTTCGGTTCGATTCTCGATCGCAGCGCCGGCCACTTCCGGCTGGGACCGGCCGACGTCGGCATCCCCAGCCACCGCCGCTATCTGCCCGGGACGAACGTACTCGAGACGAGCTGGGGTACGGGCGATGGCTGGATCATCGTCCGGGACGTCCTGTTGATCGGCCCGTGGCATCACGAGAACGACCGCTCCAACACCCACCGCCGCGCCCCGACCGACTACGACGCCGACCACGTCCTGCTCCGGATGGTGCGCTGTGTTCACGGCGAGGTCCAGCTCACCCTGGACTGCAAGCCGGTCTTCGATTACGGGCGGGTGCCGGCCCAGTGGGAATACACGGGCGACGCCTACCACGAGGGCCTCGCCACCGCCCCCGGCATCGACCTGAAGCTCCGTCTCAACACGGACATGAACCTCGGTTTCGAGGGACCGCGGACCACCGCCCGCACGCTGCTCAAGGAGGGCGACGTCCGCTTCGTGGCGCTCTCGTGGAGCGAGCATCCCGCCCCGCAGGACTATGACGAGGCCCACGACCGCCTGGTCTGGACCGCTCACCACTGGCAGAACTGGCTGGCCCGCGGGACCTTCCCCGACCACCCGTGGCGCAGCTACCTGGAACGTTCCGCGCTGACGCTGAAGGGCCTCACCTACTCCCCGACCGGTGCCCTGATCGCCGCGGCCACGACGTCGCTTCCCGAGACTCCCGGCGGCGAGCGGAACTGGGACTACCGGTTCTCCTGGATCCGCGACTCGACCTTCACCCTCTGGGGCCTCTACACGCTCGGATTCGACTGGGAGGCGAACGATTTCTTCTACTTCATCGCGGACGTCGCCGCCGGTGAAGACGACCTCCAGGTCATGTACGGCGTCGCCGGTGAGAAGGAGCTGAACGAGGAGATCCTCCATCACCTCCACGGCTACGAGGGCGCGGCCCCGGTCCGCATCGGCAACGGCGCCTACCACCAGCGGCAGAACGATGTGTGGGGTGCCGTGCTCGACTCCTTCTACCTACACACCAAGTCGCGGGACGCCATGCCCGAGGAGATCTGGCCGATCCTCAAGCGGCAGGTCAATGCCGCCCTCGAACACTGGCGCGAGACCGATCACGGCATCTGGGAGGTCCGGGGCAAGCCCCAGCACTTCACGTCGTCCAAGGTGATGTGCTGGGTCGCCGTGGACCGCGGGGCGCGGCTGGCCCGGCTCCGGGAGGAGCACGACCTCGCCGCCGAGTGGCAGCTCGCGGCCGACGAGATACACGCCGACATCTGCGAGAACGCCGTCGACGAACGCGGTGTGTTCACGCAGCACTACGACACGGATGCGCTGGACGCGTCCTGTCTGCTCTTGCCGCTCCTGCGTTTCCTGCCACCCACGGATCCCCGGGTGCGAAACACCGTCCTGGCGATCGCAGATGAACTGACGGAGGATGGTCTGGTCCTCCGCTACCGGGTCGACGAGACCGACGACGGCCTCCACGGCGAGGAAGGCAGCTTCACGATCTGCTCCTTCTGGCTGGTCAGCGCCCTGGTCGAGATCGGCGAGCTGGCGCGGGCGCGCGAACTCTGCGAGCGTCTGCTCGGATACGCGAGCTCGCTCCAGCTGTACGCCGAGGAGATCGACCCTCGCTCCGGCAGGCATCTCGGCAACTTCCCGCAGGCCTTCACCCATCTGGCGCTGATCAACGCCGTCATGCACGTGATCCGGGCCGAGCAGGAGAGCACGACCCCGCGCGACAAGACCACCTCGCCTCGCGCCAGGCCCTGATTTCCGGGATTTCCGTGCCGCGATCCCGGCACAGCAACCGGATGCGGTTTCCGGTGTTACTTTCGGCACCATGAAACTTCGTGCACTCGCCCTCATCGCCCTGATCACCGGCCTGCTCTTCGTCGCGGCCTCCCCCGCCTCGGCACAGCGGCCGATCCCGGGGATCAAGCAGACCGTCGCCTTCAAGCAGCTCAAGAACTACGTGCAGTTCCTGGGCAGCAGGAAGAACGTCCCGGCCTCGTCCACGCAGAAGATGACCTTCCGCACCAACCTGAACACGCGCAAGCGCAACGCGAACCAGAAGGTCAACTCCCTGTTCCAGCAGAAGCTGAACCGGATCTCGAAGCAGGACGACAACCAGGAGCGGCGCCAGGTCAAGCAGATCCGGCTCGCCCAGAAGCGCCAGGTCCAGGCGCTGAAGCAGGATCTCGCCGACCGGATCGCCGACATCCAGGAGGATCAGGCCCAGGCCGTCCAGCGCGTCTACAACAACTACGCGCCCCGGATCAACGCCCGGGCCGACCGTCGTGACGCGCTGCGTCGCCAGCTGAACCGGACCACCAACCCGGCGAAGCGCGCGGCCCTGATCCGGCAGATCAACCGGCTCCAGACCCAGATCAACGCCCTGGTCAGCGACCGCACGATCGCGGTGAACAACGTCAACGCGAAGTACTCGGCGAGGATCTCGAAGGCCACGAACCTCTACAACGCCCGGATCGCGAGCGTCCGCGCCTCGGCGCAGCGCCAGATCCAGCAGGCCCGGAACGCGTGGCGCCAGACGTTCCGCACCCAGGTCGCGGCGGCCCGGTCCCGGCGGGACGGCCAGAAGGAGATCGTCGCGGCGGTCGCCTCCCGCGGGGTCGGCTTCATCGAGATGATGCCGCCGGTCGCCGAGTAGACCGAACCGGCACCGAAACGCAGAAGGGCCCGCCACCAACGAGCGGGCCCTTCTTCTTTCTTCACTCCCCTTGGGGGCTGGATGGAGACGGCGGGAATTGAACCCGCGTCCGCAGCCGCGTGACGAAAGGCGTCTACAGGCTTAGCCGGCGCTTTGTTCTCGCCACCCGGGGTCCGCGCCGGCAGGCACTACGGGTGGCCGAGCCTCTGAAATGTCCCCCTCCGGCCGAGGCGCTCCTTCGGGGCCAGCCCGTTTCTGAAGCCGGAACCCCTCCCCACGGGCCGAGGGTGGGCCGACTCTCGTTACCTAGGTATCAGCTAGGCGGCGAGGGCGAACTCGTGGTCCGCACGTATTGGTTTGTGCCGATTTTTTACGAGGCCATCGACATCCTCGACCTGCAACCCTCCGCACGGTCCGACTACGTCGAAGCCTGTCGTCCCCTTTTGGATGGTGCCGCACCATTGTACGGTTTGCCGGGTAACGGGTCAAAGTCCCACTACCTGCTGGAGGCAGCGTGAGCATCCACGAATTCGATGTCGTAGTCCTTGGTGCCGGACCGGCCGGGGAGGTGTTCGCGGGCGATGCGGCCGACGCCGGTCTGAGGGTCGCGGTGGTCGAGCAGCACCTCGTGGCCGGCGAATGCTCCTACTACGCATGCATGCCCTCCAAGGCCCTCCTGCGCCCCGGGGAGGTCCTGGACGAGGCCTCGCGCATGGAAGGGGTGCGGCAGATGCTGTCCGGGTCCCTGGACGCGCAAGCCGTCCTCGACCGTCGCGACGAGGTGATCCACGACCTCGACGACTCCTCCCAGCTGCCGTGGCTCGAGGACAAGGGCATCGTCCTCTTCCGCGGGACCGGCGTGATCGCCGGCGAACGGGAGGTCCGTGTCGAGGGCGACGTGCTCGTCGCCAACCGCGCCGTCGCGATCGCCACCGGCTCCTCCGCCTCCATCCCGCCCATCCCCGGCCTGGCCGACGCGCCGATCTGGAACAACCGCCAGGGCACCACCTCCAAGGTCGTTCCCGAATCGCTCAACATCATCGGCGGCGGACCCGTCGGCTGCGAGCTCGCGCAGGCCTGGTCCTCGCTCGGGTCCGAGGTGACCCTGTTCGAGCCGGAGGAACGGGTGCTAGCCCACGAGGAGAGCTTCGCCGGAGAGTTGGTCGAGCAGGCGCTCTGGGATGAGCACGGCGTGACCCTGGTGACCGGCACAGGGGTCGACTCGGTCTCCACCTCGGACGACGGGATCACCGTGACGGCCGGCGGCAAGGAGTACACGGCCGCGGAGCTCATGGTGGCGACCGGCCGCCGGCCCCGGACCGACCGGATCGGCCTCGAATCGATCGGCGTCGACGGGACCGCCCCGCTCGAGACCGACGACTGCTACCGGGTGAAGGGACACGAGTGGCTCTACGCGGTCGGTGACGTGAACGGAAGGGCCCTCCTGACCCACATGGGCAAGTACCAGGCCTGGATCGGGGTCCGCACCCTGCTCGGGCACGAGGTCGAGAACCGGGCCGAGAAGATCGGGCCGACCCGGGTCACCTTCACCAATCCTCAGGTTGCGGCCGTGGGACCCACGCTGGAACAGGCGAAGCGGGACGGAATCGACGCCGTGGCGGTGGACGTCGGCACGAACTCCACCCCGGGCGCCTCGTTCACCGGCAAGGGCGTCGACGGCAAGTGCCGGCTCGTCGTCGACCGGTCGACCGAGCAGATAGTCGGCGCGACCTTCGTCGGATTCGAGGTGAGCGAGTGGCTCCAGGCCGCCACCATCGCGATCGTGAGCGGCATCCGGATGAGCGACCTCCGACACGCCGTCCCGGCCTTCCCCACCCGGAGCGAGATCTGGCTCAGGCTCTCCGAGGCCTGGGAGGCGCGGGAGTAGAGTTGCCGCCATGCGGATACTTGCTTTCAGTGACCTCCACCGTGATCTCGACCAGGCCGCTCGCCTGACCGAGATGTCGAAAGAAGCCGACGTCGTGATCGGAGCCGGCGACTTCGCCTCGATCCACGAGGGGCTCGACGAGACGATCGACGCCCTCGCCGGTATCGACACCCCGACCGTGCTCGTCCCGGGCAACAACGAGAGCCTCGACGAACTCGCGGCGGCGGCGGCCGCGTGGCCTGCCGCGACGGTGCTCCACGGGAGCTCGACCGAGATCGGCGGCCGCACCTTCTACGGCCTCGGCGGCGGCATCCCCGTCACTCCCTGGGACTGGAGCTTCGACGTCGACGAGGCGGACGCCGAATCGGCCCTGGCCGACCTGCCCGAAGGGGCCGTGCTCGTGGTCCACTCCCCGCCCAAGGGCCACTGCGATCAGGCCGGCAACGGGATGAGCCTGGGCAGCAAGGCGATCCTCGCCGCGATCGAGTCGAAGCAGCCGGTGCTCGCCGTCTGCGGACACATCCACGAGGCCTGGGGACAGACCTCGAAGGTCGGCGAGACGCCCGTGGCGAACCTCGGGCCCAAGGGCACCTGGTTCGACCTCTGACCGCGGTCGCGCCGGGCCCCGCCCGGTCGCTCCCACGTCAACCCGCGCCGCCCGCTCGCACGAACCGATGGTGGGGCAGGGCTCTGCCCTTGGCGGTCCGGGTTTTGGGTCGCCGGAGCCTAGATCGTGACCCGGTTTCGGAGTGACTCGATGAGGTCGGGTGGGAAGCCCGGGACCTTTTCGAGGTCGTCGACCGCGTTGTAGCCGCCGAAGCGCTCGCGGTAGGCGAGGATCCTCGTCGCCTGGGTCACCGAGAGACCGGCCTCGCGGAGTTCCTCGAACGTGGCGCTGTTCAGGTTGATCGCGTCCGAAGGCGCCGCGGGGGAAGCCGGGGTCGCCCCGAACAGGCCCTTGCGTTCGGGTGCGGCCGCGACCGGTTCGTCCTCGCCGTTCGAACCCGATGGCTCCGGATCGGCATCGGCCGTCTTCACTTCCGGGGCGGGCGGGGCCTCCGACGGGGCGGGCGCGGGCAGGTTCAGGTCGCTCTTCTCGAGCGCGGCGGCCGCGGCCTCCTCGGCCGCCCGGGCCCGGGCCTCGGCCTCCCTGGCGCGCTGCTCGGCGCGATCGATCCCGGAGACCACCTCGTTCAGTCGCCGCTCCCGCTCGGACTCCTCGACCTTGAGCTGGGCGAGTCTTTCGGCGAAGGCGGCTCGGCGCTCGGCCTCCTCGGCGCGCTGCTCGACCCGGCGCAGGCGTTCCTCCGCCTCGCGGAGTGCCCGGTCGCGTTCCTCGCTGTTCTCGCTGAGCTTGCGCTCGACCGCCGCCAGTCCGGGCGAGACGTCGGCGGCCGGCTCGGGCCGACCGGCCGGTTCCTGCGTCGCCCGCAACTCGGCCGCCGTGGCACGGACCCGTTCGTCGGGCGCCGACGGCGCCAGCGGGGTCTCGGCCGGGGTGGCGGGACCCTGCGGCGCGGGATCCGGTTCGACGCCCAGGGCGTGCTCGGGCGCCATTCCGGGTTCCGGCGCGATCACGGGATCGAGGTTCTCCCCCTCGGGTTCGGGCTCCCGGGACTCGCTCGCCCCGCGGGCCGCGGCGAGACCACCAGCCCCACCGGCCAGGAAGGCCTGGGCGGCCTTGCCGACGGTCGCGTCGGGCCCCGGCGACTCGATCGCGGGCTCGTGGATGACGCTCGTCTCGGCTTCGGGCGCGTGGGCGGGCGGGGCAGCCGCCTCCGGTGCCGGGGACGGTGCGGGGGTCCCGACCTGGGTCACCTCCGGATCGGGCTGGTAGTACTGCTCCGGTTCCGGTTCGTACGCGGGCTGAGCCTGTTCCGGGGCCGCCTCGACCGGTGCCTCGTAGGCCCCGGGCTGGGCGGATTGCGGCGTCACGATCCCGGGGGCCGGGGCGGTCTGGCTGGGCGATACGGGGGCGGGCACGGCGCCACCGCCGAACCGGGCCATGGCGCCGGCCGCCGTCGCCTGGTCACGCGCCGCCTGCTTCTCGGCTTCGACGGGGTCGAGCCCTGCAGCCGGGGCGGCGGCACCCGTCGGTGCCATCGCAACCGGGGCCGGGACCTGGCCCCTGCGGGCGGCCTTGCGGCTCTCGATCCCCTGCTTGCGGCGCAGGCGCTCCTCCTCGCGGGAGCGCTGGATCGCGGCGCGCTTGCGCCGGCGGAGTTCGGCGGCGCTCGGAACCTGCGCGGGCTGATCGGGCCCGGGCACCCGGGGCGCCCCGCCGCGTTTGCGTTTCCTCTTGTCGGACCTGGAAGCCTTGGGGGCCTTGTATCCCCTGTCGCGCCCCCTCATGATCAGGATCCCCGCGACTATGGCCGCCAGGACGATGATCCCGATGATGAACCAGGGAGCGTTGTCCGTGACGAAGTCGGAAACCTTCTCGAAGGTGCTCTTGTCGCCCGAGCTGGTGCCGTCGGCCGCGTCCTGCAGGGCCTGGATCTGATCCGCATCCAGGGTCAGCGGGGCGGTGTCGGTCGAGGACGTCGTCGGTTCTTCTTCCGCGGCGGCGGCGCCGGGCCCGAAGACCGCGGCGGCGAGCAGGAAAACGCAGAGAAGGTTCCTTGTCTTCTTCATTTGCTCAGGAACGATAGCGCCCCTTGAATTCCCTCTCTATATCTCTGCGGACGTCCCGATCGGCGATCTCGCGACGGCGATCCTTGCCTTCCTTGTTGCGTGCGAGCCCCAGTTCCACTTTTGCCTTTGGCCCCTTGAAATAGATGCGTGTGGGGACCAGGGTGAGGCCCTTCTGCTGGGTGGTGCCGATCAACCGTTCGATCTCGGCGCGATGCAAGAGAAGTTTCCGCGGCCG